>Ga0247742_10000251_pt1 | contig 46149 bp, 43 predicted proteins | sample UWRJL208509C2_FD_180944 | JGI IMG/M metagenome (GOLD analysis project Ga0247742, IMG submission 180944) | Plant litter microbial communities from Arlington Agricultural Research Station in Wisconsin, United States - UWRJ-L208-509C-2 | ecosystem: Environmental > Terrestrial > Plant litter >...
CCGCGACGTTCGGCGGCACCATCACCGGCACCGCGACCGACGCGACGATCGACATCTTCGGGGGCCACGCGGCCGACACGGTCATCCTGTTCGAGACGGTGCTCGACGGTCAGACCACCGTGTACGGCGGGCCCACCAGCTCCGCCGCCGGTGACGACGGCAACGACCGCGTCGAGGTGACCCGCATCACGATCATCCCGGGCACTCATGAGGGTCTCGCCGCTGATGACTTCCTCGGCCTGCCGGTGCCGAACTCGCTGCGGGTGGACGGGCAGAACGGATCCAACCACGTCGAGGTCACGGTGTGGGGCATCACCGACCCCGAGGAGCGCGAGACCCGCATCGAGGTCGTGGGCAGCGGCACCGACCCGCTGGCCATCAACACGCTCACGGTGAACGCCTCCGCCGGCAACGACGTCGTGCTGCTGCGCGCGGTCACTTTCCTGCCCGGCCTCCCCGCCAACCGGCCGGGCGTGGTCGCGGTCGCCAGCGGCTCCTCGACCGTGGAGCGCATCAGCTACGACCGCAGCGTCAACGGCAAGCTCACAGTGAACGGCCTCGACGGCAACGACACCTTCGTCTTCGACGACACCAGCGCGCCCACCACCGTCAACGGCGGCGCGGGCAACGACACGTTCATCGTCGGCCAGTTCTTCGCGACGGAGCGCAGCAACCCCGGCGTCGCGGCCGAGGATGCGTTCGCCACCGGGCTGACGGACCTCGGCTGGCTGAGCCCCGGCATCAGCCGCCCGGCCGTGCTGTACGGCGGCACGGGTGACGATCGGTTCATCGTCAACTCGAACCAGGCCGAACTGCGCATCGAGGGCGGCGCCGGCAGCAACGAGTTCGTGTTCGTGACGAGCTCAGTCGTGACGAGCTCCGTCTCGCCAGCACCGGGTGCCGCGCCGACATATGTCGAGCAGGGCTTCGTGTCGCTCGACGCGGGATCAAGCACCAGCACGGTCACCATCCGGGTAGCGAGCCCCACCGAGATCACCTTCGACCCGATCTGGTGGACGGTCACCGGCGCGGGGCTCGCGCTCGACCTCTACGGGTTCACGATTGCGCCGACATCCGCCACCTCGGTCGTCGTCCCGACTCCGGTCGGCCTGCCGGGCGAAGTCGGAGTGCCCGCGACGCTCCGGATGCTCGCCACCGCCGCCACCCCGCCGTACGTGTTCGCCGGTCGCGGCAACACCGGGCCCGTGATCATCACCGAGACCGACGGCTGGACGATCGTCAACCCGAACGGCCCGCTGCAGGACTCGTACACGATCCGCCTCGCCACCGCCTCGGCGTCACCCGTGTACATCACCATCACCTCGGCCTACGCGGGCGGCAGCCCGTTCGCCCTGTTCTCCATCGACGGTGGCGTGACGTGGCTCTCGCAGGTGGTACTCGCGATCGCGGCGGGCGACATCAGTGAGCACGAGGTGCTGGTCCGCTGGGCCGACCCGACGCTCACCCTCGCCGACCTTCCGGCGGGAGCATCCGTCGTCACCCTCAGCCACACGCTGTCGAGCGCCGACCCGGACTTCGACGGCATCAACGCCCGCAACGTCTACGTGAACCTGTTCAAGCAGGCGATCCTGCCGGTCGAGCCCGTGGTGCCCGCCGACTCCGGCTCCACCGCCCCGGTGCTCGCCAAGACCGGCTCCACGCCGGGGACGCTCACGGGGATGGCCGTGCTGCTGCTCCTGTTGGGTGCCGCTCTCCTGCTGGCGGCCCGCCGCCGCCGCGAGGGCGTCCGTTTGTGAGAGGGTGTGCCTCATGTCGCACCCATTCGTCGCACCTCAGGGCTGGCAGCCGCCACCCGCACGACCCGCGCTGACCCCGCGCCAGACGGCGGGCGCGAGACTCGCCGGAATCGTCGGGTACCTCGCGCTGAGCCTCGGATTCGCGCTGTTCGGTATCCCGGTCGGCATCCTGGTGCTCGGCGCGTTCTTCGCCGTGATCCTCGATCTCGTCCGGCGCTCAGTCGACGACCCGAGACTCGGCGGTTTCATGGATTTCGTGGACCGGATCGACCTCGGCGTCTGGATCGTGCCCCTCGTCGTTATTGCCATCCTCGGGGCTGCCGTCATGGTGGCGGCGCTCTTCGTGAGCGCGCGGATCCTGCGGTCGCACGACGTCAACAATCCGTGGGGTGTCACGTGGGCGGGCGCGGGCATCGCAGTGGTCGGCGGCTGGATCGTCTCGAGCATCCTGTCGGTGCCCCTGCAGTTCTCGTGGTCGTTCGCCGACACCGACTCCGGCCAGCTCTTCCCGGGCGTCGTGCTCATCGGGGCCCTGTCGATTCTGGTCAGCATCGCGACCACCGCGGTCACCGGGTGGCTCGCCTGGTGGTGGATGGCGCACGCGCTGCGCGCTCGCCCCGCCGCGGTGGCGCCGCCCGTTCCCTGACGCGCGAGTCGACCGGCGTTGCATCGGCCCTCGCCGTGGTGTGTGACGCGGTGGTGTGCCGCTGAGGTTTGTCGAGCCTGCGCTCAGGTTTGGGGGGCCGGGAGCCTCGCTCAGGCATCCGCGCGGTGGTTCGTACGCTCCCTGCGGACCCTTGTTGCCGGCGCTCCTGTTCGTACTCGAGCGGCCGCGACACAGCTCAGCGCCGTGGTATTTGCGACCGGCGGCCACGTACGCGACGTGCGTCGCCCGTTCTCTCAGAGCGATCAACTGGCGCTAGCCGCCACCGGCGGGCGCCCGGTAAACTTGAGCCAGACCCACTCAAGTTTTAGGAAGGTCATCTCAGATGGCGAACATGCAGGGTGCCCCCGGCACCGATGAGGAGCAGAAGACCGCGCTCCAGCAATACGGCGTGAACCTCACCGATATCGCCCGCAGCGGCAAGCTCGACCCGGTCATTGGGCGCGACGCCGAGATCCGGCGGGTCAGCCAGGTACTCACGCGGCGCACCAAGAACAACCCCGTGCTCATCGGTGAGCCCGGCGTCGGCAAGACGGCGGTCGTCGAGGGGCTCGCCCAGCGCATCGTCGCGGGCGACGTCGCCGATTCGCTGAAGGACAAGCAGCTCGTGAGCCTCGACCTCTCCGCCCTCGTCGCTGGCGCCAAGTACCGCGGCGAGTTCGAGGAGCGTCTGAAGGCCGTGCTCAAGGAGATCAACGACTCCGACGGGCAGATCATCACCTTCATCGACGAGCTGCACACCCTGATGGGTGCGGGTGGCGGCGATGGATCGGTGGCCGCCTCCAACATGCTGAAGCCCATGCTCGCGCGCGGTGAACTGCGCCTCATCGGCGCGACCACGCTCGACGAATACCGCCAGTACATCGAGAAGGATGCCGCGCTCGAGCGCCGCTTCCAGCAGGTGTTCGTGGGTGAGCCCTCGGTGGAAGACACCGTCGCGATCCTGCGCGGCCTCAAGGAGCGGTACGAGGCACACCACAAGGTGACCATCGCCGACTCCGCCCTCGTCGCCGCGGCCACCCTGAGCAATCGGTACATCACGGGGCGCAAGCTGCCCGACAAGGCGATCGACCTCATCGACGAGGCCGCGTCCCGCCTCAAGATGGAGATCGACTCCTCCCCGGTCGAGATCGACCAGCTCAAGCGCGCGGTCGACCGGTTGCGCATCGAGGAACTCGCCCTGAAGCGGGAGAAGGATGACGCATCCAAGGCCCGACTGGCGAAACTCCGCGAGGATCTCGCGGTGCAGCAGGAGGAACTGTCCGTGCTCGAGGCACGGTGGGCGGCGGAGAAGGCATCCCTCACCGGCGTCGGTGACCTGAAGACCCGGCTCAACGACGCCCGCATCGACCTCGATCGCGCCATGCGCGAGGGCGACTACCAGAAGGCCTCGCGGCTGAACTACGAGACGATTCCCGCGATCGAGGCGGCACTGGCGGCGGCCGAATCCGACGAGCCGACCGAGCCCCGGATGGTCAATGACCAGGTGACCGAGGAGGACATCGCCTCCGTGGTGGCGGCCTGGACGGGCATCCCGGTCGATCGCCTCACGCAGGGCGAGACTGACAAGCTGTTGCACCTCGAGGCCGAGCTCGGCAGGCGCCTCATCGGCCAGCGCGAGGCGGTGCAGGCGGTCAGCGAGGCCGTGCGCCGCACCCGCGCCGGCATCTCCGATCCGGACCGCCCGACGGGGTCGTTCCTGTTCCTCGGCCCGACCGGTGTCGGCAAGACCGAGCTCGCGAAGGCGCTCGCCGGGTACCTGTTCGACGACGAGAAGGCGCTCGTGCGCATCGACATGAGCGAGTACGGCGAGAAGCACACCGTGTCTCGCCTGGTCGGGGCGCCCCCCGGCTACATCGGGTACGAGCAGGGCGGCCAGCTGACCGAAGCGGTGCGACGCCGCCCGTACTCCGTGATCCTGCTCGACGAGGTGGAAAAGGCGCACCCGGAGGTCTTCGACATCCTGTTGCAGGTTCTCGACGACGGTCGGCTCACCGATGGGCAGGGTCGCACGGTCGACTTCCGAAACGTCATCCTGATCCTCACCAGTAACCTCGGCAGCCAGTTCATCACCGACCAGAGCCTGCCCTGGGAGCAGCGCAAGCTCGCCGTTAACGAGCTCGTGCGGCAGGCGTTCAAGCCGGAGTTCGTGAACCGGCTCGACGACATCGTGGTGTTCGGCCCGCTGACCACCGACGACCTCGGCCAGATCGTGGAGCTGTACATCGACCGCCTCGCTCGGCGGCTGGTCGATCGGCGCCTCGAGCTCGCGGTCACGCCGGATGCCCGGGCGTGGCTCGCCGAGCGCGGCTATGACCCGATCTACGGGGCTCGCCCCCTGCGCCGGTTGATGCAGCGCGAGATCGACGACAAGCTCGCGCGGGCGCTGCTCGCGGGTGAGATCCGCGACGGCGACACGGTGTTGGTGGGCGTCGGCACCGACGGGCTCACCGTCGGACGGATGGCGACCGAGTAGCGCCATCGCGGGCGGTGGCCTGCCGCGAGTTCTGCCCGGGATAGCCTCGAAGGATGCGCGCGACAGTGATCCACGGCGCCGGCGACATCCGGCTCGAAGAGGTACCCGACCCCCAGCTCTCCACCGGAGGCGACGCGATCGTGCGGGTGGTTGCGGCGTGCGTCTGCGGCTCCGACCTGTGGCCGTACCGCGGAGTCACGGCGACGCGGTCGCCGCACCGCATCGGCCACGAATTCGTCGGCATCGTCGAGTCGATCGGCGCCGAAGTAACGAAGATCGCCGTGGGCGACTTCGTGATCGCGCCGTTCTACGACTGCGACATGACCTGCGTGAACTGCCGCAATGGCGTCAGCACCTCCTGCCTCAACGGCGGCTGGTGGGGTGCGGATGACCGGCTCGGCGGTTTCGCGGATGGCGCCCAGGGCGAATTCGTGCGCGTGCCGCACGCCGACGGGACTCTCGTGGCGACGCCCGGGCAGCCGGCCGGGCACCTCATCCCCTCGCTGCTCACCCTCGCCGACGTGATGGGCACCGGCCATCACGCTGCGGTGTCGGCCGGGGTCACGACGGGCAGCACTGTGGTGGTCGTCGGTGATGGCGCCGTCGGATTGTGCGCGGTGCTTGCCGCGAAGCGGCTCGGAGCATCCCGGATCGTGGCGATGTCGCGCAACCCCGACCGACAGGCGGTCGCGCAGGAATTCGGCGCCACCGACATCGTCCAGGAACGCGGCGACGACGGCGTCGCGCGGATCAAGGAGCTGCTCGATGGCGTCGGAGCGGACTGCGTTCTCGAGTGCGTCGGCACCAAGGAGTCGATGGACCAGGCGCTGCGGAGCGCTCGCCCCGGGGGCATGGTCGGCTACGTGGGCGTGCCCAATGGCGGGCCGGAGCTGCCGATCCGCATGATGTTCGGCAGCAACGTCGGGGTCAACGGCGGTGTCGCCTCGGTTCGCAATTACATCGACGAGCTGCTGCCGGAGGTGCTCTCCGGCGCGATCAACCCCGGGCGGGTCTTCGACCTCGAGCTGCCGCTCGCGGAGGTCGCCGAGGCCTACGCCGCGATGGACGAGCGCCGGGCCATCAAGGTGCTGCTGACGCCCTAGCCGGCAGGGACGGCAAGGCCGACCAGCCAGCTGCCGAGCGCGAACAGCCCGACGGAGACCAGGCACCCGATCAGCGGAACCAGAAACGACCGGTGCCGACGGGCAATGAACACGACGGTCGTGATGACGGTGGCCAACGCCACGACCACCGGCCCGCCGAGGGCGAGCAACGTCCCCGCACTCAGCACCGCCGAGTTGCACTGGCCGCCCGAGTCGCCGCAGCCGATGCTGGTGACGCTCATGCCGACCCCGGAGATGACGAAGACGACCGTCATGACGAGCAGCAGGAACAGCAGGAAGATGGTGAGGAAGAAGTCACCACTGCGCGGCGGCGTCAGCTCATCCGGGTTCTCGATGATGATCTCGTCGGCCATCCGGCGAGCTTAGCGCGCGGCCGCCTCAGGCCAGCGGCACCTCGATGGCACCGAGCACGTGCATGGCCTGGTGCGCGAGCGCGACATCCCGGGTCCGCACCGCCTGGATCAGCATGCCCTGGGCCTGCGCGACCGCGCCGAGGTCGATGTACTCGGGCAGGTGCAGGCTGCCGAGGCGCACGACGTGCACGACCGAGGTGATCGCGCGCTGCAGGGCGGCGTTGCGGGAGAGCTGCGGCAGCCGGCTGAAGAACAGGTAGTTGGCGGTGGCGATCTGTTGCGGGTCGGAGCTCGGCAGGCTCGCCAGGTAGGCGGTGTGGTCGGCCTGCATGATGTCGGATGTGTCGGCTGGCGCCGCCGGGATGACCTCCTCCACGACCGCGCGGTACAGCGCGAGCCACACCGTGTACGACTGTGCGGTCTGCTCGGGCGTCACCTCGGCCACGCGGGTGAACCGGCTCGCCGATGCCTCGACGACGCCGATCTCGCGCAAGCGCTGCAGGGCCTCACGTACCGGCGTGCGCGACACCCCGAACTGCTCGGCGAGCTGCGCGTCACTGATCCGCTGGCCCGGAAGCAGGGTGCCGTCGTTGACCGCCGCGAGCAGCCGATCGAAAACCGTGTTCACCGTTCTGCTCGTGGCCAGCATGGAATCCTGCGGGTCGGTCACGTCTAGATCCTAGGGCGGATGCGCCAGACTGGGGCCATGGTCGGCGTGCTCGAGGGGTTCGCGATCATCGGGAGCATCATCCTCGTCGGCTACATCGTCGGCCGCGCCGGCATCCTGGGTGATCGAGCGCCGTTCGTGCTCAGCCGCATCGCCTTCTACGTGCTCGCCCCGTGCCTGCTGTTCACGGTGCTCGCCGACGCTGACATCACCGTGCTGTTCTCGGCGCTGCTGCCGGTCTCGCTCATCGCCGCGCTGCTCTCCGGGCTGCTGTTCGCGGTGATCGCCCGGGTGTTCTTCAAACGCGGCATCGCAGAGACGGTCATCGGCACCCTCGCCTCGGGGTACGTGAACGCGAACAACATCGGCATCCCGGTGGCGGTGTACGTGCTCGGGAGCCCGGCATACTCGGCTCCCGTCATCCTGATCCAGCTGCTCATCTTCGCGCCGGTCGCGCTGACGATCCTCGACGTGCAGCAGCGTGGATCCGCGTCGCTGCGCCGAATCCTGCTGCAACCGGTGACGAACCCCATCATCCTGGGATCGCTGCTCGGCGTGCTGTTCGCGGTGTTCGGTGTCGACCTGCCCGACCCGGTGATGGAGCCGTTCCGCATCATCGGGGCCGCGATGGTGCCGGTGGTGCTCATCACGTTCGGCATCTCGTTGCACGGTCAGCGGCCGCTCTCGCCGGGCAGCTCGCGGCGCGATGTCGTGCTCGCCTCGGCCATCAAGCTCGCGCTCATGCCGACGCTCGCCTGGCTGTTCGGCCACTTCGTGTTCGGCATCACCGGCGAGGCGCTGTTCGTGGTGGTGGTGCTCGCGGCCCTGCCGACCGCACAGAATGTCTTCACCTACGCTCAGCGCTACGAGCGCGGGGTCATCCTCGCCCGCGATGTGGTGCTGATCACCACGGTGCTGTCACCCCTGCCGCTGCTGCTGGCCGCGGCCCTGCTGACCTGAGCGCCTACAGGAACATCGGCCGGTCGTCGTCGTCCTCCGCGTCGAGCGCGAGGTCGACCGTCAGCGGCACGTGGTCGCTCGGGGCATCGCCCTTGCGCTCGTTGCGGAAGATCACCGGGTTGCTGACGAGATCGTCGAACGCCTTCGAGCCGAGGATGAAGTCGATGCGCATGCCCTCGTTGCGGGGGAAGCGCAGCTGCTGGTAGTCCCAGTAGGTGTAGCCCTCGATGCCACGGGTGCGGAAGGTGTCGATCAGGCCGGCGCTCTCCAGCGCGGCGAATGCCGCCCGTTCCGGGGCGCTGACGTGGGTCTTGCCCTCGAACAGGTCGATGTTCCAGACATCGATGTCGAGCGGGGCGATGTTGAAGTCGCCCATCAGCGCCAGGGGCTGCTCGGGGTTGGCCTCGATCCACCCCTTCGTCTGGGTGGCGAGGTTCGCGAGCCACTCCAGCTTGTAGGGGTAGTGCGCGTTGTCGAGCTCGCGGCCGTTAGGCACATAGAGGCTCCACAGCCGGGTGCCGCCGACCGTGACGCCGAGGGCGCGCGCCTCCTGCGGGAGGGTGCCGTCGTCGAGCGGCTTGCCGAAGCCGGGCGAGGTGTCGAAGCCGACGGAGACATCCTGCATCGGCAGCCGGCTGGCGAACGCCACGCCGTTCCACTGGTTCAACCCGTGCAGCTCGACCTCGTAGCCCGCCTCGGCGAACGCCTCGAACGGGAACTGGGCCTCGGTGCACTTGATCTCCTGCATCGCGAGAACATCAACGTCCTCCCTCAGCAACCAGTCGACCACCCGGCCGACTCGGGAGCGGATCGAGTTGACATTCCAGGTACCCACGCGCATTGCTTAAGGCTAGACGGTGGGGCCGACGCGCAGCGCTCACCCGCACCGACCGTCCCCCCAACGGGGCCACGACAAGAGCAGTGGGGCGGCCCTAGTGTGCAGGGGTGAGCGAACCCGACGATATGTCAGACGAGCGCCTCGCCGCGGCCAATCGGGCCGATCGGCGCCGGGCGACGATCATCACGGTGCTCGCCCTCATTGCGGTGCTGGTTGCCAGCCTGCTGATCGTAATCGGCGGCGTCGTCTCCTGAGAGTGCGGGCCGTCAGTCAGTAGTCTTGTCCCGTGACCGACGCCAGGCAGCAGCTCATCGACTTCATCTCCGCCGATGCGGTCTTCCACGGCGACTTCACGCTCACCAGCGGCAAGAAGGCCAGCTACTACGTCGACCTGCGCCGGGTGAGCCTCGACCATCGGGTAGCCCCGCTCATCGGCCAGGTCATGCTCGACCTCATCGCCGATATACCCGAGGTGGCCGCCGTGGGCGGGCTGACCATGGGCGCCGACCCGATCGCGGCCGCCGTGCTGCACCAGGGCGCAGCCCGCGGGGTCTCTTACGACGCATTCGTGGTGCGCAAGGAGCCGAAGGATCACGGGCGTGGGCGCCAGGTCGAGGGCCCCGATCTGGCCGGCAAGCGGGTCATCGTGCTCGAAGACACCTCCACGACCGGAGGCTCACCACTCGCCGCGATCGAGGCGCTGCTGAAAGTCGGAGCGGAGATCGCCGGAGTCGCCGTGGTCGTCGACCGGAACACAGGCGCCCGCGAGCGGATCGAGGCAGCGGGTTACCCGTACTTCGCCGCCATCGGGCTTCAGGACTTGGGCCTGACGGAATGACACCGAAACGCGGCGACATCGACCCGGCCGACCAGCCGGAGGATGACGCTGCGTCTGCCCAGCACGTGTTCCCGTGGCGGCTGGGCGAGCCCACGGAGGAGCCGCCCGACCTCATCGAACCTGCCGGGCCCAATTCGCGTGAGCCCAGCGAACCGGCACCCGGCGAACCTGCACCAACCGAGCCGACGGCGACAGCACCGGCCACCGACTGGGATACGCCCACTGTCGCGTCCCCGGTGATCCCCGGGTCGGCCGCTGAGGTGCCCACCGTCGCCATGCCCGCAGCAGCAGTAGCGCGTCAGGAGTTCCCCGGGTTCGGCGTGCCCGTCGACCGCTCGCTCGACGGCCGGACCGAGTTGCTCGGGGCACAGGCTGTCGGTCGCCCCCTGCCGGTGGACGAGGGGGCGCCCACATCGGCCCCCACCTCGACCATCGAATCGCTGTTCGGCGACGGCATCTTCGTGGCCTATGAGGACGAGCCCATCGCGCGGCTCCCCGGCACCGTGGCCCTCACGGGCGGCCCGAAGCCGCCGAAGCCGCCGGCATCGAGTGCACCGATGTCGCGGACGCAGAAGATACTGCTGGGCGTCGCGGCCGGCCTGGTGGCGGTGCTGGCCCTCGTCGCGCTCTTTCTGCTCGGCAACCGCATCGCACAGTCGGCCCCCGCGCCGAGCAACCCCCCGGCATCGGCCTCGGCGCCCGCCGACCCCGCGGTGACGGTCGGCCCGGTCGCGGCCGGTGAGCACAACTGGAGCGACCTGCTCGGCGGCGAGTGCCTCGCGCCGTTCGAGTCTGCGTGGCAGGACGAGTACACCGTGGTGGACTGCGCCGAGCCGCACCCGGCGCAGCTGCTGCACCGCGGGGTACTCGAGGACGCGGCCGACGCCGCGTATCCCGGCGTCGACGCGCTGCAGGCGCGCATCGTGCCGCTGTGCACCGCGCCACAGATCATCGACTATCCGGCGACCGGCGGTGCGACCGACATCCAGATCTCCGCCAGCTTCCCCGCTGACGAGCAGGACTGGGCCGACGGCAACCGCGCCTTCTTCTGCTTCGCGAGCCGCACCGACGGTGCGGAGTTCACGAACTCGATCGCGGTGCCTGCGGCCTAGCTACATCTCGGATTCGACCGGCTCGGGGGAGAGCAGGTCGGCGACGCTGTTCAGGATCTCGTCGGGCCGGAACGGGTAGCGCTCGATCTCGGCCTGGTCGCTGATGCCGGTGAGCACGAGGATGGTGTGCAGGCCCGCCTCGATGCCCGCGACGATGTCGGTGTCCATGCGGTCGCCGATCATGCCGGTGTTCTCGCTGTGGGCGCCGATCTTGTTCATCGCCGAGCGGAACATCATCGGGTTCGGCTTGCCCACGACGTAGGGCTCTTTGCCGGTGGCCTTGGTGATGAGCGCGGCCACCGCGCCGGTGGCGGGCATCGGACCCTCGGCACTCGGCCCGGTCGCGTCGGGGTTCGTGACAATGAAGCGCGAGCCCGCTCCGATGAGACGGATGGCCTTGGTGATGGCCTCGAAGGAGTAGTTGCGGGTCTCACCGACGACGACGTAATCCGGCGCGCTCTCGGTCATGATGAAACCGACTTCATGCAGGGCGGTCGTGATGCCCGCTTCACCGATCACGAAGGCGCTGCCGCCCGGCATCTGCGACTGGAGGAAGTCGGCGGTGGCGAGCGCGCTGGTCCAGATCGCTTCCTCGGGCACGTGCAACCCGGAGGCTCTGAGGCGTGCGCTCAGGTCGCGAGGCGTGAAGATCGAGTTGTTGGTGAGCACGAGGTAGGGCTTGCCCTCGTCGCGCCACTGCTGCAGCAGTTCCGACGCACCCGGCACCGGATGGTTCTCGTGCACCAGCACGCCATCCATATCGGTGAGCCAGCACTCGATTTCGCCTCGGTCGCTCATGGGGCAATCGTAGTGGCGTGCCCGCGAGGGCTACTCGAAAGTGGTGTCGCCCGGCAGGCGCGCGCGCATGATCTCGATCGCGTCGGGGTTCTCGTCCACGAGCACGAAGCGACGCCCGAGCGCTCCCGCGACCGCGCCAGTGGTGCCGCTGCCGGCGAAGAAGTCCAGCACCCAGTCGCCGGGGGCGCTGGAGGCCTGGATGATTCGGCGCACGATCCCCTCCGGCTTCTGGGTGGCGTACCCCGTCTTCTCCCGCCCGGTGGGGGAGACGATGGTGTGCCACCAGACATCCGTCGGCAATTTGCCACGCGCCGCCTTTTCAGCGGTGACGAGCCCGGGCGCCATGTAGGGCTCCCGGTCGACGGCGACGTTGTCGAAGAAGTACTGCGCCGGGTCTTTCACGTAAACCAGGATCGTGTCGTGCTTCGAGGGCCACTTGCGCGTGGCGCGAGCGCCGTAGTCATAGGCCCAGATGATCTCGTTCAGGAAGTGGTCGCGGCCGAACAGCGCGTCGAGTACGACCTTCGCGTAGTGGGCCTCGCGGTAGTCGAGGTGCAGGTACAGCGTGCCGCGGTCATCCAGCAGGCGCCACGCCTCGATCAGGCGGGGCTCGAGAAACTCCCAGTAGTCGGCGAACCGGTCGTCGTAGCCGTAGAGCACGCCCTTGACGGTTTCGTAGCTGTGACCCTTGAACCCGGTGCGGGTGCCTTCCGCGCTGCGGATGGTGGTGATGGCCTGACGACTCTGCGTTCGCCCCGTGTTGAACGGCGGGTCGAGATAGATGAGGCGGAAGCTCGCGCCGGGGAGGTCGGCGATGAGCTGCAGGTTGTCGCCGTGGATGACCCGGTTCGGGCCATCCGGAGTCCACTGCATTCCCCGACCTTAACAGGGCCCGTTCTTTCGGGGTGCGGTCAGGGTTCGCGGGCGTCTCGCCCTGCCGGCTGCCAGAGCTGGATGGGATTGCCCTCCGGGTCGCGGAGGCTCGCGAAGGTGCCGTTCGGGTAGGTCTCGGGATCGACCTCGACGTGGATTCCCGCGGCCTCCAGCTGCGCCACCATCGCGGCGAGGTCATCGACCCGGAAGTTGATCGCCCATCCGGCCTGCGGCTCTCCGAATTGGTCCATCGCCTCGGCCATGGGCGTGAAGACCGTTGTGCCGGCGGCCTGCCACCATGAGGCATCGTCGTAGCTCTGCGGAACCTCGGGGATGCCCAGGGTGTCGCGGTACCAGGCGGCGAGCGCGTCGGCGTCTGCGGCCCGGAAGAAGAAGCCGCCGATGCCCGTTACCTTTTCCACGCGGTCAGCGTATGACCGTCGAGCGCCGCTGGCAACGCCTCGATTCCAGGCGTTTGAGCCTGGATATGGGATGACTATGCAATCGTTACCACACTCTCGGCGGGACGACAGTTCCTGCATACAGGGGAGGAGGTAGCGCTGATGTGCCACGCATGAAGCCAATTCGGGTTGTTCGCTCGCAGGCGCGACTTTCCCGCCCGTCAGGATTACCGATTGACGGCATCGAGAAATGTGGGTACGTTCTCACATATAGCACGATGCCATTCCGGCACCGGTAGGCCTCGGCAGACCGTGTCGGGATGGCATGGCCTCAACGAGGAGCCACCAGGCGAAACGGACGGGGCCACCCCCCACCGCACCTTGATCCACTGTCAGCGTCGTCAGTGACGCCTACCCAACTGGGAGATCTCATGAAAACGTCCCTCCTGCGGATGTCGGCTGTAGCCGCCGCCGCGACCCTCATGCTCGCGAGCTGTGCGAGCGGCACCGGCGGCGGTGGTGGTGAAGCCACCTATGACCCCGACGCCACCCTCGAGGGCACCCTGAACATCACGGGCTTCACCTCCACCACAGACGAGATCGCCTCGACGCGGTACGACCTGGCGGTCGCGGCCGTCGGCGACGGCGTCGATGTCAAGTCAGATGAGAGCGGCTTCGACATCCAGTCGTTCCTCGCTGCCGTCGCAGGCAATTCCGCGCCCGACCTCATCTACGTCGACCGCACCACCATCGGCACCCTGGCCGCTCGCGGCGCGATCGAGCCGCTCGAGGCGTGCCTCACTGGCGAAGGGATCGACACGGGCGCCTTCCTCAAGACGCCGATCTCGCAGGTCACCCTCGACGGCGATGTCTACGGCATCCCCGAGTTCAACAACGTGAACATCGTGATCGCCGACACCACGCTGCTCGATGCCGCGGGTGCGAGCCTGGCCGACGTCGATGGTTCCAACTGGGACGCCCTGACCGACTTCGCCCAGAAGACCGCGGTCGTTGACGGCGGCGCCGTCTCGGTGCTCGGCTACGACACGAAGATGCCCGAGTTCTTCCCGCTGTGGGCAAAGGCCAACGGCGTCGACATCCTCTCCGCAGACGGCAAGACCGCCAACCTCAACGACCCGAAGGTCGTCGAGGCCGTCGAGTTCGCCACCGGCGTCTACGAGTCGGAGGGCGGCTTCGCCGCCATCAAGGCCGCCAAGGATGCGTCTGACTTCTTCGGTTCGGGCAACCAGTACGCGACCAACACCCTCGGTGCCATGCCGATGGAGCAGTGGTACGCGAACGTGCTCTCCGACGTCTCGCCCGACGCGGCGTTGGACTTCACCACCTTCAAGAGCCCCGAGGGTGACGTCGTGTCGTACTCGAGCGGCTCGGCCTGGGCCATCCCCGCGGGCAGCAGCAACAAGGCGGCTGCATGCCGCTTCGCCCGCACCATGACGGAGACCGACAGCTGGGTCGCCGCCGCGGAGGCTCGCGTCGCCAAGTATGCGGATTCGGGATCACTCTTCACGGGCCTGCTCACCGCGAACACCGAAGCGGATGCCGAGATCCAGGACATGGTGGGAACGCCCGAGGGCAACTTCGGTAACGCGATCGCCGCAACCTACGAGGCAAACGACGCGGCGTTCACCGTGGCTGGCAACCCGGCCGACTCCGAGTTCAAGACGGCCTGGACCGATGCGATCAACCGCGTGCTCGGTGGCGAGGCCACCGCACAGGAGGCCCTCGACCAGGCACAGACCGAAGCCCAGGATGCCCTGGACAGCGCGTGGGCGGACTTCGGCAACTAGCCTCCACCCATGACCAGCACCAGCACCACCTCACCGGCCGGCGTCGGGGTCTCCCCCCGGCGCCGGCCGGCGAGGCGCCGCCAGCCCCTGCAGCGCAAAGACACCCGCGCGGCCCTGCTCTTCATCAGCCCGTGGATCTTCGGATTCCTGGTGTTCACGGCCTGGCCGATCATCCAGAGCCTGTACCTGTCGTTCACCGACTACGACGTGCTCACCGACGCCAAGTTCGTCGGCATCGACAACTACCTCCGGCTGTTCGAAGACCCCAAGGTTGCCCAGTCGCTCGGAAACACCCTGATCTTCGCTGTGATCCAGGTACCGGCGCTCATGATCGTCGCCCTCGCGCTGGCGCTATTGCTCAACCAGGCCGGCAAGCGTTCGGCCGGGTTCTTCCGCACCGTGTTCTTCCTGCCCAACATGACGCCGCCGGTCGCGATCGGCGTGCTCTTCCTGCTGCTCTTCAACGGCAACCAGGGCCTGGTGAACGATGCACTGGGAATCTTCGGCATCGAAGGCCCGGCGTGGACGACCGACCCGGGCTGGGTGAAGATCGGGCTCGTCATCATGAGTCTCATCACCGTGGGCGGATCGATCGTGATCCTGCTGGCGGCCATCCGCAACGTGCCGACCGACCTCTACGAATCGGCCCGCATCGATGGTGCCAACTTCTGGCAGCAGACGACCAGGATCACCATCCCGATGATCAGCCCGAACCTGTTCTTCGTCTTCATCGTCACCTCCATCGCGTCGCTGCAGACCTTCACCGAGGCGTACACCGCCTTCTCCAACACCGACACCACCGCGGGGTTCAGCAACAACGGCGCGCTGTTCTACGTCGTCTACCTGTTCCAGCAGGCGTTCAGCTTCCTGAACATGGGGTACGCGTCGGCGATGGCCTGGATCCTGTTCCTCATCGTCATGGCGATCACCGCCATCCAGTTCGCGGTCAGCAGGCGCTTCGTCTACTACGAGGGAGAACAGTCATGACCTCACTTCCCACCGTCGCGCCGGCGCTCGCCCTCCAAGGCGATGGAGGCAACCTCGGTGCGGCCCCTCGCCCTCGCCGCAAGCCGGTCGTGAAGCGTGTGATCACGACCACGTTGCTCGTCGCCGTGTCGGCGATCTTCCTGTACCCGTTCATCTGGTTGGTCAGTGCGTCGTTCAAGCCGCGCGAGGAGATCTTCGACAACAGCCTCATCCCGAAGACCTTCACGCTCGACAACTACGTGTCCGTCTGGCAGGACGCACCGGTGGCGCTCTGGCTCGGCAACACGGTGCTGGTCACCGTGCTCGCAGCAGTGGCCGTGACCATTTCCAGCGCCATGGTCGCGTGGGGATTCGCCTACTACCGGTTCCCCGGGCGCAACCTGCTATTCGGACTCGTCCTTGCGACGATGATGCTGCCCGCTGCGGTGACGATGATCCCGACGTTCCTGATCTGGAACAACATCGGGCTGACCGGCACCCTCACGCCGCTCTGGGCGCAGAACCTGTTCGGCAGCGCGTTCTACATCTTCCTACTGCGACAGTTCTTCCTCAGCCTGCCGAGGGATCCGTTCGAGGCCGCAAAGCTCGACGGCGCTTCGCACTGGCGACTGTTCCGGTCGCTCGCCGTTCCGCTCAGTAAGCCCGCCATCGTGGTGACGCTGCTATTCGAGATCCAGGCATCGTGGACCGACCTGATGAAGTCCCTCATCTATCTGCGCGACTCGGCCACCTTCACGATCCCGCGGGGGCTGAAGACGCTGCTCGACCAGTTCGGTTTCGGCGGTGAGCGGCACTGGGAGATCATCGTCACGGCCAGCGTCATCACAACGATTCCGATGATCATCCTGTTCTTCATCGGGCAGAAGCAGTTCATCGAGGGCATCGCGACGACCGGCTCCAAGGGCTAGGCGTGCAGGTCGACACCGGTCCCGACGAGATCGTCGTCCGCGGGTCGGATTACTCGCTCCGGCTGCCCGCCGACGCCAGTGTGCTCTCCCGCGCCCCCTACGCCACCCTGGCCGATGCCGCTGGGGAGACCTGGTCGCGGCTGAACCTGCTCGCCTCGGCCGGAACCCTCGAGGGCGCGGACGAGACCTTCGGAATCGAGTCGGTGACCGTAGAGCTCAGCTCCCCGGGCGAGGACGACTCCGTGCGACTGTCGATCGCGTCGCCGAGTTCCCGGTGGGCGAAGCACGTCGTGGAGGTGTTGTGCACGGATGGCGGCGTGGCGGTGCGACTCCGCATCACCGGCGAGGGGCGGCTCGACGAGGTCACCCTGCTCGGCGGGGAGGCCACGCTTCCCAGCGGGTCGAGTGGCACCTTCCGGTCATCCATCGGCTTCCCCACCCTGCTCGTGCCGTCGCCGACCGAGCCCGTGCAGTTCGTGCGGCCCTCCGCTTCGGGCGCACAGCTCGGCGTGGTGGGCGATGCCGATCCGGGCCGACTGAACGGCATCTTCTCGCCCCCGCCGCTGGTACTCGGTCTCGGGCGAGCTGCCCTCGCCGGCCCCACCGTGCCTCCGGTCGGCGACTGGCTCGCCATGGGCGTGCGCGACGCCGTCGAGCGACTCACCTTCACCACCCTGCGCTACGAGCCGCTGGACGGCGGCTTCTTGCTGCGGCTGCGATACGAGGGCCATACCGCTGTCGACGGGGAATGGATGTCGCCCGCCATCGTGATCGCGCCGGCCGAATCCGGGTGGGGGGTCATCGACGCGCATCGCGCCGACCTCGCGGCTCACGGGTTCGCGCCTCAAGCGGCGGTGCAGCAGCAGCCGAGCTGGTGGCGGGAGCCGCTGTTCTGCGGGTGGGGTGCGCAGTGCGCGAGGAGCGCTGAACTTCAGCGCTTGGGAGCCGCTCCGGTTTCGGCGCCCGACCTTGCGAGCGCGGCGCTGTACGACGAGTTCGTCGCGACCCTGGGCGACGCGGGCCTGGATCCGGGCACCATCGTCATCGACGACCGCTGGCAGGCGGAGTACGGCACCGGCACCGCCCACCCCGACCGATGGCCTGACCTGCGCGGCTGGATCGCCGACCAGCACGCCGCTGGGCGCAAGGTGCTGCTGTGGTGGAAGGCCTGGGATCCGGAAGGCCTGCCCGCCGAGGAGTGTGTGCTCGATGCCGTCGGGAGTCCGGTCGCCGCCGACCCGGCGAACCCCGCGTACCGCGACCGGCTGGCCGCGATCATCGCCCACCTAGTGTCGCCAGACGGCCTGGATGCCGACGGCTTCAAGGTGGACTTCACCCAGCGCGCCCCGAGCGGTCGATCCCTCGTCGCACATCCGGGCGCCTGGGGTATCGCCGCGCTGCACCTGTTACTGGGCACGATCCACCGGGCGGCCCATTCGGCGAAACCGGACGCCCTGGTGGTGACGCACGCCGTGCATCCGTCGTTCGCGTCGGTGACCGACATGGTGCGGCTGAACGACGTGCTCGAGCGCGATGTCGGCGGGGCGCGGGTATCGGTCGTCGACCAGCTCGAGGCGCGCTACGAGATCGCCGCGCGGAGCCAGCCGGGCCACCTGATCGACACCGACCAGTGGCCGATGCCGTCCAAGGCGGAGTGGCTCGCGTACGCCGACCGCCAGGCCCAGCTGGGGGTGCCTGCGCTCTACTACCTCGAATCGATCGACAACTCGGGTGAGAAGATCGACGCGGGTGACCTCGCCCGTATCGCCGAAACCTGGAAGGGCTATCGAGCACACCATGGACTCGCCCGCCGCTGACGCGCATTCAGAGCTGGTGATGGATGTCGCGCCCGGGGTCCACCTGGTGCGCGACACCTGCAACGTCTACCTCGTGGAGTCGCGGGATGACTCCAGCGGCGAGGTCACCGCGATCGCGATCGACTTCGGTTCGGGGCGGGCGCTCTCCCACCTCGCTGGGCTCGGGATCGCGCGGATCACCGACGTGCTCATGACTCACCACCACCGCGACCAGGCCCAGGGGCTCCCGCTCGCGATCGACCATGGCGCGCGCATCCATGTTCCGCCGACCGAGGTGGGGCTCTTCGACAACGTCGAGGAGTTCTGGCGCACGCGGCAGCTCGACATCGATTACAACCTCCGCCAGGACAGGTTCTCGCTGCTCGAGTCGGTCGCGGTCGACTCGACGGTGCCCGTCTACCGCACCGCCCTGTTCGGCGGAGTGCCGGTTCGCGCCCTGCCGACGCCCGGCCACACACTGGGGTCGGTCAGCTACCTGGTGGAGCGGCAGGGGCAACTGCTCGCGTTCACCGGCGACCTGATCTACGCGCCGGGCAAGGTGTGGTCGCTCGCGTCAACGCAGTGGAGCTACAGCGAGAACGAGGGCCCGGCGATGACCGTGCTGAGCGCGCTGCTGCTCGCCGCCGAGAACCCGGCAATGCTGCTGCCGTCGCACGGTGACCCGATGGCCTCGGCCGCCGAGGCGCTCGCCGCGCTGGCCGGGCGGATGCAGGAATACGTGGACTCGCGGCGCCCGCGGCCCTGGGACCTGCGCGGCATGCTGGAGCATCCGTTCGAGCGCATCAGCGAGCACCTGCTGCTCAACCGGTCGAGCATGTCGTGCAGCTACGTGCTGCTCTCCGGCTCCGGGGCCGCCCTGTTCATCGACTTCGGCTACGACATGATGACCGGCCTGATCGGCGGGGGAGAGCGATCATCCCGGCTGCCGTGGCTCGCCTGCCTCGGGGCGCTCAAGCGCGACTTCGGCGTGACCGCCATCGAGGTAGCACTTCCCACCCACTATCACGACGACCACGTCGCGGGCATGAACCTGCTGCGCGAGGTGGAGGGCACCGAGGTCTGGGTGCCCTCGTCGGTCGCGCCAGTGCTTGCCGACCCGTGGCGATACGACCTCCCGTGCCAGTGGTTCGACCCGATCCCGGCGGACCGGGTTCTGCCGGAAGGGCATAGTTTCACGTGGCGGGAGTACACGATCACCGTGCATCCGCTCCCCGGTCACACCCGTTACGCCGCCGCTTTCGAGGTCGAGATCGACGGGGTGGTTGCCCTGTTCACCGGTGACCAGCAGACCAACGAGGGCCAGCACCTCGATAGTCGCTCACTGCTGAACTACCAGTACCGCAACCAGTTCGATCCGGCCGACTTCCGCGACAGCGCCGCGCTGTACCGTCGGGTAGCTCCCGGTCTACTGCTCAGCGGTCACTGGACCCCGCAGCGGGTCACCGCCGCCCTGCTCGACGAGCTCGGCTCCGCCGCCGAGCGACTCGAGGTGCTGCACGAGGTTTTGATGCCCGCGGGCCTGCGACTGAACACCGACGGCATCCAGGCGCGGATCGAGCCGTACCGCGCCCGCGTCCTGGCCGGGGCGTCGGCATCGTTCGAGGTGTCGCTCTCCAACCCGTTGGAGACCGACGTGACAGCGATCCTGCACCCGGTGGTTCCACTAGGCTGGCGCACGATTCCCGAGCGGATTGTTCGGGTGCTGGGTCCGGGCGAGTCTGCGCGTGTCGAGATGGTCGTGCAGGTGGGCGATGCACCCGTCACTCGCGCGAGAATCGCGATCGACGTGTCGTTCGGATCGATGCACCTCGGCCAGCAGACCGAAGCGCTCATCGACGTCGAGTAGGAGCAGGCATGGCAGATGAGGCCACCGGTCCGTCCCGCCGTGCCACCATCCGCGAGGTAGCGGAAGCGGCCGGGGTCTCGCGATCCACCACATCGCGTGCGCTGACGGGAACCGGGTACGTCGCCGAGGCGGTGCGGCTGCGCGTGCGTCGCGCCGCCGCAGACCTGGGCTACGTCGTCGACGCAACCGCCCGGAGCCTCAAGCAGCAATCGAGCAATGTGATCGGGGTAGTCGTCTCCGACCTCCGCAACTCGTTCTACGCCGATCTCGCCTTCGGTGCGGGCCAGCGGGCCCGCGAAGCCGGCTACACCATGATGCTCATCGATGACGGCGGTAATGCCGACGACGAACTGGATGCCGCCCACGCCTTCGTTGCGGCCCGGGTTGCCGGGGTGATCGCCACTCCCGTTGCCTCCGGTACCTCGGAATTCTTCACCCGCCAGCGGATTCCGATCGTCGAGGTCGACCGGCAGTTCGCGGAGGGTTCGTGCGACGCAGTCATCGTCGACAATCGCAGCGCGGCACGGGCAACGACCGAGCACCTGCTGAGTCTCTCGCACCGCAGGATCGCCCTCTTCATCGACGAAACCGAATGGACGACCGGGCGAGACCGGCACGAAGGGTATGCGGACGCGCTGGCCGCCGCGGGCATCGCGCACGACGAGAAGCTCGTGGTGTCGGCCGGGTGGGATGTTCGGGCGGCGCACGACGCCGCGGTTCGGCTGCTCTCCTCCCCCGACCGGCCCACAGCGATATTCGCCGCGAACAACCTGCTTGCCGAGGGGGTGTGGCGAGCCGCCGCCCAGCTCTCGCTCGACGTTCCCACCGACCTCAGCCTCGTCTCATTCGACGACGCTCCCTGGATGAGCATGGTGACCCCCGGCGTGACCGCGATCACCCAGGATGCCGTGCAACTCGGCGCGACGGCGGTGACCACGCTGCTCGAGCGGATCGCCGATCCCGATGCCCCGAACCGGGTCGTCGTGCTGCCCGCGACCATCACTCGACGGGGATCCACCGCCCGTCCGCGCTGAGCCAGCCCGGCTCATCTTGACGCTCCGAGCCCTCGGCCCTATGGTTGTGGGAACGATGCCACATTGTGACTCACACCCGTGCGCGTCGCGGCATGAAGATCTTTGCTGAAAATGAAAGTGGGAGCGCAGGTGCACCCGGTTCTAGCGCTGGATATCGGCGGTACGAAGCTCGCCGTTGCTGTCGTCACACCCGATGGCCGGACTCACGGCTCCGTCGTCGAGCCGACCCGGCGCGAGGAGGGACCGGCGATCATTCTCGACCGGCTGTTCACAATGGGCGACCGTGCGATCGCGCTCGCGGCCGAGCTCGACGGCATCGACGGCGTGGCGGCGGTGGGGATCTCCTGCGGGGGGCCGCTGGATGCCGCGGCGGGAGTGCTCACGAACCCGCTCCACCTGCCCGGCTGGGTCGACGTGCCGATCGTGGCCATGGCGACCGAACGATTCGGAGTGCCCGCGGTGCTCGAGAACGACGCGACGGCTGCGGCACTCGGCGAGCACCGGTTCGGAGCCGGGCGGGGCACCCAGACCATGCTGTACCTCACCGTTTCCACCGGCATCGGCGGTGGCGCTGTACTGAACGGCGCGCTGCACCGCGGCGCATCGGGCAACGGGGGCGAGTACGGCCACATCATGGTGCGTCCCGGCGGTCGCCAGTGCCTGTGCGGCCGACACGGCTGCCTCGAGGCGTATGCCTCGGGCACCTTCATCGCCGAGCGCGCCGCCGAGGCGCTCGCCGCCTGGGAGGGGGCCTCGCTCCTCCGCGAGTTGGGGACGGCCGCCCACGATGTCTCTCTCGCGGCGCGCCAGGGAGATGCCCTGGCAACCGCTCTCTGGAACGAGACGACGGATGTTCTCGGCCAGGCGATCACCGATCTCGTCAACGTGTTCGAGCCCGAGCTCGTCGTCATCGGGGGCGGAGTGACCCGGTCGGGAGACCAGCTGCTCGACCCGATCCGCACCATCGTGTTCCGCGATGCAATGCGCCCGGCCGCAGCTGCTGTCCGGGTCGAACTCGCGGGCCTCGGCGACGAGGTCTGCGTTGTCGGTGCCGGAGCGCTCGCGACCGACCTGCTCACTTCACTGACCCCGGGAGAACGATGACCGACCGCCCCACCGACTGGATGATGGGCCAGGTCGGCGATCACCTCACCGCCGCGACCACGATGCTCGAGCGCGTGCCGCTCGTGCGGGCCGTCGGAGAGCTGTTCTGCTCGACGTTCGAGACCGACAACACGGTATACACCTTCGGCAACGGCGGAAGCGCGGCCGACGCCCAGCACTTCACCGGCGAGCTGATCGGGCACTACAAGCGCGATCGACGGCCGCTGCCTGCCGTCACGCTCAGCACCGACTCGACAACGATGACGTGCATCGCCAACGACTACAGCTACGACGACATCTTCTCGAGGCAGGTGACCGCGCTCGCCAGACCGGGCGATCTGGTGGTGGCGTTCACCACGAGCGGCCGGTCGCCGAACATCGTGAGCGCCCTGCAGGCCGCGCGCGCCAAAGGCGCCACGACGGTGCTGTTCGGGGGCGGCGACGGTGGACCGGCCCTTGAGTTCGCCGACCACGCCCTGCTCTCACCCTCGTCAGTCACCCCGCGCATCCAGGAGATGCACACCCTGATGCTGCACATGATCAGTGAGATGGTTGACGCTTGGGCAGCAGACGAAGAGGTGGCTCAGTGACCGATGCCCCGATGGCGAACGCTCCCTCGGGCGCGCAGCCGCGGGGGCTCGCGCCCGCGCCCCGACCGCTGGCGTCGCCGGCGCGCACCCTGCACATGATCGGTAACGCCCACCTCGACCCGGTGTGGCTCTGGCCCTGGCAGGAGGGTTACCAGGAGGCCCGAGCGACATTCCAGTCGGCCATCGACCGAATGGACGAGTATCCCGATTTCGTCTTCACCTGCGATCAGGTCGTGCTGCTGAGCTGGGTCGAGGAACAGGACCCCGAGCTGTTCGAGCGCATCCGGCAGCGTGAGGCGGAGGGCCGCTGGGTCAATGTCGGCGGCTGGTGGATCGAGCCCGACTGCAACATGCCGATGGGCGAGTCGTTCGTCAGGCAGGGCCTGTATGGCCAGCGCTACCTCCAGTCCCGTTTCGGGCGGATCGCGACGGTGGGGATGAACGCCGACCCCTTCGGTCACAACGCGATGATTCCGCAGCTGCTGCGCGGCCAGGGGATGCACTCCTATGTCTTCCTGCGCCCCGGACCCCACGAGAGTGACTTCGCCGACACCATGTTCTGGTGGGAGGCGCCGGACGGCAGCCGCGTACTGGCGTACCGGATCCCGTTCGAGTACGGCAGCCCGGCCGGTGAAGTGGCAGGCCAGACCGAGAAGTCGCTGGGCCAGCTCGACAAGAGTCTCGGCGACCTGATGGTGTTCTACGGTGTCGGCAACCACGGCGGGGGTCCCACGAAGGCCAACATCGAATCGATCCACCGCTACGACAGGATGGGATCATTCGGAAGGATGATGATGTCGTCACCACGAACCTACTTCGACGAGATGCTCGGTCGGGGCGAGGCGTTCCTCGATTCACTCGTGGTGCGACGGGATGACCTCCAGCACCATGCGGCCGGCGTCTACTCCGCGCATTCCGGCATCAAGGCGTGGCAGCGACGAGCACAGTACGCAGTGCTCGCCGCGGAGCGCTGGGCGGCGGTGGTGGCCCGGGAGTCGGGTATCGACTACCCCCGCGCCGAACTCGAGTTGGCGTGGAAGCAGGTGCTGTTCAACCAGTTCCACGACATCCTGCCCGGCTCTGCCATCGAGTCGACCTACGAGGATGCTCGGGACCAGCTCGGCGAGGCCGTGTCGATCTCCCAGCGCATCATCGCCCGCTCGCACAACGTCATCGCCCGGCAGGTCGAGGTGCCCTTCGAGGACGGCTCGCTGCCGATGCTCGTCTTCAACCAGCACCCGTGGGCGGTGACCACCGATGTCGAGGTGATGTATCACGCCCAGCCACTGGGCGTGCACGTGGTGGACGCCGACGGATCGACCGTGATCTCCCAGCCCACCCAGTCGACGGCGACGACGGACGACATGAGCCGCGGGGCAATCGCGTTCCGGGCAGAACTGCCGCCCTTCGGGTATCGCCTCTACCGGCTGCGGCCGGGAAGCCCCCTCCCCGAGACGACGGCGCTCGCGGTGACCGAGACTGTCATCGAGAACGCGCTGCTGCGCGTCGAGCTCGACCCGGAGACGGGGTGGATCGCGTCGCTTCTCGACAAGCGGACCGGGCTGGATGTCATGGCCGGTGTGGGCGGAGGCGCACACACCCAGATCTGCGATGACCCCACGGATACCTGGGGCCACCGGGTGGTCTCGTACGCATGGCCCGGGTCGTCGATGGCGCTCACCCGCATCGTCGTGCGGGAGAGTGGTCCGCTGCGATCGCGCGTCCGTGTGGAACGCGAGTGGGGGGCATCCACGCTCGTCGAGGAATTCGTGCTCGTCGATGGAAGCCCGGTGGTGCGGGTCGACGTCACGATCGACTGGCGTGAGAAGGCGCACCTGCTCAAGCTGCGCTTCCCCACCGCGATCGACAGCCCCGTGGCGACCTACGAGATTCCCTTCGGGCATCTCGAACGCCCGGTCGACGGCGCGGAGGAGCCGGCCCAGTCGTGGGTCGACCTCACCGGAGCCGTGCAGGGCAAGCCAGCCGGCCTCACCGTCGTGACCACGAACAAGCACGGGTACGACGTCTCCCCGGGCGACTCGAGCATCGGCATCACCGCGGTGCGCAGCCCCGTCTACTCGTGGCACGACCCGCGGCTTCTCGACCCCGAGGGCATCTACAGCTTCCAGGACCAGGGCGTGCAGCGCTTCAGCTACGAGCTCGTCCCGCACGCTGGCGACTGGCGCGACGCCGCGCCCAGCCGCCGGGCCGCCGTGCTCGGGTCGCCGGTGCGATCGCAGTTCGAGGGATCGCACGCGGGCGACCTGCCACCGACGCTGTCATACGGTGACGACGGTGGCGGAACGGTGATGGTGACCGCGATCAAGGGCACCGAAGACGTGGGCGACGGCGTCGTGGTGCGCGCGGTGGAGACGGCGGGCGAGGCTGTTGCCGGGGAGATCCGGATGCTCGGACGCACGGTGCACGCGCAGTTCAGCCCCAGCCAGCTGCGCACCTTCGTGGTTCCCGCCGATCCCGCGGAGCCGGTGACCGAGGTCGACCTGCTCGAGCGCCCGGTCGCGGATGGCTGAGCTGCCAGGCCTTCGATTCGAGATCGTCGACGGGGTGGGGGCGCCGCTCGACGCCACGGCCTGGGCGGTAGCCGGGCTGCGGGTGACCTACCTCGGTGCCGCGCCGCAGGCCGCGCGCGTCAGGGTGCTGCTCGACGTTCCCGCTGCCAGGGAACCCTGGTGGATGATTCCCGGCGCGTTCTACGGCGACAACCGGCCCGCTGACAACGACCGGTTGTTTCCCCGGTTCGACGCCGGTGAACCGACTGACCCCCTGACCAGTTCGTCATGGGAGTTCCGGGCCGACCGCGCCGCGACGCCCGCGGTGTTCGTCTGGGCCGGGCCCGGTCTCGGCGGCGCAGCCCTCGCCGCTCCCGAGACCACCGCGCTCGGGCTCACCGGCATCGGGTTCGCCCTGCGCGACGCAGTCGCGACCATCCATCTGAGCTTCCCGTTCCGTGAGTTTCCCGTCACCTACTACGGCGACGACACCCCGCGGGAAGCCGAGTCGGCAACCCATCGCTGGGAGCCGGGGGAGAGCCACGAGCTGCCGGTGTCGGTGTTCGCGCTGTCGGATGACCGGCACGCGTACGCGCCGGTGCTGCGGCAGTTGCACGCGGCATCCAGCCCGCACACCCCGCTGCGCCCGTGGGTGGACATTCCGACGGCGGCCGACCTTGCAGCGCACGGACTGCTCGCCTGGCACTACGACCCCGACCCCGGGGTGCTGCTGGAGACCGTTGGATTCGATCGCGAGCTCACCGGTGGCGACGGGAGACCGGTGGACCGACAGGCCATGCACGTGGGCTGGATCAGCGGCATCCCGTGGGCATTCGCGCTACTGCAGCACGGCCTCCGCACCGAGAACGCCGCCGAGCGCGACGCCGCGTCGAGGGTCATCGATTTCATCGCGGGCAACCTCGCGCCCTCCGGCACATTCTGGGGGGTTTGGTACCGCGAGCACGGCTGGGGGCAGAGCTGGACCCCGATCGAGAACGGCCTGCACTCGCGCACCCTCGCGGAGGCGACGCTCTTCCTGAACCGCGCGTGCGGGCTGCAGGGCAGCCCGATGTGGGAGTCGGCGGTGCGCTCGAATCTCGACGCGGTCGTCGCCCGGCAACGTGCAGACGGCAACCTCGGCTCAGTGCATCACGCGCAGACCGGCGAGGTGCTGTCGTGGGTGGGGGCATCCGGCTTGTCGTGGGTTGCCGCCCTGGCGGAAGCGGGCGGCGACTACATCCACACTGCCGAGAGGGCCGGCGAGTACTACGCGCAATTCGTGGAGGCCGAATTCATCCCCGGCGCCCCCGAGGACGTCGACCTCGCCCCTACCTCCGAAGACGGTTACGCGGCGGTGCTGTCGTACATGGCGCTTTATCGGGTGACCGGTGCGGCGCGCTGGCTCGACCTCGCGCGCCGGTCGGCAGACTGGATGCTCACCTTCCGCTACAGCTACGACGTGACCTTCGACGAGCACACCATTCTCGCCCGCTACGACTTCGGCACCCGGGGCGCCGACCAGGCCTCCCCGTCGAACCAGCACCTGCACGCCTACGGTCTCGTCTGCACCGATGAGCTGGCCGAACTCTCGGCCGCTCTCGGCGACGATCATTACCGCATCCGCGCGGACGAGACGCTGGCCTGCTTCCGACAGTTCATCGCCCGGCACGACGGTGACTTCAACGCGTATCGCGGGATGGCCAGCGAGCGGTACTACCAGACGTCATGCTTCCAGCCGAAGGGAATGATGCTGACCCTGTCGCACGCCTGGAGTGTGGGGGTGCTCCTGCTGGCCTGCGAGCAGGAGATCGCGCGCGATCCCGCTACCCTCGTCAGGTGACCGACGCTCAAGACAACTCCGGGCCGAACCCGAGCGTCGAACTGACGACTCACGGTGTCGGGCCGTGGCGGGGCGAGCTTCCGGATGATCCGCGCTTCGATCGCGAGCTGCTGGCCCGGGGTGACTCCCGGAACGTCATCGACCGGTACCGGTACTGGACCATGGAGGCGATCGTCGCCGATCTGGATCTTCACCGGCACCCGTTCCACGTCGCGATCGAGAACTGGCAGCACGACATGAACATCGGCTCGATCGTGCGCAGCGCCAACGCGTTCGCGGCCGACACGGTGCACATCATCGGCCGGCGGCGCTGGAACAAGCGCGGCGCAATGGTCACCGACCGGTACCAGCACATTCTTCATCACGAGGATGTCGCCACCTTCGTGACCTGGGCGCGCGAGCAGGAGCTGCCCATCGTGGCCGTGGACAACCTCCCGGGCAGCGTGCCCATCGAGACCAGCGGGTTACCCGAGCGCTGCGTGCTGCTCTTCGGCCAGGAAGGACCTGGGCTCTCGCCCGAAGCGCTCGCCGCTGCCGACCTCGCGGTCGAGATCACCCAGTTCGGATCCACCCGCAGCCTCAACGCCTCGGCCGCCGCGGCGATCGTGATGCACTCCTGGGTCGTCGAGCACGCTGGATTAGCCCGCGATCGGTGACGGCCGCAGCTCGCGGAGCGTGCGGTACCGGCCCTGCTTGCGCGCGCCGAGGGCGGCGATCGCGAGCGACGCGACGAGCCAGCCGAGCAGCGGCAGCACCGCCGCCCACACCTCGGCGGTCTCGCCGCCGTAGAGCAGCTGTCGCAGACCATCGACGGCGCTCGCCATCGGCAGCACCTGGTGCAGAGCGGCAAGCGGCCCGGGCAGGGTCTGCCATGGGAAGGTGCCGCCGGCGGTCACCAGCTGCACGACCATCAGCAGCAGCCCGAGAAACTGCCCGACGCTGCCGAGCCAGACGTTCAGTGCGAGCACGATCGCTGCGAAGGTGATTGACGCGAGCACCATGAATCCGAGCGTGCCCCACGGGTTGGCGGGGCTCAGGCCGAGGGCGAGGGTGATGACCCCGTAGAGCGCGAGCATCTGCACGGCGCCGAGCGCGGCTGGGGTGATCCAGCCGCCGAGGGTGGTGCGCACCGGCTGCCGCACCGCGGTGAGGGCCCGGCGCGACAGCGGGCGGACGAGCAGGAAGAGCGCGTAGATCCCGATCCATGCCGAGAGGCTGATGAAGAACGGAGCGAGCCCCTCGCCGTAGTTGCTGGCCTCGGTGATCGCGCGCTGGTCGACGGCCACGGGGTCCGCAATCGCGGCCGCGGTTGCCGCGCGCTGGGCGGCGGTGGTCTCGGGCACGTCTGCGGCTCCCTCGGCGAGCGAGTCGCGCAACTGGGCGGAACCGGTCGCGAGCTGGCTGAGCCCGTCGTTCAGGCTGGCGGCTCCGGATGACGCATCGGCGGCCCCCGCGGCGAGCGTGGCGGAGCCCGACGCGGCCCGGTCGATGGCGGCCGCCAGTGTCGGCGCGCTCCCGCTGAGGGCCTGCGCTCCCGAGCTCACCTGTGCCGCTCCCGCCGACAGCGCACCGAGATTGGTGGAGATGCCGGAGGCCAGCTGCTGGCTACCCGCGGTCAGCTTGCTGAGCCCGTCGAGCTGCGCGAGGATCGGCGCCTGGTCTTCGGGGCTCACTCCTGCGTTCGTCAGCGCGTCGGCGACCTGGGTGCGCACGGTCGGCGCGAGCGTGGCGGCCTGGTTCGTCGTCCCCGCGAGGGTGGACGCCGCGGTGGCCACCGATCCGAGCCCGGATGACACGGTCGATGCCCCCGATGCGAGCGCGCTCGCGCTCGCCGGCAAGGCACCGGCCTGGCTGTCGAGTTGGGCGAGACCCGAGCTCAAGGTTGCCGCGCCCGACGCCAGCGAGGCGGTCCCGCTCGCGAGGCTTCCTGCTCCGGCCGAGGCGCTCGCCGCCCCATCCGCGAGGCTCGCTGCGCCCGATCCCGCATCCACGATCCCGCTCCTGATCGAGGCGACTGCATCGAGAAGGGTGGTTGATGCGCTCTCGCCGAGTCTCTGCGTCAGCGCGGTCTGCACCGCGGCGGCGGCCTGCTTGGCGAGGGTGGTGGAGAGGTAGCTGTTCGCGTCGTCGGTGGAGAGCACGAGGGATGCCTGCACCGGGGTGTCGCCAGACGCGGAGGCAAGGTCGGTCGAGAACTCGGCCGGGAAGGTGAGGCCGAAATCGTAGGTGCCCGCCGCGATGCCGTCGCGCGCCTCGGCGTCGGTGACCTCGACCCACCCGAACCGCTGGTCGTCGAGCAGCTGGTCGGCGGCGTCGCGACCGTAGTCGACCTGGTCTCCATCGACGGTGGCTCCGGTGTCGTCGACGACGAGCGCCGCGGGCACCCGGTCGAGCTTCTCGTACGGGTCGGCGTTGCCCCACAGGTACAGCCCGCCGTAAATGACCGGCACGGTCATGAGGGCGACGAGCGCCACGAATGCCATGCGGCTGGAGGTGAGGCGCGCGAGTTCGGAGCGCACCAGGGTGAGGATCTTCATGAGTTCTCCGCGGGAGTTGCGGCGATGGCGCCGAGCGAGACGAGAGTGGTGGCCGTGACCGCGTCGGTCACGATAGCGACGGTGATGTCGCGAGCCGCGATCGCGGCGAGGGCCGGGTACCAGCCGGCGGGGTCGCCGCCGTGGCGCTCGGGGCTGGTGACGACGATGCCGCTGACACCGGGGCGCAGCAGGGCGAGTTCGCTGAACAGCCGCACCCGGTCGCCCGGCGGCAGGGATCGCATCGGCACTCGGGCGTAGCCGAGCAGCTCGTGCTGCTCGAGGAACGCGCGCACGGCGCCGCGCGAGGCGGGCAGCCCCGCGAAGGTCAACTCCTCCGCCACCACGCCGACGAGCCCGACGCCGGGGCTCGGTTCGGCCACGACGGGGGTGTCGACGAGCGCCACCCGGCGTCGCAGCTCGTCACGGTCATCCCGACCGTCGACGAGCACCCGGCCCGAGTCCGGCCGCAGTCGCCCGCCGAGCAGCATCGATACGAGCAGCGGTCGCTCGTCGGTCTCGACGGTGACAACGGCCGGCACGCCCGGGTCGAGGTCGAGGCTGAGGGCGGGCAGAGCGGCGCCGAGGCCGCTGCCGAGTTGCACCGAATCCAGCGAGATGTGCATCAGCGGTCCCTCCAGGCCAGTTCCGGATGCGAGTCGATGAGCGCCGCGGACTCAGCGGCCCCGAGGCCCAGCGTGGCGAGCACCAGGAGCATGGTCATCCGGTGCGCCTCCGGTGCGGGCATGCTGCCGCGAGACGCCTCAGTGAGTGCCGACAACGCGGAGTCCTCGACGAGGCGAGCGAGGCGCGGCACCGGGATGTCGCGGCGCACGCTCCCCGCCGTCGCACCCTCGGCGATGGCGTCGGTGACGCGCTGACGCAGTGGCGCGAGAGCCGCCCCCACCTGGGTGCGCAGCGGCCCGCGCACGGCGAACACCGCCATCACCCTGATCTCGTCGACCTCGCGCCACAGCCGGGAGGCGATGAGCGCGAGACGGACGACCGGGTCGGGGTGTTCGACCGTGGCGACCGAGGTGGCGATGCGGCCTGCGCCGACGGTGATCAGCTCGCGGAGCAGTTCATCCCGGGTTGCGAAGTGCCCGTAGACCGCGCGGCGAGAAAGGCCAGCGCGTGCGGCTATGGCTTCGAGAGATGCACCGGCGTCGCGGTTCAGTTCGATGCGGGCGGCACCGAGCAGAGCTGCGCGGTTCTCGGTGGCGTCGCGGCGAGGGGGACGTACGGTGCTGGTCACTCCGTCGATCCTAGTAACTTGCACACCGCTGTGCAGGATATTGGGCAAGTCCTCAGCCTCGATACACTGGGGTGTAATCCCCACTTTCTTCGAAGGGATCTTCCATGCCCGCCATCGTGATCATCGGCGCCCAATGGGGCGACGAAGGCAAAGGCAAAGCCACTGACCTGCTCAGTGAGCGCATCGACTACGTCGTCAAGTTCAACGGCGGCAACAACGCCGGCCACACGGTCGTCATCGGCGACCAGAAGTACGCGCTGCACCTGCTGCCTTCCGGAATTCTCACGCCCGGCGTCATCCCGGTCATCGGCAACGGCGTGGTCGTCGACATCGAGGTGCTGTTCGACGAGCTGACCGCCCTCTCCAGTCGGGGAGTGGATGTCTCGAAGCTGGTGGTCAGCGCGAACGCGCACGTGATCACGCAGTATCACCGCACGCTCGACAAGGTGACCGAGCGATTCCTCGGCAAGCGCCAGATCGGCACGACCGGTCGCGGCATCGGCCCCGCCTACGCCGACAAGATCAACCGGGTGGGCATCCGGATCCAGGACCTGTTCGACGAGAACATCCTGCGCCAGAAGGTGGAGGGTGCACTGCACCAGAAGAATCACCTGCTGGTGAAGATCTACAACCGCCGCGCGATCATGGTCGATGAGGTCGTCGCCGACCTGCTCTCGTACGCCGAGCGGCTGCGGCCGATGGTCGCCGACACCGGCCTGCTGCTGAACCGGGCGCTGGATGACGGCAAGACCGTGGTCTTCGAGGGTGGGCAGGCGACCATGCTCGACGTGGATCACGGCACCTACCCGTTCGTGACCTCGTCCAACTCGACGAGCGGCGGTGCGGCGACCGGCTCGGGCGTCGGTCCGAACCGGCTCGACCGGGTGATCGGCATCGTCAAGGCGTACACGACCCGCGTCGGCGCCGGCCCCTTCCCGACCGAGCTCGAGAACGAGTCGGGCGAGTGGCTGCGGGCCCGCGGTTTCGAGTTCGGCACCACGACCGGGCGCCCGCGTCGCACCGGGTGGTACGACGCGCCCATCGCGCGTTACTCCGCGCGGATCAACGGGGTGACCGACTTCGTGATGACGAAGCTCGACGTGCTCACCGGGCTCAGCACCATCCCGGTGTGTGTGGCCTACGACGTCGACGGCGTGCGCGTTGACGAGGTGCCGGTGTCGCAGTCCGACTTCCACCACGCGGTGCCGATCTACGAGGAGTTCCCCGGCTGGGATCAAGACATCTCGGGCGCCCGCACCTTCGACGAGCTGCCGAAGAACGCGCAGGACTACGTCATTGCCATCGAGGCGATGAGCGGTGCGCGCATCTCGGCGATCGGCGTCGGCCCCGACCGCGAGGCCATCATCGTGCGGCACGACCTGCTCGGCAACTAGATGACCGCGGAGCGCCCCGCCCCTCGCGTGATCGACGGGCGGTTCATCCAGCTCTCACCACTTCTTCGTTCCGACCTGCCGGAGCTGTACCGCGCAATCGGCACACCCGAGGTGTTCGCGGGCGGGTACGGCGGTGGGCCGGCGGGGCTGCGCGACAGCGAGGCCGGCTTCGTCGAGTTCGGCGAGAAGTACTACCAATGGGATGTCGGCAACGTCTACGCGGTGCGGCTGCCGACCGGCGAGCTCGTCGGCACCTCGACTCTCGGCGATTTCGACGAGGCCACCGAGTCGGCGCATATCGGCTGGACGGCGTTCGCTCCCTCCGTGTGGGGCACTGCGGTGAATCCCGAGGCGAAGCTGCTGATGCTCGGGGAGGCCTTCGACAACGGGTTCGGTCGGGTGAAGCTGCAGGCCGACGCTCTCAACACCCGGTCGCGAGCGGCGATAACGAAGCTGGGAGCGCGGTTCGAGGGAATCACCCGGCGGCACATGCTGCGCGCCGACGGCAGTTGGCGCGACACCGCGGTGTTCTCGATCCTCGTCGACGAGTGGCCCGCCGTGCGCGCCGGGCTCGAGCAGCGACTGGTCGACGCGGGCCAGTAGATTTGGCGCATGAGCGCGAATGAGGTTCCGGCCGAACTGACCAGCCTGCGGCAGAGCATCGACAACATCGATGCCGCCCTCATCCACCTCCTGGCTGAGCGGTTCAAGTTCACCCAGTCGGTGGGGCGACTGAAGGCCGCCGAGGGGCTGCCCGCGTCTGACCCCGACCGCGAGCGCGTGCAGATCGAACGCCTCCGGTCCCTCGCCGAAGAGGCGCGCCTCGACCCCGCGTTCGCCGAGAAGTTCCTGCAGTTCATCGTCGCCGAGGTGATCCACCACCACGAGCAGATCGCCGGCACGGGATCGATCGAGACCCCGTGACCTGGGATCCGCGCCACCTGCCATCGCAGGCCGGCAAGACGATCGTCGTCACCGGAGCAGGTCGCGGAGTCGGATACTTCGTTGCGGAGCAGCTCGCGGCAACGAGGGCGCGAATCATCCTGACCACCCGCACCCCCGCCGACGGACAGCGCGCGGCGGCCTCGATCCGTGCGCACGTGCCGACCGCCGACCTCGAGACGGTGACGCTCGATCTTGCATCGCTCGCCTCGATCCGGTCGGCCGCGACCGAGCTCGCGGCGTTCGCCCCGATCGATGTGCTCATCAACAACGCCGGCAAGACCAGCGGATCCCGCACGCGGGAAACCACCGCCGACGGCCTCGAGGTGATGGTCGGCACCAACGCTTATGGTGCTTTCGCGCTGACCGCGCTGCTGTTCCCCTACTTGGCTCCGGATGCTCGCATCATCGGCCTCGGCAGCATGGCCACCCGGCTCACCAAGGCCGACATCACCGACCTCGAACAGGCTCGCGGCAGCTTCTCGGTCGCGAAGGCCTATGCGTACTCGAAGCACGGCGTGCACGCGTTCGCGCTCGAGCTCGACCGGCGCCTGCGGGCCAGTGGCAGCGGCATCCAGTCCCTCCTCGCCCACCCGGGGTTCGCGCTCGACGGCAATAACGAGGCCCTCCGTCCCGGCATCGCCGACCGTGCCTCCGCCGGCCAGCGTTTCGCCGAGCGGATGATGCGCCCGGTCGCCCACGGCAAGGACCGCGGGGCGTGGCCCGTGGTGCGTGCGGCGATCGATCCGGATGCCCGGGGCGGCCAGTTCTACGGACCCCGTCGGTCGGTCACGGGCCCGCCCATGCTCCTCGAGCCGGTCGCGCAGAGCGCGAGCCCCGTGTTCGGCTCGGCGTTCTGGCGCTTGGCCCAGGAGGCGACCGGGGTCACCTTCGAGGTGTGACGCGAGAGCGACAATGGAGTCATGACCGAAGCCGACGTCGAGCGCGACCTCGCTGAGCTGGTGCGCCGCACGGTCGAGGCCCTCGCCGAGGTACCGGATGAGGCGCTCGGTGAGGTCGGCAAGACGCTGCTCGGCCGCCAGCCGAAACTCGTACCCGCCGGTCGGGCGTGGCGGCTCGGGGTGCTGCTCATCGACCGCAAGGGTCGGCTGTACTCGACCGGCACGGTGACCCGGGCGATCGAACCCCTGCGCGCGGTGACCAACCGCTCGGCCGAGGCGGAGCTGCGCCGCGAGGAGCGCCGGGCCGCGGTTCGCGGTCACTTCACCGAGGGCGAGGTGGTCAACTTCGGGCACACCCTGATCGATCTGGACACCGCTCCCGGCCCGCTCAGCGTCGTCGATGGAGTTGTGTTCGTGCGTTGGAGCAGCACTGGCACACCCCGCCCGCTCGCCGACTACCTCGCCGACCGCCTCGCGGTGCTCGACGACCCGGCGGGCTGAGCCGTTACTGCCCGATCACCGCGCCGAAGTGGCTCGCCATCGTGGCCTGGTGCACGGCGCGCAGCTCGTCGATGGGGATCGTGAAGCGATCCTGCACCTCGAGCGCTCCGCTGTTCTCGGTGACACCGATGCGCAGCACCGGGTAGCCGCGGCCCTCGCACAGTCCCTGGAAGCGCACGTCGTCTTCGCGGGGCACGCTCACGAGCATCCGGGCCGTCGACTCGCTGAACAGCGCGGCCGTGGCATCGACGCCGTCGCGCTCCATGATCTCGGTGATCCAGACGCGGGCGCCGACCCCGAACCGCATCACCGCTTCGGCGAGCGCCTGAGCGAGACCGCCGTCGGCGAGGTCGTGGGCGGAGGCGACGAGACTCTGCTCTCCGCCGGCGGTGATGAGGCCGGCGAGCTTCTGCTCCTCCGCGAGGTCGACCTGCGGGGGAACCCCACCGAGGTGCTCGTGGATAACTCCGGCCCAGGCCGATCCGTCAAGCTCGTCGCGGGTGATTCCGAGGAGGTAGATATTGTTGCCCTCGTCCTGCCAGCCCGACGGGATGCGGCGCGCCACGTCATCGATGACGCCCAGCACGGCGATCACCGGGGTGGGGTGGATCGGGACATCCCCGGTCTGGTTGTAGAAGCTGACGTTTCCGCCGGTGACCGGGATCTCGAGCTCGAGACATCCGTCCGACAGGCCCTCGACGGTCTTGCTGAACTGCCACATCACCTCGGGGTTCTCAGGGGAGCCGAAGTTCAGGCAGTCGGAGACGGCAACCGGGGTGGCTCCGGTCGCGGCGACGTTGCGGAAGGCCTCGGCGAGCGCGAGCTGGGCGCCGCGGTACGGGTCGAGCTGGCAGTAGCGCCCGTTCGCGTCGGTGGCGACGGCGAACCCGAGGCCGCTGACCTCGTCGACTCGGACCATCCCGCCGTCGTCGGGGAAGCTCAGTGCGGTGTTGCCGAGCACGTACTTGTCGTACTGGTTGGTGACCCAGCTCTTGTCCGAGAGGTTGGCTGACCCGAGCAGCGACATCCACTGCTCGCGCAGTTGGGAGTCGGTGGTCGCGCGGGGGAGGCGGTCGGAAGTGTCGGCCTGCAGGGCGTCGATCCAGGTCGGGTAGGCGACGGGCCGGTCGTACACGGGGCCGTCGACGGCCACGGTGCGGGGCTCGACATTGACGATCTCCTGGCCGCGCCAGTTGATCACCAGCCGGCCGGTGTCGGTGACCTCGCCGAGCACGCTGGTCTCGACATCCCACTTGCGCACGACCTCGAGGAAGCCCTCGAGCTTCTCGGGCGTCACGATCGCCATCATGCGCTCCTGGCTCTCCGACATGAGGATCTCCTCGGCGGTGAGCGTCGGGTCACGCAGCAGCACCTGCTCGAGGTCGATGAACATTCCCCCGTCGCCGTTGGAGGCGAGCTCGCTCGTCGCGCAGCTGATGCCGGCGGCCCCGAGATCCTGGATGCCCTCCACGAGCCCCAGCGCGAAGAGCTCGAGGCAGCACTCGATCAGCACCTTCTCCGCGAACGGGTCGCCGACCTGCACGGCGGGCCGCTTGGTGGGGCCGCCGGCCGAGAACGAATCCGAGGCGAGGATGGATGCTCCGCCGATGCCATCCCCTCCGGTGCGCGCACCGAACAGCACCACCTTGTTGCCCACGCCGCGCGCGTTCGCCAGGTGCAGGTCTTCATGGCGCAGCACGCCCACGGCGAGCGCGTTCACCAGCGGGTTGGCCTGGTACACCGAGTCGAAGTAGGTCTCGCCACCGATGTTCGGCAGGCCGAGGCAGTTGCCGTAGAACGAGATGCCGCTGACGACACCGTGCACCACGCGGGCGGTGTCCGGGTCGTCGATGTGACCGAAGCGGAGAGCATCCATCACCGCAACCGGCCGCGCCCCCATGGAGATGATGTCGCGCACGATGCCGCCCACGCCGGTCGCGGCGCCCTGGAACGGCTCGATGAAACTCGGGTGGTTGTGGCTCTCGATCTTGAAGGTGACCGCCCAGCCCTCACCGACGTCGACGACGCCCGCATTCTCGCCCATGCCCACCATGAGGTTCTTCTTCATCTTCGGGCTGACCTTCTGGCCGAACTGGCGCAGGTAGGTCTTCGAGCTCTTGTACGAGCAGTGCTCGCTCCACATCACGGAGTACATCGCAAGCTCGCCGCTGGTGGGGCGCCGGCCGAGGATCGTCTTGATGCGCTCGTACTCGTCGGGCTTCAGGCCGAGGGCGGCGTACGGCTGCTCCTTCTCCGGAGTCGCTGCGGCATTCTGGACAGTATCGACAACCGGATTCACCCCGCAATTCTACAGTTGGGGCCGTGTGCGAAGCTTGACGCGTGCCTGCCGCCAACGACGACACCACCGCCCGGCCCGCATTGTCGTGGGCGCTGATCCCCGCGGTGCTGCTCTCGGCGTCAGCGGTGCTGCTCTTTGCCCTGCGGGGGCTGTCGACGCCGGTCACGATCGTCGGCTACGGGATGCTCGGGGCGGCGCTCCTCGTCGCGTACCTGTTCGACCGCTCGCGGCGCAGCGACGGGCTGTTCCGCGACCTGCTGCTGATCGCGGTGGGCATGGTGATCGTCAGCCTCGTCTCGGTCGAGGCCGACATCAGCTGGGGCAACTTCTTCCTGCTCGGGTTCGTGCTCGCCGCCGCCGTCGCGGTGCCGTACCTCATCTCCCGCTTCGTGTTCAAAGACCGCGTCATCCGCTTCCCCTGGCGCGGCGGCTGGCCCTGGTCTCGCGTGCAGTGGGGCTATCTGGCGCTGGTGCTGTTCCTCGGCTGGCTCATCCTGCCCTTCTACTTCATCACCTCGGGCGTGTACCTGAACTGGCCGAACACGGTGACCGCCGACGAGATCGGCCGGCTGTTCGTCGGAGTCAACGCGGTCGGCACTTGGGACGAGCTGTTCTTCATCCTGACGGTGTTCGTGCTGTTCAAGCGGCACTTCCCCGTCTGGCAGGCCAACCTGCTGCAGATGGTGATCTTCGTGTCATTCCTCTGGGAGCTCGGCTACCAGGCGTGGGGGCCGCTGCTGACGATCCCGTTCGCGTTACTGCAGGGCTGGATCTACTCGAAGACCAAGTCGCTGCCGTACGTGCTCACGGTGCACCTGCTGTTCGACGCCGTGGTGTTCCTGGTGATCGTGCACGCGCGCAACGGCGGAGTCATCCCGTTCTTCCTCGTCTCGCCGTAGGGAGAATCAGCGCACCGCAGCGAAGTGCGACGCGCGAACCGTAGCGTCGAAGAAGCTCAGCATCACCTCGCGAATGTCGCTGAGCGGGGTAGCGAAGTTCGCCAGCACCACCTGCTTGGACGCCGGCACGGTGTACCAGTAGTCGACGAGCAGGGTCGTGAGGTCGTGCCCGGGGGCGTCGGGATGCACGGCATCGACCTGTTCGCGCACCACTCGCATGATCTCCGATCCCGCGATCGACAGCGACGTCGCCCGGTCCATCCCGTCGATGCCCAGCTGCGTCAGGGCAGCGCGCAGCATCCCGGATACCGCCTCCGGGCTGGTGCCCACCGCCGGCGTCATCCGCAGGGTCCGCGGGCTGTAGATGGTGAGCATGATCGGCATCGGGATGCCCGGGGTGATCTCACTGGCGATGAGCGCGCTCACCGCGCCCGCGGTCCTGGCCTTGCCGAGCGCCTCCGTCAGTCGAGCGCGAAGCAGGCGACGGGCCTGAGCATCGGCATCCGCAGCCCCCACGCGCAGGTCCACGTACTCGCGAATCGACGCAGTCATGGCGTCGTCGGTGCTGAGGTCGATCCGATTCCACGAGCCGGCGAGCTGGAATGACAGGGTGGGGGATGCCGTCGCGGCGTCACTCACTCGCCGTACTCCGAGGCGAGCGTGGTGGTCGAGTACGTTATCGAATTGGTGTGCGGCAGAAAGTGGATGCCCAGCTCCTCGGCGGCGGGCTCCAGGTCGACGGGTTTGTCGCTGGCGTCGACCGTCCGGATCTCGATCGTGGAGACCGCGCCGCGGGATTCCGCGTAGGCGACGCGAAGCACCGCATCCAACTCGTCAGAGGTGAAACCGCCGCTGCTGATGGTGGGTCGCACGAACAGCACGGTGGTCACGCCATCGCGGGTCGTCTCGACCTCGGTGGACTCGATGGTGGCGCTGGTCGCCGTGATGGCGTCAGCGATGGCCGACGTGTCGAGTGAGTTGGTCATGGGAGAGCCGCTTTCGCCGGGGGTGGGAAGGAGAGGTGAACACGCGCTCAGTGCAAGCACGAGGGCGAGCAACGCCCCCACGGCCATTGCGCGGCGCCGGATCATTGCTCCTGCCAGGTGTACTGGTGCTGGTCGACGACGGTGCCGGAGAAGTCGTCGAAGCAGTTCTCGTACGCGTCGAGTTCAGACGAATTCGCGGCGGTGTCCTGGTACTTGTCGTTCGAGTGCGAGCCCGCACCGATCGTGCCGTCGTGAGCATCGACCTGCACCGTGACATGGTTCGACGTGTTCGTCCCGGGGTCGGTCAGGTCGAGCATGGGAACGACGTCGCCGGTGTGCTGCACGCTGAGAACCTGCGTCGAACTCGGGATGTTCATTGCGTCGATGGGAGCACCGTAGGCGAGAACTGCCTCGATGTTGTAGTCGCCCGAGCGGTTGGCGGCCAGATGCCCCGCCATGATCCCGCCCTGGCTGAAACCCACCAGCATCACGGGATCGGTGGGCGGGATGCCGGCTTGGCTCATGGCATCCATGATCGCTCTTTCGTACTGCGTCTGCTCGGCGGGCGTGAGCATGAGCGCGAGGTTCGAGTCCAGGTCGTTCGTCGCTCCGGTGTCGCCGTGGGTGGCCACCCAGTCCTGCGTGCTCGGCAGGGTGACGACCCACCGCTCGACGCCATCCGGCCCGATGACCTTCCTGATGTCGACCACCGAGCGATCCTCGCCACCCATGGAGTCGGTGAGACCCTCGATCTCCATGTAGTCGTCGAGCGAGTTGAGTTCGTCGACCGACATGGCGTCGGCCTGGGCATCCTTCGCCTTGTCGGTTGTCAGGACACTCGGATCGAGGGGAGTCACCGTGGGGTCGGGCGCCAGCAGGTCGCTCATGATGCGCCACAGCAGCAGTCCACCGACCAGCGGCACCGCGACCGAGATCAGCGCCGCGAGCAGCTGGGTTCGCCACGACTCGAGCCCGGGGATGAGGAAGGAGAGCAGCAGTAGGCCACCGATGCCGGCCAGCAAGGGGAAGACCAGGGCGATCCACGCAAGCAGCGCTCCGATCAGGACGATCACGATCAGGAGGGCGACGACGGCAGCGATGGCGATCAGGATGCCCATGACGATCGTCTTGAGCACCTTCCCCACCCATTCGGCGACGGTGGCGAGGAAATCGCCGATGTCGGAGAAGAAGTCGCCGACTCGATCCCAGAAGCCATCGTTGGTGTTCGCCAGTGCCGCGTCGATTCGCCGGATCGCCTTCTCGGCGGCCTCATCGAGATCCTGCTGGGCCTGCGCGTACTGCGACCAGGCATCCTGCTGGGCGAGTTCGTGCTGCTCGCGGGCAGCCAGATAGCCGGTGATCTCGGTGCCGATGCCCGACAGGCTGGGGTCATCTGCGTCAGCGGCCTCCACTGAGTCGCGCCGGCGCCGCAGCTCGCCCAGGGAATCGTCTGCGTCCTCCGCTTGGCGGATTGACTCCTGCAGGTCGCTCGCAGCTTCGTCGGCCTTGTCGTGGGCCGCCTGCAACTCGACGGCGTACGTCACGAGCGCCGCCGCGGTGCCCGCGTACCGCTCGTGAGCGGCGCTGACCTCGCCGGCGAGGTCAGCCGCGCGCCCCGCGATGAAGTCCACCGCATCGCTCGACCCGGCGAAGCCCAAACCGGACAGGGCTTCCGCCGCGTCCCGGATGGCTCGCGCCGATGCACTCAGGTCGTCGGCGCGGTTCGCGAGCACGGCGGGATTTCCCGGCAGCGGTTCCATCGCTAGCTCCCGGACGGCGGGGTGGGCGCCGGCCCCGGAGTGGGGCTGGGCACCGGCCCCGTGGTCGTCACCGCGTCTGCCTGGGCCTGGTCGAGTTCGGTGAACGAGTCGATGATCGCCGTGAGGAACGACCCGACGAACTCGAGCCCCTCCTGCAACTTCTCGCGGCTGATGTCCCACGAGTCGGCGAAGTCCTCGACCTTGGACGCGAGACCGGAATGGCCGACCACGCTGGCGATGTCGGCACTCACCGAGTCCGCTGACTCGAAGTCCTCGGCGGCACGCCCGATATCGGCGCGAGCTGCCCTCAGCTCTTCATAGTCGAGTGCGATGTGGTCGCCCATCCTCATCCCTCTGAGTCGCGTGCTGGCTGGGTGGTGGTGCGAAGGTGGGGCAGTTGGGCGTCAAGACTTCGCAGAGCGGCGGAGGCAACAGCTACCGTCGCACCGACGTCGACGGGCTCGACTGGAGCTCCGCCCTCACCCGCAAGTGAGGCGACGACACCCGGCGACAGCAGTCGTTCCATCAGCCGGTTGAGGGCCTTCTGGTTCGCCTGCACAGCCGCCAGCAGCGATGCAGCGTCAGCGCGTTGCTCCGTCACGACGATCTCCTCCCCAGCCCGTTCCCGTGGTCCCGATGCTAGGGGATGGGGTCGAATTCGAGGGATGGGCAGCCGTGCCCATGCGACTGCGCGCTCGCAGCCGCGTAACACCCCACGATTAGGCTGGGAGGCCCCGTCGGAAGGAGATCCCGATGTTCGACTGGCAAACCTGGCCCGGCCTCGCCGTCGCCGTGGTGATCGCGCTCGTCGCGTCGTTCGTGGTGATCGCGATGGTGACCGTGGTGATCCGCCTGGCCGCCCGCCGACGGTCGTGGCCGAACGCGTTGACCACGCGCGCGCGTCATCCATTCCGGGTATTCGTCGTCGTGGTCGCACTCTGGGCGGCCGCCGCCACGACGCTGCCCGACCGCGAGATCGTGCCCACCGTCAACCACGGATTCCTCATCGCGACGATCATCGCGGCCGCGTGGCTGGTGTCGGCGCTGGTGTCGTTCCTGCTCTCCATCACCGCTGCCGGCTACCGCACCGATGTCGCCGATAACCTCGTCGCTCGCCGACGGCAGACCCAGCTGGCCCTCATCCAGCGCCTGACCACCGCCGTCATGGTCATTCTCGCGACCGGCGCGATCCTGCTGACCTTCCCCGGCGTGCAGGCCGTGGGCGCCAGCGTGCTCGCCTCCGCCGGGGTCGTGAGCATCGTCGCGGGTCTGGCGGCGCAGTCCACCCTGGCCAACGTCTTTGCGGGCATCCAACTCGCCTTCAGCGACGCCATCCGCGTCGACGACGTGGTGATCGCCGAGAACGAGTGGGGCCGCATCGAGGAGATCACCCTTACCTACGTGGTCGTGCACATCTGGGATGACCGCCGCCTGGTGCTCCCGTCGACGTACTTCACGACGACCCCGTTCCAGAACTGGACGCGGCACTCCAGCGAACTGCTCGGCTCGATCGAGTTCGATCTCGACTGGCGGGTGAGCCCCGGCGAGATGCGCACGGAGCTCGCCGCGATCCTCGGGCGCTCGACGCTGTGGGATGGCCGCACCTCGGTGCTGCAGGTGACCGATGCCCTCGGGGGTGTCGTGCGCGTGCGCATCCTGGTCACCGCCGTCGACGCGCCCACCCTCTTCGACCTGCGGTGCTTCGTGCGAGAGCAGTTCGTCGAGTGGCTGATGGAGCGGGATGTCGGCGCACTGCCCGTCACCCGCGTGGAGATGGTGGAGCAGCAGGAGCGGGTGCGTCACCAGCGCACGGCGGGCGACTCGGCGGGACTGTTCACCGGCACACCGGAGGCGGAGCAGCGCGCGAACCAGTTCACGTCATCCATCCCCGTGGTGGATGCGGGCGATGCGCCGTAGGTCAGGTCGCTGTGCGCCTCACCGCCTGCATCGCCGCGGACGGGTAAGGCTGGCCGAGGTATGCCGTGAGCAGGATCATGAGCTCCGCGAGCCCGGCATCGTCGATACCGTGGCGGCGTGCGACGTTCACGTACACGTCGAGCCGCTCGTCAACGACGTGCGATGCCACGAGTGCGGCGATGACGGCGATGCCGCGGTCGCGGTCGGTCAGGGCGTCACCCTGCCACCCCGGGCCTCCGGCCGCCTCGTAAGCCTCGGAGACGTAATCGCGACCGGCCCGGTCGACCATGACGCGCTCGGCGGTCACCTCGTCGACACCGAAGTTGCGTGCGTAGACCGCCCGCCCGAGCCGGGCACGCTCCGTGCGTGCCACGGACCCGAAGGCGGTCACGGGGTGACCTCCGCTGCCACGAGCTGCGGGATCCCTGCGTACCCGCGGGCGTCGTGCGCGGGAACCACCTGAACGCGCGATGCCACGGCGATGATCCGCGAGAGATCTGCCCGGACCTGCTTCGCGCTGCTGTCGGCGAGCATCCGCATCAGCAGGGGCCGTTCGAGCCGACCCGTGACGCCGTCGAGCTGCCAGGTGAGGTCGCCGATGAAGGCATACCGCTGCCCAGAGGGAACGGTCACGAAGGCGATGATGGAGCCCGATGTGTGGCCTGCGGCGGGCACCAGCACGACCGAGCCGTCGCCGTAGAAGTCGTGGCTTGCCGGAAAGCCGAGGTACTCGGGCCCGTCGAAGCTGTACTCGCGAATCTCGTGGCCGGCCGAGACGGCCTCGAACACCGGGTCGTCCTTGGCGGCCGCGGCGTACTCCGCCTCCTCCGCCGTGAGGAAGATGGGCACGTCGAGCGAGTCGAGGCCGCTGACGTGATCCCAGTGGGAGTGGGTGAGCAGAACCCCGCTCAGGTCGCTGCGGTCGTATCCCGCAGCCTCTAACTGCTGGCTCGCGGTCGCGCCGAGTTCATGGGGCGAGCGGCGGAACGAGGGAAGCAGGGCAATGTGCTCCTCGGCGTGCGCGCCGAATCCTGCATCGATCAGGATGTCACCCTTCGGGTGACGCACCAGCACGGCGGTGGAGGCGAAGTGCCGCCGCTCGCCGAACGAACCGCCGCGCACGGCGAACGCCCCGCGCGTGAGGTAGCTGCCGGTGGGCAGCTGGAAGATCTGCATCCCGGCCGGCGGATTGGCCTCCGGTAGCGGGCCGGTCAGGGGGATCGGCTCGGAAAGCTGCCCGGTGATCGGTGCGCCGAGCCCGCGACCCCAGGCCACTACTGCCGCGATCACGGCAAGAGCGATGTTCGGGATCACCTCGCACGGCTCTCCGCGAACCAGGTAGAAGACGACCGCGGACGCCATCAGGACCACCACCCCGATCGCGGCCACCACGGTGAGCTTCGGGAGAATCTTCAGCACCGACGGCAGCAGCACTCCGAGACCGCCGAGCACGTCAAGAATCGAGGTCACGGTGAAGAGCACCGGCACGTCAGCCGCCCAGGGGAACATCTGCACCGCCTGCTCCCAGGGGAGCGCGAGCTTCAGGGAACCGGCGGCCACAAGCGACAGACCGAGCCCCCATTGCAGAACCCAGAGTGTGACGTCGAGGGCCCGCGGGCGGTGGCCTGGTGAGGGTGCTGGGGTGGGAGACATGACATTCCTCTCGGATGGTGGGCCACTCGCAGCGGCATTCAGACAGTATGTCTATTAATAGACATGCTGTCCAATAGTGTCATCGGGAACCAGAAGTCATAGGATGACGCTGATGACTGACGACGCCCTCGACCCGCGGGTCGCACGCACCCGGAGGGATGTCGTCGATGCCGCCGCGGCCCTCCTGCTCGAGGAAGGCTGGGACGCCGTCAGTCACGTGGAGGTCGCTCGGCGCGCGGGTTACGCAAAGGCAACCGTCTACACGCACTGGCCGAAACGCCTCGACCTGATCCGGGCGGCAATCGATCAGATCTGCGACGACTCCCACAACCCACCGACCACTGGCGACCTCCGGGAGGATCTCCGGGTGTCGCTAGCCGACTTCGCGACAGATCTCACCGAGGGTCATCTGGATCGGTTGCTCGCCGGCGTGGTCGAGCGCGCCAACGAGAACGACGTTGTGCAGGCCCTCCGGCAGCGGCTCTATGACACCGGGACGAGCGCCATGCGGGGCATTCTGGTTGACCACCTCGCTCCGCGGGACGTCGAGCCATCGCTGGCGCTCCTGATCGGGGCCGTCCTCGTGCGAGTGACGTTCGAGGGGAAGCCCGCAACGCGGGCCTTCGTCGACGATCTCATCGAGCGCGTGCTCGGCACGGCCGACGAGGCTTCGCCGGTCAGCGCGCGACGAGAGCCGAAATCGCGCTCGTGAAGAAACGCAGCCCGTCCGTGCCCGAGCGCATTGCGTCGGTCATGTCCGGTCCGAAGCCGGGCTCGGTGGCGTGCTCCGGATGCGGCATCAGCCCCACCACGTTGCCGCGTTCGTTGGCGACTCCGGCGATGTCGTTCACCGAGCCGTTCGGGTTCACGTCGACGTAGCGGAACACCACCTGGCCGTTGCCCTCGATCCGGGCGATGGTGTCGTCGTCGGCGACGAAACGCCCGTCGGCGTTCTTCAGCGGGATCACGATCTCGTCGCCGTCGCTGAACTCGTTCGTCCACGCAGTGCCAGCGTTCTCCACCCGAAGCTTCTGGTCGCGTCGGATGAACTGCTGGTGGGCGTTGCGGGTGTGGGCGCCGGGCAGCAGTCGCGCTTCGGCGAGCATCTGGAAGCCGTTGCAGATGCCGAGCACCGGCATCCCCTTGTTCGCGGCATCCACCACCTCGGCCATGATCGGCGCGTGGCTGGCGATCGCTCCGGCGCGGAGGTAGTCGCCGTAGCTGAAGCCGCCCGGCAGCACGATCGCGTCGACTCCGTGCAGGTCGTGGTCGCCGTGCCAGAGGGCGACTGCTTCGGCACCGGCGAGACGCACGGCGCGCTGGGCATCGCGGTCGTCGAGGGAGCCCGGGAAGGTGATGACGCCGATGCGCACTAGGAGACGACCTCGATGGAGACGACGTCTTCAATCACCGTGTTGGCCAGCATGTCGTCAGCGAGCTCGCGGACCTCGGCGAGCAGCGCGTCATCCACCGGCCCGTCGACGGTCAGTTCGAAACGCTTGCCGATGCGCACACCCGTGTAGCGGTCTTTGCCGAGCCGGGCGAGTGCGCCGACCACTGCCTTGCCCTGGGGGTCGAGAATCTCGGCCTTCGGCATGACCTCGACGACGATTGTGGGCACGGCGGCACTCCCGGAGTTCGTGGGTGGATGGATGAAGTCTACCGGAGGCCACCCCGCGGGTCGGGGGCGGTGGCTACGCTGTGCGCATGACCGACGTCGCTGCGAGCATCCAGGGGCGCACGGTGCGAGTGCTCGTCGCCGGCCAGGTTCTGGCGGGGCTGGGGCAGGGGGCGACACTCTC
>Ga0247742_10000253_pt1 | contig 45921 bp, 51 predicted proteins | sample UWRJL208509C2_FD_180944 | JGI IMG/M metagenome (GOLD analysis project Ga0247742, IMG submission 180944) | Plant litter microbial communities from Arlington Agricultural Research Station in Wisconsin, United States - UWRJ-L208-509C-2 | ecosystem: Environmental > Terrestrial > Plant litter >...
TGCCGGCCAGATTGTGGAAGCCGGCAGCCCGGAAGAAATTCTAATAAGCCCACAAAACCCGCGTACCCAAAGCTTTATTTCTGCCGTTCGCACTTAACTAAAAAACTAACGAGAACGCCCCCATGAAAAATCTGTTTCTTCCAAGTTTGCTCGTAGGCCTGATGGCCTCCACTTCGGTTTTGGCGGCATTGCCGGCAGCGATCAAGGACAAGGGTGAGATCAGCGCGGCCATCGTGCCGAACTACCCGCCGATGGATTTCAAGGACACCGCCACCAACAAGCTCACCGGCCTGGACTTTGACCTGGGCAACGCCCTGGCCGAGCGTTTGGGGGTGAAGATCAAGTGGCAGGAAACCGGCTTCGAACAAATGCTCAGCGGCCTGACTACCAAGCGCGTGGACATTGTGCTGTCGGGTATGACCGACACCGCCGAGCGTCAGAAGGCGGTGACCTTTATCGACTACTTCACCAGCGGCCCGCAGCTGTACACCCTGGCCAAGCGTGAAGACCTGAAGGAATTGACTGACCTGTGCGGTAAAAAAGTCGGCACCAGCCGACGTACGACCTGGCCGTCGGAAATTGCCGCGTGGAGCAAGGAAAACTGCGAAAAGGCCGGTAAGCCAGCCATCGTGGTGATTGGTACCGAGGGCTCGGCGGATGCGCGGGCTCAGTTGCAGCAGAACCGTCTGGATGCGGCGATGCAAGGCAGTGAAACCATTCCTTACCTGATGTCGCTGGACAAAGGTAAATACAAGCCGGTGGGCCTGGCGATTTCCAAGCAGTTCACCGGGCTTGGGATTGAGAAGAGCAATACCGAGTTGGTCACGGCCATCAGTGAGGCGTTGCAGGGCATGATTGATGATGGGACCTACGGCAAGATTCTGCAGAAGTGGGATCTGGAGCAAGGTGCGGTGGAAAAAATCAGCATCAATGCCGGCCAGTAACTCGATCTAAATGTGGGAGCGGGCTTGCTCGCGAATGCGGTGGATCAGCCAGTACAGTTGGCACTGACACACCGCATTCGCGAGCAAGCCCGCTCCCACACTGGATCTTCATCGCCTTGAAAAAAGAATAAGGACATCCGCCCCACCGTGGCCACGTACTCCCTGGTAATCCGCCGCCTGATGATCTGCTCGGTGACCATCGTCGTCAGCCGCGCCATGACCAGCCCATTGCTCGCCCTGTTGCTGAGCACCCGCCTGGGCCTCAACCAGCAAGACATCGGCTTGCTGATGGGCATCGCCGTGTTCATCGCCACCCTGCTGGGCCTCTATGGTGGCTACATCATCGACCGCCTGGAAAAGCGCAAGCTGCTGATCCTGGCGATGCTTTCCAGCTCCATCGGTTTTTTGTTGCTGACCTTTGCCAGCAACCTGTACCTGACCACCCTGACCCTGGTGATCACCGAAGCCGCTTCGGCGCTGTTCCTGATCGGCTCCAAGGCGATCATCAGCGAGAACCTGCCGGTGGGCCAGCGGGCCAAGGTGTTTTCCCTGCGCTACACCCTGACCAATGTCGGCTATGCCACCGGCCCGATGCTCGGCGTGGTGATTGCCGGGCAGATGCCCCTGGCACCGTTCCTGATCGCCAGCGCGATTGCCTTTGGCAGCCTGTTCCTGATGATCGGCATCCCACCGACCCAGCGCGACGACAGCAACAAACCCTTAAGTTTTCTCAGCACCCTGAGGACCCTGCGCAGCGATCGCACCTTGATCCTGTTCACCAGCGGCAGCCTGTTGAGCACCATTGTCCACGGGCGCTACACCCTTTATCTGTCGCAATTTCTGCTGGTGGCCTACAAGCCGGAGAACGCGCTGAAAATCCTCTCTGCGGTGCTGGCGTGCAACGCCATCACGGTGATCCTGATGCAGTACCAGATCGGCCGCTTCCTCAAGCGTGAACAACTGCGCTACTGGATCGTGCTTGGCACCTCGCTGTTTATTGCCGGGTTGATCGGCTTCAGCATGGCAGACGGCCTGGTGTCGTGGTGTGTCGCGATGTTTGTGTTCACCCTCGGGGAGATGATCATCTACCCGTCCGAGTTCCTGTTTATCGACACCATCGCCCCGGACGCCCTGCGCGGCAGTTATTACGGCGCACAAAACCTGGCGGCATTTGGCGGCGCCTTGAGCCCGGTAATCTGCGGCTACCTGCTGATCAATGCATCCCCCGCCTCGATGTTCTATGTACTGAGCGGGTTGACGGCAGTGGGTGGCACCTTGTGTTTCCTGAGTGGCCGGCGTGTGGTGGTCCGTGCGTAATTTCTACTGATATTTGCTCGATATCCCGCTATTAATAGCGAAACCTCTCACGGACCCGAGCCCCATGAAATTCGACACGGCCTACAGCCTGAGTCTCGACGACAAGCTGTCGATCTATGACGTGCGCGACCTGAATTTCGACGAAACCGCCGCCTTCGATTCCGACAAGGACTGTTTCCTGTGCCCCAACGACGAATGCCGGGCGGCGTTTGCGGCGGGCAATGTGTTGGGCACGTTCAATGCAAAAAACGTCAATTACCTGCGTACGCCCCACTTCAAGAACATCCCCAGCACCCGGCATATTGAAGGTTGCCGGTACGCCAGTCGCCCTGCCGGAAAAGGCGAAGCTGAAGACGGGCCGGAAGAAAATTTCCCGTCGGAATTTGTCCTGACGCGGCGCCAGTACGAACGCAAAACGCCGGTCATCGGTGCTGAGGCTGGCACCCCACAAGAACCACCGAAAACGCCGGCAACCCGCAACGCCTTGTCTCACAGCTCAAGCGACACCACCCCGGACAAGACCAGCGTCTTTGCCCACCCCGTGGAATGCTACGTGTCGAATATCGGCGATAAGGAAAAGCTGAAAAGCATGCCCTTGAAGATCGGCGATCACACCGCGACCTACTGGACGTTTTTCAAGAAGATCGAATACCTGCAAGACAATAAAGGCCTGATCTACTGGGGCAAGATCAAGGAGATCAAGGACTACACCAGCAGCTTTCGCATCGACTTCGAAAAGAAAGCCTGGCTCGACAAGAAGCCCTATTCCATCAACGTTTACCTGAGCAAAAAACTGATCGAGAACTACCGCAAGCGCAAGACGTTCCTGGAGCAGATCAAGGCCGCGGTGGACAGTGATCGGCCGTTGTATTGCTTCTTCTACGGGGTGACGCCGGAGCTGAAACAGGTGCCAAGCAAGAAAAACCCCGAGCAGACGTTCGGGGTATTCAGTGCCAATATCGAGAACCTGGATCACCTGATTATTCGCGAGGCGCCGGGGTTGGGAGAACGGTAATGCGATTCCAGGTCAGGCCCTTCGGCTGAATAAACGGTACTTTTCACGTGCAAGTGCGGCGCCCGCAGGGTCCAAGCCGCCTACCGTGACCAACCAGTGAATCAGCATTTCCTCATCCGGTAAATGAAGCCCCTTCACATCTTTCAAGCTTCGAGGCGTATGGTTGATTCGAGCGTCGTAATGCAGAGCGCTCCAAGGCATTGCAACAAGATCCACGCCTTCTGCGTCCATCTCAAAACTCCGCAATATTTCGTTGATTTGAGTCTGCGCACTCCGATCACCCCGCTGCTGTAGAGAGTACGACTCGACCAAACTGACAAATTGCTGCTCAGGCACAGACGGATCAACCAAATCCAAAACATCAGACTTCAAGGCGAGATCCAAAACACCACTCATCCACCGATTAATAAAGGTGCGCACGAAGCCATCGGCGTCGGCTTTTTTCATATCAAAAAACAGCATGCAATAGCGGGTTTTCAGATGTATCGCCAACAGCACATGTTTACGTTGCACCGTCGCGGCATGGACCAGCCACTGATGAGGGTCGGCGTACAGGTCATCGCCCTGGCGCTCTTGTGTCGGCGTTTTTTGAACCGGGGTAATTTTTTTGCCTTTGTGAACCCGGCTAAAAAAATTACCAGCCGCCTGCGTACAATTAAAACTAAGCATCAAGATATTTCCTGAACATTCTGACTGAAGTCTAAGACAAGACTCAGTCGCCTTGTACGTGTGCAGCAACCCACTCGATTTCGTAACGCTGCCTGACCGCGTAGCCGATAGCGCTCAATGTCTCTTCGCTTAATACCGACAACTCTGAATCACTCAACAAATCATGCCTGATCATTTGCGCAAGGCTCTCGCGGGCTTTCGAACGACTGTAGAGATCAAACATTCGGACGACATCGTTATCGCGATCCCTGGTGAGGCTATACAGCGTCCTGTACCGAGCCTCGGCAGAAAGCGTTTCGCGCTCGCTGATGGTCTTTGCATCAGCCAGTACGCCTAGGTAAAAGCGTTCAAGCGCCAATGCCCTGAGGACTTTGAACTTCTGCCAATCGCTTTCGGAAATGGACATGACATTCCCCCGGTCACTTTCTTTTGAATAGAGAAGTAACCCTAGCCTGCGGCTAAAAGAACGCAAAATCCACTTGCGTCAGACCAGCATGCTCACCATCACCACGCCCAACAACCCGATATACACCCGCGCATGCAGTGCATCCGGGATGCGACCGATCCACGGCGTGGCCAGGCGAATGCCCAGCAGCGAGCCCAGGGTGAGGATGGCGAACGCCAGCAAATCGACATAGCCGACAAACCACGCGCCCAATTGCACCTTGGCGAATCCCGCCATGAGCATGTAGGTAAATGTACCGGCCAGCGCCACCGGCACGCTCAGCGGATTAGCCATGGACGTGGACTGGGACATGCTCAAGCCACAACGGCGCAACAGCGGCACGGTCATCACGCTGCCGCCCACCCCCAGGAAGGTCGCGATCAGGCCAATGGCGATGCCGCCGCCCGTCACTTCCATGCCGCTCAGGCGTCGTGGCTGGAGTGTGTCGTCCTGGCTGAGAAAGCCCCTGCGCAACAGACAATCGACGATGGTGATGGCCAGGTAGGCGATAAAGGCGTACCGCATGAAATCGCCGCTGGCGAACATTGCAGCCCCTGCCCCCAGCACGGCGCCAACCCCGATGTACCCGCCCAACGGCCACAGGTAGTGGCGAATCAGATTACCTTTGCGACGGTGTTTTCCAGTGGCGATCAGCGCGTTGACGATCATCACGCAGGTCGAGGTGGCGACCGCGATATGCATCGCTGATCCACTCACGCCCGCGTCGTGGCTGAGCTTGAGCATGCCGTACAGCAACGGCACCACCACGAATCCGCCACCGAAGCCGAACAGCACAGCGGTTACGCCGGTCATGCAGCCGAACAGTGCCAGTAATAGATAGAACATCGAGAATCGCCTTCAGTATCAGGGAGAGCTGTCGACGATAGAGACTCAAGGCTTGGCCCGCTTGCGCATGTCGGCCAATAATGTGCGAGATATTGCCACTTCCGGAATCAGCTCCATGCGCAACGTTTCCATCGCTCAGCTCGACCTGACCCCGCGAACGGTCGTGGCAATCGGCACCGACTATCCCCACGGCTATTTGCTCAAGCGCCACAGCCATCGGCGCGGCCAGTTGTTGTATGGCGCCACCGGGGTGATGCAAGTCAGCACCCAGCAAGGCAACTGGGTTGTGCCGCCCCAGCGCGCGGTGTGGATTCCCGCCCAAGTGCCCCATGAAGTGCTGATGCTCGGCGTGTCGACGCGCAGCCTGTATATCGAACCGCACGCCGTCACCGACTTGGGCACCGACTGCCACGTCATCAACGTTTCCCCCCTGATGCGCCAGCTGCTGATGGAGGCGGTGGAGCTGCCGCTGGAATACGACGAGGCCGGGCGCGACGGTGCGCTGGTCAGCCTGCTGTTGCATGAACTGGCACGCGCCACGCACTTGCCCCTGCATATCCCGCTGCCGGAGGAACCACGGCTGCTTGAGCTGTGCCTGACGTTTCTGCAGCGGCCGGACGTGCACCAGTCACCGGTTCAATGGGCGCAACAATCGCACCTGAGCCTGCGCACCTTCAGCCGGCATTTCCGCCAACAAACCGGCCTGAGCTTCGTGCAGTGGCGCCAGCGAGCCTGTGTTGTGCAGGCCTTGGCGCGGTTGGCCAGCGGTGCAAGCGTCACCCGGATCGCCCTGGACCTGGGCTATGAAAACCCGGCGGCATTTTCCAGCATGTTCCGCCGGGTGCTTGGGCAGTCACCGAGCACCTACCTGGAAGGGGCGAAATAGAGCGGCGGCAGCGCTATCGGAAAATCCAGTTGATGAGCGGTCAAAACAACTGTACAAAAACACAGTATAGTTTGCCCTCCCCCGTCGAACCTGGAGAAAGTCCATGTCCTCTCTGGCAATGAGCAGCACTGTAGAACAGCAGATCGTCCTTCATCAATTCACCCCACGGCACAGCGTCCAGGCCCGCCTGATGCTGGGCTGGAGCCGGGAATACCTGGCCCGGGAAGCGGATGTGGAAGTGGACGCCCTTCAACGTTTTGAAAGCCATGGCGACGTGGACGATGCTGTCCGCCTGAGTGTGGCGTTTCGCCTGGAGGCTGAAGGGTTGGTGTTTTTCCCGGGCTTTGCGCCGGGGTGGGGGATGAATGTGCGGGGCTCTTTGCCACTGTCGTCAGAGCATTCAGTGCTTGAAACGGTTGAGTAAGATTTCTCTTCGCGCTGACGCTTATCCCTATTTAGGTATATCCTCTCATGAGTTCATGGAAGCCACTCCTCTGGGTGGGCGGTAGCAAGAAAGATCTGCAGCAAATGCCTGGGCCTGTTCAAGATGTGTTTGGCTTTGCGCTCCACCTCGCCCAAGGAGGAGGCAAGCACTCACAGACCAAGGCGTTGAAAGGGTTTGGCGGTAACGCGGTACTTGAGGTGGTGGAGGATTTCGACAGCAACACTTATCGTGGTGTGTATACCGTCCGTTTCGACTCAGCTGTTTATGTCCTTCATTGCTTCCAGAAAAAGTCGACGAAAGGCATCGCTACAGCACAGCACGACATACAACTGATCAAACAGCGACTCAAGGCGGCGCAGGATCATGCACAAGCATCACAACGCGATTGAGATCGAAGAAAGCACCGGCAATGTCTATGAAGACATCGGGCAGCCCGACGCCAGTGAAATGCAGGTCAAGGCACAGCTGGCGACGAAGATTGGTGAGATTCTCAAGGCACGTAGCCTCACTCAGGCACAAGCCTCCGTCATTCTCGGTTTATCCCAACCCAAGGTGTCTGAAATGCTGCGTGGCAGGTTTCGGGGTATCAGTGAAGCCAAAATGCTTGAGTGTTTGTCGCGCCTGGGGCGCGATGTGCAAATCGTTATTACGGCTGCGCCAGCTTCACGTACTCAAGGACGTATTGAAGTGCTATTCGCCTGAGTTGCCCTAGGTTCTGGCTCCCGCAAGTTCACGCCTGCAACTGCAACGCCCGACGGATCATTTGTGGCGGTTGGCCAAACGATCGCAGGAAGGCTCGACGCATGCGCTCCGGGTCACCGAAGCCCGTCTCCCGGGCGACAACGTCGATGGAGTGGCTGCCGGATTCGAGCATCAACCGGGCGGCTTCAATGCGCAGGTGTTCTACCGCCTTGGCCGGCGATTGCCCGGTTTCGGCGCGGAACAGTCGGCTGAACTGACGCGGGCTGAGGTGTGCCGCTTGCGCCAGTTGTTCTACCGAGAGGTCCTCGTGCAAGTGCCCTTTGGCCCACGCCAGGGCGGTTTGTACGCGGTCAGACTTTGGGTCCAGTTCCAGCAACGCCGAGAACTGTGACTGGCCACCGGCACGGCGATGGTAAACCACCAGTTTTTTCGCCACGTCGCGGGCCACTTCCACGCCCAAATCGTGCTCGACCAGGGCCAGGGCCAGGTCGATGCAGGCGGTCATCCCGGCAGAGGTCCAGAGCGGGCCATCGACGGTGAAGATCCGGTCTTCCTCCAGCTTCACGTTGGGGTAGCGCTGGCGAAACGTCATGGCGTGGTACCAGTGGGTGGTTGCCTTGCGCCCTTCCAACAGGCCGGCCGCCGCCAGGTGGAACGACCCGGTGCAGGCCGACGTAACCCGGCGCGACGCCGTCAATGACGCTTGCAGGTACTCCACCATGCCGGGAGTGGGCTCAAGTAGTTCGTTGTCCCCCAGCACCAGGATCGTGTCGTAGACCTGCTGCCCGAACGCCAGGCTATCAATGGCAAAGCCCATGGAGCTTTTTATCGGCCCGCCATGCTCCGACAACAAGTCCACGCGGTAGAACGGTCGCCCCACCACGAAGTTGGCAAATTCGAACACGCTGCTGGTGGACAGGCTGAGCACCTGGAAACCGGGAAAAAGCAGGATACCGACGGACACCATGGCCAAACCTCATGTCTCTAAAGGAGGGATATATGACATTGCAGCCACCACATTACACCCATAATCTTGGTTCCAACAAGGCCGATCCCCTCCCCGGCCCATTTGGAGCAACTGCCATGTCGCAACACAAAGGTTATGCCCTGATTACCGGTGCCTCGTCAGGAATAGGCGCGGTGTATGCCGACCGCCTGGCCCGTGCCGGCTACGATCTGATTCTGGTGGCCCGCAACCAGCAACGTCTGGAGCAGTTGGCAACACGCTTGAAAGCCAATACCCAGCGTGACGTGCAAGTGATAGCGGCCGATCTCAATCTGCCAGCCGACTTGGCGCGAATCGCCCGGATCGCGCACGAAGACAGCCGTATCAGCCTGCTGGTGAATAACGCCGGTGTGGGCGCCACGGCTTCGCTGCTGGAGTCGGATGCCGACAAAATGGACGCGATGATTCTGCTGAACGTACTGGCGCTGACCCGCCTGGCCAAAGCTGCGGCAACCAACTTTGTCGCCCAGGGGCGTGGCACGATTATCAACATCGGCTCGATTGTCGCTCTCGCTCCCAAAGTGCTGAATGGCGTGTATGGCGGTACCAAAGCGTTCGTGCAGGCGTTCAGCGAATCGCTGCAGCATGAGCTGAGTGACAAGGGCGTGGTGGTCCAAGTGGTGCTGCCAGGCGCTACCGCCACGGAGTTCTGGGACATCGCCGGCCTGCCTGTGAACAACCTGCCGGAAGCCATGGTGATGACCACCGAGAACCTGGTGGACGCCGCCCTGGCAGGCCTTGCCCAGGGCGAAGCCGTGACGATTCCGTCCCTGCCGGACAGCGCAGATTGGGACACCTACGAACGCGCGCGGCTGGCCCTGGGTCCGAACCTGTCGCACCGTGAACCCGCCGCTCGTTATGGGTTGAAGTAATCCGGACTAGCGCAGGCCGGGTTTAAACGCAGGCTTCCTGATTGCCTGGGAGGCCTGTTCATACCCGTAGGCGACCGACAGCAACGTGGCTTCGCTCAAATTTTTCCCATAGAAGTGAACGGCTGTCGGCATCCCTTCGTCGTCCATGCCCGATGGTATGGAGATACCGGGATAACCGGCCACCGCCGAGTAGTAGTAACTGTATGAGTGAAAGTTGGACATCATTGCATCAAGCTTATGCTCGGCCAGCGGCTTATCGATGGTGCTTTTGAAAATCGGGCCGATGGCAGCCCATAACTCATTGCGCGCCTCATCACTGATATCCATCCCGTTGATCATGGTGAGCATCTGTTGATCCGGCACACCCGGACCGCTGTTGCGCTCGTTGAATTCAATCAGCTCAGCCAGCGACTTCACCGGCAAGCCTGCCCGTCCGGCCAGGTAGGCTTCAAGCTGGTGTTTAACGTCCGATAACAACGCGTCGTTATATTGTTCATGGGTTTCGTACGGGACGCCCTCACCCAGTTGACCCACGGGTACCAATGTCGCGCCCTTGCCCCGCAGCAACGTAATGGCGTCCTCGAAGTGCTGCCTGTCGGCTTTTTTCGCCGGGTCGTTGGCATCTTCTGCTGATAACTCAGGCAACGGCGTATAGCCGATGCGCTTGCCCACCAAGGCGTCAGGCTTGATTCCCTGGGTGTAGCGGTTGGTATCCGTCATCGCATCCAGTGCTTGCGCCGCATCACGCACGTTACGGGTGAAGGTGCCCACCGTGTCCTGGCGGGAACTGGTCATCACCCCTTCGGTACTCACTAATCCTTCGGTCGGTTTGAAACCAATAACACCGTTGTAAGCCGCCGGCGTAATGATTGAACCATTGGTTTCGACCCCCAATGCCAAGGGCACAATCCCTTGAGCAACGGCTACCGCAGAGCCCGTACTCGAGCCCGCCGCCTGGCCATCCAGCCGATGCGGGTTGAGGGTCAAGCCGCCCCTGGAGCTCCAGCCATCAACCGGCGCCTCAGAGCGAAAATTGGACAATTCGCTCATGTTGGTTTTTCCAATAATCACAACGCCAGCCTTCAGCAGGTTGTCCACCACCTTGGCGTTCCTTGAAGCGGGCCTGCCCACCAGCGCCATGGAGCCACCGCTGGTCTGCATCTTGTCGCCGGTTTCGAACACATCCTTGAGCGCTATCGGAATGCCATGCAAAGGCCCGCGCACTTTGCCTTCGGCCCGCTCCAGATCCAGCGCACGGGCTTTCACACGAGCGTCAGGATTGATTTCAATGAACGCATTGCCGCCCTGCAAGCCCTTGTCCATGTTGGCGATCAGCTTCAGCGAATCCCTCACCACCAAATCGGAACTGGCCCCATTGGGCCGGGTCATGGCCGCTGCCAAATCGTCGGCACTCCTGTAGGCCTGTGGCGGGTTCACCACTGCATCGAAAAGCCCCGCTGCCCATCCCGCGCCCAAACCTGGTCCGATCATAAATACTCCCCGCCTGCCTGAATGTTGGGAATACCGTTCGATATCCCTGCCTCAGTCTAAGAAGCGAAATACTCGATGACTCGGGGGCAACTCTTACCGCGGCGTACGATCACTCTCCCCATGGCGTAGGCCCTTAAAGCCGCGCTAGAACCTGCTGGCAACCTCGCACCAACGCCGCCAGACGATCTCTGGACCAGTGCGCACCATAGAACCAGACGACCCTCGACACCCCGTCGACGTCGGTGCCCGCGGGCACGCTGAAGCGTGGGTTATCGGCAGTCGCTGCTTTGTGGAAAGCAACACCTTGCGCATCCGCCACCACCCCATCCAGGCGGTTTTCCGTGACCCGGTCGTTAATCTCATTGCCGGGGTCCAGGGTGAAGTGACGTGTGTCATCGGTCACCCGCGCCGTCACAGGCACCAATTGCGCACCGGCTGCACGCAGTACGTCCAGTACCCGGGCAAAGTGCGGGCTGTGTTTGGCGGGTTTGCGCACATCACCGGTAACGTACTCGCTGGCAAAACCAATACGGCTGCCAGCCAAAGGCGGTGTGTTGATCAGATGACCCGGATCAGCGACGGGTGGAATCTCCACCATCACCCGCCCCTCAGGGTCGACACCGCTGAGGGCAATCAGTGATAACGCGGGATCGCGCACGCTGTGCATCATGGGACCAGGGAGGTCGAGCCTGGGGCCGTAACCGCCCGTGGAGCCGAACTCCAGGCCGCCCTGGTGAGTGGCCGAATTGACGATCGTACCGGCCGCATGACTGCCAAACACGACGCCCTGGCTGGCAGTGGGGGCGCAAGGCTGGGGAGTACAACTGTCCACCGATCCTGAAGGCTTGAACAGGCAGCGCACGCCCGGCCCCGTGACCTTCCTACTCTTATCGTCCATACACTCCCACGCCCCGGAATAGAGTTTCGAGGCGTGATTGCATCCCTTAAGCGAGGTGGATGTCTGTCGGAAATGGCTGGTTATGGCTCGTTCAAAATCCCTGAGCGCGCGATCAGACGGTGATTATCCGCTGACGTGCGCTTCACTGCCCTGATGCTCGACTTCCAGCCACCAGGCCTGCCCGCGCTCCGGCTGGTTGAGCATGAACGCCTGCCCCATCGCCGGTGTGGTGATCGACACGTTACGCTCCCATGCCAGCGCCATGATGCGGTCGAAGGGTTCGTGCCATGCATGAAACGCCAGGTCGAACGTGCCGTTATGGATCGGCAGCAGCCAGCGGCCCTTCAAGTCGATGTGCGCCTGCAGGGTTTCTTCCGGTTGCATGTGCACGTGGGGCCAGTCGACGTTGTAGGCACCCGTCTCCATCAGGGTCAGATCAAACGGGCCGTACTGCTCGCCGATACGCTTGAAGCCCTCGAAATAGCCGGTATCGCCGCTGAAGAAAATTCGCCGTGAGCCGTCGATCATCACCCACGAACACCACAGCGTCTGGTTGCCATCGAACAGGCCGCGCCCGGAAAAGTGCTGGGCCGGCGTGGACACAAAACGAATCCCGTCCACTTCAGTGCCCTGCCACCAATCCAGCTGCCGCACCTTGCTGGCATCCACGCCCCACTTGACCAGGGTATCGCCCACACCCAGCGGCGCGAGGAAATAGCGGGTCTTGTCCGCCAGTTGCACCACCGCCTTGTGGTCCAGATGGTCGTAGTGGTTGTGGGAAAGAATCACCGCCTCGATCGGCGGCAGGTCCTCAAGGCTGATCGGCGGCTGATGGAAACGCTTGGGGCCCGCCCAACTGAACGGCGAAGCACGCTCGGCGAACACCGGGTCGGTCAGCCAGAACTTGCCGCGCATTTTCAGCAGCACGGTGGAATGGCCGAGGCGGAAAACGCTATGGTCCGGGGCGGCAAACAGTTGCTCGCGAGTCAGCGGCTGCACCGGGATCTCACCCACCGGGCGCGTGCTACGGGGCTTCTGGAAGAGCATCTTCCACATGATGCCCAGGGTCTTGCCCAAGCCGCCATGCTGGATGGGCTTCTGATTGGTGAAGTGACCTTGATGCTGTTCGGAAGACTTGGGCGCTGTAGAAGAACTGTCGAGACGGGTTGAGATCGTGGCCATTACCGAGGAACTCCTGCAGACTGCTCTAAAAATTACACTGCACAGTGTAGTTTCTAGATTGCAACAAAACCGGGAGCAAGTAAACTACCGAGTGTAAGTTTCCCTTCAGAGCCGAACTCCCACCATGACTGTACCCCTGCGCCTCACCGACCGTAAACGCGAAGCCATCGTGGCAGCCGCCATTGCCGAGTTTCGTGACAACGGGTTCGAGGTCACCAGCATGGACAAGATTGCCGCCACGGCGGGGGTTTCCAAGCGCACGGTGTACAACCACTTCCCGAGCAAGGAAGAGCTGTTCGCCGAGATCCTGCATCAACTGTGGGCCAGCAGTGTTGCGCAACTGGACGTCAGCTACGCCAGCGACCGCCCGCTGCGGGAGCAACTGCGCGGGTTGCTGCAGGCCAAGATGACGATGATGTCGGACGCCAACTTCCTCGACCTGGCCCGGGTCGCGATTGCCGCCACCATCCACTCGCCGGAACGTGCCCAGGACATGGTCAACCGCCTGAGCAAGCGTGAAGAAGGCTTCACCCAATGGGTGCGCGCCGCCCAGGAAGACGGCCGGCTGAGCTGCACCGACCCATGCTTCGCCGCCCACCAGGTGCAAAGCCTGCTCAAGGCCTTTGCCTTCTGGCCACAGATCACCCTCGGCCAGCCGACCCTGGACGCCGACGCCCAAGCGAACGTCATCGAGTCGGCCATCGACCTGTTCCTCGCAGGCTATGAGGTCGTGCCACAGCACTGACCTGTTGCAGGAACGACATCCAAGGTCGTTTTTTATCTGATTCGCCGCGTGTCCTTTGCAAATGGCCTGGAAGGACACTGATTATTCCCACGCGAATAACTGACAATATTCACACGTATTATCCGACCAGTGGTTTTCCCGATCACGTGTGCCGTCGTACCTGCAAAAAAAGAATCGACCCAGGAATCTATGGAAAACCAACGAGGCAAAGGGCTGTCATTTGCCAGACGTATCTACAGGCCAAGGATCATCGGCCTGGGCATCGGCTGCATCAGCGTCATCGCCGCGCTCTACCCACTGCAAATGCCAGGCTGGGTCTGGGCGTTGCTGCTGTTCAATGGTTTTGGCTGGGCGCACCTGGCCTATCAACTTTCGACCCGCTCCGATTTCCCCTACAAGGCGGAACGGCGAAACCTGCTCTACGACTCACTGCTCGGCGGGTTCTGGGCGGCGACTACACAATTCACGCCACTGACGGCCGTGACCATCCTGTCGATGATGACCATGAACAACGTCGCCGCCGGCGGCAAACGCCTGTTCCTCCACGGCATCGTGGCGCAACTGGCAGGCATCGGCGTGTCCTGGCTGCTGTTTGGCATCCACTTCAATCCCGACGTCAGCCTGGTCCAGGTCTACGCCTGCCTGCCGATGCTGACCCTGTATCCCATGGCGCTGGGCATGGTCTGCTACCGCCTGGCGATCAAATTGTCGGAACACAAACGCGCCCTGAGCGCCTTGAGCCGCACCGACAGCCTCACCGGCCTGCTCAACCACGGTTCGTGGAAAGACCTGCTGCACCTGAAGTTTCACAAGTGCCAGCAACAACATGGGAACGCCACCATCGCACTGATCGACATTGACCATTTCAAGCAGATCAACGACAGCTATGGGCACATCATCGGTGACCAGGTTCTGCGCCAACTAAGCCTGGAACTTCGACGCAACCTGCGGGCAAACGACCTGGCCGGGCGATACGGCGGCGACGAGTTCTGTGTGATTCTTCCGGACATGCCCATGGAACAGGCCGCGCAAGTCATGGAACGCATGCGCGAGGTGTTCAGCAATTACCGCAACCCGGAAATCCCCGAGCTGCGGGTCAGCCTGAGCATTGGCCTGGCGTCTTTCCAGAGCACCTTCACCGACGCGGCCATGTGGCTCAACGCAGCGGACCGCGCGCTGTACGCGGCCAAGGACACCGGCCGTAACCGAGTCAATATCAGCGACTACGTGGTCGCCCATTCCGCCTGAATCCCGCCCTCTGCATCTCGTCTGAATTAAACGCGCCCGTCGCCGACCGATAGCATAATGCCGCCATTGGTCGACTGGCATAGAACTTCTTGCCGGCCATACGACTCAGAACCCGCTGTTCCACCCCGCTGCCAGCACAAGGAAGCTGGCAATGAGCACGTTTGCCGTATGGCCAGGCCTTACGGTGGCAGGCGCCCCCATGGATACCCCTGACGCTTGCTTCCCCCGAGCACACGACCATGCTATTCAACGCCCATAAAAAAACCATCAGTACCCTGCAAGCCACCCTTGCCCAGCAAGCCAGCCTTCTCGACGCCATCGACCGCTCCATGGCGGTGATTGAATTTGATCTGCAAGGCACAGTCCTGCGGGCCAACGAGAATTTCCTCAAGGCCATGGGCTACACCGCCGACCAAGTCGTGGGCCAGTCCCACCGCCTGTTCTGCACCCCGGCCTTTGCCCGCAGCGCCGAGTACGGCCAGCTATGGACGCAACTGCGCAACGGCCAATTCCAGTCCGGCACCTTTGAGCGCGTGACCAGCGACGGCCAGCCGATCTGGCTGGAGGCCAGCTACAACCCGGTGCGCGACGAGTCCGGCAGCGTGGTGAAAGTGGTGAAGTACGCCATGGACGTCACCCCGAAAATGCAGGCCGAGAGTGAAGCCAACGCCAAGTTGCAGGCCATCGACCGCGCCATGGCGGTGATCGAGTTCAACCTCGACGGCACCATCATCAGCGCCAACCAGAATTTCCTGCAGCGCATGGGCTACAACCTGGCGCAGGTGCAGGGCAAGCATCACCGCATGTTCTGCACACCGGAGCTGGCCAACAGCAGCGCCTACAGCGATTTCTGGCGACGGCTGAACCAGGGTGAGCTGTTCAACGGTCAGTTCGAACGCATCGATAAAAACGGCCAGGTGGTGTGGCTGGAAGCCAACTACAACCCGGTGTACGACGCCAGCGGGCGCCTGTGCAAGGTGGTGAAATACGCCTCCGACGTCACGGCCATGGTGGAGAAACACGCGGCCGACGCGCAAAGCGCCACCCAGGCTTATCACATCTCGCTGCAAACCCGGGACATCGCCGAAAAAGGCGCCGAGGTGATCCAGCAGACCGCCACCGGCATGCGTGAGATTGCCGCCAATATCGACGGTTCTTCCGCGCTGATCGCCAAGCTGGGCGAGCGTTCGCAGCAGATCACCGCCATCGTCAACACCATTCGCGGGATTGCCGACCAGACCAACCTGCTGGCATTGAACGCTGCCATCGAAGCCGCACGCGCCGGCGAACAAGGGCGTGGCTTTGCGGTGGTGGCCGATGAAGTGCGGCAATTGGCGGCGCGCACCAGCGGTTCAACGGCCGAGATTTCGTCGATGATCGAGATGATCCAGACCGAAACCCGCCAGGCCATCGACAGCATGGACGGTACCCGCGACCGCGCCGCCCAGGGCGTGGACCTGGCCAACCAGGCCGGCACGGTGATCCTGCAGATTCGCGAAGGCGCCAGCGAGGCGGTGCAGGCTGTGAGTGCGTTTGCCAATGAACGGGGCAACAGGTAAGCGACAGGCTTCTTCATGTGCCAGGCCGAGGGCTCGGTCTATAGTGGTGGCTTGTCTTACGCCACGGATTCGAGCCCGCCATGACCCCGGATAAACCTGAAGCCAACGTTGACCACCTGCGCTTTCATCGTAAACACGCCCATCTCGCGCCGACCTTTGGCAACGACACCTTTGCGTTGAAAGCCGAAGCCTTCGCACGCTTCTTTGGTACGCCGACGTTCCTGGGGGCGCAAACGGCAATCGTGATTCTGTGGGTCGTGCTCAACATGACCGGCATCACGCACTTTGACGTCTACCCGTTCATCCTCTTGAACCTGGCGTTCAGCCTGCAATCGGCCTACGCCGCGCCGTTGATTTTGCTCGCCCAGACCCGCCAGGCCGCACGGGACAAGGCCCAATCCGACGCCGACGCCCAGCACCGCGAAGCCCTGGCCGTGGCCAACACCGAACGCCAGGCCCAGGCCGCGCAGACCACCAAGCAACTGCTGGAACTGTTGGAGCAGAACACCAAGCTCACCGAGATGACCAAACAACTGACCGAACGCATCGAAGGGCTGACCAGCGAAATGCACGACCAATTCGTGCGCAAGACCTGACCCTCCCACGCATCCCGTGTGGGAGCTGGCTTGCCTGCGATTGCATCACCGCGGTATGCCTGATGCACCACAGCGCCTGTATCGCAGGCAAGCCAGCTCCCACAGTTATCTCACCGGCAAACGCACATGCTGGCCCAACTGATCAAATAACGTCACCACCGAGCGCAAGGCCCGGCAATCGGGGCGCGTCAGCAGCCACAGGGCGGTGTCGTGCCCCACCAGCGGCGGGCTCAACGGTTGCAGGTCCGCGCCCAGCAGGTAATCCGGCAACGCGGCCACGCCGAGTCCCGCGCGCACCAACTCGGTTATCGAAACCATGCTGTTGCAGCGATAGGCCGGCATCACTCCCGGCAAGTGCTGGCGCCGCCAGGTGACGGTGGGGTGATCCGGCAGGAAGTCATCCGGCGCGATCCAGTTCAGGGCCGCCAGTTCCTCCCCCCCATGCTGGCGGGAATAGTCGGCACTGGCGCACACCCGATACGACACCGTGCCCAGGCAACGTCCTACCAGATGCTCGGGCGGTGCCTTGGTCAGGCGCAGGGCGATATCCGCATCGCGGCGGCTGAGGTTGGCGAAGTCATTGGACGTGCTCAGCTCCAGGGTCAACGCCGGGTAGCCCGGCATGAACTGCGCCAGGGCCGGCAGCAACAGTGACTGCAATACCGAGTCCGTGCACGTCAGGCGCACCGTACCGCTGATCACTTCACCGCCCTGCTCCACTCCCACCCGTGCTGCCTCCAGCGCCTGTTCGGCACGTTCGGCCTGCTCGGCGAGGGTGGTGGCCAAGGTGGTGGGCAGGTAGCCGGCGCGGCTCTTTTCGAACAGCGTCTGGCCCAGCGCCGTCTCCAGCCGCCGCACCGCGCGAAACACCGTAGACACGTCCACTCGCAGCAACGCCGCCGCCCGCGCGAGCGTGCCGCCGCGCACCAGGGCGAGGATCAGGGAAAGGTCTGGGTAGTCGATCTGATAGTGCGCCGCTGCATTGAACATGTGTGTTAACGCCAATATTGATTGCGTGAACGCCAATCTATAGTGAGCGCCAGGACTCAACAAGCCACGGATACCCTCGATGAATAAAACCACCCTGCACCTGGCCCTGATCGGCGACTACGATGCACAGGTCACCGCCCACCAGGCCATTCCCCTGGCGTTGCAACAGGCCGGCGCGGCGCTGGGCCTGACGGTGCGGTTCGACTGGCTGGCCACCGACACGATCAAATCCACCGAACAACTGCAGCACTACGACGGCTTCTGGTGCGTCCCCGCCAGCCCTTACCGTGATCTGGACGGCGCCCTGCTGGCCATCCGTTATGCCCGTGAACAGCGGCGCCCTTTCCTCGGCACCTGCGGCGGTTTTCAACACGCGGTGCTGGAATATGCCCGCAACGTGCTGGGCTGGGCCGACGCAGAACACGGCGAACTGGCTCCCGATTCGCCCCGTGCAGTACTCACGCCCCTGACCTGTGCGCTGGTGGAAGCGACCGACACCATCCGCTTGATGGCCTATACCCGCATCGCCGAGGCCTACGCCACCCTGGATATCCATGAAGGCTACCGTTGCCGCTATGGCATCAATCCAGACTTCGAAAGCGCATTGCTGGAAGCCGACCTGATTGCCAGCGGCCATGACTCGGCGGGTGACCTGCGGGCGGTGGAGTTGCTGGGCCATCCGTTTTTTGTCGCCACCCTGTTCCAGCCGGAACGTGCGGCGCTTAAAGACGTCACCCCGCCGCTGGCCATTGCGCTGCTGAAGGCCTGCGCATGATCGCCAAGACACCCAAACCGCCGTACTACGCCGTGGTGTTCAGCTCATTGCGCACTGAAGGTGACAACGGTTACGGACAAGCCGCCGACCGCATGCTGGAACTGGCCCGGCAACAACCCGGTTTTCTCGGCGTGGAATCGGCGCGCGGGGACGACGGGCTGGGCATCACGGTGTCCTACTGGAGCAGCGAAGCGGAGATCCTGGCCTGGAAGCAGCACGCCGAACACACTGAGGTGCGCGAACAGGGCCGCGCCACCTGGTACTTGGCGTGCCATACACGAGTGTGCAAGGTGGAGCGGTCTTACGCGTTCGAGCGCTGAAACCTCAGCCCGTGTAAAACACTTAATGTGGACAAGGGAGGCTCTGTGGTGAGGGCGCTTGCTGTAGTGAGGGAGCTTGTGTGGTGAGGGAGCTTGCTGTGGCGAGGGAGCTTGCTCCCGCTGGGCTGCGAAGCGGCCCCAAAATCTTGGGAGCGCAGCGCACTCCAGCGGGAGCAAGCTCCCTCGCCACAGCAAGCTCCCTGCCAGAGCAAGCTCCCTCACCACAGCAAGCCCCCTGCCACAGCAAGCTCCCAAGCCACAAAAAGCGCTCCAGCCGCAGGGCTATGCGGCACTCAACTGACCAGACTGCGCACCGCACTGATCTGTGGAATCTCCACCCGACGCATGTACACCCGCAGCGGTTCCGTGATGTTGATGCGATCGTCGATGTTCTGGTCCAGCAACAACTGGATCCGCTCGCGGGACAAGGTCATGGCCTGCCCGTCGATCGGCAGCCAGACAAACTCGGCGGTTGGGATAATGCCGTCATCGGCCACGTCCATGCCGAAGGAGTCTTCGCTGAAACGGACGATGTACTGGCCAGTCTTGCGGTTCAGGCCGACAAAACCCTGGAGTTGGTCGGCGGCCTGGCAGATAAGCTCGGAGGTGATGCGCATGGTAAACCTCACTGAAAAGTCCTACTTGGACTGGAAAGATGGTTTACACGCGTGGCAGGAAAATCTGCCCTCTGATGGGGCAATTCAAGGCAAGAGTACTGCATCGCACCGCACAAAAGTGCAGAAAAATGGCCGGTGAACACGTTAATGTCGGTTTGGTGATAGCGCCATTCGCAAGCAATTGTTAAAAAGGAGCCCTTCTCAAAGTTACCTCCACGAAAGGACTTCGCATATGCCTGTCACGTTTACCAAGAGTGCCCTGCTGCTGGCCCTGATGCTGGGCCTTGGCCACGCACAGGCGGCAAGCCCGATCAGCCCTACCGAATTGGCCACCAACGAAGGCATTCCGCACCCCGCCGTGATTGCCCACCGTGGCGCCTCCTTCGATGCACCGGAATCCACCGCCGCCGCCTACAAAGTCGCGCGCGACCTGGGTGCCGACTACCTGGAAATGGACCTGCAACGCAGCAAGGACGGCGTGCTATTCGCCCTGCATGACAACAACCTGCAACGCACCACCGACGTCGCCACCAAGTTCCCCGAGCGCAAGGACAGCCCGGCCAACGAATTCACCTGGGCCGAGCTTAAAACCCTGGACGCCGGCAGCTGGTTCAACGCCGCCTACCCGGATCGTGCCCGCCCGGGCTTCGTCGGCCTGAAAATCCTCAGCCTGGACGAAATCATCAAGATCGCCGAAGGCAATCCGCAGCACAAACCCGGCCTGTACATCGAAACCAAGGAGCCGAAGCAATTCCCGGGCATCGAGGCCGACCTGAAGAACAAGCTGCTGGATAAAGGCTGGTTGAGCTCCACCGGCTCCAACCAGGCCCAGAAAAACATCGGCGTCGGCCAGGGCAAGGGCCGCGTGGTGCTGCAAACCTTTGAGAAAGACAGCCTGAAAGAACTGCAAAAAGAGATGCCCAACACCCCGAAAATCCTGCTGTTGTGGGTAGGTGAAGGCAGCATCGAACCGAAATCCAAGGTGCCCTTCGCCGAGTCCGGCGAGCCGAGCAAAGCCGCCTACTACGCCAAGCAGGAGCCGAAGGACGCCGCCGAGTTCGAAAAATGGATCGACGAGGCCAAGAGCCTGGGCGCCATCGGTACCGGCCCTTCGGCACAGCTGACCAACCTGGGCGACCAGAGCTATTCCGACCTGGTCAAACCCGAGATGAACCAGTTGACCCACGACAAGGGCTTGCTGGTGCACGTGTACACCGTGGATGAGCCGGTGGACTTCGACAAGGTCATGAAAGCCGGCGTCGATGGCATCTTCACCAACCGCGCTGCCGAACTGCTGAAGTACTACAAGCGCTGGCCGTCCTCGAGTGTGGCCGACCTGCTGCAGGACAACGGTTACTGAGTGAGCCCCGAATGGTCAGGTCGCCTGTGGCTGGGGCCTGACTACGGGCTGATCCAGGGCATACCGGGGCGCACCGCGCCCCACGCACACTATGCCCATCAGCTGATGTTCTCCGCGGGCGGGCCGGTCACGGCCAGCCTCGATGGCCGTGCCATCACGGCCCATCGCCTGTTTATCCCGTCCAGAATGCCCCACGCCATCCTCCAAACCCATGGTGAGGTATTGATGGTGTATGCCGAACCCGGCGCATTTGATATCGCCCCCTTGCAGGCCGCCCTGGCCGACAGTGAACGGTCCCTGGAAGCACTCGAGCGCACGCTGCGCCAATTGCCGAGACGCGCACTGGAAGATGCCAGGGTGGAGCGCGCGCTGTCGGCGCTGGATCAGCAACTGAGTGGCAAGGTCTCGGCCCAAGCCCTGGCACAGGCGGCGCACGTTTCGTTGAGCCAGCTGGAACGTTTGTTCGCCAACCAACTGGGTTTGCCGGTACGTCGCCTGGTGTTGTGGCGGCGCTTGCGGGTGGCGCTGGGACTGGCGCTCGGCGGCAGCACCTTGACCGAGGCTGCCCATGGCGCCGGGTTCGCCGATTCGGCGCATTTTTCCCGGACCATGAAACAACTATTCGGCGTCACGGCCGGGGCGTCGTTGCGCAACCTGCACGTACGAATCCTCGACTAAACCGACGGGAACCGGCGGCTCCTTGCTCAAGCGCACCGTCCTGAACGGGTCGCGCAACTGCGCCACATACTCCCGCGGAAAATCCGGCCGGCTGCCAATCCCCAAGTCGCCCTGCCCCATTCGATAGTCATGGCTGTAAAACGCCGTACCCAAGAGCCAATCCCACAGATTGAAAAACAAGCCGAAATTCACATCCCCAGCCCGGCCATATTTCATGTGATGAAAACGATGCACCGGCGCCCAGGCGAACACCCAGCGCAGCGGCCCCAGGCGCATGTCGACATTGGAATGCTGCAACAGCAGCTGCACGGCAATCGCCAGGGCCAGCAGCAGCGCCACCTCCGTGGGAATGCCCAGCAGGATCAACGGCGCCAACCCGGCCGTGGCTTCCAGCATCTGGTGCAACGGATGCTTCATCAAGCCATTGAAGCCATACAGCCGTTGCACGCTGTGGTGCACCGCATGCAGGCGCCACAAGGCAGCGACTCGGTGGCTGGCGTAATGCATCAGGGTGATGCCCGCATCGGCAATGAAGATCGCCAGCAGCAATTGCGCCCAGAGCGGCCACGCCCGCGGCCATACACCGTCGACGGCCAACAGCGCGGTCAGCACCGGCAAGATCAACAAGCCCGCCGCATTGAGGCCCTCATTGACCAACGCGTGAATCAAGTCGCGACGACGATCACCCTGGTTGCGATTCCACTGCGGCTCATAGGGCAACCACCACTCGGCGATAAACGACACCGCCACCGCCAGAACAAATACCAGCCCCAGCCACTGCAGCGCATCCCTCTGCACCAGCCACAGCGCCCACCCGATAAACCCCGCCCAGAACAAGGGCGCATACACCCAGGCCATTAACTGTTTCATCTGTGCCTCCCGTAAGTGAGACGCCAGCATGAAACCCCGCACTCGCCGCCGATTGAACAAACGGCGCAATTTTAAGGGTGAGTTAAGTTGCGCTGGTTAACCTGATCCCACTTAAACAGCTCACCCCAAAGGATCACACCATGAAAAACCTGACCGCTCTGTTCGCCGCTGCCGCCTTGACCCTTACCGCCGGTTTGGCCCAGGCCGATGTTCGCCCGGACCAGATTCCGAGCCTGCTCAAGTCCGGTGCCGTGATGGATTTTGAAAAGCTCAACGCCAAGGCCGTGGCCCAGCACAAAGGCGCCACCATCGTTGACACCGAACTGGAAGACAAAGCCGGCCGCCTGGTCTACGAGACCGAACTGCGTGACACCAGCAACGTGAAGTGGGACGTGAAGCTGGATGCCAAGACCGGCGAAGTCCTGGAAAACAAGCAAGACACTTGAGTTGAACTGCAAAAACGCCGCGCCGCCTTCGGGCCGCGCGGCTTTTTTATGCGCGCTCGTCGCCCAGAAGAGCAATTAGTCTAATTAGCGTGAACGAATTTGTACCTTACGCCGCCAAGCTCGCTAGAATCCCAACCATCAGCCAAGGCACAACGCCAGCAGCATCAGGACCGGAACCGTTCGCCATGGGGCAAAAAGCCGTCGACATTGCCACCATTGGCAGAATCAGCGCCGTCCCGGCGATTCTCCAGGTAGTCAGCGAGATGACCGGCTTGCGTTTTGCGGCCGTGGCCCGGGTCACCGACGATTCCTGGACCGCCTGCGCCGTGCGCGACCAACTGGACTTTGGCCTGCCCGTGGGTGGCGAGCTGGACCTGACCACCACCCTGTGCCACGAAATACGCGACTCCCACGTCTCGATCGTGATCGACAAAGCCAGCGAAGACCCGCTGTACCGCGACCACCACACGCCGCGCATCTACCACTTTGAAAGCTACATCTCGGTGCCGGTGTTCCGCACCGACGGGCGTTTCTTCGGCACCATCTGTGCCCTGGACCCGAACCCGGCGCAACTGCGCAGCAGCACCATCCAGTCGACCATGGAGTCGTTTGCCCGGGTGCTGTCGCTGCAGATCGAAGCCGAAGAAAGCCTCCAGCAGACCGAAGCCGACCTGCAGCAGGAGCGGGAAACCGCCGAACTGCGCGAACAATTCATCGCCGTGCTCGGCCACGACCTGCGCAACCCGCTGTTCGCCATCAACGTCGGCGCCGAACGTCTGCTGCGCAAACACCCGGACCCGGCCACCGACACCCTGGTGCGGCACATGCTGGCCAGCGGCCGCCGGGCCTCGCAACTGGTGGAAGACGTACTGGACTTTGCCCGCGGGCGAATGGGCAGCGGCATCCCGGTCAACATCAGTGAATGCACTGGGCTTGAAGACACTTTGCAGCATGTGGTGGAAGAGGTGCAGCACGTCCATCCAAAGCGGCTGATTCACGCCCGCATCGGCAATCTCAAGGGTGTGAAAGGCGACCGCGAGCGGCTGGCGCAACTGCTCTCCAACCTGGTGGCCAACGCCATCAGCCACGGCAGTCCCGAAGGGCCGGTTGAGGTCAGTGCGCAGGTCAACGCCGGCACGTTTGAGTTAACGGTGAAAAACCTTGGGCTGATCAGTGAGCAAGCCATGCCGCTGCTGTTCCAGCCCTACTCCCGACCGACGGGCGCCTTGCCCCAGGCCGGGCTGGGCCTGGGTTTGTACATCGTCAAACAGATTGCCGACGCCCATGGCGGGCGGCTGGAAGTGTCTTCCAGCGAGCAGGGCGGCACGGTGTTCAGCTTCAGTTTGCCCGCAGGCGATTGACGGCCACCTCAAACCGTCACAAAACCGTCAAATCCTGTTGCCATGATGCGCTCAAGTGAACCTGTGAAATTTCCTACAGGCACTTTCCCTGCGAGCCTCCATGAACCACAGCATCGACCACAGCCACCAGGACTCCGACCTGTTTGGCTTGCTCTACGGTTTTCGTTTCCGCCCCGGTGAAAAGGGCGAACAGATTGATTCAGCCACTGCCCTTGCGGCCTTGCAGCAACCCGGAGACCCCAACGAATTCCTCTGGCTGCATTTGAACCTGGCCCACGCCGCGTGCGAGCGCTGGATGCAGGCGCACCTGAACCTGCCGGAAGAATTCTTCGAAGCCTTGCACGAAGGCTCACGCTCCACCCGCATCGAACACGTGGACTCAGCCTTGCTGGCGGTGGTCAACGACGTGGTCTTCAACTTCAGCAGCATGGTGTCTTCAGACATTTCCACCTTATGGGTGTGCGCCCGCAGTCGGCTGTTGATCAGCGCGCGCCTGCAACCGCTGCATTCGGTGGACAAGCTGCGCTCGTCGGTTAAGGCCGGTGAACACTTTCGCTCGCCGCTGGAACTGTTGGTGCATTTGCTGCGGGACCAGGGCGAGGTGCTGACACAGATCGTGCGCAAGACCAGCCTCAGCGTCGACCAGATCGAGGACCAGTTGCTGTCGTCACGCCTGTCCACCAACCGCGCCGAACTGGGTGCCGCGCGCCGGGTGCTGGTGCGCCTGCAACGGTTGCTGGCGCTGGAGCCCGGCTCGTTGCTGCGGCTGCTCAATCGTCCGCCCCAGTGGCTGCAGAAGGAAGACGTGAAAGAGCTGCGCAAATCCACCGAGGAGTTTGCGCTGATCATCAACGACCTGATGGCGTTGGGTGAGCGGATCAAGCTGCTGCAGGAAGAGATCGCCGCCAACCTCAACGAACAGAGCAACCGCACGTTGTTCACCCTGACCGTGGTCACGGTGCTGGCGTTGCCGATCAACATCATTGCCGGTTTTTTTGGCATGAACGTTGGTGGCGTGCCGCTCTCCACAGACCCGGAAGGCTTCTGGATTCTGGTGGCGCTGGTGGCAACGTTTACCCTGATTGCCGGACGCTGGGCGTTTCGCAAGCGCAAGGATTATTGAATTTGAAATGCGATCAAGTGTGGGAGCTGGCTTCCCTGCGATAGTGGTGGTGACTGATACACCGCTATCGCAGGCAAGCCAGCTCCCACATTTTATCGGCGGTGTTTTACAGACCGGCGGCAACTGCAATTCCCTAAACACTGATTTACCGCAGCATCTCTGTAACATTCTGCAACGATCATGACGGATATCCTCCCTCAACACTGGATGTTCCGGCATGGCAACCCCTTCGCTGACCGCCTCCACCGCCTCCGTCTCCAACGATCCCAAACCGCGCCTGGACAAAAAACCCGGCCTGGTGACGGTGATCATTTTCTTCGCCGTACTCGCCATGGGCCTGTTGTTCACCGCCTACAGCCTGATGCACGACATGCACGAGCTGGGCACGGTGGTCACCACCTGGACGCCGTTCCTGCTGCTGGGCGTGGCGCTGTTGATCGCCCTGGGCTTCGAGTTCGTCAACGGCTTCCACGACACCGCCAACGCGGTGGCCACGGTGATTTACACCAACTCATTGCCACCGCATTTCGCGGTGGTGTGGTCGGGCTTTTTCAACTTCCTCGGCGTGCTGCTATCCAGCGGCGCGGTGGCGTTCGGCATCATCGCCCTGCTGCCGGTAGAGCTGATTTTGCAGGTCGGCTCCTCCGCCGGCTTTGCGATGATCTTCGCGCTGTTGATCGCCGCGATCCTGTGGAACCTCGGCACCTGGTGGCTGGGGTTGCCGGCGTCGTCGTCCCACACCTTGATCGGCTCGATCATCGGCGTGGGCGTGGCCAACGCCCTGATGCATGGCCGCGACGGCACCAGCGGTGTGGACTGGGGCCAGGCGATCAAGATCGGTTATGCGCTGCTGCTGTCGCCGCTGATCGGCTTCGCCTTCGCCGCCCTGCTGTTGCTGGCGCTGCGGGCCTTCGTGAAAAATCGCTCGCTGTACAAAGCGCCAAAAGGCGATACCCCGCCGCCGTGGTGGATTCGCGGCATGCTGATCGCCACCTGCACCGGTGTGTCGTTTGCCCACGGGTCCAACGACGGCCAAAAAGGTATGGGCCTGATCATGTTGATCCTGGTGGGCACCCTGCCGATGGCCTACGCGTTGAACCGCACCATGCCGGCCGGTGAGTCGTTGCAGTTTGCCGCGGTGGCCGAAGTCACCCAGGCCGCCCTGGTAAAAGCGGCGCCGCAACTGGCCCCCGCCGACTCTCGCGGCACCTTGTCGACCTACGTACGCACCAAGGAAGCCACCCCGGAACTGGTGCCCGCCCTGGCCGCCATCACCGGGCATATCGGTGAGGAAGTGAAGAGCTACGGCTCCCTCGCCGCCGTTCCGGCCGAGGCCGTGGGCAACGTGCGTAACGACATGTACCTGACCAGCGAAACCATCCGCCTGATGGACAAGGGCAAGGTCGGCAACTTCGACGCCGACACCCAGAACAAGCTGCAACTGTTCAAGCAACAGATCGACAACGCCACACGGTTTATCCCGCTGTGGGTCAAGATCGCCGTGGCCATCGCCCTCGGGCTCGGCACCATGGTCGGCTGGAAACGTATCGTGGTGACCGTGGGCGAGAAGATCGGCAAGACCCACCTGACCTACGCCCAGGGCGCATCCGCCGAGATGGTGGCGATGCTGACCATCGGCGCGGCAGACATGTATGGCTTGCCGGTGTCCACCACCCATGTGTTGTCGTCGGGTGTGGCCGGGACCATGGTGGCGAACGGCGGTGGCTTGCAGATGAAGACCATCCGCAACTTGCTGATGGCCTGGGTGCTGACGTTACCGGCGGCGATTCTGTTGTCGGGCAGCCTGTACTGGCTGTTCACCCAATTGTTCTGACACAACCCGATAAAAATGTGGGAGCGGGCTTGCTCGCGAATGCGGTGGCTCAGTCACAGACTTATTGACTGACACTCCGCTTTCGCGAGCAAGCCCGCTCCCACATTGGGTTCAGTGGTGAGTTCAGGTGCTAAACAACCCACCCATCACCTTCAGCCGCTTCTTGTACACCCGCCGCGCCTCCAACGCTTCCTCCAGCGTCACCGCCACAAACCCCGCCCGCTGGTTCGGTTGCATCTGCCCGATCAGATCCAGGTCGGCACTGATCACCGTGCCAATCATCGCGTAGCCCCCGCCCGACACCGCGTCCCGGTGCAGCACGATCGGCTCCAGGCCCGCCGGCACCTGGATCGAACCGATGGGGTAGCAACTGTCGACGATGTTCGACGGATCGGACCCGGCGCCAAACGGCTGTTCCCGTGGCTGAAAGCTCAAGGCATTGCCGCCCTTGAAGCGATAGCCGATGCGGTCGGCCTCCGACCCTACCGTCCAGGGCTCGGCAAAAAAGCTGCTCTTGGCGGCGGGCGTCAGGCGCTCGTAATACAGCCCTGGCACCACCCGCAGGGTCACGTCCCCACCCACCGATTGGCGCAACGCCATGGGCAAACTGTTCCCCGCCCGGCCTTTGCCGCTGGCTTCGCCCACGGGCAGTTCATCACCCTCCACCAGCCGCCGCCCCTGAAACCCGCCCAATGCGCCGAGGGTGTAAGTCGAGCGGCTGCCCAACACCAGCGGCACATCGATGCCACCGGCCACCGCCAGGTAAGTCCGCGCGCCGGCCCTGGGAAATTCAAAGCGCAGCACTTGCCCGGCCCGCACTTCAAACGCGGTGTCCTGATGCACCACCACGCCGTCCAGGCGCGGCGACATCAGCGCACCGCACAACGCCACCAGGGCATCCTGCTGAAACTCCAGCTCCGGCCCGATCAACGTGCATTCCAGCCCGGCAGCGCCGATGGGGTTGCCCACCAGGTGGTTGGCCGCGCTCAACGCGTATTGGTCCAGGGCGCCGGATGGCGGGATGCCGAGGTGGTAATAACCTTCGCGGCCAAGATCCTGCACGGAGGTGGCGAGGCCGGCTTTGAGTACCTTGATCATGCCAGCGCCTCCTGCAAGGTTTTCGGGTAGCCGATGGGGTCGGCGAGAAAGGCGTCGAGGGAAAACTCCACCGGGCGGATGCGCAGGTCGAAGCGCCCTGCGTCCACTTCTGCCACGGCCAGGTCATAGGCGTCGCGGTCCATGGGTTTGAACTGCACGATGTCGCCGGGGCGGAAGAACACCATGTGCTCTTTCAGGTAAGCCAGTTGCTGTTGCGGGTCGTAGATCGGCGCCGGGGTGACGCCGAACATCTGGTAGCCACCGGCGCCGCGTACCGAATAGATACAGCCAAAGCAGCCGCCATGGCCGAGGGTCAATTTCGGCGTGTCGGTGCGTGGGCGCAGGTACTTGGGCACCTGCAACTGCCGCTCGCGTTCCACCATCTGGAACATGAACGGCAAGCCCGCCACAAACCCCACCATCGAGACAAACCACGGCGCGCCACTGTGGGCCGCGATAAACGCGTCCACATCCGCCAGGCCGTTGATCCGCGCTGCGTATTCCAGATCGGTACCGGTCGGGTCCTGATGACGGTCGCGAAAGCGCATCAGGGTTTCATGGGTCCAGGGGTCGTTGTACAGCACCGGGATTTCGATGATGCGGGTGTGCAAGGTACGTTCGGCCACGGCCTGGGCTTCGGCGCTTTGTACCGCGTCGAGCAGCACGTGGGGCGCGATGCGGTCCGGGTCGAAACGAATCTGGAACGAGGCATTTGCCAGGCAGACGTCCAGCACACCGTCCAGGGCCAGGCGTTCCACCGCGCGGGTGACGGCCATGCCCTTGAAGAAAGCCTCCAGGGACATGCTCTCGCTGACCTCGGCAAACAGGTGTTCATCACCGCCAAAGCTGTAGCGGATCGGGGAAGATTCAGCCATGTCTGTTCCTCTTGGAATCATTGTAGAAAGGCAGGCAAAAAATCAATCAGACCCGGTGTCTGGGCACCGGTGTCGGTCAGCGGGGTGTGCGCACTTCGATGCCCGCCTGATCCAGCGCTTCACGGGTGGCTTCCACCAGTTCAAGGGCGCCGGGGGTGTCGCTGTGCAGGCAGATGGAATCGAATTCGATAAACAGGTCTTCCCCTTCCACCGTACGTACCAGCCCGGTCTGGCAAGCCCGTAGTACGCGTGCCGCGACCGTTGCCGGATCCAGCGCCCGCACATTGCGGGTAAACACGATGGAGCCCGTGAGATCGTACTCACGGTCGGCATAAAACTCCCGCACCACCGGCTGGCCCAGTTCCTTGGCAATGCGCCAGATCACCGAGTTGGGCATGCAGTACAGCAACAGCGTGGGCTCCAGCCGTTGCAGGTTTTCCACGAGCAACCGCGCCGCTTCTTCATCCCGCGCCAGGTGCATGTACAGCGCGCCGTGGGGCTTGATGTGTTGCAGCGTGAGGCCCTGCACCCGGGCGATTTCCCGCAGGGCGCCGAGTTGATAGAGCATGTCGTCCACCAGCTCCTGGGCCGGGGCGTTGATATGGCGTCGGCCGAAACCTACGAGGTCGCGAAAACCCGGGTGCGCGCCAATCGCCACGCCCAACTGCTTGGCGCGCTCGACGGTGCGGCGCATGGTGCCCGGGTCGCCGGCATGAAAGCCGGTGGCGATGTTGGCCGAGCTGATGTAGGCCATCAGTTCGCTGTCGACGCCGTCGCCGATGGTCCAGGGGCCGAAGCCTTCGCCCATGTCCGAATTGAAATCCACTGCCTGCATCGGGGTCGCTCCGTTGAAGTTCATGCCATGGAAATTAGGCTGCCCCTTGACCCCTTGGGAAGATCTATTATCAGATGGCCCATCTTCTGAAAATCAGATACCCGATACTGATCGTTCCCACGCTCCGCGTGGGAATGCCACCCTGGACGCTCTGCGTCCGCCTTTAAAATCGTGACGCAGAGCGTCACAGGATGCGTTCCCACGCAGAGCGTGGGAACGAGCGGAGAAACCATGTCCCTGACCCTGCGCCAAATCCGCTACTTCGTCGCCACCGCCGAAATCGGCCAGATCTCCCAGGCGGCGATTCACCTGAACATCTCCCAATCGGCGGTGACCACCGCGATCAAGGAGCTGGAAGCGATGCTCGGCGCGCAGCTATTCGTGCGCTCGGCCCAGGGCATGAGCCTGACCGACGCCGGGCGGCATTTCCTCAACCGGGCGTATGTGATTGTGCGCAGCGTCGACGACGCCCTGAACAGCCCGTTGCCGGACTACCGCGCCAGCGGCGTACTGCGGGTGGCCGCCAGCTACACCGTGCTCGGTTACTTCCTGCCGCACCACTTGCAGCGCATGGAACACTGGCACCCGGACGTGACCATCGAGGTGTTCGAACAGGAACGCCAGGCCATCGAACACGGCCTGCTTAACGGCCAGTTCGATATGGCCGTGGTACTCACCGCCAACCTCACCCACGCGGATATCGTCTCGGAAATCCTCTTCAACTCCGAACGCCGCCTGTGGCTGCCCAGCCATCACCCGTTGTGCGAACGCCCCGCCGTGAGCCTCGCCGATGTGGCCAGGGAGCCGTACATTTTCCTCACCGTCGACGAAGCCGAACAAAGCGCCATGCGCTACTGGGAACAGGCCGGGCAAACCCCCACGGTGCGGCTGCGCACCAGTTCGGTGGAGGCAGTGCGCAGCATGGTCGCCAACGGCAGCGGCGTGGCGATCTTGTCAGACCTGGTGCATCGCCCGTGGTCACTGGAAGGCAAACGCATCGAAACCGTGAGCGTCACCGACAAGGTCACGCCCATGAGCGTCGGCCTGGCCTGGCACCGCGAGCGCGATTTCACGCCGGCGATGCAGGCGTTTCGGGATTACTTCCATGATGCATTCCTGGCGCCGCAGCAGTTGTCTGCCCGGCGTTGAAAGCAGCCTGCAAGGTGGCGGCCAGCCAATCCATGAACACCCGCACCCGCAGCGGCAAATGCCGTTGGCCGGCGTACAGCAGGGACACGTCCAGTGCCGGCGCCGGATAGTCCGGCAGCACCGCCACCAACTCGCCGCTGGCCAGTTGATCGTGAATGCCCAGGGCGGGCACCTGGGTCAGGCCAAAGCCACCGATGCACGCCGCCCGGTAAGCGTCGGTGCTGTTGACCGTGACGCGCCCGGCCATGGGAATCCGCTGCACCTTGTTGCCTTGTACGTATTCAAACCCTGGGGAACGTGAGCCCAGCGGGCGTACGTAATGCACCAGTTGATGGTGAGCCAAATCAGCGAGCGTCCTGGGTACGCCGTGGCGTTTCAGGTACGCAGCACTGACGCAGTTGATCATCGGCATGCTGCACAACAAGCGGGCTACCACCGACTGGTCCGGCTGCGCACCGACGCGCAAGACGCAGTCGAAACCTTCCGCCAGCAAATCAACCTGGCGGTCGGTGCTGCTGATTTCCAGCTCGATCAGCGGGTGCAGGTCCATGAACTCGGGCAGGCGCGGCAGGATCAATTCCCGGGCCATGACATTGGGCATGTCCACCCGAATGCGCCCCGCCAGCTGCGCTTCATCCTGGCGAAACAAGCCTTCCAGCTCTTCCATGTGCGACAGCAAATCCTTGCTGCGCTCATACAGCACGCGCCCGTCCTGGGTCGCCTGGACCTTGCGCGTGGTGCGCTGCAACAGGCGCGCGCCCAGCAACTCTTCCAGCGCCTGCACATGCTCGGAAACCGTGGAGCGCGGCAAGCCCAGGCTCTCGCCCGCCTGGGTGAAACTCGACAGTTCGGTGACGCGCACGAAGGTACGCAGCAACTCTAGTTTGTTCATGGGATTGTTCGCCTTATCCGGCCAGTGATTCCGGCATAGCTCTGTTTATCACGTTATGGCCGGACAAATACACTCAGTCCCACGAACCATCACACGCTCGAGGACTTCACCATGACCCGTAAAATCGCACTCATCACCGGCGCCAGCCGCGGCCTGGGCAAAAGCGCTGCGCTGCACCTGGCGGCACAAGGCGTCGACATTATCGGTACCTACAACAGCGCGGCGGACGAAGCCCAGGCCGTGGTCGCCCAAGTCGAAGCGCTGGGCGGCAAGGCGGCCATGCTGCAACTGGACGTCAGCCAGAGTTCCACCTTCGAGGCGTTCACCGCCCAGGTCGGCTCGGTATTGAAGGACGTGTTCGGCCAGGCGCACTTCAACTTCCTGATCAACAACGCCGGGATCGGCGCCCACGCCAGCTTCGCCGACACCACCGAAGCGCAGTTCGACCAACTGGTGGCGATCCACTTCAAGGGCCCGTTTTTCCTGACCCAGAAACTGCTGCCGCTGATCAGTGACGGTGGCCGCATCATCAATATCTCCAGCGGCCTGGCGCGCTTCAGCCTGCCGGGTTATTCGGCCTACGCCTCGATGAAAGGCGCGGTGGAAGTGCTGACCCGCTACCAGGCCAAGGAACTGGGTGCCCGTGGCATCACCGTGAACACCCTGGCCCCCGGCGCGATTGCCACCGACTTCAGCGGCGGCGTGGTGCGCGACAATCCGGACGTGAACGCGATGGTCGCCAACAACACCGCCCTCGGTCGCGCAGGCTTGCCGGATGATATCGGCGGGGCGATTTCCACCCTGCTGGCCGACGGCAGCAACTGGATCACCGGGCAACGGGTCGAGGCCTCGGGCGGGATGTTTCTGTAACGCTCTCGGATTCTCCGCTAGCATCAATGCTTTCGGATACCTGACAGGCAATCACCCATGAGTTTTGATCCTGGACTGGCCGGCGGCATGGGCGTACTGGCCGCCGTGGTCGACAGCGGCAGTTTCGCCCGCGCCGCCGACAGCCTGGAGATGACGCCTTCGGGGGTCAGCCGGGCCATTTCGCGGCTGGAAAAACGCCTGGGAATCCGCCTGTTCGACCGCACCACCCGCTCGGTGCAATTGACCGACGAAGGTCGGCGTTTCTACCAGGAAATCGCCCCGCTGCTGGCCGGCCTGGAAGAAGCCGCCAGCTCGGCGGCCGACAGCGCCCTGACGGTGCGCGGGCGGTTGCGGGTGAACATCGACCCGTACTTTTCGCGGCTGGTGCTGGGGCCGGTGCTGGGTGAATTCATGAGCCAATACCCGCAGCTGCAGTTGGACCTGCACACGCGGGATCAACTCGGGGACCTGGTGGCGGATGGCTTTGACCTGGCCATCCGTTTTGGCATTCCGCAATCGTCCTCGCTGATCGCCCGCAAGCTGATGGAAGTGCGGGTGCTGACGTTGGCCTCGCCAGCTTATCTCGAGCGGCATGGTCGCCCTTCACACCCCAAGGACCTGGAAGACGGCCAGCACGTGTGCATCGACTTTCGCGACTCCCAGACCGGCCGGCCGTTTGGCTGGGAATTCCACCGGCCGGGCGAGCAGGTCAACATCGCCACCAGCGGGCGGCTGGTGGTCAACGATGCCGGGACCTTGTACAGCGTGTGCGAACACGGCCATGCAGTGGCGCAAATGCTCGACCTTGGGCTGGCACCGGCGCTGAAATCCGGCGCGTTGATCGAGTTGTTTCCCGACTGGCCCGACGAGCGTTTCCCGTTGTATGCCTTCTACCCGTCGCGGCATTTGCCGGCGGCCAAGGTGCGGGCATTCCTCGATTTTGTGGCCGCCCTACAACCCCTGTAGGAGCTGGCTTGCCGGCGATGACGTATCCAAAATCGCCATCGCCGGCAAGCCGGACTCCTACGCGGTGCGCATCCGTTTCTGCATAATCCGCTCCCGCGCGGCGTCATACGCCCAGTGATACACATAGGTGTACGGCAGGAAAAACAGCAACACGCCGATGTCGAGGATAAACGCCTGCATCAGGCTGATGTTCAGCCACCAGGCAATCAACGGCACACAGATCGCCACCAGCCCGCCTTCAAACATCAACGCATGCAGCACGCGGGTCCACACCCCGCCGGACAGTTGCAGGCGCGCCTTGAGACGGTCGAACAGGCCGTTGAAAATCACGTTCCAGGCCAGTGCCATAAGGCTGATGGCCAAGGTCACGACGCCCATCTCCAGGGCCGGTTTATCCATGATCCACGCCAGCAGCGGTGTACAGATCAACAAGGCCAAACCTTCAAAACCAATGGCCTGCCAAACGCGTTCAGTAATCGACTTGGTGGGTGTCATGACCCGTTCTCCGTGAGTGACGATGGTTGCCATCATTACCCTTTGACTCGATACTTCATAACCAGTAACCATCGATCAAGGCGATAGTCATGGCATCCCACGAAGTGCTTCAGGCGTTTGTGCAGGCGGCGACCCACGGTTCGTTTTCAGCGGCGGCGCGCAAGCTGGGCAAGAGCCAGTCCACCGTCAGCGCGGCGGTGGCCAGCCTGGAGATTGACCTGGATGTGGTGCTGTTTGATCGCAGCAGCCGCAAGCCGACGCTGACCCCGGCCGGGCATGTGCTGCTGCAACGCGCCGAGCAGGTGCTGGAAGCCAGCAGCCGCCTGGAGTTGGCGGCCAGCCAGTTGTCCCAGGGGTTGGAGCCGAAGTTGAGTATCGCGATGTCCGATACGTACCAGTCGGACCGTTTCGAAACCGCCCTCAGCGCCTTCGAGCAGCGCTACCCGGACCTGGAGCTGGAATGCCTGATCGCCGAATGCGAAGACTTGATCGCCTTGGTGCAAAGTGGCCGGGCGCAGATTGCGTTTATCGAGATGCAGGAGGTTTACCCGCCGGACCTCACCAGCACCACCGTGGAAGAGCGCACGGAAATCGCGCTGTTTGTCTCACCCAGACATCCGCTGGCGAACCTTGCGGACATCGACCAGCAAACCCTGGAACAACACCGCGAACTGCGCCTGGCGAGCATCATCAACCCGAATGAAACCCGCGGCCTGGGCCGAGTGTGGTCAGCGCCCAGTTACCTGATGCTGATGGAAATGGCGCAGCTGGGTTTTGGCTGGGCACCGCTGCCGCGCTGGCTGGTGGAGCGGTTTGGCGGCGACCACCTGTGTGAAATCAAGGCCCGGGGCTGGCCGCGCTCGGTGGCGGTGGACGCGTTGTGGTCACGCCAGCATCCGCCCGGCCCGGCCGGCAGTTGGTTGCTGGGCAAGATGCTGGAATAACGCCGAAACACACTATTCGCAACAATGAAGATCAAATGTGGGAGCTGGCTTGCCTGCGATAGCGGTGTGTCAGTCACCACCGCTATCGCAGGCAAGCCAGCTCCCACATTGAATTTGCGGTGAATTCAAAGGCGCCGTCAGGCGGCTTCAATCTGCGGCGGGCGGTTGTTCTGGAAATACTCATGCAAGGCCCGCAACGCCGGCAACTCCAGGGCCTGGGCGGCAAAGCACAACCCCACCCGGCGCGTCGGTGCCGGCAGGTGCCAAGGGCGAATCACCACCCCGGCCCGCTCCGCCGCCAGCGACTGCGGCAACATCGCCACGCCCACACCGGCCGCCACCATGTGCAATGCCTGGGTCAACGAACCGGCATGCCCGGCCACCGCCTGGGGCGAGCGGCCGTACAAGGCCATCAGCCGTTGGTGGGAATCATGCTGCGGACAGGTGATCCAGTCTTCGATCGGCGCCCAGGCCTGCTCCTTGCCGCCCGCCGCCATCGGGTGCGCAATCGGCAGTGCCATCACGTAGGACTCTTCCCAAAGCGGCAGGAATAATTCGTCCTCGCAGCACATTTCCTCTACCGCCAGGCGCCCCTCTCCTTCGCAGCCTTCCTGCAAGGTCAGCAGCAAACCCGGCAGGCCCTGGTGCGCCATGCGCAGGAAGGTTTCGATCTGGCTGTCGGCAATATCGCCTTCCACACCCAGTTCCAGGGCGATGCGGTTTTCGCGCCCGCGAAACAAGCGGCTCAACGCATCGGCCTCGGCCACCATGCGCCGGGCTTGCGGGTACAGCACCCGCGCCTCGTCACTGACCTCGACCCCACGAGGCTGGCGCAGAAACAGCGCCACGCCCAGTTCTTCTTCCAGTTGCTTGATGGTCACCGACAACGTCGGCTGGCTGATGAACAGGCGCTGGGCGGCGGCGGTGATATTGCGTTCCTCGAATACCGCGAGAAACGCCTTGAGATGACGCACATCCATAGTTAATACCGATGACAGACAGAGGAATAAGGCATTTTTCAGCCAGCCGAGGGCTAAATATACTGCGCTCCACGTTCAGTTATTTGTTTTTCTTATTTCAGGAGTTCCACCATGAGCAAGCCATTGATCATCATCACCGGCGCCAGTTCGGGCATTGGCGAAGCGACTGCGCGCTTGCTGTCGGCCGCCGGCCACCCGCTGTTGCTGCTGGCCCGCCGCATCGACCGGCTGAATGCGCTGGCGCTGCCGAACACCCTGAGTCGCGGTGTCGACATCACCGACCGCGCTGCGCTGGTGGCAGCGGTGAAAGAAGCCGAAGCGCAATTCGGCCCGGCCGACGCGCTGATCAACAATGCCGGCGTGATGCTGCTGGGCGCGGTCAGCGAACAGGACCCGGCACAGTGGGAGCAGATGCTCGACGTCAACGTAAAGGGCCTGCTGAACGGCATCCATGCAGTGGCCGGCAGCATGGTCGAGCGCAAGGGTGGCACCATCATCAACGTCAGCTCGGTGGCCGGGCGCAAGACCTTCCCCAACCACGTCGCCTATGTAGGCACCAAGTTCGCCGTGCATGGAATTTCGGAAAACCTGCGGGAAGAAATGTCGCCGCACAATGTGCGTGTGATCACCATTGCGCCGGGCGCGGTGGAAACCGAACTGCTGAGCCACACCACCGACGAAGCCATCAAGACCGGCTACCAGGCGTGGAAACAGGACATGGGCGGCACCGTGCTGAGCGCCGATGATGTGGCTTCGGCGATTGCCTATGCCTACCAGCAGCCGCAGCATGTGTGCATTCGCGAGATCGTGTTGGCGGCGACGCGTCAGCAGCCGTAACTCATTCATCAAGACAACATCGAACAAATGTGGGAGCGGGCTTGCTCGCGAATGCGGTGGATCAGTCACTGAAATGTTGACTGACACACCGCATTCGCGAGCAAGCCCGCTCCCATATTTGGATCTCCGGCGCCTGCACTATTTGAGTTCGGCCAATCGCCGCTCGATAAAGCGCTTTTCGGGCACTTGCTGGGTCAATGCCAGCGCCCGTTCAAACGCTCGCCGCGCGTCCTCCACTCGCCCCAATCGCCGACAAAACTCGCCACGCGCCGAGTACGCCAGGTGATAGTCCACCAACTCCCCCCGCGCCAGAATGCCGTCCACCAATTGCAAACCGGCCTGCGCCCCATCGCGCATCGCAACGGCCACCGCGCGATTCAGCTCGATCACCGGCGATGGCATCGCTCCAAGCAACACGTCATACAGCCCGACGATCTGCGGCCAATCAGTCTCATCGGCGCTCACGGCTTCAGCGTGTACCGCCGCAATCGCTGCCTGCAGGCTGTAGGGCCCGAAGCGGCGTGTGGTCAGGGATTTCTCCACCAGGGCGCATCCTTCAGCAATCAACGACGCATCCCACAGCGAACGGTCCTGCTCATCCAGCAGCACCAATTCGCCGCCCGCCGAGGTGCGTGCCGGGCGCCGGGACTCGTGGAGCAACATCAGCGCCAGCAAGCCCATCACTTCCGGTTCCGGCAACAACTCCATCAGCAAACGGCCCAGGCGAATCGCTTCGCGGGTCAGGTCTTCACGGGTCAGGTCGGCGCCCATGGACGCCGAATAGCCTTCGTTGAACACCAGGTAAATCACCCGCAGCACACTGTCCAGGCGCTCGGGCAACTCCGCCAGGGATGGCACCTGATAGGGGATTTTCGCTTCGCGGATCTTGCCCTTGGCCCGCACGATGCGCTGGGCGATGCTAGTGGGCGTGGCGAGAAACGCCCGGGCGATTTCCTCGGTGGTGAGGTCGCAGATCTCACGCAAGGTCAGCGCCGCCTGGGCATCCGCCGCCAGCGCCGGGTGGCAGCAGGTGAAGATCAGGCGCAGGCGGTCGTCTTCCACGTCTTCAACGCTCCAGTCTGCCGCTTCCAGCGCATCGGCTTGCGCCTGCAACAACGGGGTAAAACGCGCCTGGCGACGTAAACGGTCGATGGCCTTGAAGCGCCCGGTCGAGACCAGCCAGGCCCGGGGGTTATCCGGCACACCGTCCTGCCCCCAGCGCTCGACTGCGACGAAGAACGCCTCGTGCAAGGCTTCTTCAGCCAGGTCGAAATCGCCAAGCAAGCGAATCAGGGTCGCCAGGATGCGCCGCGATTCGCTGCGATAAACCGCTTCAACCCGGGCCTGCACCGTCAATCGCGCAGGCCTTCGGTCACCAGCGTCACCAGCCGGTCGAGGCTCTGCCCCCAGCCTTCGTGAAAGCCCATGGCTTCGTGGGCCTGCTTGGTTTCGGCGCTCCAGTGCATGGCGCGGGCGGTATAGAGGGTTTTGCCGTCGACGTCTTCAAAGGTAACTTCTGCGGTCATGAATGGCTGGCCCGAAGGGATCCAGCCGGGGGTGAAGGCGTCGGTAAACACCAGCCGACTGGGGGCGGTAATCTCCAGGAATACGCCCTGGGTTGGGTATTCGCTGCCGTCCGGCGCGCGCATCAGCGTGCGAAATTGCCCACCCACCCAAAGGTCCATTTCGCACTCGGGAGTGGTCATGCCGTGTGGGCCCCACCACTGCTGCAACAAGGCCGGCTCGGTCCAGGCGCGAAACACGCGGCTGCGAGGGGCATCAATCAAGCGACTGATGGACAGTTCAAATTCGGCGGGTTTGGGTTGAATGCTCATGGGAAACCTCCTGGGTTTTATTGTTGTGATCAGAGATTCAATTCACGCACGGGGCGCACTTCCACACTGCCGACCCGGGCCGCCGGTATGCCACCGGCCACCTGGATCGCTTCATTCAGGTCCTTGGCCTCGATCAGGTAAAACCCGGCGAGCTGCTCCTTGGTTTCGGCAAACGGCCCGTCGGTGATCGACAACTTGCCGTTGCGCATGCGCACGGTGGTGGCGGTGCTCACCGACTCCAGCGGTTCGGCGGCGAGCATGCGCCCGCTGGCCTGCACGGACTGACCATAGGCGAAACATTCCGGGTCCTTGGGGCTGTCGGGCGAATCGTGCAGCACCTGTTCGTTGCTATAGATCAGGCAGAGGTATTTCATGGGATTCTCCGTTTTCGGACAACTGACTATAGTTCGCGGCGCTCAAGGTTTCAGGTCGAACAGACCGGCGCCGGTTTCCATGTCGAACGGTGCCGACCAATGTTCATGCACCACTTTCCACTCGCCGCCAACGCGCTGGTAGCCGGCGCTGACGCGCATCCAGCAGGTCTTGAGTACGCCGTCGGGCCCGGTGCCGCCACAGTGCGCGAGCCAGTGGGCAAAGGCGCTGTTATCGCCGGCGACGATACGCATCTCATGGAAGTCAAAGACCCCAGGGCCCGGGCAGAACTCCATGCACGCCTTCCAGTGCGCCTGATAGGCGGCCTTGCCCTTGAACTGCAGGGCGCTAACGGCGTCGAACGCGACGATATCGTCTGCGTAAAAGCTGACTATTTTCTCGACATCCTTGGCGGTGACCGCCTGTTTCCATTGTTCGATCAAGCTGCTGATTGCGGTGCTCATGGCGATACTCCTTGCGGGAAAAATCACGGAAGACACCCTTAGTCGACTGAGCCCCAGGCCAATCGACAGTCCCGCAAAAAATAATTGCGACTACCGCAAACCCGCTAGAATCCGCGCTTCTTTGTAGGATTTCGGATGCTACGCCGATGGAAACCCGCCTCGTCGCCTATCAGACGTTGACTGCCCTGCAACAACAGCAACTCAACGCCCTGGAAGTGCATCCCGAACAACTGGGTTTTTCCGGCGATATCTACTGTGCGCTGAACACCCTGCTGGTCAATCCGAATCCCGGCGTGGCAGGCTTTGCGTTACTCGCCGACGACATTCCCGTGGCCTTCCTGCTGCTCAAACGCCCACCCTGCCTGCCCCATTGGGCGGATGAACACAGCGCCACGCTGCATGCGTTGCAAGTCGATCGCCATCAGCAAGGCCTGGGGTTTGGCAAAACCTGCCTGCAAGCCCTCCCCGCCGCCGCGCGCCTGGTCTGGCCGCAGATCAAGGCACTGGAGCTGTCGGTGGACACGGACAATGTGGCGGCGATGGGGCTGTATTTGCAGCAGGGCTGGGTGGACACCGGGGAGGCGTATAAGGGGCGGATTGGGTATGAGCGCCGGTTGGCGTGGGTGTTTTAAACAATAAGGAGCTGGTGAAGATGCTAACAACCCTGGAACAACTCGAATCCCTCTACGGCCTGCCCCACGAACGGGCCGTGCGCAAGGAAATCCCGTTTCTCAACGAGGATTACCAGGCCATGGTCCGCGCGTCACCCTTGGTGGTGGTGAGTTCATCCGGCCCGGACGGCATCGACGGTTCGCCCCGTGGCGATGTGCCAGGTTTTGTACGAATTATCGACGAGCGCACGTTGGCGATTCCGGATCGGCCGGGGAATAACCGCCTCGACACCCTGCGCAATCTGGTGGTGGACCCGCGCATAGCGTTGCTGTTCATCATCCCGGGCATTGGCGAGACGTTGCGGGTCAATGGCCGGGCGCAGATTTCCATCGAGCCTGAGTTGCTGGAGAGCTTTGCAGTAAATGGCAAAGCGGCCCGTTCGGTGATTCTGGTGCAGGTGGAGGCGGCATATTTCCATTGCTCCAAAGCCTTTGTGCGCTCCGATTGCTGGAACCCGGAAAAGCATCTGGATCGCTCGGCACTGCCCTCCGCCGGGGCGTTTCACAAGCGCTTGAATGATGGCGCGTTCGACGCCGAAGCCTATGACCGCGAGATGCCGGAGCGGGTCAAGGCCACGCTGTATTGAGAGGCCATTGCAGGAGCGAACGTGCTCGCTCCTGCCAGTGGCGCGGTCAGGCGGATTCGGCGTTGATGGGGATCCAGATTTCCACGGAGCCCGTGCCTTTACCCACATCGAAATCGGCGCTGTAGCGCTCAAAATCAGCCCCGACCACCTTGTACCCGGAGGCCGGCAGCCATTCGAACATGATGCGTTCATAGGTCTGCGCCAGCGCCTGCACCGGGCCAAAATGCGGGAACACGGCATAGCGATGGGCCGGGATTTCAATCGACTGGAAGTTGCTCGGTACATCGCCCTTGGCCGGCACCTCGATGCCCGCCAGGTAGTCGAATTCACCGTGTTTGGCGTTGTGGCACACGCCGTAGGTCACGCCGCCAACGCGCTTTTTAATGTCTTTGAAACAGGTGTTGAACAACGCCCACAACTTGGGAATATCGCCAATCGTGGCCTTTGAATAACGCCCTTGCACACCCGCGATCACCAGGGCCTTGCCCTCTTCCATGCGCGGCTGTAACGGCAGTTTTGTCTGTTGATCCATCTGAACAGTCTCCTTCTTATGAGGGAACAAACCCGCGTCGAGTATAGGGGCATATCCCCGTCGCACTCCAAACAGAAATTTTTCCCACAGCATCTGGACAATTGGCCATCACCGACCGTATTGTCTGCCCCGCAGGCCACCGCAGTGGCCGACGTCGCTCGGACGGTTCCGGGCGCTTACGTATTTCGAGGCAACAATGGCCGAACCCCGTTCTCCGCGCCGCTTTGCGCGCATAGATCGACTCCCCCCTTACGTGTTCAATATCACTGCCGAGTTGAAGATGGCTGCGCGTCGGCGCGGCGAAGACATCATCGACTTGAGCATGGGCAACCCGGACGGCGCCACTCCACCGCACATCGTGGAAAAAATGGTCACCGTCGCCCAACGCGAAGACACCCACGGTTACTCCACTTCCAAAGGCATTCCGCGGCTGCGCCGGGCGATTTCGCGCTGGTACAAAGACCGCTACGAAGTGGACATCGACCCGGAAACCGAAGCCATCGTGACCATCGGTTCCAAGGAAGGCCTGGCGCACTTGATGCTGGCCACCCTGGACCAGGGCGACACGGTGCTGGTGCCCAACCCCAGCTACCCGATTCACATCTACGGTGCCGTGATTGCCGGCGCCCAGGTGCGTTCGGTGCCGCTGATTCCGGGGGTGGACTTCTTCGCTGAGCTGGAACGTGCGATTCGTGGCTCGATCCCCAAGCCGAAGATGATGATCCTCGGCTTCCCGTCCAACCCCACCGCACAGTGCGTGGAGCTGGACTTCTTCGAACGGGTGATCGCCCTGGCCAAGCAGTACGACGTGCTGGTGGTGCATGACCTGGCCTACGCCGACATCGTCTACGACGGCTGGAAAGCTCCGTCGATCATGCAAGTACCGGGGGCCAAGGACATCGCGGTGGAGTTTTTCACCCTGTCCAAGAGCTACAACATGGCCGGCTGGCGCATTGGTTTCATGGTGGGCAACCCGGAACTGGTCAACGCCCTGGCGCGGATCAAGAGCTACCACGACTACGGCACCTTCACCCCGCTGCAAGTGGCGGCGATTGCGGCGCTGGAAGGCGATCAGCAGTGCGTGAAAGACATTGCCGAGCAGTACCGTCAGCGCCGTAACGTGCTGGTGAAAGGCCTGCATGAGCTGGGCTGGATGGTCGAGAACCCGAAGGCGTCGATGTACGTCTGGGCGAAGATTCCCGAGGTGTATGCCGCGATGGGCTCGCTGGAGTTTGCCAAGAAGCTGCTGCTTGAGGCGAAGGTGTGTGTGTCACCGGGGATTGGCTTTGGTGAGTATGGTGACGACCACGTGCGCTTTGCACTGATCGAAAACCAGGACCGGATTCGCCAGGCGGTGCGGGGCATCCGGGCGATGTTCCGGGCGGATGGGCTGGTCAAGAAAGCTGACGCCTGACCCGATCCAACGGCAGGAATGATCGTTCCCACGCTCTGCGTGGGAATGCCGCCTTGGACGCTCTGCGTCCGCTCGTGACGCGGAGCGTCACAGGATGCGTTCCCACGCGGAGCGTGGGAACGATCACTTACCGCCTAGACCACCAGCGACAGCAACATGATAAAGCCCAACGCCACCACCGACAGGATGGTCTCCATCGCCGTCCAGGTCTTGAACGTCTCGGCCACGGTCATATTGAAGTACTGCTTCACCAGCCAGAACCCCGCATCGTTGACGTGAGACAGCACCAGCGAGCCCGCCCCCGTCGCCAATACCAGCAACTCGCGGTTCACCCCCGGAATCATCCCCACCACCGGCACCACAATGCCGGCACCGGTAATGGTCGCCACCGTCGCAGAACCGGTAGCCACACGAATCACCGCCGCCACCAGCCAGGCCAGCAGGATCGGGTTGATCTGCGCAGTCACCGCCATGTGGCCGATCACATCACCTACGCCGCTGGTCACCAGCATCTGCTTGAAACCACCACCGGCGCCGATGATCAGGATGATCGCTGCAGTCGGCGCCAGGCTGGCGTCGAGCAGCTTGAGGATTTGCTTGGAGCCAATGCCCTGGCGATGGCCAAAGGTGTACAGCGACAACAGCAAGGCCAGCAGCAAGGCGGTGATCGGGTGACCGATCATGTCCATCCAGTTGCGGATCACATGGCCGTCCGGCAGGGCGACGTCGGCGAAGGTTTTCAGCAGCATCAGGAACACCGGCAACAGCACGGTGATCAGGGTGATGCTGAAGCTCGGCAGGGTCTTGGATTCCGGTTGCTCACTGGCCAGTTGGTCTACCAGTTCCTGGGACGGGTTGCCCGGAATGTACTTGGCGATAAACGAACCGTAGAGCGGGCCGGCGATGATCGCCGTAGGCAGCGCGACGATCAGGCCGTAGAGAATGGTCTTGCCGATGTCGGCACCGAACACGCCGATCGCCAGCAGAGGGCCCGGGTGCGGTGGCACCAGTCCGTGCACCGCCGACAGGCCGGCCAGCAGCGGAATGCCAATCTTGATCAGCGACACACCGGTACGGCGCGCAACGATAAACACCAGCGGGATCAGCAACACAAAACCGATCTCGAAGAACAGCGGAATGCCCACCAGGAACGCGGCGAACATCATTGCCCACTGCACCTTCTCCTTGCCGAAGGCCCGCACCAGGGTTTGCGCGATCTGATCGGCACCGCCGGAATCGGCCATCATCTTGCCGAGCATCGTACCCAGCGCGAGGATAATCCCGACAAAGCCGAGCACCCCGCCGAAGCCGTCCTGGAAGGCCTTGATGATCTTGTCCACGGGCATGCCCGAGGTCAGGCCGAGAAAGCCTGCGGCGATGATCAGCGCAATGAACGGGTGGACTTTGAACCGGGTGATCAACACGATCAGGCCGATGATGGTCACCACTGCATCGAGCAGCAGATAGGTATCGTGGGACAAGCCAAACATGGGGGTCTCTCCTGTTTGTTGTTGTTATTAAAGCCGGTAAAAAATTCAGTGCAGGCGGACAGCGCTATCTTGTCCGGCAAAAAATTATTTGTTTGGTTCAAAGCCGTGTTCGAGCCACCAGGCATTGGTTTGCTCGGCCAGTTCTTCGACGCTGTCTACGCTGGCGTTGAGGGCCAGGGTCAACGGCTCGCCCACCGGGGATTCCAGGGTGGCGAACTGGCTGTCGATCAGGCTGGCCGGCATGAAATGGCCGGGGCGATGGGATACACGGTCGGCGGCGACTTCGCGGGTCAGCTCCAGAAACACAAACCCCAGGCCCGGCGCGGCTTCGCGCAGGTGGTCGCGGTATTTCTTCTTCAGGGCCGAACAGGTGAGCACCGGATGCTCGCCGGCCTTGAGCGAGCGGCGCAGCTCATCGCACAGGATGTCGAGCCAGCCGGCGCGGTCTTCGTCGTTAAGGGGATGGCCGGCGCTCATCTTCTCGATGTTCGCGGCGGGGTGAAAGCTGTCGCCTTCGATGGCAGTGGCGCCGTTCAGCAGGCACAGGGCCTCGCTGACGCTGGACTTGCCACAGCCGGAAACACCCATGATCACGAGGGCAGTAACAGGTTGACTCATGAAACACCTCAAGACGCAGATAGCGCTACCTTTGCACGCTGTAAGGCTAGTGCAAAAACAGGCTTTTCCCGCGCCGTCTTGTCATTTTTATGGAGTGACGCGTGCATCTGCTCCAAAGGTTTGAACGGGAACAGGCATCCCGACGTTCAAGAATTTGCAGGGTCTTGGAGACAGCGCTACCTTAGTGCCTCGATTTTTGTTTGGCAAGCCGCCTGATGACTCCCAAGAACGATAAAAATACCCGCACCACGGGCCGCCCTACCCTCAATGAAGTGGCCCGCCTGGCTGGCGTGAGCCCGATTACCGCCTCCCGGGCCTTGCGCGGCATCAGCACCGTGGCCACCGAACTGGTGGAAAAAGTGCAAAAAGCCGCCGCCGAACTGAGCTACGTGGTCAACCCGGCCGCCCGTGCCCTGGCATCTGCCCAGAGCCAGTCGGTGGTGGTGTTGGTGCCGTCGCTGTCCAACCTGCTGTTTATCGAAACCCTGGAAGCCATCCACCAGGTGCTACGGCCCAAGGGCTTTGAAGTGCTGATCGGCAACACCCACTATTCCCGTGACGAAGAAGAAGACCTGCTGCGCAACTACATGGCCTACCAGCCACGGGGGTTGCTGCTGACCGGGTTTGACCGTACGGAAAGCGCCCGGCGCATGGTGGAATCGAGCAATGTGCCGTGTGTGTACATGATGGACCTGGACCCGGGCGCCGGACTGAACTGCGTAGGATTCTCGCAGTTGAACGCCGGGGAAACAGCGGC
>Ga0247742_10000256_pt1 | contig 45747 bp, 39 predicted proteins | sample UWRJL208509C2_FD_180944 | JGI IMG/M metagenome (GOLD analysis project Ga0247742, IMG submission 180944) | Plant litter microbial communities from Arlington Agricultural Research Station in Wisconsin, United States - UWRJ-L208-509C-2 | ecosystem: Environmental > Terrestrial > Plant litter >...
AACGTTCGATGATGCAGTCGTCGCGTTCGAGAGCGCGGTGCCCATGCTCGACCAGGCCGGCCTGGCTGCTCTAGTCCACAAATCAGCCGACTGGGCCGAGTTGACGGAGTGGACGCAAGCCCGGGCCCCGCACGGCTTCCTGATCTACTGGAAGAACGATGTCCGACCCTTGATGCGGGTCGCCGGCGACGATACTCAGGCCATCGCCTATCTGATGGGTAACCACGTGACGGTCGAGACGATGTTCCGGCACGACCCCAGGGTGATGATCTATGCGCCTCTGCGCGTTGAGCTGTCTCAGTCAGGCGACGACTCAGTGCTCTTCACCACCGACGTACCGAGCGACCAATTCGGTGCCTTCGGAATCCCGGCTGTGAGCGAGACGGGGCGGGCGCTCGATGCCGAGTTGAAGCAGTTGCTGATTTTCCTCGGCGCTGCACCGCCCGAAGAATTGGGATAGCGCGCCTGCACCGCCGTAGGTGAGTTGGAAGATCAGTCACTTCCGAGCGCCTGCGAGCGGCATTCAGTGGCGTCCAACCTCCAGCTGGTTTTGGGTGCCGCGCAGACCCCCCGGTGGTACCGGCGCCCGCGGCTTGGGCTCGGCTCCACTTCGGCCAGACCCTCTCGTCCGTCTTGCAACAATGCAACGCTCCCCCGTTCGTTGTCCTCGCGAGGACGCCTCGCGTGAGGGCTTCTCGTACATGCGGACGTGACTACATATTGACTACAACTGACCGCAATTCAAGTGGTGCCCTCCTGATCACGGATGCCGGTGAACTCCAACGATTGGGCCGAAGTTGCGGACGAATCCGGGTGGGCTGGCGGCCCGTGAGGTGACTGAAAATCGTGAGGTCACGGGATCGACGCCCGTCGGAGCCACCAGTGATGACGCGGCAGAGGGACAGTGGCGGCAACCAGGCGTGCCGAACGTCAATACGCTCGAAACTACGGATTGGCCGACGGGCGTAATATAAGCCCAAGTCGCCCTCGGACCCCGGGCGGGCAGCCCCAGGGAGGGGCCGGCTCATGGGTGAAATACTCTACGGCACACCACCATCACGACTCTCGTTCGATGACCGTCTGCTCGCGCACTTGAAGCTCGTGATCGTTGCCAAGCTTCGCCGCGGCGAACCGTTCCTACTCTCCTGGGAGCGACCGCCAGAGGCCGGCTCGGGGCGCATGAGCTTGTGGATGCATCCCGCGATTCCGCTCCAGTTCTCGTTCGCCGGAAGCCGAATGCCAGCGATCAACCCGGTCTGGATCGAGCAGATGACTTTGTTGGCCAACGGCCCGCTGGGGTTGAAGGTCATTCCTGAACCCGACCCCTCTGCGCTGGCCGAGAGCCCAGTTCTGGCCTAGATCGCAAGTCGCGGCCGATGCTCGGCAGGCTACGTCATTCGTAGTGGCTCAGTGCCCACTCGTCGTATCTGGGCCAATGCACGGGATCCTCGGCGCCGTCGTGCGGGCCACCATCGCTGACGTCGTACTCGTGAATGACAACAGGCAGGGCGGCCGAGATCAGCACCCGTACCAGGCGGTCGCCTGCGTCACGGAACGTGAGCCACCCACCGGAATCGCGTGCCACCACGGCCGCGTCCATGACCTGCTCGACATCGTCGGGCGACAGATAGAAGAGTCGGTCGGCCAGGGCGAGGCTCACGATTCTCATGCTCCACGGTAGGAAGGCTCAGCTCGGACTGACAGGCCTTGACGATATCGCCTCGGGCAAGCTACCGCCTTCCGGGACGAAGGTGGACGCGGCGTAGCCACTACTGTCTCAGAACCTACCTGCGGGTACGAAGGTGCGACACTCCCCCGTCGACCTCCAGCGCGGTGCCGGTCGTCGACCCCGACAATGGGCTGGCGAGGTACAGCACCGCACCCGCCACCTCGCCGGGAGTGACCATCCGTCCGGTGGCCTGCCGGGCGTTGAGCGCCGCGCGCTCGGCGTCGGGGTCCTCGAATCCCGCGAGCATCCGCTCGACGAAGTCGGTGGCCACCGTGTCGGGGCTCACGCAGTTGACCCTGATGCCCTCGCCGACGTGATCCGTGGCCATGGCATACGTCAGCCCGAGCACGGCCCCATTCGACGCCGAGTAGAGGGCGCGGCGCGGCAACCCGTTGAGCGCGGCGATCGAGCACAGGTTGACGACGGACGCGGAGGGCGAGCGGCGCAGCCACGGCAACGCGGCTGCCGTCACCCGGGCCATGCCCGTCACGTTGATGTTGAGCACGCGAGCCCAGTCCTCGTCGCTCGTCTCCTCCACTGTGCCGACGGCACTGATGCCGGCGTTATTCACGACGATGTCGATTCGGCCGAAGCGCGCGGCAACGGCCGAAATGGCAGCGTCGACCGACGCTCGATCGCCCACGTCCGCCACGAACGAGGCGAACGGCTCCGCGGGCTGCACGTCGAGAACCGCCACCGTGGCGCCCTGCTCGGCGAGCCGAGTCGCCACCGCCTTGCCGATCCCGGATGCCCCGCCCGTGACCACGGCGACCAGTCCGTCGAACTCGCTCACGCCTGAACCAGGGTTTGGCGAGCTTTGCCGAGGCCGGCGATTTCGAGTTCCATCACGTCGCCGGCTCGGAGATACGGATGATCGGCGAGGCCGAGGGCCACCCCGGCGGGCGTGCCGGTGTTGATGACATCCCCGGGATTCAGCACCATGAACTGGCTCAGGTACCAGACCAGGTAGTGCACGCCGAAGACCATCGTCGCCGTCGAGCCGTTCTGCCGGATGACGCCGTTGACGGTCAGCCGCATGGCCAGCGCCTGCGGATCGGCGATCTCGCTGGCGGGCACGTGGAGTGGCGTCCAGGCGACGACCCCGAGGATCTCCGGATGCTGCGCTGCCGCATCGAGCATCACCTGAGTGTCCCCGGCCTCATCCGAGGCCTGCACCAGGATCGCGCCGGTGATGTCACGCGCGGCGAGCTGCGGCTCGATCTCCGCGAAGTCGATCGAGCGATGCAGGGTGCCGACATCCGCCGTCAGCCAGGGGTACTCGGCGCGGTCCAGATCCCAGATGTGGACGTGGGCGTCGATGGTCACGCAAGCGCCCTCAGGTAACCCTGGGCCTCGAGGTCGTTCCACAGCACCTCCGGGATCGAAGCAGCACTTCGCTCGATGGCACCCTCGGCCTGCCGTCCGTCCCTCGCTCCGAGTACCGCGGAGACCACCGCCGGGTGGCGCAGCGGGAACTGCACCGCGACCTCGGGAAGGGTGACTCCGTGTTCTTCGCAGATCCGAGCGATCGCGCGGGCGCGCTCCACCATTTCGGGCGGGGCGGACTGGTACTCGAAGTGGGAGTCGCCGCTCACCTCCGCCTTGCTCAGCAGCCCTGAGTTGTAGACCCCGGCCGCGACGACGCCGACCCGGCGCTCGACAGCGAGGGGCAATAGGTCGTCGAGCGCCGACTGGTCGAGCAGCGTGTATCGACCGGCCAGCATCATGATGTCAACGTCACACCGCCTGACGAACTCCGCAAGCATCGCCGACTGGTTCATCCCGGCGCCGATGGCGCTCACCACGCCCTGATCGCGCAGTTCGACAAGAGTGTCGATGCCGGTGGTGGATGCCGCGTCCCAGTGGTCGTCGGGGTCGTGCAGGTACAGGATGTCCACGCGGTCTAGCCCGAGGCGCTCCAAGCTTTGCTCCAGCGAGCGCAGGATCCCGTCCCGGCTGAAGTCCCACTCCCGTCGAAACGTAGCGGGAACGTGGAAGCCATCGTCGTCGAGCTCACCCACCTTCTCCGGCGTCGGAATGAGTGCCCGTCCGACTTTCGTCGAGACGACGAACTCATCCCGCGGCAGATCCCGGATGGCCGCACCGAGTCGGCGTTCGGCGAGGCCGAGGCCGTAGTGGGGAGCGGTGTCGAAGTAGCGCACCCCGCCCTGCCACGCTGTAGCGACGGCGCCAGTCGACTCTTCATCAGACGACTCGCGGTAGAGGTTGCCGAACGACGATGTGCCGATTCCAATCTCCGTCAGCGCCGGAGCCCGGCCCAGGGTACGAGTAAGAATGGCGCAACCTCCTTGTCGACTCTATGATCGATAATACATCAGATGAATTTTGGAGCGGAATGCGTACAGCGACGTACATCGGGGATCACACCGTTCAGACTGCCGAGGCGACTCCCGTTCAGCCGGAGCGAGGGCAGGTGCAGATCGCTGTCGCCTACACCGGCCTGTGCGGCACTGACCTCCACATCATCCACGGATCCATGGACGGTCGGGTAACCCGACCCCTCGCATTCGGTCACGAGATGAGTGGCACCATCGCCGCAATCGGTGAGAGTGTCACGGAGTGGGCCGTCGGCGACGCCGTGACGGTCATGCCTCTGCAGTGGGACGGCAGCTGCCCCGCCTGCCAGGCAGGCCACTCACACATCTGCCAGAACCTGGTGTTCGTGGGGATTGACTCCCCCGGGTCTCTTCAGGAGCTGTGGACGGTGCCCGAAGACCTGCTGGTGCGGCTCCCCGCGGGAATCTCACTCAAGCACGCCGCGCTTGCGGAGCCGGTGGCGGTCGCCGTTCACGACGTCCGTCGCTCCGAGCTCGCGGCCGGCGACAAGGTCGTGGTCGTTGGGGGCGGCCCCATCGGCGTGCTCATCGCCACCGTCGCTCGCCACGCGGGCGCCGAGGTCACGGTGATCGAGCCGGAACCGGGCCGTCGAGCGCAGATCGCCGGGCTGGGGTTTGCGACCATCGACCCCCGCGCGGAGGATCAGGTGGAGGTGGTCGAGAAGTGGACGGATGGCGCCGGCGCCGACGTGGTCTTCGAGGTGTCTGGTGCAGCCCAAGCCGTGCTCGGCGCCACCGCCCTCGCCAAGGTCAGGGGCACCCTCGTCGTGGTGGCCATTCATCCCGTACCCCGGGAGATCGATCTCCAGCGACTGTTCTGGCGTGAGCTTCGCATCCTGGGCGCTCGCGTCTACCAGCGAACCGACTTCGAGGAGGCAGTTCGGCTTCTGGGTGAGGGAGTGATTCCCGCCGACGAGCTGATCAGCCAGGTGGTGCCGCTCGACGGCATCCCGGCTGCCGTCGACGACCTGGAGAACGGCCGGGCACTGAAGGTGCTGGTCGCCGTGGGCGCCGAGGAATGAGCGGCCTGTTCGACCTGACCGGCACGCTCGCGGTGGTCACCGGCACGAGTCGCGGAATCGGGTTCGGGATGGCCCTCGCCCTCGCCGAAGCCGGCGCCGACATCATCGGCGTCAGCACCAACCTCCAGCCGGGCAGCGACATCGAGACCGCGATCCGCGGCGCCGGGCGATCGTTCGAGGGGTTCAGCTGCGACTTCTCCGACGAGGGAGCGGTCCGCGCTCTCGCGGAACAGCTCGCGTCACGGCCCATCGACATCCTCGTCAACAACGCGGGCACCATCAAACGGGCACCAGCGGCCGAGCATCCCCTGGAGTGGTGGGACGAGGTGCTGCGCGTCGACCTCACCAGCCAGTTCGTGCTCACCCAGGCCGTGGCCCGGGGAATGCTCGAGCGCGGGCGCGGCAAGGTGATCTTCACCGCCTCACTGCTGTCGTTCCAGGGCGGCATCAACGTGCCCGGCTACGCGGCGGCGAAATCCGGTATCGCCGGGCTCACCCGCGCACTCGCGAATGAGTGGACGGCGAAGGGCATCACGGTCAACGCGATCGCGCCCGGCTACATCGCCACCGACAACACGCAGGCGCTGCAGGATGACCCGAATCGATCGCGCTCCATCCTCGACCGGATTCCCGCAGCCCGCTGGGGCCTCGCGTCCGACCTCGCGGGAGCCACGGTGTTCCTCGCGTCGCCCGCCTCGGACTACGTCTCCGGCGTGGTGCTTCCCGTCGACGGCGGCTGGCTCGGCCGATGAGCTCACTCGGTGCGCTCGCGGGTCATCCCCTCGTGCCGGTCATCGTCATCGACGATCCGGCTCGAGCCGTCGGGCTCGCCGAGGCGCTGGTGGCGGGCGGCATCCGCTGCGCCGAGGTAACGCTCCGCACTCCCCGGGCGCTCGACGCGATCCGCGCCATGAGCGCGGTGCCCGGTTTCACGGTCGGCGTGGGAACCGTGTTGACCGACGAGCAACTCGACGAAGCGATCGATGCCGGGGCGAGGTTTGCCGTCAGCCCAGGTCTGAACGAGCGCCTCGTGCAGAACTGCCTCAGCCGCGGGGTGGGCGTGCTCCCCGGGGTCGCCACGCCGACCGAGGCCATGGCCGCGATGCGCCTCGGACTCGCGGCCGTCAAGTTCTTCCCCGCTGACCGCCTGGGCGGGCTCGGTACCATTCGCGCCATGGCGGCCGCCCTCCCCGGCCTGGGTTTCATCCCGAGCGGCGGGGTGAGCGAGGCGACGGTTGCCGAGTACCTCGCCGACCCCGCGGTTCCGGCGGTGAGCGGGGCATGGATGGCTCCCGCCGCCCTCATCTCGGAGGGCGACTTCACCGAGATCACCCGCCGAGCCGCAGTCGCGGTCGCACTGGCGGGAGCCCGGTGACCGTCGGTGTTGTGACCATCGGCGAGACGATGGGCCTGTTCACCGCCGCCGCTCCCGGCTCGCGCGCAACGGAGTTCCGTCGCGGTATCGGCGGCGCCGAGAGCAACGTGGCCATCGGGCTCGCCCGCCTCGGTACACCCGCGACCTGGGTGGGCAGGCTGGGCGCCGACGGCACCGGCGAGCTGGTACTCAGGGAGTTGCGGGCCGAGGGCGTCTCGAGCGCCGCGATCATCGACGAGGGCGCGGCAACCGGGCTCATGGTCAAGACTCAACCGATCGCCGGCCGCACACGGGTGGAGTACCACCGCTCGGGCAGCGCGGGCAGCCGCCTGCATCCCGGTGATATCGATGCAGAGCTGATCCGATCGGCGCGCCTGCTGCACGTGACGGGCATCACCCCGGCACTCTCCCCCACCGCCGCCGCGGCCATCGACGCCGCACTCGATATCGCCGAAGCCGCCGGCATCCCGATCTCTTTCGACGTCAACCATCGGCCGAGCCTCTGGCGCGACGACGCTTTCGCCGACGTCTATACCGCCATCGCCCGCCGGGCAGACATCGTGTTCGCTGGGGAGGACGAGGCTGCGCTGTTCGTTCACGGATCCGGCCCCGAAGGGTATGCGCGCGCCATCGCCGACCTCGGCCCGGCCCACGTCCTCGTGAAGCTCGGTGCTGACGGGTGCGCTGGCTACGTGGAGGGGAAGACCGTGCGAGTGGCCGCCGTTCCCGTTGCCGCCGTCGACACAGTCGGCGCAGGCGATGCCTTCGCCGCGGGCTACCTTTCCGAACTGCTGGAGGGGAAGGACCTCGACGCTCGGCTGCACACCGCGGTGCGCGCCGGCGCCCTCGCCTGCCTCGGCTACGGCGACTGGGAGAGCCTGCCACACCGGCGCGATCTGGATCTCATGCTGCCGGGAGATCCTGTCGCGCGCTGACGCGGAACGTGCGGGCGGCCGGCTCATCCGGCAACTCCAGCACCAGTTCGCCGCTCTCCGCCTCCCATCGCACGCTGGTCGACAGGCTTGTCGGGAACACCACCTCGACGGAGACGGGTCGGCCGGAATGGCGAGCGAGCGGCACCCGAACCGTGGTGGGACCGGATCGGCGCCACACCGTTAGGAGCTCACCCTGATCGTCGCGCATCCCCAGCACGACCACCGGGTCGTGCCAGCCGGGCAACCCGAGCGGCCAGAACGGAGTTGCGCTGGGCAACCTGCGCCGTGTGCTCCGGTAGGCCGCGAGCGCCTCCTGCACGAGTGCCATCTGCCTCTCGGAGAGCAGGTCGATGCGGCCGGCCAGGTGCACCCGGCCGAGAAGTGCGTTCGCGAGCGAGAAGGCGATTCTCTCGTCGGACCAGGACGGATCGGGATAGGCCCACACCGCGCCCTGCTCCGGGGTCACGGCTGTCGGAGCGGCCGCCGCAATCGCCGCGGTCAACAGCGGGTCCTGGTTATCGCTGGTTGACTGCACGGGATGAACGGCGAGCGTCGCCGCATCCATCCGTTGCCCACCGCTCGCACAGCTCTCGATCACCAAGCCGGGATGCCGGTCCATGAGGGAGCGCACCCAGTCGAGCAGCGCTCGCTGATGCCCGAACTGGCCATCGCCGGGGCTATCAGCATTGACGTCGGTGCCCTGCGTCACGTCCATGTTGTAGTCGAACTTCAGGTAGCCGAGGCCCAGGTCGGCGATGAGCCTCCCCACCGCGCCGTCGAGATGAGCGAAGGCCGCCGGATGCCGCAGATCGAGCTGATAGCGGCCCGACTCGATCACCCTCTGCCCGTCGCGCTGGAAGAACGCGTCGGCCGGAAGCGATTCCGCGACAGGGCTCGCCACCGACACCACCTCGGGCTCGAGCCAGAGGCCGGGCACCATTCCCGCCTCTCGCATGAGGCGGGTCATCGCTGCCAACCCGTCTGGGAACCGGCGCGTTGACGGCTCCCAGCTGCCGAGATCGTTCCACCAGGTCGCGCCGTCGGTGTACCAGCCAGAATCCATGCAGTAGATCTCCGCCCCGGCGAGCGCGGCTGCCGCGATGAACGGTGGCATGTTCTCGGCGGTCGGGTCGCCCATCAGGGCGTTCATGTAGTCATTGACGATCACCGGCAGCGCCTCGTTGTCGGGGTGTGGGCGCCGCACCCGACGCCGAGCTTGGGTGAGCGCCCCGAATAGTTCGTCGTCATCGCCGCCCAGTACCAGGGTCGCTGGCACCGAGCGGAGTCGCTCCCCCGGCGCGAGCCGGCGCGTCCAGGCCGCGCTCTGGTCGGTCGGTCCGCTGGCCACCAGGTACAGCGCATCGCCCTGGTCGCCGAGTTCCCAGCGCCAGGCTCCGTTGTGCTCGATCTGCCAGAGCAGCGACCGGCGAGCATCGCGGGATCGCAGGATTCCCATGGGCAGGTGTCCGCCGGTCGACCAGCTGCCGCGCTGCCCCAGCGCGAACGACGCCCGCGAGCTCGGGATGCCCCAGCTGGCCAGTCCCGCGTCATCCAGTCCCAGCTCCGCGGGGGTCCGGGCTTGCCACACCGCTTCCCGGAACCAGGTGTTGTGCGCGAAGCCGACCTCGTGGTCGTGCCACCACTCCGACCCGGGCGCCGAGATGCCGCCGAGCGCCACAGACGATACCGCCCGCAACTCGACCGCCGCGTCTCCGGCAACGACCTCGGTCTCACATCGCACGACGGGCAGGTCGGGCCAACTCGACCACCGCGCGATGACCACGACGCCGGTGGTCGCGTCCCGCGCCGTCACCTCCAGGTGGGCCATGCCTGCCTCGTCCCAGCTCCGGTGCTCGACCGCGCGCAGCCGCCGACCGACTGCGCTACCCGCGAGCCGCTCCGACGAGTTGGCGCCGGAGCCCTCGCCGCCGAGCTGGATCTCGGCGATCGGGAGGCCCGTCGATGGGTCCGACGTGGCGGGGTCGCCTATGGACACCAGTCGTCGAACGGTCGGCGGGCCGTCGATACCGAGGTCGATGTCGAGCTCGACGGCGCCCGGGCGCCACTGGATGAGATTGTTCTGCGGCATTGTCACTCGATTCGACGCGTCGTTGAAGGTCCTGGTACAAATCCGAACGGGCGCGGCCGATTCGACCGCGCCCGTTCAGTTGGAGCTGTTACTGGTCGTATGCCGTCTGCCAGATCTCCATGTAGCGATCCACCCCGAGACCCTTCAGACCATCGAGGTAGGCCTGCCAGTCGCCATCGTTGTTCGGGTCACGAACACCGGTGATGAACTCGGCTGTAGACGTCGCAACGTTGCTCTCGATGTTGGTCGTGAGCGTCGAGAGCTCGCTGGCGTCCTCATTGGCAACCCAGAGGTTCCAGTACGGGAACAGCGCGTCCGACTCCAGGCCCTCGTAGAGCTCTGTGGCCTCGTAGAACCGACGTTCAGCCCCTTCGATGGTGTAGATATCGAGCGGCTGCACCTGGGAGTTCCGCCACTCAGCGGTGTCGAAGACCTGCGCCATCGGGCCCCAGTTGCCGTTGAAGTCCGCTTCGTTCGTGTCATCCAACGGGATATCGACGAAGGTCGGCTCGAGCGACTGGTCAAGGGCGATGTCGCCCTCCTCCGGCGCGCGCCAACCGATGCCTTCCTCGCCGGCCTGGGCGCGGAGGTGGCCTTCCGGGCTGAAGATGTAGTTCATCATCTCCATGATCACCTTCTGCTCAGTCTCGTCGGCTTCCTTCGTGATCACGAACGTCGCACCGGGCGCGCTGGGCAGCTGATACGTGGCGATCTGACCCTCGGCACCATTGAGCGGCGGGATGGCGTCGTACTGGTTCTCGCGGGCATCAGGGTTCGGCGGGGCGAAGGCCACGAAGAGGCCAGGGTGGATGACTGTGGCGCCGCCCAGCACTACGCCATCCACGGAGTTGCCGGTCGCCTGCATCGTGTCATCGCCCTGCGAGAACGCTGCGGCATCGATGAGCCCAGCATCCCAGAGCTTGTCCAGGAACTTCAGACCCTCTCGCCACCCGTCCTGCATCGTCTGCATCTGCACGGTGTCGCCGTCGAGTCCCAGGGAAATCGGCTGGCCGTTCGCGTTCGCTCCGGTGTTGAAGGAGTTCGAGATGAATGCGTTCATGATGTACGGCACGACGGACCACTGCGCGCTGCCGGTGATCGGGATCTCGTCGGCAACACCGTTGCCGTTCGGGTCCTGTGTCTTGAAGGCCGTCATCACATCGAAGAACTCGTCTGGCGTGGTCGGCACGTCAAGACCGAGGTTCTCGAGCCACTGCGAGTTGATCCAGAACTTGTACGGATACGAGCAGTGGAAGCAGTCGTTCCATTGCGGGAGGCCCCAGATCTCGCCGTCGGGAGTGGTAGCGAGTTCTGCGAACGCGGGCTCGGACTCGAGCGCGTCGGCGATGTTCGGTGCGTACTCATCGATCAGGTCGTTCATCGGAAGAATCACGCCCTGGTCGGAGTAGCGCTGCAGCTCGGCTTTGCTGAACTGCGACGCCCACGGCACCAGCATGTAGGCCTCGGGCAGGTCACCGCCCGCAAGCGAGATCTGTCGAGCTTCGGTCGCCTCTGCGGACCCATAGCCGGTCGTCTCGAAATCGATGTCCACATCGAACTTGTCCTCGAGAAGGAGCGTGAACGAGTTTGTGTTGAGGTCGATCTGGCCGCCTTGCTCACCGAAGATCGTGATGACCTTCTGGTCATCCTCGGCGCTCGGAGCGCAGCCGGCGAGGGTTCCGGCGGCTACCGCCACCAACGCCATGCCAGCGATGGTGCGACTACGCCGTCGCATCCGGTGGGACAGTGCTTGTCTGTTCACGGTCTTGCCTTTCTGTGGGATTGGACACTTACCTGGTTGGAAACCGGTCGCGGCGCGAGACGCCGCATCACCCCTTCACAGCGCCCACAAGGATTCCCTTGTTGAAGAATCGAGCGACGAAGGGGTACACGAGCATCACCGGCACGGTGGAGATGACGATGAGCGAATACTTGAGGAGGCTCGCGAGCTGCTGCCGTTCGAAGGCCGCCGCGGCATCCATCCCGGGGGCTGCCTGGTTGAGAATCAATACGTTCCGGAGCACGAGCTGGAGTGGATACAGGCTCGGGTCGCGCAGATACAGCAGGGCGTCGAAATACGAATTCCACTGGTAGATCCCGTACATCAGCGCGATGACCGCGAGCAATGGCTTGGAGAGCGGGATCACCGTGGAGAACAGGAAGCGCAGGTCACTGGCACCGTCGAGCTGCGCTGCCTCGTAGAGCTCGTCGGGGATCGACGTTCGGAAGAAGGCGACCGCGATGATCACCTGCCACACCCCGATGGCTTGCGGCAGGATGAGCGCCCATCTGGTATCGAGCATCCCGAGGTTCTGCACGACGAGGTAGGTGGGGATGATGCCGCCGGCGAACAGCATCGTGAACACCACGAAAACGGTGATTCCGCGGCGCCCCCAGAAGTCAGCGCGCGACAGCGGATACGCGATCGCCACCGTGAGCACGAGGCTGATCGCCGTGCCGGCAACCGTGTAGATCAGGGAGTTGCCGAATCCGGTGAGGATCGAGTTATCGCTCAGCGCCCGCTGATAGCCCTCGAGCGTGAAGCCGATGGGCCAGAAGGTGACCTGCCCGGAAGAGACTGCCTGCGGATCGCTGAACGAACTCGCGACGATATAGATGAGAGGGAGGAGCACGACCAACAGGAAGGTGGTCAGCAGGATGTACACGCCCACCATGAAGACGCGGTCGCCGACCGGGTCTTTGATGCGCGTGGGCCGCAGCCCGCTTGCCATCTTCGGAGCCCTGCGCTCGCGGGTTCCGGTCGGGCGTTCCTCGAGGGTCGAGCTCACCATAATCCGTTTCCTGTCAGTCGCTTGACGATGGCGTTCACGCCGAGCAGCAGCACGAGGTTGATGACGCCGTTGAATAGACCGATCGCGGCCGCTTGACTGAAGTCCGCGCTCAGCAGGCCGACCTTGTACGTGTAGGTGGCGATGATCTCGGACTGCGAGACGTTGAGGCTGTTCTGGAACAGGTAGGCCTTCTCGAATCCGATGGCCATCACGTTGCCCACGCCCAGGACGAGCACGATCATCGCCGTCGGCAGGATGCCCGGGATGTCGACGTTGACGATCTTCTGCCACCGGCTCGCTCCGTCGACGCGGGCCGCCTCGTACAGGGTGGGATCGATTCCGGCGAGAGCTGCGAGATAGATGACGGCGGAATAGCCCATCGTCTGCCATACATCGGTGAAGACATAGATATGGCGGAAGTAGTCGGGGTTGCTGAGGAAGTCGATTGACCCGAGCCCGAAGAACTCCGTCACGTGCCCGGCGAGTCCGAGCCGGGGAGAGAGGAAGAGGATGGTCATCGACACCACGACGACCGTCGAGATGAAATACGGCGCGTAGGTGACCATCTGCACGGTGCTCTTGAAGAACTTGAGCCGCACCTCGTTGAGTGCGAGCGCGAGGATGATCGGGATGGGGAAGCTCGCGAGCACCACGTAGGCCGACAGCAGGAACGTGTTTCTCAGCAGCGGCCAGAAGACCGGGTTGTTGAAGAAGCGTTCGAACTGCTTGAGCCCGGCCCAGTCGCTGCCCCAGACGCCATCCACAACGTTGTAATCCTTGAACGCGATGATGGTGTTCGCCATGGGCACGTACTTGAAGACGATGAAGTAGGCGAGCGGGACCAGGATCAGCAGGTAGAGCTGCCAGTGCCGCCGCCAGCTGCGCTTGAGTCCGCGCATTCCACGTTCTTTGCTGTGGATCTTTCGGGTGACACCGCCCACGTCGAGGCCGATGCCGCCCGGCATCACCACGCGCACCTCGCGCCGTGAAGGAGTCGGGATGGAACAACGAGCAACCTCGAGAGGGATGTCATCCGGTGTTCTCCTTTCTGCAACGTCGCAGGCACACCTCACCATAAACGTCTGATCAATGACTGTCAACGAATCTCGGCACATGCCCCAGTTCGGTGGGCAGAAGTCGCGGACCAGTGTTGCTATGCGGGGCCGTTCTTCGCCGTTTTGTGGCTATTCCACTGATATTGCGCGGGTCAGGGCACTTCGCGACGGTGCTGCCGCCGGGAGGGATGAGCCCCGCCCACAACAGTAAGGACGGCCGAATTGATTGAATCTTTAATTCCGATCACGACCCTCGTTAGGGGCGGGCCCGCGCGATGGCGCCGATCAGACCGGCTCCACTGGCCCTTTGAGCTGGGGAACGAGCCGAGCGCGACTGCGCGGGGCGGCCCACTGCACACCGTTGGCGATGACGCGCTGGATGTCGGGGTGGTGATAGACGGGGTACTCCTGGTCGCCGGGGCTGAAGTAGAAGATCCGCCCTCGACCCCGCGTGAACGTGACCCCCGAGCGGAAGACCTCTCCCCCGGTGAAGGAGCTGATGAAGATCAACTCGTCGGGAGCGGGGATGTCGAACGGCTCGCCGTACATCTCCTGCTCGGGTATCACGATCGGGTTGGGTACGCCCTCGGCGATCGGATGAGACGCGTCGACCGTCCAGACCAGTTCCCGCTCGCCTGCGCTCCGCCACTGCAGCGTCGCCGTGGTTCCGAGCAGACTCATGAAGATCTTGGACCAGTGGCCGGAGTGCAGCACCACGAGCCCCATGCCCCCGAGCACATGCTGCTTGACCCGTTCCACAATCGCATCATCGACAGCATCGTGGGCGGTGTGCCCCCACCAGAGCAGCACGTCGGTCTGGGCAAGCGCCGCTTCGGTGAGTCCGTGCTCGTCCTGGTCGAGCGTCGCCGTGCGGACCTCCGCGTTGGTCAGTCGCTCGCGCAAGGCTGCCGCGATCGTGTTGTGAATCCCATCGGGATAGATTCGTATGACGTTCTCGTCACGGGTCTCGTGGACGTTCTCATTCCACACCAGGATGCCCAGGGGTTCGTTTGCCATGGGATAACGGTACTTCACTCGGTTTCGATGACGTTCAGCCTCCTCGGTGTCCTCCGACAGATGATCCGATCGCCGGTTACATGGGCAATTTGGTCAAATCTTTGGCTGCAGAAGTCCGACCGGCCCATACACTGATCGAGTGGCAACCGACACCGGAGACTTCCCCGCTGGGGCGGGTTCGCGCTCTGACCACGTGATCGACCACGTCAAGCGGATGATCGGGTCTGGCGAACTCCGAGCCGGCGATCGACTGCCCATTGAGAAGGACCTCGCCGCCAAGCTGGGCGTGTCCCGTGGCTCCCTCCGCGAGGCGGTGCGGTCACTGGCGACCTTGGGAGTGCTGGAGACGCGACAGGGCGACGGAACCTACGTGACGCAACTCGATTCCGGTTCGCTGTTGCGCCCGCTCGAGTTCTGGGCCGGTCTACAAGAGGCGACGCAGTCCGTCGACCTGCTCGCGGTTCGACGCGTGCTCGAGACAGAGTCCGCCGGCCTCGCTGCGGTGCGCCTCACCGACGACGAGTTGGGCGAATTGGAGAGCATCCTCGCTGCCATCGACGACGGGCTGACTACTGGCGATCTCGCCCCCGAAGCCTTCATCGACGCCGATGCCGCCTTCCACCGCCAGATCGCGGTCGCGAGCGGCAACACGGCGCTTGCCGCTCTCATCGACAGCCTCATGACCCGCACGCTGCGGGGCCGGCTCTGGCGTGCCATCACGGAGCGCGACTCGCTCGGCGAGGCGCACGCCGATCACCGCGCCATCCTCGCCGCCCTGCACACGCGCGACGCGGAACGGGCCCGGATCCGGATGGCCGCGCACCTGTTGGGCGTAGAGGTGTTCGCCGCTGAGCACCCCGTCACCGTGGACGAGCCGCCGACCGCAGAGCCAGACTCCGGCGACTAGCCGACCAGCGCTCCCTCGGTGTTGCGCGCCAGCCAGTAGCTGCCCAGCGGAAACTGGTAGCTCTCAACGCTCTCCTCGTACAGTTCGGCGCTGTAACCCGGCTTCGACGGCAACACGTAGTGCCCGTTAGCGACTTCCACCGGGTCGACGAAGTGCTCGTGGAGGTTGTCGACGTACTCGGTGAGGCGATTGTCGAGTGATCCTGAGACGGCGACGTAGTCGAACACCGACAGGTGCTGTACGAGTTCGCACAGGCCCACCCCACCGGCGTGCGGACACACCGGTACGCCGAACTTGTGCGCCATCAGATACACCGAGAGAATCTCGTTCACGCTGGCGAGCCGAGCGGAGTCGAGCTGGCAGAAGTCGATCGCCTCGGCCTGGAACATCTGCTTGAACAGCACCCGGTTCATGCCGTGCTCGCCGGTTGCGACACCGATCGGCGAGACGGCCTTGCGGATGGCGGCGTGCCCGAGCACGTCGTCCGGGCTGGTCGGCTCCTCGATCCAGAGCGGCCGGAACTCGGCGAGGGAGTTGATCCACTCGATCGCTTGCGGCACGTCCCACACCTGGTTCGCGTCGATCATGAGATCGGCCTCCCACCCGATGACCTCCCGAGCGATGCGCAGGCGCCGGCGGTCATCATCGAGATCGGCACCCACCTTGAGTTTGAAGTGTCGGTACCCATCGTTCACGGCTTCCTGCAACAGCGTGCGCAACTTGTCATCCGAGTAGCCCAGCCAGCCGGCGCTGGTCGTGTAGCACGGGTAACCGCCGCGGGCGGTGAGATCGTCGATCCGCTGCTGCCGGGTCGGGGCTGCGGCCCGCAGCAGTTCGAGGGCCTCGTCTCGCGTCAGCGCGTCGGAGAGATACCGCAGATCCGCGACATCCACGAGCTGCTCCGGAGTCATGTCGACGAGGAGGCGCCAGAGCGGCACCCCGGCGCGGCGAGCGGCCATATCCCAGAGCGCGTTCATCACCGCGGCCATCGCCAGATGAACGACGCCCTTCTCCGGTCCGAGCCAGCGCAGCTGCGAGTCGGAGGCGAGCTCGCGGTAGATGCCACCCAGGTCATCGAGCAGGGAATCGACGTCGCGCCCCACCAGCGGCAGCGCCCGCTGCCGTGCCGCCTCGGCACACAGGTCGTTGCCGCGCCCGATCGTGAAGGTGAACCCGTGACCGCGAAGGTCTGAGTCGGTCTCCAGCACCACGTACGCCGCCGAGTAATCGCCGTCCTTGTTCATCGCGTCAGACCCGTCGGCATCGAGCGAGGTCGGGAAGCGCACATCGTGCACTCGAACACCAGTGATGACTGTCATGGAATGTCCTTCAGTTGCGGTTGTTCTGAACCAATGCCGTTCGCTCCCTCGAGCGGGAGATCGGTCACGAATTGCCGGGCGAGAACTGCCGGATCCTGCCCGTCGCGAAGCGGAAGTACGCGGAAGAGGAGGCGGTACGGCCCTTTCGCTGGCGTGTTGCTGTACTTCTCGGGCCGGGTCAGCAGGTCCCAGTTGCCGCCGAGCAGGCCTTCTTGTGCAGCGTCTGCGCGAACCACGATCCGCGAGGATTCTGGTACCTCGTGCCAGTGACGGTGTCCGGCCAACTCATCCGGACTGTTCGGCTGCGCATTGAGGTACATGCTTCCCTCAGCCACCAGCAGCACTCCCGCACCGTTATCGTCGGTGAGCGCAGCCCAGCGAGTGTCGGCCTTGTTCGCGCTCTCCTGCGGCCGGGCGTATCGCGTCACCTGATCGGCGACGGATCCCGAGAAGCGGCCGAAGAATGCCGAAGCCGACCGATCAGCTGTCGACTCCCACGGGCCGCGCCCATACCAATCGATGGTTGCGAACTCCGGGCGGAGCCCGAATGTGGTCCCCACAACCTGCGGGTTGGGGGTGCCGGGAACCGGCTCGAACGTCGACAGCACGTCCACCTGCCCATTGCCGTAGATCGTGTAGACGATCGACTGTGGCGACGTGGTGATGCGGTTGTCGGGACGGAACGGCATCGTGGTGGTGACGCTTCCGCGCACGCTGACCCGGACAGCACCCGGGAGGGACGAGGTGTCGATCTCGCTGACAGTCCACGCCTCTCCGACGCCGCGCCACGGCCCGGAGGGCTCCGGCCGGGTGGGCCTGAATTCGGGGATCGACAGCTCCGAATCATTCGGGGCGCGCCAGTAGTTCGGCATCAGGTCGCTTGCCAGCATTTCGCGGTCGTCATATCGCAACGACGTCAGCCTGCCGGTGGAGCGGTCGATCCTGACCGCATAGCCGGCACCCTCGACCTCGATCGTCTCATCGGTGTCGCGGAGTTGCGGCGATGCCAGCTCGGCCGCCGGAAGGACCAAGAGAGCGGAAACTACGACGGGAAGCGCGAGTTGTGCCTTGGCGACGACGTGGCCCGCCTCCGCCCATGAAGTGGCAGCGTCCAGAACTACCGAGAGCTCCAACCGGTATTCGGAACCGGGTCGCAGCTGCTCCGGCAGCGAGTAGGGCAGTGCGATGTCCGCGCTGTGCAGCGGGGCAATCGAGAGCTCAGAGCCCGGAATCGTTCCGCTGCCGATCGAAATCCCGTCCTCGGTGACCGCCCAGTGCAGGCGGTAGCCATCCAGGCTCGTGAACAGGTACTCGTTCGTGATCCTGATGGTCAGCGCGTCCAGATCTACCGGGGTGACAGTCACCGGCTGGTACGCCAGCTTGGCCTCCTCCAGCTTCGGTGTCGGCGTTCGATCGGAGAGCACCAGCCCACTCATGTGCACGCCGTCTTCGTTGGGATCGTCGCCCCAATCGCCGCCGTAGGCCAGGAATTGCTCGCCGGGCCGCCCCGGGAGCTCCCACCACAGCCCCTTGTCGGCCCAATCCCACAGGAATCCACCCAGCACCTGACCGGGATTCTCGCGGATCGCGCCCCACAATTCGTCCAAGTAGCCCGACGTATTGCCCTGGCTGAACGCGTACTCGATAAGCAGGTAGGGCCGCGGATCGCGGCCTGCGCGCTTGATCAGCTCGGGCGCCGGCGGGTAGAAGTCACCGTCGAAGTCGGAGATGTCTGAAGGCACGACCCACGAGCCCGACCCGGTGCCGTCCTGGTAGCTCACCGGACGGGTCGGGTCGTACCCCTTCGCCCAGTCGTACATGGCCTTGAGGTTCGAGCCGACGCCCGACTCGTTGCCGATCGACCAGGCGATCACGCTCGCGTGGTTCTTATCCCGCTCGACCACGTTCTGCATTCGCCACACCAGGGGTGCACGAAGCTCTGGGCGACTGCCCGGGATGTTGGGTTTCCCATCCGCGTCGATGCGGTTGATGTGACTCTCGTTGTTCGCCTCATCGAACAGGTAAATTCCGTACTCGTCGGCGAACTCATACCACCGCGGGTCGTTCGGATAGTGCGAGGTGCGCACGGCGTTGATGTTGTTCTGCTTCATCAGGGTGATGTCGCCGATCATGTCGTCCGCGCTGAGGGTGCGCCCGGTTCGCGGGCTCCACTCGTGTCGATTGGTGCCGCGAATCGAGAGCGGTTGCCCGTTGATGCGATACAAGCCGTCGACGATCTCGACTCGGCGGAAGCCCACGCGGGTGGAGACGCGATCCACGACCGACCCGTTGGCGTCGCAGAGCTCGACGACCAGGGTGTGCAACTCCGGGCTCTCGGCCGACCAGAGCCGAGGCGACACCACCGATTCCGTCAGCGCCGCAGCTGCATCTCGGCCGACAGCCACCGGCCCCACCGGAGTGGATCGTGACCACACTTCGGCGGCCCCGTCATCCGTCCCGTCGAAGAGAGTCGCTCGAACCTGGAATTCGTGCCCCGCGCCCGTGCCGGCATAGTCGCGCACCGCGACTCCCAGTTCGAGAGTCGCCTCGGAGAAGTCGTCAGCGAGCGGAGTTCTGACGGTGAAGTCCCGGATGAGCACCGACGGGCGGGAGAGCAGGAACACGCTGCGGAAGATGCCCGAGAGCCGCACATTGTCCTGGTTCTCCAGGTAGGAGCCTGTGGACCACCGGTACACCTCCACGGCGAGCACGTTGCGCCCGCTGTGCAGGTACGGGGTCAGGTCGAATTCGCCACGGGTGTAGCTGTCTTCGCGGTACCCGATGCGCTGGCCGTTGATCCAGACGTAGTACGCCGACTCCACGCCTTCGAACTGGATGAATGTCTGGCGGCCGTCCCAGCCGTCGGGGAGCTCGAACGTCGTCCGGTACTGTCCGACCGGGTTGTAGCGGGTGGGGGCGTGCGGGTAGTCGCCGGTGGGAGCCGGTTGTTCGTTCTTGCCGTTGGCGCCGGTCCACGGCAGTACCGTGTTCGACCCGATCGGGAAGTCGTAGCCGTGCAGTTGCCAGCTCGAGGGCACGGGGAGCAGGTCCCAGCCCGAGTCGTCCGCGTTCTCGGCTGCGAAGTCGAGCACCCGCGATTCCGGATTCGGTGCCCATCGGAACTTCCAGTCCCCGTCGAGGCTCAGTCGGTAGGGCGATGCCGAGCGATCGGCCCGTACCGCTTCCGCCAGCGTGTCGTACGTCACGAGTGTGGCGTGAGCGGGTTCGCTCCCCCACTCGTAGACGGCGGGGTCATTCCACTCGGGCGTCGCGTTCATCGTCTCCTCGAATCCAGTCACATTCATCGTGACCATGGAACCGGCATCATTGGATCTATGAGGCAGTTCGGCCGAGTGTTGCATCGGCTGTACCCGTCGCCCCCTCCCGGATACGCGGGGCTTTGGAGCATCCCGCTCCGCCTATTCTCCGGCATATCGGGCTTCCTCGACCTCGCGACGCCACATCCTCGCTCTGCAGCCTGGTTCCGGCGCCGCATCGAAAAGATCTGACGTTTACACATGCTACCTGCGATGTTAGCTTGGCGGGAAAGCCGAAAGAGAGCAGGCCCGCAGTGCAGCGTGAGTCGTATCCGTACCCGTGGGAGTATCGCCACCGATACGGAGCAGTCCCGACTGAGTTCGAGCCCGTGGTACTTCCGCACGATGCCGTGCACGGTTCGGAGCGCGTCGACGACGCCACGCAGATGGCGACGGGGTACTTCCCCGGCGGAATCTGGGAATATCGCACTCGGTTCACGGCTCCGGAGGAGTGGCGAGACCGGCACGTCGTGATCGAATTCGAGGCCGTCTATCGCTCGGCGGCGATCTTCGTCAACGGCGACCTCGCTGTGCGCCGGCCGTCCGGAACTTCGGCGATCGTCGTCGATCTCGATCGCCACCTGCGCTACGGGGCCGAGAACGAGATCGTCGTCGAAGCCCGATCGAACCGGGATGCTCGGTGGTACACCGGCGGCGGAATCATCCGGCCGGTGCATCTCGCGATCGGCCCTCGTGTGCACGTCCCCCTCGATGGCATCGTGGTGACGACGCCCGAACACGATGCGGAGGCCTCGCTCGTGCACGTCGTCACGACGGTGAGTAATCCCGAACCCGTTCCGGCGGTGCGACGGCTCGAAACGACCGTCTTCGGGCCGTCGGGGGAGGTCGTCGGCGTCGATCGCACCAGGGTGAGCGTGCCCGCGCGAGGGTTCGCGGAGGTGAGCCAACGCATCCTCGTGATGGCTCCACTGCTGTGGTCCGTCGCATCGCCGAGCCTGTACCGGGTCGAGTCGAGCCTCGGTTCCGGCGGCGACGCCCAGCACCTGGATCGCAGCGAAACGCGGTTCGGCGTCCGGTTGCTGCAGCTGGACTCCGCCCGCGGCCTGCGCATCAACGGTGAGACCGTCAACCTGCGCGGGGCGTGCGTGCACGCGGATAACGGCGTCATCGGTGCGGCAACGTTCGACCGCGCCGAACAACGGCGCGTCGAGATCCTGAAATCGGCGGGGTTCAACGCGATTCGCAGCGCCCACCAACCGATGAGCCGGGCGATGCTCGAGGCGTGCGACCGCCTCGGGATGCTCGTGATGGACGAACTCACCGATGTCTGGACGCATCACAAGTCGCCGGAGGATGGCGCTGACGGGTTCACCGACTGGTGGAACCGCGACCTCGAGGCAATGGTGGCCAAGGATCGTAATCACCCGAGCGTCATCATCTATTCGATCGGCAACGAGATCCCCGAGGCGGCAACGCGCACCGGAGCCGAGCTCACCAGAAGCATGACGGCGGCGACCCGGCGGCTGGACCCCACCCGGTACGTGACAGCGGCGGTCAACGGCGCGCTCTTCGTCATGCCCGGGCACGTGGACATCGAGCCGGAACTGCTCGGCGGCGCCTCACTGGAAGCGGTCGACGAGATCACCGCGCACAAACAGGGCCTCCAGGACTGGATGAGCGCCCTCGCCACCACGGAAGCGGTGACGGCGTTGACCGAGGAAGCATACGGCGGGCCGGATATCGCGGGCATGAACTATCAGGACTCGCGCTACGCGCTCGACCATGAACTGTTCCCGAACCGGGTGATCGTGGGGTCGGAGACCTTCCCGACGCACATCGACAAGCTCTGGGCGCTCGTGCGCGAGCATCCGCACGTCATCGGCGATTTCACGTGGACGGGGTGGGACTATCTCGGCGAGCCCGGTCTCGGCCGGATGCACTACCGGGAGGAAGCCGACGGCGGCGCGCTCGGCGCTTACCCCTACATGCTCGCCGCCTCGGGCGATATCGACATCACCGGCGAGCGCCGGCCCGCATCGTTCTACCGCGAGATCGTGTTCGGGCTGCGACGAGAACCCTACATAGCTGTGCGCCGCCCCGAGACGCGTGGCAAGACGATGACGTCAGCGCCGTGGTCATGGACGGACAGCATCCCCTCGTGGACGTGGGGCGAGGTCGGCTCCGACCCGCTGGAGGTCGAGGTGTACAGCGATGCGGAGGAGGTCGAACTGCTCATCGATGGCCGCTCGCTGGGACGGCAGCCGACGGGGCCCGAGCATCGCTATCGCGCGGTGTTCCCGGTGGTTTACGCGCCGGGCCGCCTCGAGGCCGTCGCGATCCGCGACGGGGTGGCTGGGGAACACATGGTGCTTTCGACGGCGGACGAGGATCGCGCTCTCGCGCTGACGGCCGAACGCTCCGAACTCGCCGCCGACGGCACCGACCTCGCCTACGTGGTGATTGAACTGGTCGATTCTGCGAGTGTCACGGCGACCGATTCCGACCTCGAGATCCAGCTGCAAGTCGATGGCCCGGGTGTTCTCCAGGGGTTCGGCAGCGCCGAATTCTCCACCAAGCAGTCGCTGGCGGATGCCCGGCATCGCCTGCACGACGGACGCGCGCTGGCGGTCATCCGCCCCTCGGGAATCGGACGCATCACGGTGACGGCGTCAGCACCGGGCCTAGCGGCGGCGATGACGGAGCTCACGGCGAGCTAGGGCTTCACTGCGCTGACCAGTTCTGCGTGCACGCGGTCCATGGTCCGCATCACGCGGATGGTCGCGGCGTGATCGCTCAGCGGGTGCTCTGTCCAGCCCGCCTCGAGCGCGTCATCCACAGCACTCAGCATGGGCACGTAGCCCCGGCCCACCTGGGGGAACTCGATGCGCTCGGGCTCTCTGCCTGCCCGCTGCAGTACGAGGGCCGGTATGTTCCAGAAGGCCGAGTCGAGAACGATCTGACCGTCGTATCCGCCGATGCTCGCGCTGCCGGGCAGGTTCGCGCGGAACGAGCTGGCGAGTGCCGCCTGCTGCCCACCTTCGTAGCCCAACAGCATCGCGACCTCCGTCTCCACGCCGAGATCACGCCCATCGACGTCAATCGTGGAGCCGGTCGCGGCGACGGTGTCGGGCTCGCCCAACACCGCATCCGCGAGCGCAAGCGGATACACGCCCTGGTCGAGCAGCGATCCCCCGGCGCGGTCGGGGTCACGCAGGCGATTGTCGCCGAGCGGGAGGCCGAAACCGAAGCTCGCGAGCACCGTCCTGGGGTCTCCGATGGCACCGTCGGCGATCAGCGCTTGGGCTCGGCGAAGACCCGGCGTGAACCGCATCCACATCGCCTCCATCAGGAACAGACCGCGCTCGCGAGCGAACGCCGTCAGCCGGATGGCCTCGTCGGCGTTCATCGTGAACGCCTTCTCGAGGAGGACGGGATGCCCGGCGGCCAGCGCCGCTTCGGCCAGGGCGAGATGGGAGTTGTGTGGCGTTGCCACGTACACGAGATCCAGGTCCATCCCGAGCAGGTCGTCGACCGTAACGGCTCGGGGGATGTCGCGATCCGCAGCGAACCGGGCGGTTCGCTCCCGATCGCGCCCCGCCACCGCCGCCAACTCCAGGTTCGCGAGCGCGAAGTCCGCGGCGATCGCGTCGCCCATCCACCCGGTTCCGATCATGCCGACGCGTCGTGCCATTAGTTGCCTCAGATCGACGTCAGGGGAACGGCCCGGGGCCGTTCCGCAGCGGGAAGGAGATCGAGGCGACGGCCCTCAACGGAGGACCGCATCATGCTCTCCATGATGTCGAGAGCATGGAAGGCGATTCCGGCATCCGCCCGCGGCGTTTCACCGGCCGGGGTGCGGTGGAAGTCGAGCAGGCCGAATCCCCGGGCGCTCCCCTCATATCCCGCTGACACCGGAAGCTCCGTCCAATCGGCACCGCGTCGCTTGAGCGAGGTGGTCCCCGAGAACTCGTTGGGGTCGGGCACGATCAGCGAACCTTCGACCCCGTGCACCTCGATGGGAACGGCGGTCGTGCCGACCGTGTCGAAACTCATCGTGAGCGTGGTTATCGCACCGTTGACATGCTCCAACAGCCCGGTGATGTGCGTGTCGGTGAGCACCGGAACCCGTTCGCCCGCGCGCGGACCTGACGCGATGACCCGCTCCTGCATGGGACGGGACGCGGATGCCGACACTCGCGCCACGGGGCCGAGCAGCGTGATGAGCGCATGCAGGTAGTACGGGCCCATGTCGTACAGCGGCCCGCCACCGGGCGAGTAGTAGAAGTCGGGATTCGGATGCCACGCCTCATGCCCGGGAATCGCCATGGTCGCGGTCGCCGCGACCGGTCGCCCGATCATCCCGTCATCAACGGCTCGACGTGCCGTTTGGATGCCGGTGCCGAGCACCGTGTCCGGCGCACAACCGACCCAGAGCCCATGTTGCTGCGCGAGATCGAGCACCGACCGCGCCTCCGCCACGGTGACCGTCAGCGGCTTCTCGCCGTAGATGTGCTTGCCAGCCTCCAGCGACCGAGTAGCCACCTCGGCGTGGGCGGCGGGGATCGTGAGGTTGAGCACGAGATCGATGTCGGGGTCGGCGAGCAGCTCGTCCACGGAACCGCCGGGAACACCCTGCGCCGCGCCCGCTTCGGCGGCGCGGTCGAGGTCCACATCCGCGATGCGGACCAGCCGCACGTCGTCCTGGATGCGGTTCAGGGTGTCGAAGTACATCCGGGAGATGAACCCCGCACCGACCAGTCCCACCCGCAGTGGTGCAGCGACGCCCTCATTCATCGACTCGCCCATAGCAGTCCCCTTTCTACGATCGTGCGCACCGACGGTTCGTCGAGCACATCGAGTTTGTGACCGGCCGTGCACACGAAGACTCGGCCAGCACCCCACAGGCGCGTCCACACCACGGGCGCGGGGAAGGAATGATGCCAGGCATCGAAGTCGCGGTGCACGATCTCGGTGGTGGCGAGCACCTCGTTGTAGGCGTCGGAGAGCACCCAGTATTGCTCAGTGTGGAGCGTGAAGTCGTCGATGCCCGCGACGATCGGGTGCTCCCGATGCGCCGGCACGATGTTGACGGTGAAATCGAGGTAGTGGTCTGACTGCTCGCCGGTGCGGTCGGCCGCAGGGACGGCGGCGTGATGCGCGAATTGCCCTCCGATGAGCTGCAGGTAGTCGGCGGAGGCGCGATAGGAATCGGCGATTCCGCCGTGCCAGCCGGCGAGGCCGGTGCCTGCAATGACCGCCGCCACGAGGCCCGCGAGTTCGTCGTCGGCAATCGTGTTCATCGTGTTGACCTGCACGATGAGGTCGGTCGCGGCCATGGCATCCCCGTCGGCGTACACCGCAGTGCCGTTCTCCACGCGCACCTCGAATCCGTTGGCCTCGAGGAAGGGGATGACGGAATCGGTGGTCTGCTCGGGCTCATGGCCGTCCCAGCCCCCGCGGACCACCAAAGCGTGCCTGATCTCGGTCATAGTGTTTGCTCCTGTGTGGTTGGGGGCGATGGGGTGAGATCGGGGCGACGCTCGAACCGAACCGTGACCTGCCCGCTGGAGAGATCCACTTCGGCGTCGGTGCCGAATCCGCTCACCATCACGAGGTCGCCCTCTCGGGCGGCGTCGGATCGGGGCGCGGCGCTCAACGACACGGTCGTCCCCTCGGGCGACCACGTCAGCTCGTCGACGATGACGCCGCCGCGGGCACGGACGCCCCGGATGGAGCCCGAGGCCCAGGCCGCCGGGAGTGCCGGGAGCAGAGAGAGCGAGCCCGGCTGGGACTGCACGAGCATTTCGATCACCAAGGCTGGCAGGCCGCCGCTCGCGTCAACGTTGAATATTGCGTCGCCATCGTGCGTCGACACGGCGTTGGGGCGCCAGAAATCGCGGGCGAGCGATTCGGCGCAGCGAATCGCGGACTCGGAATCAGCCAGCCGCGCTGCCGCCAGTCCCAGCCCCACGACGCCGAAGGCCATCTCCTGGCGGCCGTCGCTGCCGGCCCACGGCCTCTCCTCCCGCCAGGCGAGCTTGCGGGTGATCGTCTCGAGTGCGGCCGCGCGCAGAGCGGGCGACAGCGTGCCCGGGTCGTCCTCGTACCAGAACGGGTAGAGCTGCGAAACGTGACGGTGCGCGAGCTCTTCGTCAATCGAGGGGTCAAGCCATTCCGCGAAGGTGCCATCATCGGCGACCCGGTAGGGAGGCAACTGCGCCACGAAGGAATCCAGGCCGTGACGATCGATCTCCTCCCCAAGGGTGTCAGCGATTCTGATCGCAAGGCGAGCGGCGTCGCGCATCGCGGCGACATCCATCGTCGCATCGACGCCGATGGGATTGGGTCGGTTTCGTGGCGTGTTCTCCGGCGAGAACGACGGCGCGAAGTGCAGTGCTCCATCGGCGCCCGGTTCTGCGACAGCGAGGGCGAACTCCATCACCTTGGTCGCAAGGGGCCATGCGTACTGGCGCAGGGTGTCCAGGTCGCCGGTCGCGCTGAACTGGTCCCACGCCATCCGAAGAATCCAGGGCCCCGCCGCCATCCAGTACAGGTGCGGGTATGCCGTCGCGAAATGGTTGCTGTTTCCGTGGCTATCGAAGCGCGCCGGCAGCAGCCAGCCGGGTGCGTCGAAGATCCGCTCCGCATTCTCGCTGTAGTCCTCGACGTGCCGGAAGATCGCCCTCAGATATGAGGTGAAGAGGTGCGGGGTGCCGGAGGAGACCAGGGAGGCCACCCCGCCATGCTGCACGTTGCCGTTCTGGGTCCAGTCGCCGGACCAGGCCGGACGCCGGGTTCCCTGCCAGATACCGACGAGGGTCGGGGGCAGCGCTCCGGTCGAGGAGATGATCGTGTGACGCCCCGCGGCGAACGCGAGTTCGACGGCACCGAGAAGTGCCTGCCGGTCACCCAGTCGCGCGCGCTCGAGCACCTCGTCGTAGGAAACGGAATCGTCGAGCCCGCTGTGCAGATCGAGCGCAGAGGCCGCGAAAAGCGAGGCGTGCGTCTCCGGATCAGCCGAGACCTCGGTCCGGCGGCCACCGAATAGCTCGACCCGTATCGGCAGTGGCACCGGCCGGCCGGCCGGCAGGCGGAGGCGAACTCCGCCATCCGTCGGTTCGAAGTCCACATCGGCGGGTACGTCCACGATGAGCCGGGCGTGGGTGGGCGGCCATGGGCTCGGCGGATTCTTCTGCACGAAGGGCGGCAGGGTGCTCGGATCGACCTTCACATCCAGGATGATCTGCTGGCCGTCGACCACGGCGGAGGTCTTCTCCAGAAACACCCCGTAGTCGGTGGAGGGGTACTCGCCGACCTTTCGGGCGTCGTCACCCACGCTGACCGAGAACACGCCGGACATCGGCCGATCGGCGCGGAGCTCGACGCTCATGCTGCCGGTCGCGCGGTCCGGCAACAGCGAGATGCTGCAGCGCTCATCCCCGGAATCGGTCCATTCGGCCTCGACCCGCCCGGTGGTGAAGTCGCCGCTCCTCCGGTAGGTGACGTTGCCGGGCGGTACCTCCGGAACCCAGGAGAGCTCAGCCACAGGCACGAACGGATCAGTCCAGACCATGGAGCCGTCGTACCCATCCTCCAGGGCGAGGCGCGAAGTGATCGCGGCCGCCTGTTCGGAGTCGCCGGCCAGCGCGGCGGCCCGCACGTCGGCGATGCCCGAAGCGATCCGAGGGGCCGGGATCGCCGAGTTCACCGGGAGGAAGAACTCTTCATGGCAGACATGAATGACATGGCGCTCAGCAGACCCGGAAAGCACCGCACCCAAACTGCCCGTCCCTGCGACCAGGCCGTGCTCCCAATCGAGGCCGGCGGAGGAACTCCAGAATCCTGTTCTACTGGACACGGCGCCGTTACCTCCCTGCAGTCCACCTCGGCGGGGTCCGCGTTGACCAGCCTAGCCCGAATCATCCAATGAATCGATCGCACGACGCTGACTTGCCCCGATGGGCTGACCCTCTAGCCTATATTCGTCTTATCTTTATGCTTGGAGACCTGAAATGATCGTCGACTCCCACCAACACGTCTGGGACCCGACGCGCTTGTCGTATCCGTGGCTGTCCGGAATACCGGAGCTCGATCAGCCGAAGATGCCCGCAGATGCCGAAACGGAACAGGTAGATCGGGTTGTCTTCGTTCAGGCCGACGCCGACGACGGTGCGGCAGAGGCCCGGTGGGTGCAGGAGTTGGCAGCCCAGTGGCCGCAGCTCGCCGGCATCGTCGCGTTCGCGCCCGTGGAGTCCGCTGACCTGCCGCTCGCCCTTGACCGTCTCGGCGATCTCCCACTCTTCCGGGGAGTTCGCCGACTCCTCCAGGACGAATCATCCGACTTTCTTTCTTCTCCCGGTCTCCGCCAGGGACTGCGGGAGCTTTCGACCCGGGGCATCCCGTTCGATGCGTGCGTACGCCACCACCAGCTCACTGATCTGCGAAGGGCCCTCGAGCACGCACCCGACGTCACGGTCGTGATCGACCATCTCGGTAAACCGCCGCTGGCGCTGGGGCTGGATTCCCGCGCCGGCGAGGCGTGGACCCAGTCGATGGAGGCCCTCGCAGAGTTGCCCACCGTCGTGGTGAAGCTGTCGGGCCTCGCTCCGGAGGCCGACCTCACCGCTCCTCTTGCCCCGCAGGTCGAACCTTTCCTCGATGAAGCCTTGCGAGTGTTTGGGCCGGCGCGGTGCATGGTGGGCAGCGACTGGCCGGTGTCAGCAGCCACGCCCCACCGCCTCACGAACGCGGACTGGTTCGACCTCGTCGGGTCGCGGATCGCGGACCCGACGGATCGGCAGCGCGTGTTCAGCGGAACGGCGGAACGGATCTACGGCCTGGCGGTGTGACCGTCGGTCCGCTCAGCTGCCATCGACGGTGCGCGGACGCGTACTCTCGGATCAGTGCCGGCTCCGTGCATCGCGCGCGCCGCCCCTCGTTTCTTCTTTCAGACAGGACTGTCCTTGGTCAAGCGCAGCATCCCGAACGCGAAGGCACTCCTCGAGCTCATGCAGTTCAAGAAGCCCGAGCTGAACGGCAAGAAGCGTCGGCTCGAGAACGCGCTCACCATCTACGACCTGAGGGCGATCGCGAAGCGGCGCACCCCCAAGGCGGCGTTCGACTACACGGACGGTGCCGCCGAGGGTGAGCTGTCGCTGGCCCGCGCGCGGCAGGCGTTCGAGGATGTCGAGTTCCACCCCTCGATCCTTCGGGATGTCTCCACCGTCGACACCACCACGGCCGTGCTGGGCGGCACCTCGGCGATGCCGTTCGGGATCGCCCCAACCGGCTTCACCCGTCTCATGCAGACCGAGGGTGAGATCGCCGGGGCGTCCGCGGCGGCGGCGGCGGGCATCCCGTTCACCCTGTCCACGCTGGGGACCTCGTCGATCGAGTCGGTGAAAGCGGCTAACCCGAACGGGCGCAACTGGTTCCAGCTCTACGTGATGCGCAACCGTGACATCTCCTACGGGCTCGTCGAGCGGGCCGCGGCCGCCGGGTTCGACACCCTCATGTTCACCGTCGACACCCCGATCGCGGGCGCGCGGCTGCGGGACAAGCGCAACGGGTTCTCCATCCCGCCGCAGCTGACCGCGGGCACGATCCTGAACGCGATCCCGCGACCGTGGTGGTGGTTCGACTTCCTCACCACTCCGCCGCTGGAGTTCGCCTCGTTGTCTGCCACCGGCGGCACCGTCGGCGAGCTGTTGGACTGGGCAATGGACCCGTCGATCAATTACGACGATCTCGCCCTGATCCGCGACATGTGGCCGGGCCGCATCGTCATCAAGGGCGTGCAGAACGTCGAAGACTCCAAACGCCTGGCAGACCTCGGCGTCGACGGCATCCTGCTCTCCAACCACGGCGGCCGACAACTCGACCGCGCCCCCATCCCCTTCCACCTACTCCCCGAGGTCGTCAAAGAGGTCGGCAAGGACACCGAGGTGATGGTCGACACCGGCATCATGAACGGCGCCGACATCGTCGCCTCGATCGCCATGGGCGCCAAGTTCACCCTCATCGGCCGCGCCTACCTCTATGGCCTCATGGCCGGCGGGCGCCAGGGCGTCGACCGCGCCATCCACATCCTCTCCGACCAGGTCATCCGCACCATGCGGCTGCTCGAGGTCACCTCCATCGAAGAGCTCACCCCCGCCCACGTCACCCAGCTCGAACGGCTGGTACCGCGCAGACGGTAAACGGTCGCCCTAGCGCTGAGGCGCTGCAGCGGTGGCCGAGATGTCGAAGAACGGTGCGCGGACATCGTCGGCAATGCGGCAGTCCAAGAGCATGACTCCGGGCGCCCCCGACTCGATCCAGCGCCGGAGACCAATCAAGTCCAGCGGAGACCGGATGGTCGCAGACCGCATACCCACCGAGCGGGCCATTGCAGCAAAATCGGTCACGGGGAAGCGCATTCCTCGGGTCGACACTCCACTGCTCCCGTACTGGTGCAACTCCGCTCCGTAGACCGCGTCGTTGTAGACGACGATGAGCCCGCTGTGCACAAGTCGGGCTGCCGACTCCAGGTCGGCGAGGGCCATCAGCATGCCACCGTCGCCGACAGCAAGCACGGGCAACCGATCGGGACGGCCGACCGCCGCCCCGATCATCGAGGGCAGACCCAATCCGATCGACTGGTACGCCAACCCCGCCGGCACGAAGGCATCGCTCGATTTCACTGGCCACGCCTCGAGCGGCCACGCCATGAAGTTCCCACCGTCGAGAACCACGGTGACGTCCTCAGGCAGGTGGCTCGCGATCTGCGCCGAGATCACCTGTGGATGCAGCCCGCCCGCGCTCGGACGCAAGGAGGTGGTCGACGTCGCATGGGTCCAGGCCGGCGGTGGCGGGAGTTGCGGCATCGCGAGCATCGACCGCAGGAAGTCGGAGATGTCCATCTGGAGGTGATGCGTGACGGAAGCCGCCGTGGGGGCCGCGCCGATATCCACCTGGATCACCTGAGCGGCCGGATCGAACAGCGAGCCGTTTCGGGTCGTGTGACCGTTCAGGCCGGCGCCGAACACCAGAACCACATCGGCCATGCCCATCGCCGAGTTGGCGTGATCCGACCCGAACCCCCCGGCGATCCCGAGGTGACTGGGGAGACCGTGGAACAGGCCGTGAGCCATCGCCGTTGTGGCGGAGGCAGCCGATCGCTGCGTGACGAACCGGGTCGCCAAACCCTGCGCGCCAGAGAGAACGGCGCCCCTTCCCGCGAGGACGAGCAGTCGCTCGGCACCCACTACCAGGTCGACGATGTCTCGAGCGATGACCGTCGAGGAGCTCGCTTCCGGGATTGCGAGGTCCTCACCCACATCCCGCGCCTCGGAAGCCACTAGGTCGTAGGGAATGGACACGACCGCCGGCCGCGCATCGCGTTGTGCGCTCCTGAAGGCACGCCGGACGGTGTCGACTTCGCGACCTGGCGTGATCGTCCACGAGGTTGCGCCCACCGCACGCACCAGTGCCGGCAGGTCGACGTCGGCCGAACGGCGCCCCGCCGTGGGAGCATCCCCGGTGATGACGACTACCGCTGACCGAGCACGAACGGCGTCGGCAAGGGCGGTAATGACGTTAGTGAAACCAGCGCCGAAGGTTGTCGTCGCAACACCCACACCGCCCGTCGTTCGCGAGTAGGCGTCCGCCGCCGCGACCGCCCCCGCCTCGTGCCTCAATGGGTGGTACCTGACGCCCTCGTGCTCGAGGGCGTCAACAAACAGGGCGTTGCCGTTTCCCATCACTCCGAATGCATCGGCGGAGTGCGCGGCGCTCTCGCGCGCAACCGCACGAGAGACCGTCGTCACAGCGTGCTCGAGTCGCGCCGAGATCTCATCAACAGAATTCAGTTCAGTCATGACCGACTACCTGATCGTCGCGCGAATGACATCGCGCTCGAAGACCCCGGTCGGGTCCAGGCGTCGACGTATCTGGTCCACCCGCTCCTGCTCGCGCGACGCGAGCGACCGGTGGCGGGAGTCACGAGTCTCGACGAAGGTGGGGACGGTGTAGCCGGTGTCGTAGTAGCCCAAGGATGAGCGGATGCGTCGCTGCTGCGCAGCAATGAGTTCGGGCGTCACGTCACCGACGGACACGCCGAGGTTGAACGCGGCAAACTGACCGCCGACGCGGTCGAGCGCACCGCCGTCCCCTCCGGGTCGGGCGAATGCCCCTCCCAACTGACGGAGTTCTGCTGCAGCGAGCACACTTCCTGAACCCTCGCCCGCTGTGCTGGCCCATAAGTCGATCCCACCGTCGTCGAAGTGATCGATCAGGAAGTGATCGGAGACGTACGGCATCGGCTCCAAGGGGTCCAGATGAGTGGCGGCCAGATCACTGGGAGGTCCCGCATGCCAGGTGTCCATGATCGGCGTGACGTTCGAGCGCAGCGGGGCGAGAAGCGCCTCAGCGACGTCGGTTGCGAAGACAAGATCAGCGGGCGCCTCGACGCCGATCGCGCCGTCGAGAACCAGCACCTGGCCATACCGCAGCGCCTCCGGAACCTCCGGCAGCGCAGGGAGGTTCATGAGCCGAAGGGAGGTGGTCACCTCCGAAGGAGCAGACTCGGTCCAGTCCCTCCAGAGCGGTGCGATCCGATCGGCGTCTCGTGCGTCCCAGGCGGTGAACCCGGTGAGCACCCGCCACATGGGGAACAGCTCGATCTCCACCTCCACGACGATTCCGAAGCCGCCGCCGCCACCTCGGATTGCCCAGAAGAGGTCGGGGTCGGTGGTTGGGTCAGTTCTGACCACGTCGCCCGAAGCCGTGACGAGTGTGAGCGACAGAAGCGAGTTGGCTGCGAGCCCCCGGCGTCGTCCGTAGAAGCTCAGGCCGCCTCGCAGGAGGTACCCGATGGCGCCGACCGTGGGGCTGGAACCGTGCATCGCCGCGAGGCCGTGTAGTTCCGCCGCCCGCACGACGTCTCCCCAGTTCGCGCCGGCAGGGATGGTCGCCACCCGCCGCTCGGCGTCCACCGTGACCGGCGTCTCGAACTGCGGGCGCACCAGAAGCGTGCCCGTGAGATCACCCATGCCTGCGGCCGCGTGGCCGGTGGTGGAGATCGAGATTCCGAGGCGGGCGCTCGCCGCCGCCCTCACGGCGTCAACTGATTCCCGAATTGATCGCACGACCGTCGCTGCGCTCGGCGCAATGCTCGGGAGCAGGTTGAAGCTGGAGACAGCAGCCGTGTAGCCGGCAGATGGGGGGAACGCCGATAACGGAAGGGCGGAGGACACGATTGTGCCAGCGGTATCACTCATATTTCGACGGTAGATCGATGGCGGTTGCCGATCATCAGAGGTACCACGTAGGGCCCACGTAATCCCGCGCCCGCTCGCTCCGACGAATTTACCCTTGCGATATACAATATATAACCGGAGGTCATCCTGCCCCCCGGCCTTACGTGCCTCCAGTTTCTCCCCGCCTCGAAGGACGCCTCGTGTCGAACATCCCAAGCGAGCGGGCCGGCCTTGTCGCCGAAGCGCGTGAACGAATGCTGCAGGGCGGCACTCGATGTGTCATCCTCGGCCAAGCGGGGGTGGGCAAATCCACGATCCTCGACGCCGTCGTCGAAACTCTCCGAGCGTCGACCGACACCTTCGTGATGCATACGCGCTCATTCAAAGACGGTGATCCCCCGCGGTATCACGGGCTGCGAGACATGTTCGCGTCAGTCGATATCGCGAGCTTCGATCTTTCCGCCGAGCAGCGCGGGGCGCTGGCGCTCGCGCTGGGCTACGCCCAGGATCGCGAAATTGCGGTCGACGCGGTGCACGCGGCCGTGCATCACGTCCTGCAGATGATGAGCCGTGACCGTCGCGTGATCGTGGCCATCGACGATGTCGAGTACCTCGACGACGACACCCATCATCTGCTCGGCTACGTGGCGAATCGTCCCGACAACGGGGCGAGGTCGACCTCGTTCATCGCCACGATAACTTCCGATCCGGCGCTCACCGGCGGCCCGCCGGCCTTCGACCTCGCGGCGTGTTCGGTGGACGACCTGTTCCTGCTGCCCCCGCTCAGTCGCGCGGCATTCCGCGACCTGGTTACGGCCGCGGTTCGCTATGACCTCGCGGGCACTGATCTGGACGATCTGTTCGCCCGCACCGGCGGCAACCCCAAATGGGGTCTCGAACTGGTCTACCAGTCAGCCCCGGGCATCCCGCTCAGGAATGTGCCGTTGTCTATGCGAGAGACCGCCCTGGAGCGGATCGATTCCCTTCCCTCGGCGACTGTGCGGCTGCTCGCCGCTCTCGCATTGCTGGGCAGTAGCACCCCTGCGGAGTTGGTCGCCATCCTGCAGATCACTGACTCCGAGCTGGCGTCTGCCCAGCAGTCCGGGCTCGTCCTCTACGACGGCGACATGCTAAGACCCGTCCATCCGATCCTCGCGGGGGCGGCTCTCGATCAGCTCGATCCCGACGGCACCACGGCTCTTCGCAACGGGATATTCAATGGCAGTACCAGCATCGTGGAGCGAGCCACGCAGCTGGATCGCGTCACCGTCGCCGGACAGGATGAGGCCGTCGCCTCATTGCTACTCAACGCCGCGGTTCAAAGCCGTGACGACGGCGAAATACCGACAGCAATCCGTTTGGTCCGTCGCTCGATCGCGCGGACAGATCCTTCGGCGGGTACATTCCTGCCACGCGAATGGGCGTTGGCGGAGATGCTCTTCTCGCAAGGCATGGTCGACGAGAGCGCCGCGATCCTCGAGAAGATCCCCTTCGCGATGCTGTCGATCGCCGACCTCGATCGCCTCCTCCCTCTCACGCTCGTCGTCCTGTCGGCGCGGGATGGCGAGGCGGAGGCGGCTCGGTACCTGAGGCGATTGCGCGTTGCGCTCGACCACGACGCCACGCGGTGCGCCATGCTCGACGCCTACAAGGCCGAAGCGGAGGGCGATCCGGACGAGCGCCGGCGGCTGGCAGGCGGGGCTCTGGCCGTGCTTCGTGAAGCAGACGCGGCCCCGATAACTCGACACCGGGCGATCGGGGCGCTGGTGGCCGCAAATCTCGATTCGGGATTCGGCTTGGACTCCAACCTCCTCGAGGAGGCCGAGCAGCTTGAGCCACGTCTTGCTGAGCTGGCTCTCAATGACAGCGCCGATGGACAGCGAGCGCTCTTCGCATATCAGGCAGACGACCTCGACACGTCGCGGAGAGCACTCGAGATCATCGGGCGACGCGCCAAGGATGAGGGCGAGGTCTTCATGGCGGCGGTGTTCGGCATCCATCTGGCCGCGGTTCAGGCGCTGTCGGGCCAACTCGACACGGCCAGAGCCACCATCGCCGAATGGGAGTCCTTCGAGGCGTTCACCTCCCCTCCCCCCAGTCTCGTCACGGCACGAGGACTCATCTTGCTGCGGGACACCGACGAGGCACCGTTGCGCGATTTGGTCGCTCAGCCGCATCGTCATGGTTCGGAATCGATTGCGGTTATCGTTCGTGCAGCGCTCATCGGGATGGCAGCCGCACGTCGACACCGGTGGGAGGAAGCGGTGTTCGAGCTCGAGCGGGCGCGCGACGTCTCCCTCAAGGCGGGGATCGCCGAGCCGGGGCGGCGCCTGTGGGCGGATTTCGCCTTGGCCCAGACGTACGTGGCTCTCCAACGCACTGAGGAAGCTGCAGAGATCGGGGAGGGGCTCAAGAAGATCTCGGGCGGGCAGCGACCGCTCCTGGATGGGGCGGCAAGCCGCATCGACGGGCTCATCGCCGATCGACAGGGCCGCTCAGCCGAGGCCACGGCGCTGTTGCGGCGGTCCGTCGGTCTGCTCAGTTCGGCAGGATTCCCATCGGAGATGGCGCTTTCCCTCTTCGAGCTGGGTCGGCACCTTCTCACGACGCGCATGCGTGATGGGGCGGCCGAGACGCTGGCCCGCGCTGCGGAGATAGCGTCCTCGGCCGGCGATCTGCAACTGGTCGAGATGATCGGCCGCACCCAATCCAGTACGCGCTCGGGGGCCATCCACACCCTGCTGAGTGCACGAGAGCGGATCATTGCGGAGGAAGCGGCCGAGGGCCGCACGAATCGGGAGATCGCTGAAAGCCACTTCCTCAGCATCCGCACCGTGGAAACCCAGTTGTCATCGGCGTACCGCAAGCTCGGCATACGCTCGCGCGGCGAGCTCACCGCACTCGTTATCCGGGAGCGAGCAGGCTGACCGTGTGCGGTGCAGCCTCCTGCGCTAGGTATTCCAGAACCGGTTGCGGTCGAAGTCGCTCCGTGCCGCTCGCGATTGCTCACGTTCCAGCTCAGCGAGCGCGGCGCCAGTCGGCCGCTCACCTTCCGTCTCCGACGGCCAGAGACTGGGGTCCACATACGCCATCGCGCAGATCTCGGCCTGACGCAGGTATTCGCTCCAGTACTCCCGCCACACGCGACCGAGGAACCGCAGAACAGCCCTCATCGAACCCCTCCCAGCTCCAGCACGGTGTCGAAGCCGTCAAGATCGTCGGATGCGTCGTTCTCGATGGCGAGAGTCGTGGTCATCCGAGCGACCGTGAAATAGAACCCAACGATGGTGATGGTTTCCACGATCTCCTGCTCCGAGAAATGCCGCCTCATTCCCGCGAATTCGTTCTCTCGCACCAGAGGTGACTCCAGTACCGCGATCGCGAACCGAATCAGCGCCCGCTCCATGGAAGTGAATGTCGCGTCGGACAACTCCCACTGAGAGGTGAGAGCGAGTGCGCGCCGCTCAGCTTCCGTGACTCCGCACGACGCTGAGATCGCAGTGTGCTGGGCCACCACATACGACGACTCCATCGCGTTGGCAACAGCGAGCACGATCAACTCACGATGTCGAGGTGAGAGCCTGAGCTCTGCCAACTGAGTCGCGCCTAATTGCGCGATCTGCAGAAGCAGTGGCTCCGCGTGCGCCCACATGCGAAGCCCATTGATCAGCGGACGGCCCCCGAGCAATCGCTCGGTGGTATCGGTCAGGGCGCTCAAGTCGGGGTAGTCGATTCGTGCCATTGGTGCCTCCTGTATTCGGTGCAGCGCGATCGCTTTCGACGCTAGATACTCGGGGCGCTGCCCCGAATCGGTGATAACGCTGACGCACCACGTAAGCCGCGGCAGGGCGGGCCATTCTCGCCCGAGGATTACGTAGGAACATACGTAGCCCGCCGGATGGTTCCTGTCAGACCGCGAATTAGGCTCCTCGGCGACCCCTCACCGGTCGGGTCATAACCCGCTCGTCATGAGCGCTGATCTGGAGGATGCACATGCCGAGCGAACCTGGTCCGACAACCCGGCGCTTCGATGCCGCGCCCATGCTGGGAGAACTGACCGAAGCTCGCCGCTGGCTTCACGAGAACGCCGAGATCGGACTGGATCTCCCGAAAACACAGGCCTTCGTGCTCGACCAACTCTCCGGACTCGACCTGGAGGTGACGACCGGACGGCAGCTCTCCTCGGTCACCGCCGTTTTGCGGGGTGGCAAGCCGGGGCCGACGGTCCTGCTGCGCGGAGACATGGACGCGCTGCCGTTTGCCGAGCCCGCTGGGCTGCCATTCGCCTCCACAACTGTGGCGATGCACGCGTGCGGCCATGACCTGCACACGGCAGGACTTCTCGGGGCGGCAAGGCTTCTGCACGACAGGCGCGCGGATCTGCCTGGCTCTGTCATCTTCATGTTCCAGCCCGGCGAGGAGGGCTACGCAGGGGCACGGCACATGATCGAGGAGGGTGTGCTCGACGCCGCCGGCGAGCGGCCGGTAGCGGCATACGCAGTCCACGTCGACTGCGTGAAGGATGCGGGCACCTTCTTCACCCGCGGCGGCCCGATGCTGGCGGGTGCCGGAGGGATGGAGATTCGCATCACCGGCACCGGTGGCCACCCTGCCTTCCCCGAGCACGCGGTGGACCCCATCCCCATCGCTGCGGAGATCGTCCTGGCGATTCAGAGCTTCGTAGCGCGTCGAGTGCCAGCATCCGACCCGGCCGTCGTGTCAGTGATGAGCATCAACAGCGAGCAGCTCGCTTCTAATGCGCTCCCCATCACCGTGACCATCAAGGCGTTTGTCCGCAGCTTGTCGTATGAAACAAGTTCGTTGGTGCGCGATAAGTTGCCCGCGCTTGTCTCCGGTATCGCGGCAGCGCACGGCGCCGAAGTCTCGATCGCGTACGGCGACTCGTACCCCGTGACCGTCAACGATGCGGAGGAAGCCTCGCTCGCGCTGGACGTGCTGCAGGAGCTGCACGGACGGGACGGCGCTCAACTCCTGTCAGCACCGTTGATGGCGACAGAGGACTTCTCGTACGTGCTTCAGGAGGTGCCCGGCGCGCTCATCGTCCTGGGGGCACGCCCCGCGAATGTGCCAGCTGAAGGCGCTCCCGGTATGCATTCCGTCGGTGCAGTCTTCGACGACGGTGTGCTCGCACGTCAAGCGGAGGCACTCGCCGAAGTCACGTGGCGGCGCCTCAACGCGGGGAGGCGCTGAGCCGTGGATCTCCACATGGAATGGGTGAGCCCGCGGCTGCACTTCGTTATGACGGAGCATGTCAACTGGGTGATCTACAGCGGTCCGGATGGCGTGACGCTGATCGACGCGGGTTATGTCGGCCAGCGGGACCTTCTTGAGCTCTCCCTGCTGCGGATGGGCCGTTCCCCGCGCGACGTGGACTCGGTGCTCCTGACCCATGCGCACGCCGATCATCTGGGCGGGGCGTCCTGGTTGGCGGCCGAGTACGGAACCCCGGTGTACAGCGGGGACCGCGAGGTGGCGCACGCGAAGCGGGAGCGGCTCGAGCAGGTCGGCGTGCCCGACGTGCTGCGAAATGCCCTCCGGCCCGGTGTCCTGTCTTGGGCCGCCGGCATCTTCCCCTTGCTCGACGGGAAGCCGAAGCTCGGGGTGCCCGGCGTCCGCCCACTCCCGCTCGACGGGGGCAGGGTCGATGTCCCGGGCTCGCCCGTCCCCGCAACCATCGCGGGCCACACCACAGGCAGCACCGTCTACCTGTTTCCGGATGAAGGGGTGGTGGTCGTCGGCGATGCACTCGTGACCGGCCACCGGACGTCGCTACGGGAGGGGCCGCAGATGCTGCTTCCCATGTTCCATCACGACGAGAAGCTGGCTCTCGCGTCGCTCGAGCAGCTCGCCGAGATGGACGCCGGGATCATTCTTCCCGGGCACGGCCCGAGTTGGAAGGGAAGTCCGCGCGAGGCTGTCGCCCTCGCCGTCGGCCCGGAACGCGCGCCCTGACGGGTTGGGTCAGGGCGCGCGTCACTAGCGACTTATCGATCGGAGGCGTTGCGGTCGCCGAAACGGCGCACCCCGGATTCCCCGGGGCGCGCCGTTCGCGGTGCACGTTGCTACGACTTGATGAAGGCCAGCAGGTCGGGGTTCAGCACATCGGCATGCGTCGTGAGCATGCCGTGCGGGTAGCCCTCGTAGATCTTGAGGGTGGAGTTGCTCAGAAGGTCGGCCTGCTTCAGCGACGCATCCTTGTACGGCACGATCTGGTCATCGTCGCCCTGGGTGACGAGAACCGGAACCGTGATCGCCTTCAGGTCTTCCGTCTGGTCGGTCTCCGAGAACGCCTTGATGCCCACGTAGTGAGCGAGTGCGCTGCCGGTCATCCCCTGTCGCCACCAGTTGTCGATCACCTTCGGGTAGATGGTGGCACCTGCCCGGTTGAAGCCGTAGAACGGCCCCGAGGCGACCGCCTGGTAGAACTCGGCGCGGTTGGCGGCCAGCGCGGTGCGGAAACCGTCGAACACCGAGATGGGCGTGCCGTCGGGGTTGGCATCCGTCTGCACCATCAACGGAGGGACGGATGACACCAGGATCGCCTTGGCCACGCGCCCCTGCGGCTCGCCGTACTTGGCGACGTAGCGCGCCACCTCACCGCCGCCGGTCGAGTGACCGATGTGGATGGCGTTCTGCAGGTCGAGGTACTCCACGACAGCGGATGCGTCGCTCGCGTAGTGGTCCATGTCGTGGCCGGTGCCGATCTGGGTCGACCGTCCGTGACCGCGGCGATCGTGGGCGATCACCCGGTAGCCCTTGTCGAGGAAGAAGAGCATCTGAGCATCCCAGTCGTCCGCCGACAGCGGCCAGCCGTGGTGGAACATGATGGGCTGCGCGTCGGGGTCGCCCCAGTCTTTGTAGTAGATCTCCACGCCATCATCTGTGGTCACAAATCCCATGATCAACTTCCTTTTCGGGTCGAACCGAGCCGAGCTCAGCGCGACGGTGAGACTTTTCTGCTCGTCGCGAGCTGACGAGTGCGTCAACACTAAAGTCGAGGCGCTCGCGAGCCGTGCGACTCCTGTCCGGGATGATCCGACACCTGTTCAGTCATTGTGGATGTGAAGTAGACAGCGTCCACATCGAGGGGTAAGTTACGACCATGCCAGACTTCGTCGCCTTGACCGTGTTCGCCGGCCTCCCCGTCCGCAGCCTCTCCGCCGCGTCCGACTGGTACACCAAGCTCCTGGGGCGAGAGCCGGATGCTCGTCCCGCTCCCGGCGTCGCCGACTACTACCTCGCCCAGGGGCGGGTGCCCGAACTCGGCACCTTCCAGCTCCGGGAAGACCCGGCGCGAGCCGGGGGCGGCGTCATGACGCTCAACGTGAGCGACATCGAGAGCGTGGCAGAGCGCCTCGCGAACCTGACCGTGCCCTTCGAGACGCAGACATTTCCGATCGACGCCGAGACGGTGAGCTCGGTCACCGTCGGCACGTTCGAGGACCCCGACGGCAACGCCGTCACGGTCGTGCAGCCGAACGCGCGCTGAGCCCCGTTCGACTCAGCCCTTACGCCAGTCGTCGGTCTCCATGTGCGAGCCGGCCTGCGGCCCCATCTGCAGCATCCCGCCGTCAACCGTCCAGCTCGCCCCGGTCACATACGACGTCGCCGGTGACGCAAGGAATGCGACAACAGCGGCGACCTCCTCCGCAGTGCCCGGTCGGGTGAGCGGGATGCCCGGACGGTGGGTGTTCTCGGCGTCCCCGGAATCCATTCCGTTGAGCGGGGTGGCGATCTCGCCCGGAGCCACCGCGTTCACTGTGATCCCGAACTCGCCGAGTTCGAGAGCCATGGTCTTCACCAAACCGCCGAGCCCGTGCTTGGCCGCCACGTAGGCGGCGGAGCCCACTCGCGGCTGGGTCTCGTGCACGCTCGTGATGGCGATGATGCGGCCGCCCGCTCCCTGCGACCGGAGTCGCCGGGCAGCGGCCTGCATCCCGACGAACGCACCGTCAAGGTTTAGCGCAACCGTGGAGCGCCAGTCATCTAGGGACATCTCGAGGAACGGCTGGCCCCCGCCGCCGCCGGCGTTGTTCACGAACACGTCGAGACCACCCAGCGCATCGGCCAGCTCGTCGATCACGCGGCCCGCATCTTCGAGGTCGGTGGCGTCGAATTGCGCGGTCACCGCGTTCACGCCGAGCTCGCGTGCCTGTCGGGCGACCTCCTCGGCGCCCTCCTGATCCGAGTGCCAGGTGATGCCGACATCCATCCCCGCGCGAGCCAGCGCCAGGGCGGTTGCGGCGCCGATGCCCGAGTCGGACGCGGTGACGATGGCGTACTTCGGTGCGAACTCGCTGCTCATCACACGCCTCCCGCTACTGGCCGCGGCCGGTCTTCTGCTGCAGCCGCTCGATGTGCTCGGATGCCTCGGCCTTCGTGATGTCGGCGGGGATCTCCTCCCCCGCCTCCCGGGCTAGGGTGTCGAGGTAGCTGCGCTGGGCTGCCGTCATCGGCTCATCGCCCGTGACCCAGTCGGAGGGATCTTTGGCGGCAGGGTTGCTGGAATCGGGGGCGGTCGCGCCGAGCATGTCATCAGTCATCTTTCGACTGTACGAGCCGCAATTCGGTCTGCACAGGGGGTTGCGCGACGCGCTTCGAAGCCCGAGTACAAAGCCCGAGCGGGCCGCTCACTCCCGAGACGGAGCGACCGTGATGCGCATCACGGTCTTGCTCTTGCCGATGTGGCGCTCGAAGGTGAACCCGGCCTTCTCGAACATCGCCCTCGTACCGTTGTGGAGAAACGACGACGAGGTCTTCTTTCCCGGTGTGAGTTCATTCGGGAACGAGACCACTTCGCCTCCGCCCGCCAGCGCGATCAGCTCAAGAGCACCGTCGAGGGCCTCCCGCGCAACTCCCGATCGTCGGTGATCTCGGTCGACGAAGAAGCACGTGATGCGCCACGGGGCAGGTGCGGCCTCCCCCGCGTCGTACTGCTTGCGATGGTAGATGCCCGGTAATTCGTCTGGACTTCCGTACTGGCACCAGGCGATCGCGTCGTCGCCGTCGAACACCAGAGCGGCGTGCGCGACGCGCTCCTCGACGAGTCGTTGCTTGAATGTCGGCCTGTCGTACTCGCTCTTGATGGTGTGATCGGTATCGCCGTGGAAGTAAGAGCAGTAGCAGCCGCCCCACACCCCGTTGTGCTTCTGTGCGAGCGCCAGCCATGCCGGGAAGGTTTCGGGACTGAGCGGCTTGATCACGTGCGAGGTCGCGATATCGGCAGCATCCTCGTCGGCCATGGCAGTCCTCGCGTCGGTGCGACCAGTCTCGCAACCGGAACCGGCTGTCGACAAGACCCGCGGGCGCGGCCTATTCGATGGCGGCCGTAGTTTGGTCAATTGACGGAGGCGACCCGACGCCAGGGAGTCGAACATTGGGGTCTGGACCACTCCCATCACCCGTCCTCTCGAGGAGCAACTCATGACCACCGACATCTCGTCCCCCGCGGTGCTGCCCGCCTCGTTGGCGGCAACCCGACGACGACACGGGAGGTGGTGGAAGATCCTGCTCGTGGGGATCGCACTGTGGGCCGCGTCGGTGGTGGTCACCGGCGTCACGCTCAACGTGAACCTGGTGCCCACGATCATCCTGATCGGCAGCTTCCTCGTGCCATTCGTCGTGACCGTCTTCGCCACCGAACGAACGATCAACGTCACGGCCATCCGCTTCCTGCTCGCCTTCGCAGTCGGCGGAGTGTGCGGGGTGCTGGGAGCCTCGCTGCTCGAGTACCAACTGATGTCTTCGGCCCTGCTCTTCGTGCTGGTCGGCGCGATCGAGGAGGGGGTGAAGCTCGTGGTGCTCGTGGTTATCGGCTGGGGCGTGCACCCGAAGACGGCACGGCAAGGCGCGCTTCTGGGCGCGGTCGTCGGAGCGGGATTCTCGGCTTTCGAGTCGGCGGGCTACGCGTTCTCCTCGGCGATCGCAGGCCGGGGCATCAGCCTCACCAACCTCGTCGAGACCGAACTCGTTCGCGCCTTCCTGTCGCCCCTCGGTCACATCCTGTGGACCGCCATTCTCGGGGCGGTCCTCTTCGGCGTCGCGGCGAAGACGGGACGATTCCGCTGGTCGTGGGCGGTTCCGGTGGCGTTCGTCGGGGTCGCCCTGCTGCACGCCCTGTGGGACTCGGCCGGGGCCCTCGGTGAGCTGATCGCGCGCGCGATTCTGGGTGCGCCGACCCCGACCCCCTTCGGTTCGCTGACGCCTGATGATGGCGCGCTCTCGGGGCTGACCCTGGGATTCTTCATCGGGTTGCTCGCGGTCACCGCCATTGTGGGCATCCTCGCCCTCGTGCTCAGTTTGCGGCACTTCCGGTCCCGGACCGCTGGCTCGCTCGCCGAGTCGGATGGTCTCGTCGCGCCGCGCACTCGCTGAGATGACACGAGCTCGGGAGAATCGGTTGCGCTCAATGAGTAGTGAGTGTACAGTCACTCTCATGACCACACGCAGTTCCATCCTCTCCACCGCCGAGGCGCGCAAGCCCCTCGTCGCCGCCGGCGCGGTGCGCGCGTTCGCACGGGCCGGCTTCCACGGCACGACGGTCGCCGATGTCGCGCGTGAGGCCAAGATCTCTCCCGCCTACGTCTTCAAGCTCTTCCCGAGCAAGGAGAGCCTCTTCGTCGCCGGGCTTGACGAGTGCTTCAACCAGGTCGTTGCCGCGCTCGAGGCTGGCGCCGATGCCGCGACCGATCAGTCAGCCGAAGCCATCCTCTACTCAATGGGTGGCGCCTACGCCGACCTGATCAGCGATCGCACCCTCCTCATGCTGCAGGTGCACGCGCAGTCCGTGGCCGAGCTGCCCGAGATCGGCCATGCGCTGCGGAGCGGGCTCGCCCGCGTCACCGAATTCGCGAAGACCCGATCTGGCGGGAGCGATCTCGAGGTGCAGCGGTTCATCGCGTTCGGCCAGCTCTGCCATCTCATTGTCACCGCACACATCGACGAAGTACCCGAGCCCTGGGCGGCTCTCCTCACCGAGGGAATCCGCCACTCCTGAACACCATCGCTCGAAGCGCCATTCTTCATGCCGCTAAGAGTGAGTGACCATCCACTCTCCAACTCTCGAAAGGCAACATCATGATCGCCACATCCGAATCCCCCACCCGCCCGCGAAGCACGCGTCGCTGGCTGGCGTTGGGAATTCTCGCCCTCGCGCAGTTCCTCGTCGTTCTCGACGCATCGATCGTCAACATCGCGTTGCCGATGCTCGGCTCGCAGTTGGGTATGGACACCGTCGCGCTGGCGTGGGTCATCACCGCCTACGTGCTGCCCTTCGGCGGGCTCCTGCTCCTCGGCGGACGGCTGGCCGACCGGTACGGGCACCGCAGGCTGTTCCTCATCGGCACCGTGGGTTTCGTCGCCGCTTCGGCCCTGGCCGGCCTGTCCGTCAGCAGCGGGATGCTGCTCGGCGCCCGAGCCCTGCAGGGTGCATCCGCTGCTCTCCTGGCTCCCGCGGCACTGGCCCTCGTGACCCAGCTCTTCCCGCTCGCCAATGACCGCACGAAAGCGCTCGGCATCTGGGGAGCCGTGGCCGGCATCGGATCAGCCGCGGGCGTGCTGCTCGGAGGGGTGCTGACCGCTGCCATCGGCTGGCAGGCGGTGTTCTTCGTCAACCTGCCCATCGGGCTGGTCGTGATCGCCATGATCCCGCGTCTCATCACCAAAGATGTCACCACCGTGCCCTCCCGCCTGGACTACCCCGGCGCGGCCACCATCACCGGTGCGCTCGTCGCTGCCGTGGGTGCCCTCAGCGCCATCGAGCAGGTCGGATTCGCGCACCCCCTCTCCGTCGGCCTGATCGTCGCCGCGCTGGTTCTCGGCACCGCGTTCGTGTTCATCGAGAGCCGCACGAGCAACCCGTTGGTGCCGCTGACGGTCTTCCGCAACCGCAACCTCACGGCCGGAAACATCGTCATGCTCCTCGTCGGCGCGGCCATGGTCGCCCTGTTCTTCGCCCTCTCCGTCTACATGCAGGCGGTGCTGGGGTACGACGCCCTGACGGCCGGGCTGACGCAGCTGCCGCTCGCCGGTGCGCTCGTGGTGGTGGCCGGCCTCGTGCCCGGCGTCATCGGCAAGATCGGTGCATCCCGGGCGCTCATCGGGTCGCTGGTCGTGCTCGCCGCCGGCCTGCTGTGGCTGGCGGCCTCCCCCAGCGACGCCCAATTCGTCGTCAATATCCTCGGCCCGAGCATCCTGATCGGCATCGGGCTCGGCGGCGCATTCGTCACCGCAACCCAGCTGTCGGTAGACGGTGTCGAGGGCGGCGAAGCCGGCCTGGCCGGTGGGCTGGTCAACACCAGCCAGCAGATCGGTGGCGCGCTCGGGCTCGCCATACTCGCCTCCGTCGCGACGGCCCGCACCGGCGCCCTCGAGGCCGCCGGCACCCCCGCCGCCGACGCGCTCACCGGAGGGTTCTCGTGGGCCTTCCTCGGCGCGGCAGCGTTCGCCCTGCTCGCAGCGGTGGTTGCCGGCGTGGCCACCGGGGCCAAGGCCGCCTCTCACAACTGACCCCGTTCGTCCCCAAATAAAACCAACACGAAGGAGCTCGACATGAACATCGAATCAACCACCACAGTTACCGCCCCCCGCACCGTCCGTCGCACGCCACTGTTCA
>Ga0247742_10000258_pt1 | contig 45709 bp, 37 predicted proteins | sample UWRJL208509C2_FD_180944 | JGI IMG/M metagenome (GOLD analysis project Ga0247742, IMG submission 180944) | Plant litter microbial communities from Arlington Agricultural Research Station in Wisconsin, United States - UWRJ-L208-509C-2 | ecosystem: Environmental > Terrestrial > Plant litter >...
GCCGACGCGCCGAGAGCAGCTGGACGAGCCAGGCGGTGAGCGGAATCATGATGATTTCCGCCACCAGATAAGAGGTGGAAATCCACGAGCCTTCTTCCAGCGTGGCGGAAAGGGCACCCTGGATGTCCTTGAGCGATGAGTTGGTGATCTGGATGTCGAGCACCGCCATGAACGCGCCGAGCATCACGCTCATCACCGCGATCCAGTCGCGTCGGGTCGGTTCGCCAACCGGCCGGATCAGCTCGTCACTGGCCACTGTCGTTGCTGCGGTCGGGTTTGATGTTGACCGACACCGTGACCGACATGCCCGGTCGTATCTTGCCCTTGAGAGGGTTGTCCGGGGCGAATGTCAGCTTGACCGGGATCCGTTGTACGACTTTGGTGAAGTTGCCGGTGGCGTTATCGGGCGGCAACAGGCTGAACTGTGCACCGGAGGCCGCGAACAGGCTGTCGATACGGCCCTGAATCGGGGTGTCCGCGAAACTGTCGAATTTCAGTTCTGCGGGCTGACCGATCTGCATGTGGCCGATCTGGGTTTCCTTGAAGTTGGCCTGCACCCAGATGTCCTCATCCGGCACGATCGACAACAGGTAAGCGCCGGCTTGCACGTATTGGCCATTACGGGCAGCGCGTTGTCCGATCAGGCCGCTGATGGGGGAAAGGATCTCTGTACGCTGCACATTGATCCGCGTCTGTGCCAGGTCCGCGCGCGCCGTGGCGATCTGCGCGTCCAGCCGCTTGAGTTCTGCCGACAAGGCGTTGATCTGCTGACGTTGCCCCTGTGCATCGGCCTGTGCCTTGGTGACCTGAGAGCGGGCGATCTGGTTGTCGGCGGTCATGGTCGTCACTTGCGCTTCGGAGACGAATCCGGGCTTGCGCAACGCTTGCAGGCGCGACAAATCCAGCTGAGTGCGCCCCAGCGTCGCCTGGTTGGCCTGCACCTGGGCGTCACTTGATGCGATCAGACTCGATTGCTGAGTCAGTTTGCTCATGGCCTGTAAACGCTCGGCCTCGCGGGTCGCCAGCGTAGCCTGGGCGCGGTCCACTGCCAGGCGAAAGTCATCGGGTTCCAGCCGGACCAACAGCTGGCCTTTTTCGACGTGCTGGTTGTCCTGCACCAGAACCTCACTGACCCGTGCGCCAAGCTGACTGGAGATTCGGGTGATTTCGCCCTGAACGTAGGCGTTGTCGGTGCTCTCGTAAAAGCGGCCCTTGAAGTACCACTGGGCGAAGAATGCGAGGGCGATCAGCACGACCACCACAACGAAGATCAACAGGCGGCGCTTGAGTTGGGCAGGCATGGTCGTTCTGGATTATTGGAATGTAAGCGAATTTATCGTGTTTCCAGTCTGGCACCTAGCCAGCGCCGGGGTAATGACTAGCGCTGATACGCCGGTATTCAGCACCAACGCGCGCCGACTGGCGGTCGGCGCCGGATTTACAGGGTGCATGATGCCCGGCGCTGGAGCCGCAAGCTCTGCGCCTGTTAAGATTCGCGGCTTGTTCGACCTATTCGGAATTCTCCATGACCACCGTTCGCACCCGCATCGCGCCATCGCCTACCGGCGACCCTCACGTTGGCACGGCTTACATCGCGCTCTTCAACTATTGCTTTGCCAAGCAACACGGCGGTGAGTTCATCCTGCGTATCGAAGACACCGATCAGCTGCGCTCGACCCGCGAGTCCGAGCAACAGATCTTCGACGCGTTGCGCTGGCTGGGCATCGAGTGGAGTGAAGGCCCGGACGTTGGCGGTCCCCATGGCCCGTATCGTCAGAGCGAGCGGGGCGACATTTACAAGCAGTACACCCAGCAACTGGTTGACGCCGGTCACGCCTTCCCGTGCTTCTGCACCAGCGAAGAGCTCGACCAGATGCGCGCCGAGCAAACAGCCCGTGGTGAAACCCCGCGCTACGACGGTCGCGCGCTGTTGCTTTCCAAAGAAGAAGTCGCCCGCCGTCTGGCCGCCGGCGAGCCCCATGTGATCCGCATGAAGGTGCCGAGTGAAGGCGTCTGCGTGGTGCCGGACATGCTGCGTGGCGAGGTGGAAATCCCTTGGGACCGCATGGACATGCAGGTCCTGATGAAGACCGACGGCCTGCCGACGTACTTCCTGGCCAACGTCGTTGACGATCACCTGATGGGCATCACCCATGTGTTGCGCGGCGAAGAATGGCTGCCATCGGCGCCAAAGCTGATCCTGCTCTACGAGTATTTCGGCTGGGAAAAACCGACCCTGTGCTACATGCCGCTGCTGCGTAATCCGGACAAGAGCAAGCTCTCCAAGCGCAAGAACCCGACCTCGGTCACGTTCTACGAGCGCATGGGCTTCATGCCCGAAGCGATGCTCAATTACCTGGGGCGCATGGGCTGGTCGATGCCGGACGAGCGCGAGAAGTTCTCGCTGCAAGAGATGGTCGAGCACTTCGATCTGAGCCGCGTGTCGCTGGGCGGACCGATTTTCGACATCGAGAAGCTGTCCTGGCTCAACGGCCAGTGGCTGCGGGAATTGCCGGTCGATCAGTTCGCCAGCCGCTTGCAGAAATGGGCATTTAACAGCGATTACATGATGAAGATCGCCCCCCACGTTCAAGGCCGCGTCGAAACCTTCAGTCAGGTCGTGCCGCTGGGTGGGTTCTTCTTCGCCGGTGGTGTGACGCCTGACCTCAAGTTGTTCGAGCATAAAAAACTCTCACCGGATCAGGTGCGCCAGGTGATTCAACTGATCCTGTGGAAGCTTGAGTCCTTGCGTCAGTGGGAAAAAGACCGGATCACCGGCTGCATCCAAGCGGTGGTCGAGCACCTGGAACTGAAACTGCGCGACGCCATGCCGTTGATGTTTGCCGCCATCACCGGGCAGGCCAACTCAGTGTCGGTGACCGATGCGATGGAAATCCTGGGGCCGGACCTCACGCGATTCCGTCTGCGTCAGGCGCTGGATCTACTGGGTGGCGTGTCGAAAAAAGAAAACAAAGAGTGGGAAAAACTGTTGGGCACAATTGCCTGAGTGCATGCCGACACTTGCGCTCCCCGGTAATAGGGGGCGCAATCAATGGCCGGCGGTCGCGGCTGCGGAGGAGGGTGGTAAGTGATTGTTATCCCGGAAAATTCTTTTACCGGTTGTTTAAAAAGAATTTGACAGCTACCTGGGTCACACTTAATATGCGCCCCGTCCACACGGCAACACAGAAACACGACGGTAACGAAGTGCGTTCTGATTAGCCAAATGTGGGGCTTTAGCTCAGCTGGGAGAGCGCCTGCATGGCATGCAGGAGGTCAGCGGTTCGATCCCGCTAAGCTCCACCAATTTCAGGTTTCAAGGTTTGGCCAAACGGCCTTGAAATGTAAGTGTCAGATCGGTTCCAGCTCCGATCGGACATAGAAGGGGTTGCGTCCCCTTCGTCTAGTGGCCTAGGACACCGCCCTTTCACGGCGGTAACAGGGGTTCGAGTCCCCTAGGGGACGCCAGTTTTACCGAGTGATGCTGAAAAGCAGCACTCCGCCGAGAGGCGTAAAGTCGGGGCTTTAGCTCAGCTGGGAGAGCGCCTGCATGGCATGCAGGAGGTCAGCGGTTCGATCCCGCTAAGCTCCACCAATTTTTGCCAGGGTTCGTCTTGTTGTCATCGACGAATCTGCTCGAAGGTTTTGCGTCCCCTTCGTCTAGTGGCCTAGGACACCGCCCTTTCACGGCGGTAACAGGGGTTCGAGTCCCCTAGGGGACGCCACGATTTCTCGCTCTGCGAGACCAAGGGTCATTCGATTATTGAATGGCCCTTTTGTTTTTCTGCCTTGCCATTTCCCGCCTGCCTAACCTCTTATCCCCTCAGTACCTGTCGCAACACTTGTCATCCCACATGATGCAGATAATATTATCTCCATCATTTCTGGAGGCGCTCATGAACGACAGAAAATCGCAGACCCGCGAACGCATCCTCGCTGCCGCTGGCAAAGCCCTGATCACACGTGGTCCCATCGAACCGAGCGTTAGCGACATCATGGGCGCAGCCGGTTTGACCGTCGGCGGCTTCTACGCTCATTTCGAAAGCAAGGACGCCTTGATGCTCGAGGCGTTCAGCGCCTTGCTCGCTCAGCGCAGAGAAATGGTGGCGACCATCGACGACCAACTACCGGGCGATGAGCGTCGAGCGCTGCTCGCAGCGTTTTACCTGTCGCGCAAACACCGGGATGCCAGCGATCACGCCTGTCCGTTGCCCTCCACTGTAGGTGAGATGTCCAGGCTGCCGGACAACTTTCGCGAAGCCTTGGGCGAGCATGTGGAATTGATGGTCGCGCAATTGGCAGCCAGCCCCGAAGAGGCCGACAAGGTGCTGGCGGACGTGGCGCTGATGGTCGGCGGTCTGGCGCTGGCACGGGCGCTCGGGCCGGGAGACCTGTCGGATCGAGTACTGCGCGCTGCCAAATCAGCCGTGCTCTGATCAGACCATATCCGGCTTTATCGGCCAGCGCTTTTGGTTAAACTGCCTGCCACGAAACTTCGACAGAGCAGGAGTGAGCATGGTCTGGGATCTGGCAACGCCCTTCGTCATCGACTTGAGCGTGGCCGCTGACGACATCGACGGCTTGGGCCACGCCAATAATGCGGTGTACGTGACCTGGCTTGAGCGCTGCGCCTGGCGTCATTCGCAGCAGTTGGGGCTGGACCTGAGCGAATACCGCCGGCTCGACCGGGCGATGGCAGTGGTCAGGCATGAGATCGACTACCTCGCCAGCGCCTACCAGGATGATGAGTTGCAGCTGGCGACCTGGATCGTCGATTGGGACCAGCGCCTGAAAATGACTCGCCGTTTTCAACTCAAGCGCCCCAGCGATGGCGTTACGCTGTTGCGCGCCCAAACCACGTTTGTCTGCATCGAGCTGTCCAGTGGCAAGCCCAGGCGCATGCCCGCCGAGTTCATCGAAGGCTACGCTCCTGCACTGATGACAGCCAAATCCTGACGTCCGGCGCTTCAGCGGCGTTCCCATCAACGCCGTTGCGCCGTAAACTGCCGGACTTTTTTTCGAGTGTGATCCATGCAAATTGCCCTGGCGCCCATGGAAGGCCTGGTCGACGATATCCTGCGCGATGTGCTGACTCAGGTCGGCGGCATCGACTGGTGCGTGACCGAATTCATCCGGGTGACCGAGCGGTTGCTGCCGGCTCACTATTTTCACAAATTCGCTTCTGAACTGCTCACCGACGCCAAGACCCGCGCCGGCGTGCCGTTGCGTGTCCAACTGCTGGGCTCCGATCCCGTTTGCCTGGCGGAGAACGCAGCGTTTGCTGCCGAGTTGGGCGCGCCGGTGATCGACCTGAATTTCGGTTGCCCGGCCAAAACCGTCAATCGCTCTCGCGGCGGTGCGGTGCTGCTCAAAGAGCCTGACCTGCTGCACGACATCATCAGTCAGGTGCGTCGTGCGGTCCCGGCGCACATTCCGGTCACGGCCAAAATGCGTCTGGGCTTTGAGAACACCGATCCGGCGCTCGATTGCGCCAGGGCTCTGGAAGCCGGCGGCGCCGAGCACATCGTGGTGCATGCCCGGACCAAGGTCGACGGCTACAAGCCACCGGCGCACTGGGAATGGATCGGCAAGATTCAGGACGTGGTCAAGATTCCGATCATCGCCAACGGCGAAATCTGGACGGTTGACGACTGGCGTCGCTGCAAGGAAATCTGCGGCGCGCGGGACATCATGATTGGCCGTGGGCTGGTGGCGCGTCCGGATCTGGCGCGGCAGATTGCGGCTGCCGAGGCGGGCAGGGAAGTGGTCGCCATGACGTGGGCCGAGTTACAGCCGCTGGTGCGCGAGTTCTGGCAACAGGCCTTGGATAAAATGACCCGGGTTCAAGCGCCGGGCCGCTTGAAACAATGGGTAGTGCTTCTGACCAAAAGCTATCCGGAAGCGGTGGTGTTGTTCGACGCCCTGCGCCGCGAGACCGACTGCGAACGCATCAGCCAGATGCTGGGCGTACAGCAACAGGAAGTCGCCTAGCGCACCCGGTTCTAAATCTGGCGTTGCAGCAACGCCTCGAACTTCTCCAGGGTTAGCGGTTCGCTGAACAGATAGCCTTGATACACATGGCAGTCCAGTTCCGCCAAAAACGCCAGTTGCTCAGGCTTTTCGACGCCCTCGGCGATGATTTTCAGATTCAGACTACGTGCCATGGCGACGATGGCACGGATGATTTCGGCGTCGTTGGGGTCGGTGGTCGCGTCACGAATGAATGACTGATCGATCTTCAGCGCATCAACCGGCAGGCGCTTGAGGTAGGTCAGGGACGAGTAACCGGTGCCGAAGTCATCCATCGCGAAACTGACCCCCAGTTGTTTCAGGCGGCGCATCTTGGCAATGGTGTCCTCCAGATTCTGGATGACAATGCCTTCTGTTATCTCCAGTTTCAGCACCGCGAACGGCACATCGTGGGCACGCAGACTGCCTTCGACGCGATCAAAAAAGTCCTTCTGACGAAATTGCCGCGGGCTGATGTTGACGCACAGGCTGAAGTCTTCGCAGTCGATCAGCCCACGGCGTAGCAAATCGCCCGCGGCGCGGCACGCGTCATCCAGAATCCAGTTGCCGACCTCAACGATTAACCCGCTTTCCTCCAGCACCCGAATGAACTGTGTCGGCGCCATCGGGCCCGCCAGTGGGTGCTGCCAGCGCAATAGCGCCTCGGCGCCGGTGATCCGATTGCCTCGCGCGTCTACCTGCGGCTGGTATTGCAAGCTGAATTCGCCTCGGGCCAAAGCCAGGCGCAGATCGTTTTCCATCTGCAGGCGCTCGCTCGCCGCTTTCTGCATGGTCGCGTGGTAGAGCTGAGTGACATTTCGCCCCGAGTCCTTGGCGCGGTACAGCGCAATATCGGCGCGCTTGAGCAGGTCGTCCGCAGTGGAGCCGTCGTCCGGAATCAATGCCACGCCGATGCTTGGGGTCACCTGCAAACGTTGTCCGTCGAGGAACATCGGCTGGGCCAGCAGTTCGCGCAGGGTATTGGCAAACACCTGCACTTGATCAGCCACTTCACTGCGCGAACCTTCCAGCCCGCTGATCAGCACCACGAACTCGTCGCCGCCCAGTCGCGCGACGGTGTCTTCCATGCGCACGCTGGCTTCGAGTCGGGCAGTCACGATCTTCAACACGCGGTCACCCACCGGGTGGCCCAACGAATCGTTGATGTGTTTGAAATGATCCAGGTCCAGAAACAAAAGGGCGCCGCGCAGGTCGTGGCGTTTGAGCAGGGCGATCTGCTGACTCAGGCGGTCCATCAATAACGCGCGATTGGGCAGATTGGTCAGCGGGTCGTGATAGGCCAGGTGTTGAATCTGCGCCTGGGCGTTTTTCAGTTCGCCAATGTCCCGCGCGGTCAGTAGCAGGCAGGCAACCTCATTGATGATGATCGGGTCGATGGACACGTCAACGGTGAGGATGTCACCGTTCTTGTTGCGCCCCAGCAACTCGCGATGGTGCACCCGGCCTTTTTCCGCCAGCTCCTTGATCAGGCAGTTGCGCTGCGTGGTGTCCGCCATGATGCCGAATTCGTGAGTGGTGCTGCCGAGTACTTCCTCGCTGGTGTAACCGGTCAGGCGGCAAAAGCCGTCGTTGACCTCGACGTAGCGGCCGCTGACTTGTTCGGTGATGATGATTGCGTCGGGGCTGTGATGAAACGCCTTGGCGAACTTCTCTTCACTGGCTTTGAGCGCAGCTTCGGCGCGGCGCTCCTGAGTGATGTCGCGCAGCGTGGTGACGACGCAGGTTTTGCCCTCCATCAAAATCGGTCGGCTGGCGGTGAGACAGGTCAGCGTATCGCCTGCCTTATTGCGCAGCAGTAGTTCGTAGTTATCGACTTTCTGGTACTGGATGATCTGCCGGTTGCGCCGATGACGTTCTTGCGGATGCACCCAGAACCCGACGTCGTCTACGTTCAGGCCGATGATTTCATCGGCGCGCCAACCGAAGATCTGAGTAAAGGCGGGATTGACTTCGATGAACTCACCGGACTCCAGTTGAGTGACGCACACCGGATCGGGGCTTGCGTGGAATAACCCGACAAATTTTTGCTCGGAGCTGCTCAGGCGTTTCTCACGCTCCACCTGTTCGGTGATGTCCAGCAGCGTCCCGGCCATGCGCAGCGGCTGGTTGTGCGAGTCGCGGTAAAGGCGGGCGCGACACTCGAGGTAGCGCGAGCTGCTGTCGGCCAGTTGAATGCGATAAGTGAGGTGATAACGGTTGTCGCTGCCTTCGCACAGGGCGCGAAAGCTCTGGCGCATCACCTCGCGTTGTTCCTCAAGCACGTTGCTGAAAAAGACCTCCACCGGGCCATGGAAGGGCATGCCTGGCTCAGCGCCCTGCAGCTGTGCGGCGCGGGCGCAGGCATACAGCATGCCGCTGGGAATGTGCCAGTCCCAGATACCCATTTGCGCCGAGTCCAGCGCCAGGTCAAGTCGTTCCTGGCTTTGCTTGAGCGCAAGATCGGCGCCCATTGATTCGGTAAGGGCGATAAGCGGACTGTCTGCGGTGATTGGCATGCGTTCACGAGCCTTGTGATTAAATCCGGTCAATCCATCTGTTCATTACGGCCGGCTGTCGACCTGCCCGTCGAGCAAAGCCATGAACGCGCGAGCGGCGTTCGATAAAGTGCGTTCGGTGTGGACAATGTAGCCTAGCTGGCGGTGGAGCTGAATGCCCGGCAACGGAATCCGCGCCACTTGCTCATCGAGCATGGTCCGGGGCAATACGCTCCAGGCCAGGCCAATGGAGACCATCATCTTGATCGTTTCCATATAGTTGGTGCTCATGGCGATGTTGGGCTTGATCCCCTGCGCCTCGCACAGCCGGCTGACGATGTGATGGGTGAAGGTGTTGGAACCGGGAAAAACCGCCGGATAGGCCGCGACGTCGGCCAGGGTCACTTCGCCGCTGTTGACCAGCGGGTGCTCTGGCGCTGCGACGAAATCCAGTGGGTCATCCCAGACCGGCACCGCCTTGACCAGCCCATGAGGTTGCGGCGCCAGGGTAATGACAGCCAGTTCGGCGCGGCCGTGGAGGATTTCTTCGTAGGCCACTTCCGAATCGAGAAACTGAATATCCAGCGCGACCTCAGGATAAAGGCGGGTGAAGGCCCGAAGCAGGGGCGGTAACCGATGCAGGCCGATGTGATGGCTGGTGGCCAGAGTCAGGCGTCCGCTGACTTCGCCCGTCAGGTTGGTCAGGGCGCGGCGGGTGTCATCCAGCACATTGAGGATTTGGTAGGCCCTGGGCAGCAGAGCCCGGCCTGCCTCGGTCAAACCGACTTCCCGGCCCAGCCGATCGAACAATCTGACCTTCAATTGCTGCTCAAGTCCGGCGATGCGTTTGCTCACTGCAGGCTGGGTCAGGAACAGACGCTCGGCCGCAGCCGAAAAACTTCCGGTTTCAGCGATGGCGATAAAGGCGTTGAGGTTGGCCAGGTCCATTTCAGGATTCCAGTTGGTTATGCAAAGCATAAAAAATATGAATTTGAGTTATTTAAGCATATTCCTTAGCATCCCCCTCACAAGCCAAGGGTTATTGTTCAGCGATGCGTTCAGCAACGACCGCGGCATAGAAACAAGCTGATGAGGAAAACGTCTGATGGCCGGCAAAACGCTCTACGACAAGCTCTGGGATTCGCATTTGGTCAAGCAGCGCGACGACGGTTCGGCGCTGCTTTACATCGACCGTCACATCATCCATGAAGTGACCTCGCCGCAAGCCTTTGAAGGCCTGCGCCTGGCAGGGCGCAAGCCTTGGCGCATCGATGCCAACATCGCGACCGCAGACCACAACGTCCCCACCACCCCTGAGCGCAAGGGTGGCGTTGAAGCGATTGTCGATCTGGTTTCCCGTCTACAGGTCAAGACCCTGGACGATAACTGCGAAGAGTACGGCATCACCGAATTCAAAATGAACGACGTGCGTCAGGGCATCGTTCACGTCATAGGCCCCGAGCAGGGCGCTACCTTGCCGGGCATGACGGTGGTCTGCGGCGATTCCCACACCTCGACGCACGGCGCTTTCGGCGCTCTGGCTCATGGCATCGGCACCTCCGAGGTCGAGCACGTACTCGCCACGCAGTGCCTGGTCGCCAAGAAAATGAAAAACATGCTGGTGCGCGTCGAAGGCAAATTGCCGTTTGGCGTGACAGCGAAAGACATCGTGCTGGCAATCATCGGCAAAATCGGCACGGCCGGTGGTAACGGCCACGCCATTGAATTCGCCGGCAGCGCAATCCGTGATCTGTCGGTCGAAGGCCGTATGACCATCTGCAACATGTCCATCGAAGGCGGCGCCCGGGTCGGTCTGGTTGCCACCGACGAGAAGACCATTGCCTACGTCAAAGGCCGTCCGTTCGCGCCAAAAGGCGAGCAGTGGGACATGGCGGTAGAGAGCTGGAAAGATCTGGTGTCCGACGACGATGCGGTGTTCGACACCGTGGTCGAACTCGACGCCACCCAGATTAAGCCGCAAGTGAGCTGGGGCACGTCCCCGGAGATGGTTTTGGCGGTGGATCAGAATGTGCCCGATCCTGCCAAGGAAGCCGATCTGGTCAAGCGTGGCTCCATCGAGCGCGCCCTGAAGTACATGGGCCTCAAGGCCAATCAGGCGATCACCGATATTCAGCTGGACCGTGTGTTCATTGGCTCCTGCACCAACTCGCGGATTGAAGATTTGCGCGCTGCGGCAGACATCGCCAAGGGCCGTAAAGTGGCCTCGACCATCAAGCAGGCCATCGTGGTGCCGGGCTCGGGTCTGGTCAAGCAGCAAGCCGAAGACGAAGGCCTGGACAAGATCTTCATCGAAGCCGGTTTTGAATGGCGCGAGCCGGGCTGCTCGATGTGCCTGGCGATGAACCCGGACCGCCTGGAAAGCGGCGAGCATTGCGCGTCCACTTCCAACCGTAACTTCGAAGGCCGTCAGGGCGCCGGTGGTCGTACGCACCTGGTGAGCCCGGCGATGGCCGCGGCGGCGGCGGTCAATGGTCGCTTCGTCGATGTTCGCAGCATGACCCAGGCATAAGGAGCCCAGCATGAAAGCCTTTACTCAACACACCGGCATGGTGGCTCCTCTGGATCGCGCCAACGTCGACACCGATCAGATCATTCCCAAGCAGTTTTTGAAGTCGATCAAGCGCACCGGCTTTGGCCCGAACCTGTTCGACGAGTGGCGTTATCTGGACGTGGGGCAGCCATATCAGGACAACTCCAAGCGGCCGCTGAACCCTGATTTCGTGCTCAACAACGCCCGCTATCAAGGCGCCAGCGTGTTGCTGGCCCGCGAGAACTTCGGTTGCGGCTCAAGCCGCGAACATGCCCCTTGGGCGCTGGAAGAGTACGGTTTCCGGGCGATTATCGCGCCGAGCTATGCCGATATCTTCTTCAACAACAGCTTCAAGAACGGCCTGCTGCCGATCATTCTCGACGAAGCGGACGTGGACGAGCTGTTCAAACAGGTCGAAGCCACGCCAGGCTATCAGCTGAATGTGGACCTTGAGTCGCAAACCGTGACCCGTCCCGATGGTAAGGTTTTGAGCTTCGAGATCGACGCGTTTCGCAAGCATTGCCTGTTGAACGGCCTGGATGATATCGGCCTGACGCTGATCGATGGCGATTCGATCGCCACCTTCGAAAGCAAGCATCGCGCCTCGCAGCCGTGGTTGTTCCGGTAACGGGGATGCGCTGAACAGCGTTCTGTAGGAGCCAGCTGGTTGGCGAGGCGTTAGGGGTGGCGTGTCAGATCCATCGTCTCGCGAATAAATTCGCTCCTACAGATCAGAAATTTATCGGCGCTCTCGTAGCGCCGATGCACTTATTGAAACGAGGGCTTTATGAGCAAGCAGATTCTGATTCTCCCCGGCGACGGCATTGGTCCGGAAATCATGGCCGAAGCGGTCAAGGTGCTTACGCTTGCCAATGACAAGTACGCCCTGGGTTTCGAGCTGACCCACGACGTGATCGGCGGCGCGGCCATCGACAAGCATGGCGTACCGTTGGCCGATGAGACGCTGGATCGTGCGCGTCAATCCGACGCCGTTCTGCTGGGCGCTGTCGGCGGCCCGAAGTGGGACGCCATCGAGCGTGACATCCGCCCAGAACGCGGCCTGCTGAAGATCCGCTCGCAACTGGGCTTGTTCGCCAACCTGCGCCCGGCCATCCTGTACCCGCAACTGGCTGACGCCTCAAGCCTGAAGCCGGACATCGTGGCCGGGCTGGACATCCTGATCGTGCGCGAGCTGACCGGTGGCATCTATTTCGGCTCGCCACGGGGCACCCGCGAGCTGGAGAATGGCGAGCGTCAGGCGTACGACACGCTGCCGTACAGCGAAAGCGAAATCCGCCGTATCGCCCGCGTCGGCTTCGACATGGCCCGCGTGCGTGGCAAAAAGCTGTGTTCGGTGGACAAGGCCAACGTGCTGGCCTCAAGCCAACTCTGGCGTGAAGTGGTCGTGGAACTGGCCAAGGATTACCCGGATGTCGAACTGAGCCACATGTACGTCGATAACGCCGCCATGCAACTGGTGCGCGCGCCCAAGCAGTTCGATGTGATGGTCACCGACAACATGTTCGGCGACATCCTTTCCGACGAGGCTTCGATGCTCACCGGTTCCATCGGCATGCTGCCGTCGGCGTCGCTGGATTCCAACAACAAGGGCATGTACGAGCCTTGCCACGGCTCGGCGCCGGACATCGCGGGCCAAGGCGTGGCCAACCCGCTGGCGACCATTTTGTCGGTATCGATGATGTTGCGTTACAGCTTCAATCAGCACACCGCTGCCGATGCCATCGAGAAGGCTGTCAGCCTGGTGCTGGATCAAGGTTTGCGCACCGGTGACATCTGGTCGCAAGGTAATGCCAGGATCGGGACGCAGGAAATGGGTGATGCCGTAGTCGCCGCGCTGCGCAATCTGTAATATCCCGGGCCCACTACCACGAGTTCGAGTCGAGGCGGCGGAACACAAGCGCATTTCGATTCGCTCCGTAAGGGGCCCCACTTTTAGTTAAGGTGTAGTTGCGATGAAACGTGTAGGTCTGGTCGGTTGGCGCGGTATGGTTGGTTCCGTGCTCATGCAGCGGATGCTGGAAGAGCAGGATTTCGATCTGATCGAGCCGGTTTTTTTCACCACCTCTAACGTCGGTGGGCAGGGTCCATCGGTGGGCAAGGACATTGCGCCGCTCAAGGATGCCTACAGCATCGACGATCTCAAGACTCTCGACGTAGTGCTGACCTGCCAGGGCGGCGACTACACCAGCGAGGTATTCCCCAAGCTGCGTGAAGCAGGCTGGAAGGGTTACTGGATCGACGCGGCATCGTCCCTGCGCATGCAGGACGACGCTGTGATCGTGCTGGACCCGGTGAACCGCAAGGTCATCGATCAGCAACTGGACGCCGGCACCAAGAACTATATCGGCGGCAACTGCACTGTCAGCCTGATGCTGATGGGGCTGGGCGGTCTGTTCGAAGCCGGTCTGGTCGAGTGGATGAACGTCATGACGTATCAGGCAGCCTCCGGGGCCGGCGCGCAGAACATGCGCGAACTGATCAAGCAGATGGGCGCCATCAATGCCTCGGTAGCCGATGAGCTGGCCAACCCTGCAAGCGCGATTCTGGACATCGACCGCAAAGTGGCCGAAGCCATGCGCAGCGAAGCGTTCCCGACCGAAAACTTCGGCGTGCCACTGGCTGGCAGTCTGATCCCGTGGATCGACAAGGAGCTGCCCAACGGCCAGAGCCGCGAAGAGTGGAAAGGCCAGGCCGAGACCAACAAGATTCTCGGTCGCTTCAAGAGCGCGATTCCGGTCGATGGCATCTGCGTTCGCATCGGCGCCATGCGCTGCCACAGCCAGGCGCTGACCATCAAGCTCAACAAAGACGTGCCGATTGCCGACATCGAAGGCTTGATCAGCCAGCACAACCCGTGGGTCAAGCTGGTGCCGAACAACCGTGAAGCCAGCATTCAGGAACTGAGCCCGACTTCCGTCACCGGCACCCTGAACATCCCGGTCGGTCGTCTGCGCAAGCTGAACATGGGCTCGCAATACCTGGGCGCATTCACCGTCGGTGATCAGCTGCTGTGGGGCGCTGCCGAACCCCTGCGTCGCATGCTGCGGATCTTGCTGGAGCGTTGATTCAACGCTTGATGCCAGAAACAAAAAAAACCGCCTCAAGGGGCGGTTTTTTTGTGCGTCTGAAACGTAGTCAGACAGAACGGCTGGCGTCCGCGGCCTGGCGCCGGTCGCGCAATCTGCCGGCCTTCCAGCGCTTGCCGAAATCAATGCCCCACAGTTCGACATGGCGATGGGTCAACATCGACACCACGACCACCGCCACCATCACGAAGACCAGGATCAGGTTGTCATTAACCGCTGTCCCCGTGCTTACGTAACGCATCACTGTACCTGCCGCTTCACCGGGCACGTCGGCAAACAGCCTGACGCCGGTGCGCTTGGCGATGACTTGCAGGGCGGTGCCGACCACGAAAATCACGGCGGCGTGGGTCATATAGATCGAGAACCATAACTTGCCCAGACCGGTGAACAGGTTCAGCCGCAGCAGCTGGGAAATGACTCCGGCCTCGAACGCGAAGATCAGGATGGCCATGCAGGACAGGATCGCCACGTTGAGCGTCTGTGGCTTTTCGCCTTCAGTGATGACGAAGTAAAGCGCGCCGAGAACAGCCACTTCCAGCAGGCTGGCCAGTGTGCGCCCCGGCATCACGTCATACAGCCGGGCATACAGGCGATAGGTCATTGCCCCGCCGAAAAACGCAGCCGCGCCCCACAGCGCGTTGGGTGTGAGCAGCGGGCTCTGGTTAAACAGGGCTGCGCAGGCCACCAGCGCCAGCACCGCAACGGTGACGCGGGCAAGGTTGGGCACTGCAAACACAATCAGCGCGAACAGCAACGCCAGGTAGTACTGCACGCTGACAATCCAGGAGGGGTAGTTGAACGACAGCGCGTTGAACCCTGACCACCATGACTGGATCAGCAGCAGATTCGGCAAAATTTCCTGAGGCGCCCGGTCGCCGCTGAACGCCGGGCCGTTGAGCAGCAGCCCTCTGCGTTCAAGTATCAGCTTGGCGCACTCGAAACCGATGAACACCAGCAGCATCAACACATGCAGCGGGTAAACCCTGCACGTCTGGGTGATGGCGAAATCGCGCAGCTGGCGGGGCGTGGTCAGGTGATTCATGTATTGGCGATAGAGCACAAAGCCGGTGATAGCAAAGAATAACTCGACCACGTAACTGGCATTTTTGAACAGCGCCAGCTCAGAGAAGCTGCGCTCGATATGGGTGTGGTGAGCAATCAGGGCCAATGCGCACAGCCCGCGCAAACTGTCGAATACGGGAAATCGCTTCATCTTACGGATCCTTTTGCAGATGGAGTCCAGCCGATTGCGCAGCACGACGACTCGTGACGGGCCAAGGGCTCATCACAAACAGCAGGAAAACGGGAGGGGGCGGAATGCAACGGGGTGGTTACCACCTTCCGCGCTGATGGCGGATGCAGAGACTGGCAGGTGGTAGGGAGCAGTATGCCGCAGCGCACTTCAAAGCGGTGTATTCATCTGACGATCTGCTATTTTTGATATCCCACAATATGAGATGCAAAGTTATATGTTGAGATTTTGCGATGGCCGGGTTTATAGTCGCCACGCACTCACTCAAAAAAACAAATCAGGTGAAGCGATGCAGGCGCAATTGATCGCGCTCGATTGGGGGACGACCTCTCTTCGTGCTTATCGGCTCGGCGAAAATGGCCGGGTATTGGAACAACGCGCATTGGCGGCCGGGATCATGCAGCTGCCCACCGCCCCCCGGGAAATCGCCGGCCAGATGTGCAGCGACGGCTTTGAGCTGGCGTTCGATCAGGCCTGTGGCGACTGGCTCGACGCCCAGCCGGATCTGCCTGTCATCGCCTGCGGCATGGTCGGCAGCGCTCAGGGTTGGCGTGAAGCGGTCTACCGCGAGACGCCGGCCAGTGTCGCGGCGCTCAGCTCGGCGCTGGTCACCGTGCGCAGCGTGCGTGGCGTCGACGTGCACATCATCCCCGGCGTGCTCCAGCGCTCGGTGTTGCCCAATGTCATGCGCGGCGAAGAAACCCAGGTGCTCGGCATCCTCAGTTCGCTGGGAGGGCAGGCTGCGAACACCCCTGTGTTGATCGGTCTGCCGGGCAGTCACTCTAAATGGGTGCGGGCGGTCGATGGCTGCATCGTCCACTTCGACACCTTTATGACGGGCGAGGTCTACGCCGCGCTGTCAGCCCACACCATCCTCGGCCGCACCATGCAGGGCAGCGAGGTCTTCGACGAAGGCGCGTTCGACCGGGGCGTGGGGGTGGCGTTGTCGCCCCAGGGCGCGGCCGGCCCTCTGTCGACCATTTTCAGCTGTCGCACCCTGGGCCTGACGGGTGAACTGCCCGGCAGCGCCCAACCTGACTATTTGTCCGGCCTGTTGATCGGTCACGAACTGGTGGCCCTTCGCACATTGCTGCAAACGTCCGGCGAGCCCCTGCCAGCGGTGATCCTGATCGGCAGCGACCAGTTGCTGACGCGCTATCAACGCGCACTGCAAGCCTGTGGTTTCGCCCAAGTGACTCAAGCCCAACAGGCTACCGAACACGGTCTGTGGCAGGTCGCGGTCCAGGCCGGCTTGCTCGCCCCCCTTCAATAGCCTCATCACGTAGAGAACTGACATGCTCAAGCAAGCCCTCGTGCAAAACGGTCTGGTGGCGATCCTTCGTGGCCTGCGCCCGGAAGAAGCCCCGGCCATTGGCGATGTTCTGTATCAGGCCGGTTTTCGGGTCATTGAAGTCCCGCTTAATTCCCCGCAGCCGTACGACAGCATCCGCCTGTTGCGTCAGAGCCTTCCCGCCGATTGCCTGATCGGTGCCGGCACCGTGTTGACGCCAGAGCAGGTGCGTCTGGTGAAAGAGGCGGGCGGGCAGGTCATCGTCATGCCCCACAGTGATCCTGAGGTGCTGCGCGCAGCCAAGGCCGAAGGACTGTTTCTTTCCCCAGGCGTTGCCACACCGACCGAAGCCTTCGCTGCACTGGCCAATGGTGCCGACGTGCTCAAGCTATTCCCGGCCGAGCAAATGGGTCCGGCGGTGGTCAAGGCCTGGCTGGCCGTATTGCCGGCTGGCACTGCGTTGATCCCGGTGGGCGGCATTACACCCGACAACATGAAACCGTTTCTGGACGCAGGCGTTTCGGGCTTCGGCCTCGGCTCCGGGCTGTTCAAGCCAGGCATGAGCGCCGACGACGTGGCCGAACGGGCCGCGGCCTATGTCGCCGGCTGGAAGCAGTCGCGCGGTGGCAAAGACCATTCGTAATCGAGCGCCACTCGTGCCGGTCTTTTCGCGAGCAAGCTCCCTCCCACAGGTGCATTGGATAGTCAGGACATTTGTGGAATCCGTCCCACTGGAGTCGCGACATTTGTGGAAGCAGCCACTGGAGTCGCGACATTTGTGGAAGCACCCACTGGAGTCGGGACATTTGTGGGAGGGAGCTTGCTCGCGTAGGGCCGGTTCGGTCAGCGCGCAACCGCAGCCTGACCGAACAGCTTAATCACCAGAATTAGCGTCATTGAATAAGAGAGATAAGAGATGAAAATCACCAAACTCACGACCTTCATCGTTCCACCGCGCTGGTGCTTCCTGAAAGTCGAAACCGACCAGGGTGTCACCGGCTGGGGCGAACCCGTTGTCGAAGGCCGGGCGCATACCGTTGCCGCTGCCGTTGAAGAGTTGTCCGACTACCTGATCGGCAAAGACCCGCGCAATATCGAAGACATCTGGACCGTGCTCTATCGCGGCGGCTTCTACCGGGGCGGCGCGATTCACATGAGTGCGCTGGCCGGTATCGATCAGGCGCTGTGGGACATCAAGGGCAAGGCGCTGGGCGTGTCGGTCAGCGATCTGCTGGGCGGGCAGGTGCGTGACAAGATTCGTGTCTATTCGTGGATTGGCGGCGACCGTCCTGCCGACACCGCGCGTGCCGCGAAAGAAGCCGTCGAGCGCGGCTTCACGGCAGTAAAAATGAACGGTACCGAAGAGCTGCAGTTCCTCGACACCTTCGACAAAGTTGACCTGGCCTTGGCCAACGTTGCCGCCGTGCGCGATGCGGTCGGCCCGAACGTCGGCATTGGCGTCGACTTCCATGGCCGGGTGCACAAGCCCATGGCTAAGGTGCTGATGAAAGAACTGGACCCGTACAAGCTGATGTTCATCGAAGAGCCCGTGCTCAGCGAGAACTACGAAGCGCTCAAAGAACTGGCGCCGCTGACCAGTACGCCGATTGCCTTGGGTGAGCGTCTGTTCTCGCGCTGGGACTTCAAGCGCGTGCTCAGCGAAGGCTACGTCGACATCATTCAGCCCGATGCCTCCCACGCCGGCGGCATCACCGAAACCCGCAAGATCGCCAACATGGCCGAGGCCTACGACGTGGCGCTGGCGCTGCATTGCCCGCTGGGCCCAATTGCGCTGGCGGCGTGCCTGCAACTGGACGCGGTTTGCTACAACGCGTTCATTCAGGAGCAGAGCCTGGGCATCCACTACAACGAGAGCAACGACCTGCTTGATTACATCAAGAACCCGGAAGTCTTCGACTACGACAAAGGCATGGTGAAGATTCCCAACGGGCCGGGCCTGGGCATCGAGATCAACGAGGAGTACGTCAAGGAACGCGCCGCCATCGGCCACCGCTGGCGCAACCCGATCTGGCGCCATGCCGATGGCAGTTTTGCCGAGTGGTGACAGGTCGTTAGTCGCATAACCCGTGTAGGAGCTGCCGGAGGCTGCGATCTGACTTGGGCGCGAGAGCGCGCGTGAGGGCTATCGCAGCCTTCGGCAGCTCCTACAGGTTTACCTCCCGATTCCCTGTTGTACCTGACCTCAGATAACCATAAAAAGAGGCATGACCCATGCGCACACAGACGCTTGCACAGGCGCGGGCCACGACCGCCACGCCGACCCGAAAACGCTTCTTCATCATGGTGCTGCTGTTCATCACTGTGGTGATCAACTACCTGGACCGCAGCAACCTGTCCATTGCCGCGCCCGCCCTGACCAGCGAGCTGGGCATCGATCCGGTGCATGTCGGCCTGATCTTTTCCGCCTTCGGCTGGACCTACGTCGCCATGCAGTTGCCCGGCGGCTGGCTGGTGGACCGCGTGCCGCCGCGCATTCTCTACACCGTCGCCCTGGCGCTGTGGTCATTGGCGACCATCATGCTGGGCTTCGTCGGCAGCTTCATCGGCTTGTTCATCCTGCGGATGCTGGTCGGTGCGCTCGAAGCCCCGGCGTATCCGATCAACAGCCGCGTGGTCACCACCTGGTTCCCGGAGCGTGAACGGGCAACGGCAGTGGGTTTCTATACCTCGGGCCAGTTCGTGGGTCTGGCCTTTCTGACCCCGGTTTTGGCCTGGCTGCAAGCCACGTACGGCTGGCACATGGTGTTCGTGGCCACCGGCGCAGTCGGTGTGATCTGGGCCGCGATCTGGTACGCCGTGTACCGCGAACCCCGGGATTTCAAAGGCGCCAATCAGGCGGAAATCGACCTCATCACCGAAGGCGGCGGACTGGTGGATATCCAGGCCGACACCGACAAGGCCAAGCCGGGTTTCAGCTGGATGGACCTGGGCATCGTGCTGACCAAGCGCAAGCTGTGGGGCATTTATCTGGGGCAGTTCTGCCTGAACTCGACGCTGTGGTTCTTCCTGACCTGGTTCCCGACATACCTGGTGAAATACCGGGGAATGGACTTCATCAAATCCGGCTTGCTGGCGTCGCTGCCGTTTCTTGCGGCGTTCGTTGGCGTGCTGTGCTCGGGGTTCTTCTCCGACTGGCTGATTCGTCGCGGCCATACCGTGGGGTTTGCGCGCAAGCTGCCGATCATTGCCGGCCTGTTGATTTCCACCTCGATCATCGGCGCCAATTTCGTCGAATCGACGCCGCTGGTGATTGCGTTCCTGGCATTGGCGTTCTTCGGTAATGGCCTGGCCTCCATCACCTGGTCGCTGGTCTCGACCCTGGCCCCTGCGCGGTTGCTGGGTTTGACAGGTGGTACGTTCAACCTGATCGGCAACCTTGCTGCCATTGCCACACCGATCGTGATTGGCTTTCTGGCGACAGGCGATTCATTCGCGCCTGCCATCACTTACATTGCCGTCCTCGCACTGCTTGGGGCGCTGTCCTACATCCTGCTGGTGGGCAAGGTGGAACGCATCGAGCTGTAACGGTTGGCATGCCCCGAAGCTGGCGACGATAATGCCGCCAGCTTTCCGATTCGATAAGGCCCGATATGCAAGACACCTCCGATACCCAAGGCATGGCCAGCAAAGACGCCGCACCCACCGGGACGCAGACTCTGTTGCGCGGGCTAGGTGTGGTGCAGGCCGTTGCCGCTGGCGCTCGCGACCTCAAGGAAATCGCCCGGCTGATCGGCACCACACGCAGCACCACCCACCGATTGGCCAGTTGTCTGGTGGAAGAGCGTTACCTGCGTGTGCTGCCCCAAGTGGGGTATCTGCTGGGTCCAAAGCTGATCGAACTGGGGTTTCAGGCCCGCGAGGAAGTGCCACTGGCGATACTGGCGCGACCGTTTCTCGATGAGTTGTCAGCCCTGACCGGCGACACCGTGCACCTGGCGGTTCGCGACGGTGACGAAGTGCTGTATCTGCACAAAAATCCCGGTCGCAACGGCCCGGAAATGCGCTCGCGGGTCGGCCATCGCATGCCATTGGCGCGCACCGGGATTGGCAAGGCGTTGCTGCTGGACAGTGCCGAAAGCGAATGGCTGCGCCTGTATCAGGTCAGCCTGCCGGACGTCGCGCGCAACCCGTTATGGCCGGCGCATCAGGAGCAATCCTGGGAGCAGATTCGCCAGCGAATGATCGAGTACGTGCAGGGTGGTTATGCCTTCGATCTGGAAGACAACGAGCCGTCGATCCGCTGCGTGGCGGCGCCGATCCGTGATGCGAGCAAGCACATCGTCGCCGGTATCAGCATCGCCAGTACCGTGCCTTACATGCCGCTGGAAAAGATGACCGAGCTGGTGCCGCTGATCAAAGAAACAGCGGCGCGATTGTCGGCGGAGTTAGGGGGGTGAGATCGCGGTTTTATGTTTGACGCAGGAGAAAGTGGGAGCGGGCTCGTCCGCGAGGAGGTCTGTATATTCGATACATCTCTGCCGTTTGTACGCTTGTCTTCGCGGACAAGTCCGCTCCCACGTTCAGGGGTGCCGGCGTTTACGCCTTCAACGTCGCCATATCAATCACGAAGCGGTACTTCACATCACCGGCAATCATGCGCGTGTAGGCCTCGTTGATGTTCTTGATGTCGAGCATTTCGATGTCGCAGGTGATGCCGTGTTCGGCGCAGAAATCCAGGACTTCCTGGGTTTCGGCAATACCGCCGATCAACGAGCCTGCCAGCACACGACGCTTCATCACCAGATTGGCTGCGTGCAGCGCCGGATCAACCGGTTCGATCAGACCCACCAGAATGTGCACGCCGTCAAAGCGCAGGGTTTCCAGGTAGGGGTTCAAATCGTGTTGCACCGGAATGGTGTCTAGCAAGAAGTCGAAGTGCCCGGCAGCGGCCTTCATCTGCTCGGCGTCGGTGGAGACGATCACGTGATCGGCGCCCTGACGACGGGCTTCTTCGGCCTTGCTCGCAGAACGAGTGAACAGGGTAACTTCAGCGCCCATGGCTTTGGCGAATTTGATGCCCATGTGACCCAGGCCACCCATGCCGAGAATCCCGACCTTGTCGCCCGGTTCCACGCCGTAGTGTTTGAGCGGCGAATAGGTGGTGATGCCGGCGCAGAGGATCGGCGCGGCGGCGGCCAGATCGAGTTTTTCCGGGATGCGCACCACGAAGTGCTCGCTGACCACGATGCTGTTGGAGTAACCGCCCATGGTGTTGCTGCCGTCGATGCGGTCCGGGGTGGCGTATGTCAGTGTCGGGCCTTCAAGGCAGTACTGCTCCAGATCCTGGGCGCAGGCTTCGCAATGGCGGCATGAATCGACCATGCAGCCGACGCCGACCAGATCACCGATCTTGTGCCTGGTGACGTTGGCACCGACCGCCGTGACTTTGCCGACGATTTCATGGCCCGGCATCAGCGGGTAGACCGCGATGCCCCATTCGTTGCGTGCCTGGTGAATGTCGGAGTGGCACACGCCGCAGTACATGATTTCAATCGCCACATCGTCGACACGCGGGCTGCGGCGTTCGAAGGTCATGGGGGCGAGCGGGGTGGTGGCCGATTTGGCGGCGTAACCGATAGCTGTATACATGTGAAGCCTCGCGAGGAAATGACGAAATAGGCTGGCCATTGTCCGGATGCGGGCGGGCGTGGGCCATGACCATTCCTACGCCTGTCATGCCTAATCCTCCGAGTTTGGTCAGATACCCATCGTCAGAGCGCTCATATCTGCGATGATGCCAGTGTCTAATCCTCTGTCCGGTTGCCCATGACTTCCTTTCCAGTCTCCGTACCCAATACCACTCTCGTTTCCCTGATCAAGCCGTTGGCCGTGCGGCCGGGTTTTGTTGAGACGCATCTGCCCGGGGTGCAGGTGCTGTCTTGGGACCATTATGTGGCCAGCAGCCCGCAGATTTATGAGCCGAGCCTGATCATCCTTGCTCAGGGCAGCAAACTGGCGCGTCTGGGCCCACGCACTCTGGAATACGGCGCCGGATACTACTTGGTGCAGGCGTTATCGGTGCCGTTCATGTGCGAAACATTCGCCACCGTCGAGGCGCCTTTGTATGGCGTGTCGGTTTCAATCGACCGTCTGGTGTTGGGCGAGCTGGTGCAGTCCATGGGTTTGCCGCCGGACTCGGCGGTGAAGGCGCAGACGCCGGAATCGATGACTTCGGCGCAGCTGGACATTCGCATGCGCGAATGCGTCGAGCGCCTGCTGCAGTGCCTGCATGATCCGCTGGACTGTCAGGTGATGGGCGATGCGCGGGTGCGGGAGGTTTTGTACGTCGCGCTGCGCGGACCGCAGGCCGGGGTATTGCGCGCACTGGTTGAACAGCAGGGCCATTTCGCCCGTATTGCGGCGTCGTTGCAGCATCTGCGTGATCACTACGATCAGGCGCTTAGCGTCGATCAACTGGCAAGCTGCGCCAACATGAGCGCTTCGACCTTTCACGAGCATTTCAAACGCAGCACCTTGTTGTCACCGGTGCAGTATCTCAAGCGTCTGCGCTTGATCAAGGCCCAGCAAATGCTGGTTGGGGAGGGACTGGGCGTCGCGCAGGTCGCGCACAGCGTGGGCTACCAAAGCACGTCGCAGTTCAGTCGCGAATACAAGCGCTACTTCGAGCGCAGTCCGGGGGAGGAGGGGGTGCAGAGAGCTGCGAGCTGAAAGCTACAAGCGGCGCAATGCAGGCAAAGGGCATGCGGCTTGTAGCTGAAAGCTTGCAGCTGCTTCTCTCCTACATATTCGGGTAAGTCGGCCCGCCCGAACCTTCCGGCGCTACCCACGTGATGTTCTGCGAAGGGTCCTTGATGTCACAGGTCTTGCAGTGTACGCAGTTCTGCGCGTTGATCTGGAAACGCTTCTCGCCGCTATCCTGAGTCACCACTTCGTATACACCCGCCGGGCAATAACGCTGCGCCGGTTCATCCCATTTAGGCAAATTGACGCTGATCGGGATGCTCGGGTCCTTGAGCTTCAAGTGGCAGGGCTGTTCTTCTTCGTGGTTGGTGCCGGAGATGAACACCGAACTCAACTTGTCGAAGCTCAACTTGCCGTCAGGCCTTGGGTAATCGATCTTCTTGGAGTCAGCCGCCAGCTTCATGCACGCGTAGTCCGGCGTGGTGTCGTGCAGCGTGAAGGGAATCTTGCCGGCGAAGAGGTTCTGGTCGATGAAGTTGAACGCACCGCCCATGATCGCGCCGAACTTGTGGATCGCCGGACCAAAGTTGCGGCTGGCGAACAGCTCTTCGTGCAGCCAGCTGGCCTTGAACCCGTCGACATAGGTATTCAATGCATCGCCGCCTTCGTTGCCGGCGAACAGCGCGTCAGCCACCGCTTCGGCCGCCAGCATGCCGGACTTCATCGCCGTGTGGCTGCCTTTGATCTTGGCGAAGTTCAGTGTGCCGAGGTCGCAACCAATCAGTGCGCCGCCCGGGAAAACCATTTTCGGCAACGAGTTCAGTCCACCTTTGCAGATCGCACGGGCGCCGTAGCTGATGCGCTTGCCGCCTTCCAGGTACTGCTTGAGCACCGGGTGGTGTTTCATGCGCTGAAATTCATCGAACGGCGACAGGTATGGGTTGCTGTAGGACAGATCGACGATCAGACCCACCACCACTTGGTTGTTTTCCAGGTGATAAAGGAAGGAGCCGCCGGTGTTCTCGGTGCCGACGATGTCCAGCGGCCAACCCGCGGTGTGAACCACAAGGCCGGGCTCATGCTTGGCTGGATCGACTTCCCAGATTTCCTTCAGGCCAATGCCGTAATGCTGGGCATCGGCTTCGCTGTCCAGGTTGAAGCGCTTGATCAACTGCTTGCCGATGTGGCCACGGCAGCCTTCGGCAAACAAGGTGTACTTGCCGCGCAGCTCCATGCCGGGGGTATACCGGCCTTCTTTGGGATTGCCTTCGCGGTCGACGCCCAGATCGCCGGTGAGGATGCCGCGCACGACGCCGTTCTCGTCGATCAGCGCTTCCTGGGCAGCGAAGCCCGGGTAGATTTCCACGCCCAGGTTTTCAGCCTGCTGGGCCAGCCAGCGGCACAGATTGCCCAGGGAGATGATGTAGTTGCCGTCGTTGTGCATGGTCTTGGGCACAAAAAAGCCCGGGACCTTGCTGGAGGCTTCCGGGTTTTTCAGGACATAGATGTCATCGCGCTTGACCGGTGTATTGAGCGGGGCGCCGAGCTCTTTCCAGTCGGGGAACAATTCGTTGAGCGCACGGGGTTCGAAGATGGCTCCAGAGAGGATGTGGGCGCCGACTTCGGAGCCTTTCTCCACCACGCACACGCTGATTTCCTGGCCAGCCTGAGCTGCCTTCTGTTTCAGGCGGCAAGCGGCGGATAGCCCGGCGGGGCCGGCTCCGACGATGACGACGTCGAATTCCATGTATTCGCGTTCCACAGGCTATCTCCTACTCAGGGCTCAACAGTATTTTTTTATATGGCGCTAAAAATCGACACACGGAACGATGATTGCCCGGGCGTCATCTCAAAGGGGCGCATTATATCTACACCACCCGACAGGTCCAATACAAACGTTTGTTTGAAATGGCCGCAGGGCGGATAAAACATGGCGGCGCGGCTTGCGACTGGCGTTTATGTCGTATTGACCCGACTAGGTGTTCCGGTCAAGATACGGGCGGTTTTGCGCTCGCCGTAGGCTGACCGTTGGAACAGGAACACCTCTAAAGGCATTGAAGGTCGCGCGTCCCATGCCGTGCAATTGACGCAATTTCAGGCGGGGTGCAGTTTACACACCCTCCCGGCCTCTGGCTCGGAATGCGCGGCCTAAGCGACTGTTTTTGCTGAACTCACCTTTCAGCAAGTACGAATACAGGGTTTTCAGAGGTGTTCTTTACACTGACGCGTACTTATCGCCAGGCCAGACCTGGCGACTTTCTTTTCACCGGAGAGTAACGAGGAATCCATGAAGGTTCTTGTAGCTGTCAAACGAGTGGTCGACTACAACGTCAAGGTTCGCGTCAAAGCGGACAACTCCGGCGTCGATCTCGCTAACGTCAAAATGTCGATGAACCCCTTCTGCGAAATCGCTGTAGAAGAAGCCGTTCGCCTGAAAGAGAAGGGCGTCGCCACCGAGATCGTCGTCGTTTCCATCGGCCCGACCACCGCTCAGGAGCAACTGCGTACTGCATTGGCGCTGGGCGCTGATCGCGCCATCCTCGTTGAATCCGCCGAAGAGCTGACTTCCCTGGCCATCGCCAAGCTGCTCAAGGCTGTGGTTGATAAAGAGCAGCCTCAGCTGGTGATTCTTGGCAAGCAGGCGATCGACAGCGATAACAACCAGACCGGCCAGATGCTCGCCGCGCTGAGTGGTTACGCCCAAGGCACTTTCGCCTCCAAGGTCGAAGTATCCGGCGACAGCGTCAGCGTCACCCGTGAAGTCGATGCCGGGGCGCAAACGGTTTCCCTCAAGCTGCCTGCTATCGTGACCACAGACCTACGTCTGAACGAGCCACGCTACGCATCGCTGCCCAACATCATGAAAGCCAAGAAGAAGCCGCTCGAAGTGCTGACGCCTGACGCGTTGGGCGTTTCGACTGCCTCCACCAACAAGACCCTCAAGGTTGAAGCCCCGGCTGCTCGCAGCGCGGGCATCAAGGTCAAGTCGGTTGCAGAACTGGTCGAGAAACTGAAAAACGAAGCGAAGGTAATCTGACCATGACTATCTTGGTAATCGCTGAGCACGAAAATGGCGTGGTCGCTCCCGCCACCCTGAACACCGTCGCTGCCGCTGCCAAAATCGGTGGCGACATCCACGTCCTGGTGGCTGGCCAGAACGTGAGTAGCGTCGGCGAAGCTGCTGCAAAAATCGCGGGCGTGGCTAAAGTCCTTGTCGCCGACAACGCTGCCTACGCGCACCAGCTGCCGGAAAACGTTGCACCGCTGGTGGCCGAACTGGCTTCCAGGTACAGCCATGTTCTGGCCGCTGCCACCTCCAACGGCAAAAACATTCTGCCGCGCGTCGCTGCGCAGCTCGATGTCGATCAGATCTCCGAGATCATCGCCGTTGAAAGCGCCGACACCTTCAAGCGCCCGATTTACGCTGGTAACGCCATTGCCACCGTGCAATCTTCGGCCGCGATCAAAGTCATCACTGTGCGCGCTACCGGCTTCGATGCCGTTGCTGCTGAAGGTGGCTCCGCCGCAGTGGAAGCGGTGTCGGCCGCTCACGACGCCGGCAAATCGTCTTTCGTCAGCGAAGAGCTGGCCAAGTCGGATCGCCCTGAGCTGACTGCAGCCAAAATCGTCGTTTCCGGCGGTCGCGGCATGCAGAACGGCGACAACTTCAAGCACCTGTACGCCTTGGCCGACAAGCTCGGCGCTGCGGTCGGCGCGTCGCGCGCTGCGGTGGACGCCGGCTTTGTGCCCAACGACATGCAGGTCGGTCAGACCGGCAAGATCGTTGCGCCTCAGCTGTACATCGCGGTCGGTATTTCCGGCGCGATCCAGCATCTGGCCGGCATGAAGGACTCCAAAGTGATCGTCGCGATCAACAAGGATGAAGAGGCGCCGATCTTCCAGGTGGCTGATTACGGCCTGGTGGCTGACCTGTTTGAAGCAATTCCTGAGTTGGAGAAGCTGGTTTAATCCAGTCGCCTGACTTATAAAGAGACCCGTTCGTTTCGGGCTGTCCGCACGCGTTGTGTCATCGGGGTTCCAGATGTCATGCGCTTGGTCAGCCAGTGATGAGCGGGTTTTTTATTGGCCGGCTTTTATGAAGACAAGAAGGGATGTATCCATGTCGCTAAGGCTGACGCTGACGTCGCTGGTTCTGGGTCTGGGTCTGGCCGGGTTCCCAGCGCTGTCCATGGCCGCCGGCAAGTGCGAGCGGCTGATCATAACCGGCAGTCCCGATGCGCCGCCCTACCTGTGGCGTGATCCCCAGGATCAGAAGCACCTGATGGGCGCCAACGCGGATCTGCTCAAAGAAGCAGCGCGGCAGATGGGCGTGAAAGTCGAGGTGATGTACGCAGGAAAGCGCAGTCAGGCGCTTGATGAGGTGCGCAGTGGGCGTATGGACATGCTTGCCGATGCGCCGTTGAGCAGCGCCGAACTCGAATCTCTGGATTTCATCCATCCTGCCATCGTGCAGAACGAAATCGTGGTCTGGACCCACAAGGATCAGGCAGCGCCGTTCAATCTGATAGCGGATCTGCACGGCCACCGGGGAGCACTGTCAGAGAAGACCCGCATCACCCCGGCGTTTGAAGCGACGATCAAAGAACATATGACCCTCGACAAGCAGCCGAATCTGACCCAGACCTTCGAGCAATTGCTCGCGGGGAGGGTGGAGTATGTTCTGGCGGGGCGCTATGCCGGTATGGCGATGGCACAAACCTTGAGCCCCGAAGGCGAGCTGGTTGCCCAGCCTCTGGTGCTGGACAAGCCCGGTCTGTATCTGGCGTTGTCATTCAACTCCGCGTGCAACGATTCCTGGCTGCGCGGACAGCTTGCTAAAAAAATGACAGAATTGGCCGCCTCAGGCCGTTCGGCTGAAGCCATCAAGCGCAACGTCGACCTGTGGAAGGCCCAGCTTCAACAGCCATCCAGCGCTGCACCTTAATAGAAAATATCCAACAGGAATGTTGTTTTGAGAATCCGACCCCTATTCGCAGCCTTGGCCTTGGCCAGTCTGTTCGGCTGCGCGAACGATCCTGCGCCCACCGAGCAATTAAAGCTCACCGAGCAGGCCGTAAGACAGGCCGCCGCCGTGGGTGCCACCGATGACGAGCCCGACATGGCGCTGGCGCAGGGCAAGCTGCTTCGGGCTCGTGCAGACATGCAGGACCAGTCTTACAAAGACGCGCGGATGCAGGCCGAACAGGCAGAACTTGACGCGCGGCTTGCCGAGGCCAGGGTGTTGACGTTGAAAAGTGAAGAACAACTGACCCAGATGAACACCCGACTCAATCGTCTGCGCAAGCAGTTGGGGACGCCCCAGTGAATACGATCCCCCGAGTATTTGGTTTCAGTTTGCTGCTAGGTACGGCCGGGCTCTCTGGTTGTGCCGGTCACCCGAGCAGCGACAGCGCGCTGCAGGCTGCCAGCGCTGATTTCCAGCAGGTCAAGGAAGACACCAACGTGCTGCGCAGTGCCCCCAAGGACGTTATCCGCGCCGGGGAGTTGCTGGGTCGGGCAGAGCGTCTGTCGGGCTACATCGGCAGCGCAGGGGACGTCACGCATTACGCCTATCTGAGCAGTCGTTACAGCGCGATTGCCCGGGAGCACAGCAAATTGCTGCTCAATCAGGAACGCCTTGCGCGACTGGAGCTGGAGCGTCAGCGTCTGCAACTGGCCCTGCGCGAGCAAAAGCTGGCGGGTGCGCAAGAGCAGGGCAAATGGGCCGAAGACCAGATCATGAGCCTGTCGACCAATCAGACCGAGCGCGGATTGGTGATGACCTTGGGTGACATGCTGTTCGATACCGGGCGCGCCGAGCTAAAAAGCTCTGCTAACCGAACGGTGCTCAAGGTCGTGCAGTTTTTGCAGCTTAATCCCAAGCGAGTGGTACGCATCGAGGGTTACACCGACAGCACCGGAGACAGTCTGGAGAACCGCCAATTGGCCAGGGATCGGGCGCAATCGGTGGCGGATGTGCTGTCGGACCTTGGGATCGAAGACGAACGCATCGAGGTTCAGGGCTATGGCGACCAGTTTGCAGTGGCTGCGAACACATCCGAGCGCGGTCGGGCGCAAAATCGTCGTGTAGAACTGGTCTTTTCGGACGAGAAAGGGCGTTTAAGCGCTCCGAGGTAAGATATTTTCGAGAATGTCCCGGTACTGATCTGCATTGCCGGGCTTTTTTTACCGTTACGCCAGTGAGTTTGGCGCATATCGCGTACAGAATTTTTCCGCACTCACACTTATTGCTGGCTGATACCACAACTGTCCCCGTACACTTTGCGACTGTTCTGGCAATTACTCATATTGATTGCTGGCGCAATTGATCATGAGCCGGATCGAGGGACGCAATAATGACCAATCTGCTGCTGTATCAACGTATCGCTCAGCAACTGGCCGAAGACATCCGGCGTGGTGTCTATCAGCCGGGAGAGCGAGTCCCGTCGGTGCGCAAGATGAGTTCGCAGCTCAATGTGAGCCACGCCACAGTGTTGCAGGCGTACGCGAATCTCGAGGATCAGGGGCTCATTCGCGCACGGCCTCAATCCGGCTATTACGTACATCAAACTCCCGCACTCACTGCGCCGACGCCTGATATTGCCAGGGTTGAGCGTCCAGGCCTGGTTACTCGCGCCAGCATCATTCAGCAGGTATTGGTCGAATCGCGCCGGGAAGGGGTGTTCGCGTTTGGCGCTGCGGTGCCCCATGTCGATTACTTGCCAGTGCGAGCGCTTCACCAGCAACTGGCCAAAGTGACGCGTTTTCAGAGCCCGCGGGCCTTCAGCTATATGTTCAGCCCTGGGTTCGAACCCTTGCGTCGCCAGGTGGCGATCCGCATGCGTGATGCCGGGGTGGTGATCGATCCGTCCGAGGTCGTTATTACCCACGGTTGCGTCGATGCCCTGCAAATGTCGCTGCGGGTGCTTACCAGTCCGGGGGATCTGATCGCCGCTGAATCGCCTACCTACTACGGCTTGCTGCAACTGGCCGATCTGCTGGGCCTGAAGGTCATCGAAATACCGAGTGATCCGACCACGGGCATCAGCCTGGAAGCGCTGCAATTGGCGGCCAACCAGTGGTCGATCAAGGCGCTGGTGCTGACTTCGCGCCTGAGCAACCCGCTGGGCAGCACCATGCCAGAGGAGCGGCAGAAGCATTTGCTGCGGCTGGCGTCGGACTTCGATATTCAGATCGTCGAAGACGATATCTACGGCGAGCTCATGTATGAGCAGGGCAAGACCAAGGCGCTGAAGGCGTTTGATAGGCTCGGGCGGGTTATTTACTGCTCCAGCTTTTCCAAAACGTTATCGCCTGGGGTGCGCATAGGTTGGATGATCGCCGGGAAATACCAGGCAGAGATCCAGCGTCTGCAGACCTTCAGTACCCACTCGGCGTGCAGTGTGACGCAAATGGCCGTGGCGTCTTATCTGGAGAATGGCGGCTATGACCGTCACTTGCGTTACATCCGTCAGGAGCACCGCAAAAACCTCAGCGCTTTCCAGTTGGCAGTCCAGCAGATGTTTCCCGAGGGCACCCAGATCAGTCGTCCATTGGGTGGGTTCATTCTCTGGATCAGTCTGCCGGGAAGGGTCAATACCCAAGAGTTGCATGTGCGTGCGCTGGAGCAGGGCATCAGCATTGCCCCCGGATTAATATTTAGTAACACAGAGCAGTTCAACCATTGCATCCGGCTCAATTGCGGGATGCCGTGGAATCGTGAGGCAGAACGGGCGCTGATGACGCTGGGTATGCTGGCCAAACAGCTTTGTCAGGAAGCCGTGCAAGCTTGGTGAACCCTTGGCCTGCTCCGGTTTCTACAGCTTGAGACAGCTCGGTTAGCACTCGTGGACTTGCCACAGCGCTTGCATAGGGCCAGCATATGGCCTCTGACTTTTCTGCCGTTTTGATCTATGAACTCATTGCGTTGTGTTGGATTGTTCATGTTGGTGCTGATGAGCGGATGCGATGCTGACAAACAGCCGCCGCCGGCGCCCAAGGTTGCCTCCGAGGTCGCCGCGCCTGCGCTTCCGGTCACGCAAGCCGCATCCCCGGTGAGTGTTCCTGAGGACAAAGCTGCTGTCGCACCTCAGGCGCCCAAGCCGGAACCCGAGCCTGTTGTTCATGAGCTGGCGCCCAATGTTTCGGCGGTCTCTGTGGTGGCAGCCAGTCAATCAGCGCCGGTGACTGCCAAGCCCTCCGTGATGAGCGCGCCGCCGAAGGGAGCATCGGGCAACGCCAGGTCGGCGAAAGTTAAACAGGACAATGCAGAAGTTGCTCGCCGCGCACCTGTTGCCAGCAAAAGCAAAACGCCAGCGCAGGTTGTGAAAGAAACGCGTTTGCCCAATCCTGCTCTTGATCTGAGCCTGCCATCGGATATGGTCAAACAACTTACGCCGCCGAGCAAAGTGATTACCGCAGCACCCCATCCCAAACCCTTGTTGCCCAAGATGTTCCCTGATAGTCGGAGCGATCCGGACTTCCAGCTCAATGGCAGGCTGCTGAGCAATGAGATGCAGCTGCAACTGCGTAACGAGTCGCGTCGCGACATCGAAGGCGCCGCCGTGGACTTCACCTTCAAGCAGTGATCGAACAACGATGCACTGATCGGCTCATTTTCAAACGAATGTTTTAGCGGTTAATATCCTGCTGTCATTCACCACCTTTCAAGAGAATCCTCATGGATTGCCGTCCGGGCTGCGGTGCTTGCTGCATCGCGCCTTCTATTTCTTCGCCGATTCCGGGTATGCCCAATGGCAAACCAGCTGGAGAACGCTGCCTGCACTTGTCGGTCGAAATGCTTTGTGCGTTGTTCGGACTGCCCGGCCGTCCAGACGTCTGCAGTCAGTTCAAGGCGGATCCCGAAGTGTGCGGGAGCAGTCAGGACGAGGCGATTCGCTTGATTGGCTGGTGGGAGCAGGCGACGACCGCCGCTTAGGCACGTAGCTGGATGATTCATCTGAACTTACGACAATAAGGAATAAAACATGGGTTCGCTGCATCGGATTGCGTTTGGGCTGGGTTTTGCGATGTTGGTGGCGTCTGCCGCTCAAGCAGAAGACTGGCAGGTGGCCAAGGATGAGGACGGGATTAAGGTCTCGTTGAGTGAGGTGGCCGGTTCCAAGTACAAGGCTTATCGGGGGGTGACGACGATCAAGGCGGACATCCCCAGATTGCGCGCGTTGCAGGAGGACGTTGTCGCAGCCTGTGCCTGGATTCACGAGTGCAAGATGCAGAAGGTCCTAAAGCATGAGGGTGACAAGGTCTGGACCTACACCCAATTCAATACGCCTTGGCCGGTCACACCCCGCGACTCCGTACTGCAAGTCACGTCCGTCACGGGTGCAGATGGCAGTCTGACGCGCAGTCTGGAAGGTCAACCCAAATTCATCCCTGAAGAACAAGGGTTCGTTCGCGTCGCACAGGTAGAGGGATTCTGGAAGTTCGTTCCCAAAGGTGCAGGCGTGACAGAAGTGACCTATCAGGTCCACACGGAGCCCGGCGGCAGTGTGCCTTCGTGGCTGGCCAACAAGTTTGTTGTGGATGCGCCGTTCAACACTTTGAAAGCGCTGAAGGACCGGGCTGAGAAGTAAGCGCCGCGGCATCACCAGTACAGTTTTCGCAAGTCACAAAAAAAGGCTGCCACTGGCAGCCTTTTTTACGTTCGGCGTTTGCTTACTTGCGCTCGGCCAATGGCACGATGTCGCGCGAGACTTCGCCAGTGTACAGCTGGCGCGGACGGCCAATCTTGTACGGGCTGGAGAGCATTTCTTTCCAGTGCGAAATCCAGCCGACGGTCCGCGCCAACGCGAAGATCACGGTGAACATACTGGTTGGAATGCCGATCGCCTTGAGGATGATCCCCGAGTAGAAGTCGACGTTCGGATACAGCGAGCGCTCGATGAAGTAGGGGTCGGTCAGTGCGATCTCTTCGAGACGCATCGCCAGTTCCAGCTGCGGATCGTTGGTGATGCCCAGCTCGCGCAGGACTTCATCGCAGGTTTGCTTCATTACGGTGGCGCGTGGGTCGCGGTTCTTGTAGACGCGGTGACCAAAGCCCATGAGCTTGAACGGATCGTTCTTGTCTTTGGCCTTGGCAATGTAGGTGTCGATGTTCGAGACGTCGCCAATTTCATCGAGCATGGTCAGGACTGCTTCGTTGGCGCCGCCGTGAGCAGGGCCCCACAGTGCTGCGATGCCGGCTGCGATACAGGCGAACGGGTTGGCGCCCGATGAGCCTGCCATGCGCACGGTAGACGTCGAAGCATTCTGTTCGTGGTCGGCGTGGAGGATAAAGATCCGGTCCATGGCCTTGGCCAGCGTCGGGCTGATCGGTTTGATCTCGCACGGCGTGTTGAACATCATGTGCAGGAAGTTTTCCGCGTAGCTCAAATCGTTGCGCGGATACATCATGGGTTGACCCATGGAGTATTTGTAAACCATCGCTGCCAGAGTCGGCATCTTGGCGACCAGGCGGATCGCGGAGATTTCCCGGTGCTGCGGATTATTGATGTCCAGGGAGTCGTGGTAGAACGCCGAGAGGGCGCCGACCACGCCGCACATGACAGCCATCGGGTGGGCATCGCGGCGGAAGCCGTTGAAGAAAGTCTTCAACTGCTCGTGCACCATGGTGTGGTTTTTCACGGTGACGACGAATTGGGCCTTTTGCTCGGCAGTCGGCAGTTCGCCGTTGAGCAGCAGGTAGCAGGTTTCCAGGTAGTCCGATTGCTCGGCCAGCTGTTCGATCGGGTAGCCGCGATGCAACAGGATGCCGTTGTCACCGTCGATATAGGTGATCTTGGATTCGCATGAGGCGGTGGACATGAAGCCCGGGTCGAATGTGAAGCGTCCGGTGGCGGTCAGGCCGCGTACATCGATTACATCGGGACCAACTGTGCCGGTCAGAATGGGCAGCTCGACGGGGGCTGCGCCCTCGATGATCAACTGCGCTTTTTTGTCAGCCATGTGGCCTCCTATTTATGCTTCAAATCATCAGACAGACCCCCCACGCAGGGCCCGCACCACTATAGTGAGATAAATTCTAAAGTCAATTTGCCTAAAGTCCCGCCGCAGAAGGGTTTAAGCAATGGTTTTCCGCGAATTTCCCTGCCATTTACGCCTTTTATCCAGCTAAAGCAATCAGCCATTAGGGTGGGGTCTGCGCGTTGTCATTAGTAACCTAACTGTCTATACTCGGCGTCCGACCGCCAGGGGCTTTGAGGCCTGTTTTTCTGGGGGCCGTCACTTCCTGGGTAGTGGGTACCTGACCAGTGCACTTCCCAATAATTTGCCCTGATTGTTAGGGGCTCTTCAGTGTGAAAAAAAGCCGTGAAAAGCCAACGACCTGTAAACCTAGACCTAAGGACCATCAAACTCCCCATCACCGGCGTAACGTCATTTCTTCATCGCGTTTCCGGCATCATCCTCTTCCTCGGCATTGCCATCATGCTTTACGCATTGAGCAAATCGTTGGGTTCAGAGGAAGGTTTTGCCGAGGTGAAGGCATCCTTGACCAGCCCACTGGCCAAGATCGTCGTGTGGGGTCTCCTGTCCTCCTTGCTGTATCACCTCGTGGCGGGCATTCGTCACTTGATCATGGATGCGGGTGTCGGTGAGACGCTGGAAGGCGGAAAACTGGGCTCGAAAATCATCATCGCCGTTTCCCTGGTGCTGATTGTTCTGGCGGGAGTTTGGATATGGTAACCAGTGTTACGAACCTGTCACGTTCGGGGCTTTATGACTGGATGGCGCAGCGTGTGTCCGCGGTCGTGCTCGCGGCTTATTTCATTTTCCTGATCGGATACCTGATCGCGCACCCGGGCATCGACTTTGCCACGTGGCACGGTCTGTTCTCGCACACCGGGATGCGTATCTTCAGCCTGTTGGCCTTCGTTGCTCTGGGCGCTCACGCCTGGGTCGGCATGTGGACCATCGCCACTGACTACCTGACGCCGATGGCGCTGGGCTCGTCTGCAACGGCTGTGCGTTTCCTTTTCCAGGCAGTCTGCGGCATTGCGATGTTCGCTTACTTCGTCTGGGGTGTGCAGATTCTTTGGGGTATCTGATTCATGGCTAACATTAATACGCTTTCATTCGACGCCATCATCATTGGCGGCGGCGGTGCAGGCATGCGTGCCGCACTGCAACTGGCTCAGGGCGGCCACAAGACCGCTGTAGTCACCAAGGTGTTTCCAACCCGCTCCCACACCGTTTCGGCGCAAGGCGGCATTACCTGCGCCATTGCCTCTGCCGATCCGAACGATGACTGGCGCTGGCACATGTACGATACCGTCAAAGGTTCCGACTACATCGGTGACCAGGACGCTATCGAGTACATGTGTTCCGTAGGTCCGGAAGCGGTGTTCGAGCTGGAGCACATGGGTCTGCCTTTCTCCCGTACCGAGCAGGGTCGCATCTATCAGCGTCCGTTCGGCGGTCAGTCCAAGGACTTCGGTAAAGGCGGGCAAGCTGCCCGTACGTGCGCTGCTGCTGACCGTACCGGTCACGCGCTGTTGCACACCCTTTATCAGGCGAACCTGAAAGCGGGCACCGTATTCCTGAATGAATACTACGCCGTGGATCTGGTGAAGAACCAGGACGGCGCATTCGTCGGGATCATCGCTATCTGCATCGAAACCGGTGAAACATCCTACATTCGCGCCGATGCGACTGTACTGGCCACCGGCGGCGCTGGCCGTATCTACTCATCCACCACCAATGCCCTGATAAACACCGGCGACGGCGTTGGCATGGCTTTGCGTGCAGGTGTTCCGGTTCAGGATATCGAGATGTGGCAGTTCCACCCAACCGGCATCGCCGGCGCAGGTGTACTGGTCACAGAAGGCTGCCGTGGTGAAGGCGGTTACCTGATCAACAAGCACGGCGAGCGTTTCATGGAGCGTTATGCTCCGAACGCTAAAGACCTTGCGGGTCGTGACGTCGTAGCGCGTTCGATGGTTAAAGAAATCATCGCCGGTAACGGCTGTGGTCCTGACGGCGATCACGTGATGCTCAAGCTCGATCACTTGGGCGAAGAAGTGTTGCACAGCCGTCTGCCGGGCATCATGGAACTGTCCAAGACATTTGCTCACGTCGATCCGGCCGTTGCCCCGATCCCGGTCGTTCCGACCTGCCACTATATGATGGGCGGCATCGCCACCAACATTCATGGTCAGGCGATCACCCAGGACGCCGCTGGCGCCGATACCATCATTCCTGGCCTGTTTGCGGTCGGTGAAGTGGCCTGCGTGTCGGTCCACGGTGCCAACCGTCTGGGCGGCAACTCGTTGCTCGACCTGGTGGTCTTCGGTCGCGCTGCCGGTCTGCACCTGGAGCAAGCGCTCAACGAAGGCATCGACTATCGTCGCGCTTCCGAAACCGACATCGACGTCGCACTGGCTCGCCTCAGCAGCCTGAACGAACGTGCCGATGGCGAAGACGTAGCGACCCTGCGCAAAGAGCTGCAGAGCTGCATGCAAAACTACTTCGGCGTATTCCGCACCGGCGAATACATGCAGAAGGGTATCGCTCAGCTGGCTGACCTGCGTGCGCGTATCGCCAATGTCAAGATCAACGACAAGAGCCAGGCGTTCAACACTGCCCGGATCGAAGCGCTGGAACTGCAAAACCTGCTGGAAGTGGCTGAAGCCACGGCGATCGCCGCCGAGCATCGCAAGGAATCCCGTGGCGCCCACGCCCGTGAAGACTTCGAAGATCGCGACGACATCAACTGGCTGTGCCACACCCTGTATTTCCCGGGTGAAAAACGCGTAGCCAAGCGTGCCGTGAACTTCTCACCGAAGACTGTTCCGACTTTCGAACCCATGATTCGGACTTACTAAGGGTGGCCGATATGTTGCAAGTCAGTGTTTATCGCTACAACCCGGATCAAGATGCTGCGCCGTTCATGCAGGAATTCCAGGTCAATACCAACGGTAAAGACCTGATGGTGCTGGACGTGCTGGCGCTGATCAAAGAGCAGGACGAAGGTTTTTCCTATCGTCGCTCTTGCCGCGAGGGCGTATGCGGCTCCGACGGCATGAACATCAACGGCAAAAACGGCCTGGCGTGCATTACGCCGCTATCGGCTGTGGTCAAGGGCAACAAGCTGGTGGTTCGTCCGCTGCCGGGTTTGCCAGTGATTCGTGACCTTGTCGTCGATATGAGCATCTTCTACAAGCAATACGAGAAGGTGAAGCCATTCCTGCTGAACGATACGCCTGCTCCGGCCATCGAACGCCTGCAGACGCCGGAAGAGCGTGAAAAGCTCGACGGTCTGTACGAGTGCATCCTGTGCGCCTGCTGCTCGACGTCGTGCCCGTCTTTCTGGTGGAACCCGGACAAGTTCCTGGGTCCTGCTGCATTGCTGCAAGCGTACCGTTTCCTGGCAGACAGCCGAGACACCAAAACCCAGGAACGTCTGGCCTCGCTGGATGATCCGTTCAGTGTGTTCCGTTGCCGCGGGATCATGAACTGCGTGAACGTATGCCCTAAAGGTCTTAATCCGACCAAGGCCATCGGCCACGTACGCAGCATGCTTCTTAAAAGCGGTATCTGATTGTGTTGCACCTGTAACATCGATGCATGTGTGAAAGCAGTACCGAAATCGCTGCGGCGCAGGCTTCAACCGGCGCCGTAGTTTTAACCTGAGCAGCAGCTGCTGTGGCTGCGGCTCTTATTTTGAAGAAATGAGACCAGCAGGGGCATCCGGGCTGGTACCCGGACTATCTGCGTGATTCCTGGTGGCTTGTTACAGTCGCTGAACATGGACTATTCAAGCTCGCTGTGGCGTCTGCGCCGGTGGTGTCCCCTTACCGAGGGTGACCAAGCATGCAAGAAAGCGTGATGCAGCGCATGTGGAACAGTGCCCACCTATCCGGTGGTAACGCTGCCTATGTGGAAGAGCTCTATGAGCTCTACCTGCACGACCCTAACGCTGTGCCAGAAGAGTGGCGCACCTACTTTCAGAAGCTGCCAGCTGATGGCAGCACTGCCACCGATGTATCGCATTCGACGATTCGCGATCATTTCGTGTTGCTGGGTAAAAACCAGCGCCGCGCTCAACCGGTCTCTGCCGGCAGCGTGAGCAGCGAGCACGAGAAGAAGCAAGTTGAAGTCCTGCGGCTTATCCAGGCATTCCGTATGCGCGGCCATCAGGGTGCGCAACTCGATCCTCTGGGTTTGTGGAAGCGCACTGCGCCAGCTGACCTGTCGATCAACCATTACGGTTTGACCGACGCTGACCTCGACACCACTTTCCGTGCCGGCGACCTGTACATCGGCAAGGAGGAGGCGAGCCTACGCGAAATCGTCGACGCCTTGCAGAAGACATATTGCCGCACCATCGGTGCCGAGTTCACGCATATCGTCGATTCCACCCAGCGCAACTGGTTCATGCAGCGCCTCGAAAGCGTGCGCGGCCGTCCAGTATTCTCCGCCGACATTCAGAGCCACCTGCTCGAGCGCGTCACCGCGGCCGAGGGTCTGGAAAAATACCTGGGCACCAAGTACCCGGGCACCAAGCGTTTCGGCCTGGAAGGCGGCGAAAGCCTGATTCCCATGCTTGACGAACTGATCCAGCGTTCCGGCTCCTACGGCACCAAGGAAATCGTCATCGGCATGGCCCACCGTGGTCGTCTGAACGTGTTGGTCAATACGTTCGGCAAAAACCCGCGTGAGCTGTTCGACGAATTCGAAGGCAAGAAGAAGGTCGAGCTGGGCTCCGGTGACGTCAAGTATCACCAGGGCTTCTCCTCCAACGTCATGACTACCGGTGGCGAAGTCCACCTGGCGATGGCGTTCAACCCATCTCATCTGGAGATCGTTTCTCCGGTGGTCGAGGGGTCGGTGCGTGCACGTCAGGATCGTCGCAACGATGCGACCGGCGAGAAAGTACTGCCGATCTCGCTTCACGGCGATGCTGCATTCGCAGGTCAGGGCGTGGTGCTGGAAACCTTCCAGATGTCGCAGACCCGCGGTTTCAAAACCGGCGGCACGATTCACATCGTGATCAACAACCAGGTTGGCTTCACCATCAGCAACCAGGAAGACTCGCGCTCCACTGAGTACGCGACCGACGTTGCCAAGATGATTCAGGCGCCGATTCTCCATGTGAATGGCGATGACCCTGAAGCAGTCGTGTTCGTCACGCAACTGGCCATCGACTACCGCATGCAGTTCAAGCGTGACGTGGTGATCGATCTGGTCTGCTACCGCCGTCGCGGTCACAACGAAGCGGACGAGCCAAGTGGCACCCAGCCGCTGATGTATCAGCAGATCGCCAAGCAGCGGACCACCCGCGAGCTGTATGCAGACTACCTGGGCAACGCCGGCATTCTGGATGCCGCCGCTGCACAAGCCAAAGTCGACGAGTATCGCAATGCGCTCGACAACGGCATGCACGTTGTCAAAAGCCTGGTTAAAGAGCCGAACAAAGAACTGTTCGTCGACTGGCGTCCGTATCTGGGCCATGCCTGGACTGCGCGTCACGACACCAGCTTTGACCTCAAGACCCTGCAGGAGCTGTCAGCCAAGCTGATGGAATTGCCAGAGGGTTTCGTGGTTCAGCGTCAGGTTCAGAAGATCTACGAAGACCGTCAGAAAATGCAGCAGGGCGGCCTGCCGATCAACTGGGGTTACGCTGAAACGATGGCGTACGCGACCCTGGCGTTCGAAGGTCACCAGGTGCGCCTCACCGGTCAGGACGTTGGTCGTGGCACGTTCTCCCACCGTCATGCGGTGCTGCACAACCAGAAGGATGCGAGTACCTACATCCCTCTGCAGAACCTGTATGCCGGTCAGCCGCGCTTTGATCTGTACGACTCCTTCCTTTCGGAAGAAGCCGTGCTGGCATTCGAATACGGTTATTCGACCACTCAGCCTAACGCGCTGGTCATATGGGAAGCTCAGTTCGGCGACTTCGCCAACGGTGCTCAGGTCGTGATCGACCAGTTCATCACCAGCGGCGAGCACAAGTGGGGCCGTCTGTGCGGCTTGACCATGTTGCTGCCTCACGGTTACGAAGGGCAGGGGCCAGAGCACTCGTCGGCACGTCTTGAGCGTTATCTGCAAGGCTGCGCCGAGCACAACATTCAGGTCTGTGTACCGACCACCCCGGCCCAGATCTACCATCTGCTGCGCCGTCAGGTGATCCGTCCGCTGCGCAAGCCGTTGATCGTGCTGACGCCCAAGTCGTTGCTGCGCCACAAGCTGGCCATCTCGACACTGGAAGATCTGGCGCACGGTTCGTTCCAGACGGTCATCCCGGAAATCGATACCCTCGATGCCGCCAAAGTGACCCGTCTTGTGATGTGCAGTGGCAAGGTTTACTACGACTTGCTGGAAAAACGTCGTGCCGAAGGCCGTGAAGATATCGCCATCGTGCGTATCGAACAGCTCTACCCGTTCCCGGAAGACGACCTGATGGACGCAATTGCGTCGTACACCAACCTGACGAATGTCGTCTGGTGTCAGGAAGAGCCGATGAACCAGGGCGCCTGGTACAGCAGCCAGCATCACTTGCGCCGTAGCATCGGTAACCACAATCGCAATCTCGTGCTCGAGTATGCCGGTCGTGACGCCTCTGCTGCTCCAGCTTGTGGCTACGCATCGATGCACGCCGAACAGCAGGAAAAACTGCTGAAAGACGCGTTCACTGTTTAACGCCTTCGCGCATTTGAAACCGAATTAAGGAATTTTGAATAATGGCTATTGAGATCAAAGCCCCCTCTTTCCCGGAATCCGTTGCCGACGGCACCATTTCCAAATGGCACAAGCAACCGGGCGAAGCGGTAAAACGCGACGAGCTGCTGGTCGACATCGAGACTGACAAAGTCGTACTCGAAGTCCTGGCCGAAGCCGATGGCGTGCTGGCATCGATCGTAAAAGGCGAGGGCGATACCGTCCTCTCCAATGAGCTGATTGCAACGCTGGACGCGGGCGGCACCGCTTCCGCTGCTCCGGCTGCCGCTGCTGCACCTGCCGCTGCTCCTGCTGCAACTCCTGCTCCTGCTCAAGCTGCTTCGGCGCCAGCTGCTGCCGCGGGTGACGACGACGCAATCGGCGGTCCTGCTGCTCGCAAGCTGGCTGAAGAAAACGGCATCAACCTGTCCAGCGTCAAGGGCACTGGTAAAGACGGTCGCATCACCAAAGAAGACATCGTTGCTGCTGTGGAAGCGAAGAAATCCGCTCCTGCTGCTGCACCGGCTGCCAAGCCTGCTGCTGCCGCTGCTCCTGTGGTTGCCGCCGGCGACCGCACCGAGAAGCGCGTGCCGATGACCCGCGTACGTGCCACCGTGGCCAAGCGTTTGGTTGAAGCACAGTCGAACATGGCCATGCTGACCACCTTCAACGAAGTCGACATGACCGAAGTCATGGCCCTGCGTTCGAAGTACAAGGATCTGTTCGAGAAGTCCCACAACGGCGTGCGCCTGGGCTTCATGTCCTTCTTCGTCAAGGCCGCTACTGAAGCGCTGAAGCGCTTCCCGGCAGTCAACGCGTCGATCGACGGTTCGGACATCGTTTACCACGGCTATGCCGACGTTGGTGTGGCTGTGTCCAGCGATCGTGGTCTGGTGGTTCCGGTGCTGCGTAACGCAGAACACATGAGCCTGGCTGAAATCGAAGGCGGCATCGCTGCCTACGGCAAGAAAGCCCGTGACGGCAAGCTGTCCATCGACGAGATGACTGGCGGCACGTTCACCATCACCAACGGCGGCACCTTCGGTTCGATGATGTCGACCCCGATCGTCAACCCGCCGCAGGCCGCCATTCTCGGCATGCACAACATCCTGCAACGCCCGATGGCGATCAATGGTCAGGTTGTAATTCGTCCGATGATGTACCTGGCTTTGTCCTACGATCACCGTTTGATCGATGGTAAAGAAGCTGTGACGTTCCTGGTGACCATCAAGAACCTGCTGGAAGACCCGGCTCGTCTGTTGCTGGACATCTAAAAAACAGGCTCAAGCTGCAAGCCGCAAGCTTCACGTCAGAAGCGGTCCGGTGCGCAGTTTGAGGCTGGCGGTTGGTATCCAATGAATAAGTCGCAAGCCGATTCTGCAGTTCAGCGCGGATCAGCTTGTAGCTTGCAGCTTAAAGCTCGCAGCTAAAGAGGAACTCTTTGTTATGTCCCAGAAATTCGACGTGGTAGTGATTGGCGCAGGCCCTGGCGGTTATGTTGCCGCCATCAAGGCTGCGCAACTTGGTCTCAAGACTGCCTGCATCGAGAAATATCAGGACAAGGAGGGCAAACTGGCCCTTGGCGGCACTTGCCTGAACGTGGGTTGCATTCCATCCAAGGCTCTGCTGGACAGCTCCTGGAAATTCTACGAAGCCAAAAATGGCTTTGCCGTTCACGGTATCTCCACTTCCGAAGTGAAGATGGACGTAACTGCCATGGTTGGCCGCAAGGCACAAATCGTCAAAGGCCTGACCGGTGGCGTTGCCAGCCTGTTCAAAGCCAACGGCGTTACTTCCCTGCAAGGCCACGGCAAACTGCTGGCCGGCAAGAAAGTAGAACTGACCGGCGTTGACGGCACCGTTGAAATCATCGAGGCGGACCACGTGATCCTGGCTTCGGGCTCGCGTCCGATCGATATTCCACCTGCCCCTGTTGACCAGAAAACCATCGTCGATTCGACCGGCGCGCTGGAATTCCCGTCTGTGCCTGAGCGTCTTTGCGTGATTGGCGCCGGCGTCATCGGCCTGGAGCTGGGTTCGGTCTGGGCTCGCCTGGGTTCCAAGGTCACCGTTCTGGAAGCGCTGGAGAAGTTCTTGCCAGCCGCTGACGAAGCCGTCGCCAAGGAAGCGCAGAAGACCTTCACCAAGCAGGGTCTGGACATCAAGCTGGGCGCCCGCGTTACCGGCTCCAAAGTCAACGGTGACGAAGTCGTTGTGACCTACACCGACAAGGACGGCGAGCAGAACATCACCTTCGATCGTGTGATCGTTGCTGTTGGTCGTCGCCCTGTGACCACCGACCTTCTGGCTTCGGACAGCGGTGTGGACATTGACGAGCGCGGTTTTATCTTCGTCAACGATCAGTGCGAAACCAGCGTTCCGGGCGTTTACGCGATCGGTGACGTGGTTCGTGGTCTGATGCTCGCCCACAAGGCTTCTGAAGAGGGCATCATGGTTGTCGAGCGCATCAAGGGTCACAAGACCCAGATGAACTACGACCTGATTCCGTCGGTCATCTACACCCACCCGGAAATCGCCTGGGTAGGCAAGACCGAGCAGACCTTGAAGGCCGAAGGCGTTGAAGTTAATGTCGGCAGCTTCCCGTTCGCGGCGAGTGGTCGTGCAATGGCCGCCAACGATACCGGCGGTTTCGTCAAGGTTATCGCTGATGCCAAGACTGACCGCGTACTGGGTGTTCACGTGATCGGTCCGGGCGCAGCAGAACTGGTACAGCAAGGCGCGATCGGTATGGAGTTCGGCACCAGTGCCGAAGACATCGGCATGATGGTCTTCTCCCACCCGACGTTGTCTGAAGCGCTGCACGAAGCAGCTCTGGCAGTGAATGGCGGCGCCATTCACATCCAGAACAAGAAAAAACGCTAAGACAAAAAGAAACCACGATGCGCTGCCCGTCGTGACCCTTGCAAGCAAGGTTCACCGCGGAAAGTTCGTCGGACTCGACCCTTCGGAAGGCCTCAGGCACGTATACGTATGTGCCAGGGCTTCCGGGAGTAGCGGTCACAGGTGGTGCGGCACGTTTCGACGCGCAGCACCGAATGCGCAGTACCTAACGAAGACGGTAATAAGCATGAATCTTCACGAGTATCAGGGTAAGCAGCTGTTCGCTGAGTACGGCCTGCCAGTATCCAAAGGCTACGCAGTAGACACCCCGGAAGCAGCAGCAGAAGCTTGCGACAAGATTGGCGGAACCGAGTGGGTCGTCAAAGCCCAGGTTCACGCTGGTGGTCGCGGTAAAGCGGGTGGCGTCAAGCTGGTTCGCAGCAAAGAAGACGCCGCTGCATTCGCTCAGCAATGGCTGGGCAAGCGTCTGGTGACTTACCAGACTGATGCGGCCGGTCAGCCAGTTACCAAGATCCTGGTTGAATCCTGCACTGACATCGCCAAAGAGCTGTACCTGGGCGCTGTAGTCGATCGCTCGAGCCGTCGCATCGTGTTCATGGCCTCCACCGAAGGTGGCGTGGACATCGAGAAAATCGCTCACGACACACCTGAGAAGATCCTCAAGGCCACCATCGATCCACTGGTTGGCGCTCAGCCATTCCAGGGTCGCGATCTGGCATTCCAGCTGGGTCTGGAAGGCAAGCAGGTTACTCAGTTCGCCAAGATCTTCACAGGTCTGGCCAAGCTGTTCCAGGACCACGATCTGGCCCTGCTGGAAGTGAACCCGCTGGTGATCAAGGCTGATGGCGATCTGCATTGCCTGGACGCTAAAATCAACATCGACGCCAACGCCATGTACCGTCAGCCAAAGCTGAAGGCTTTCCACGATCCATCGCAAGATGATCCACGTGAAGCCCACGCTGCCAAGTTCGAACTGAACTACGTGGCACTGGAAGGCAACATCGGCTGCATGGTCAACGGTGCCGGCCTGGCCATGGGTACCATGGACATCGTCAATCTGCATGGCGGCAAACCAGCCAACTTCCTCGACGTTGGCGGCGGCGCTACCAAAGAACGCGTTACCGAAGCGTTCAAGATCATCCTGTCCGACACCAATGTTGCCGCGGTTCTGGTCAACATCTTCGGCGGTATCGTTCGTTGCGACATGATTGCCGAAGGCATCATCGGCGCAGTGAAGGAAGTAGGCGTGAAAATCCCGGTCGTTGTGCGTCTTGAAGGCAACAACGCTGACCTGGGCGCTAAAGTGCTGGCAGAAAGCGGCCTGAACATCATCGCAGCTACCAGCCTGACCGACGCTGCTCAACAAGTCGTCAAAGCTGCGGAGGGCAAATAATGAGCGTCCTGATCAACAAAGACACCAAAGTTATCTGCCAGGGTTTCACTGGTTCGCAAGGTACTTTCCACTCCGAGCAAGCCATTGCCTACGGCACTAAAATGGTTGGCGGCGTGACTCCAGGCAAAGGCGGCACCACGCACCTGAACCTGCCTGTGTTCAACACCGTTCGCGAAGCAGTAGAAAAAACCGGCGCTACCGCTTCGGTCATCTACGTTCCGGCTCCTTTCTGCAAAGATTCGATCCTGGAAGCAGCGTTCGGCGGCATCAAGCTGATCATTTGCATCACCGAAGGCATTCCTACCCTGGATATGCTGGATGCCAAGGTCAAGTGCGACGAGCTGGGTGTAGTCCTGATCGGCCCTAACTGCCCAGGTGTTATCACCCCGGGCGAGTGCAAGATCGGC
>Ga0247742_10000259_pt1 | contig 45508 bp, 41 predicted proteins | sample UWRJL208509C2_FD_180944 | JGI IMG/M metagenome (GOLD analysis project Ga0247742, IMG submission 180944) | Plant litter microbial communities from Arlington Agricultural Research Station in Wisconsin, United States - UWRJ-L208-509C-2 | ecosystem: Environmental > Terrestrial > Plant litter >...
ATCGTGCACAGGGCCAAGGCTTTCAAAGACCTCAGTGACGGCCTGGTGGAATTCCTTCTCCCCCGGGTTCCGCGCCAACACAGTGTCGCGGACAGCTTCGAGCCTTGAATCCATGCGTCTTCCTATCCTCAGTGGGCCGGCCAGCGGCGAGACGATCAGTCCCGCTCATGGTTGCACCGAGGGAGGTGGGATCTCCACCCGGAGGCAATGTGACCCGGATCGCGGAGTTAACACAACTGTAGAAAATCGTTGAAAACTCAAGGAAACATTAGATTAACAAAAACTCACAATGTGATAAGTATCACGTTAAGTCGGGTTCAACTATCGCTTACGGCCGAACTTGGGAAGGTTAGGCAGGTTCGGAAGATTCGCCAAAAGATCAGCGGCCTTAGTGGCAGCGCGGCCAACGGTTCGGCCGATCTGTTGGGGCACAGTATCGTCCGAGGACGGATCCAACGTGACCGGCGTTCCGCTCGCGTGAACCTTGACAGCTTGGCCTACGGCGTCCGCACGGGTAGGCGGGACCTCCGGAGCGGGGGCACCAACGGCTGAAGGCTCAGCGGCCGCCGGCTCGGCGGCCGGCACTGCTGCGGCCGGCACTGCTGCGGCCGGCGCAGCTACGGCCGCAGCAGCTACGGCCGGCACTGCTGCGGCCGGCACAGCTGCGGCCGGCACCTCCGAAGGTGCGACGACGGCGGGCGCCGGGGTGCCGACGTCGAACGTTTCCAGCCAGCTGGCGACGCCGGCCAGCGGCTTGGGATTCAGGGCATAGAAACGCTTCTGGCCCTGCGCGCGCATGCTGACGAGATCTGCCTCACGGAGCACTTTCAAATGCTTGGAAATGGTGGGCTGGCTCGCAGCCAGTTCTTCCACCAATTCGCCTACAGCTTTATCCCCAGAGCGGAGGGAGACCAGGATGTCGCGCCTGGTTGCCTCAGCTATGACGGCAAATACGTCGTCAGTCACCATGCCTTACACCCTAGCGACATATACGCCAATTGGCATCCCTGTTTCGTGGCGCTACAGGCACCCCGATGCCGGGGGAACTCTTAGTCGAACCAGGGATCCAGGCCGTAGAGGGGGAAGATCTCCTTGCGCGTGGCAATAACGGTCCGGTCAACCTCATCCGCGGGATCGTAACCAACTTCCCAGGAGCGCCACCAGACGTCCACGTCATCGCCCATCGACTCCGGAGCCCACACGCCGTACGTTTCCTTCACGTAATTCCGCCACGCTTCCGGCACGGGTGTTTTCAGCGGCACCGGCCGTTGGGTCACCATGCCGATCAGATGGCTCCAGGATCGGGGCACAACACCGGTGACGTCGTAGCCGCCTCCGCCGGTAGCGATCCAACGGTTATCGCAATAGCGGGCGGCGAGGCCGGCGACGGCGGAGGCCGCCTCACGCTGCCCATCAACGCTGAGGTTGAGGTGCGTCAGGGGGTCGTCCCGGTGGGAATCGCAGCCGTGCTGGCTGACGATGACTTCTGGTTGGAACGCCCCAACAAGCTGGGGCACCACCGCATGGAAAGCCCGGAGCCAGGCAGCGTCGCCGGTGAAGGCGGGAAGTGCCACGTTGACCGCTGTCCCAGGGGCATTTGGGCCTCCGGTTTCATTGGCAAAGCCGGTCCCGGGGAAAAGGGTGAGCCCGGTTTCGTGCAGGCTGATGGTCATCACGCGGGGGTCGTTCCAGAAAATGCTCTGCGTACCGTCGCCGTGGTGCGCATCGACGTCTATGCTCACCACCCGTTGCACGCCGCCGTCGAGCAGCCGTTGGATGGCCAGCGCGACGTCGTTATAGACACAAAAGCCGCTGGCCCGCTCACGCGCGGCATGGTGCATCCCGCCGCTGAAGTTCACAGCGCGCACGGCCTGGCCGCTAAGGATGGCCTCAGCTGCAACCAGCGAACCGCCCGCGAGGCGGGCACTTGCCTCGTGCATGCCGGCGAACGCGGGATCGTCCTCCGTTCCCAGTCCGCGATCCTCCTCAGGAGCGAAAGGATCAGCACTGACCCGGCGTACAGCCTCCACATATTCGCGGCTATGGACGGAAAAAAGTTCGACGTCGGTGGCCACCTTGGGTGCCTGAACGGCCACATGGTTGTGGTTGAACAGGCCCAGTGATTCGGCGAGCCGCGCTGTCAGCTCAAGCCGCTGCGGCGCCATGGGATGACCCGGACCAAAGTTGTAGGCAGTCATGGCTGCATCCCACACCACCGTCGTTGGCAGTGCGGAGCGCGTAATGCTGGAAGCTGTTGTTCCAAGCCTTGAGTTCATCCAGAACAGGCTACCTGAGCCCGGAGTACCCTTCCGCCCGGTTACGCCGCGGGAATAGTGGTTTACTACTCAGGAAAGCTTGTTCAACCGAGGAAGAGCGCCATGTCTCAAAGCCAGTCGCGGTCCACGAGCCCGACCAACTGGCAACCCAACCAGCAGGAGCGGGAAGGTCTCTGGATCTTCACGCGCGTGCGCGACTTCGTCGACAACATTGCCAACACCTCGCCCGCGCGTTTGGCGTTGACCGTCTTTGCCGTGGTGATCCTGGTTTTCACCGGGTTGTTGTCCTTGCCCGCCGCTTCAGCGGCCGGCACGGTCACGCCTCTGCACCAGTCCATGTTCACGGCGGTTTCCGCTGTCTGCGTCACCGGGCTCACTGTAGTTTCAACCGCCACTCACTGGACCTTCTTCGGTCAGCTGGTCATCCTGATCGGCATCTTCGTTGGTGGCCTCGGCACCTTGACGCTGGCCTCCCTGCTTGCCCTCATGGTCAGCAAACGGCTGGGCGTGCGCGGCAAGCTCATCGCACAGGAAGCCATGAACAACGCGGGCAGGCTCGGCGAGGTGGGTACCCTGCTCCGGATCGTCATCGTAACGTCAGTGGTGATTGAGGCCGTTCTGGCCATCGTGCTGATCCCCCGCTTCATGGTGCTTGGCGAGAGCTTCTGGCAATCGGTGTGGCACGGCGTTTTTTACTCGATTTCCGCGTTCAACAACGCTGGATTCACGCCGCACTCCGATGGCATCGTCCCTTACGAGACAGATCTTTGGATCCTCATTCCCCTGATGCTGGGCGTCTTCCTCGGCAGCCTTGGCTTCCCCGTGGTGATGGTGCTGCAGCAGAACGGGCTCAACTGGAAGAAGTGGAACCTCCACACCAAGCTCACCATCCAGGTCTCCTTCATCCTGCTCGCGGCAGGCACGGTCCTGTGGGCGTTGATGGAGTGGGACAACGTACGGACCATCGGCCACATGAGCATGGGCGACAAAGTGATCCATTCCTTGTTCGCCTCCGTGATGACCCGTTCCGGCGGCTTCAACCTGGTGGATCAAAACCACATGGAGTCCACCACCATGCTCCTCACCGATGCCCTCATGTTTGCCGGTGGCGGATCCGCGTCCACCGCAGGCGGCATCAAGGTGACAACCATCGCGGTGATGTTCCTGGCCATCATGGCTGAAGCGCGCGGCGACGCCGACGTTAAGGTCTACGGACGCACTATTCCCCAAGGAACCATGCGCGTGGCGATCTCCGTGATCGTGGCCGGAGCCACCCTGGTCTCAGTTGCCGCTTTCCTGTTGCTCTCCATCAGCGGTGCCTCCCTGGACAGGGTGCTCTTCGAATCCATATCCGCCTTCGCCACCGTGGGACTGAGCACTAACCTCAGTGCCGAGCTGCCGCCGTCGGGCGTTTATGTCCTGACCGCCCTCATGTTCGCAGGACGCGTAGGCACCGTAACCCTGGCGGCCGGGTTGGCCCTTCGCCAACGCAGCCAGCTGTACCACTACCCGGAAGAGAGGCCAATCATTGGCTAGTAGCACAGGGGCAGCAAACCGCCCCGCCCACAACTCACCAGTGCTGGTCATTGGCCTCGGCCGTTTCGGCTCCGCCACCGCAGAGCAACTGGTCAAGCAGGGCCGTGAAGTCCTGGCTATTGAGCGTGACCGCACCCTCGTCCAGAAGTGGGCCCCTGTCCTCACTCACGTGGTGGAAGCCGACGCCACCAACATCGATGCGCTGCGCCAGTTGGGCGCCCAGGAATTCAGTTCGGCGGTGGTGGGTGTTGGTACGTCCATCGAGTCCTCGGTGCTCATCACCGTGAACCTGGTGGACCTGGGCATTCAACACCTGTGGGTCAAGGCCATCACGCCCTCGCACGGCAAGATCCTCACCCGGATCGGCGCCAACCACGTGATCTATCCGGAGGCTGACGCCGGTGTCCGTGCAGCACACCTGGTGTCCGGCCGCATGCTGGACTTCATCGAGTTTGACGACGACTACGCAATCGTCAAGATGTACCCGCCCAAGGAGACCGTGGGCTTCACCTTGGAAGAATCCAAAGTCCGCTCGAAGTACGGCGTGACGATCGTAGGCGTGAAGACCCCGGGCGAGGACTTCACCTACGCCCGCCCGGAAACCAAGGTGTCCGGCCACGACATGTTGATCGTGTCCGGACACGTGGACTTGCTGGAGCGCTTCGCAGCACGGCCATAATCCTGCTGGAGTTTTTGTACAGCTAACGCCCTTTAGACGCTCTTTTAGGGGCGTTATCTGTACAAAAAATCAGCCGAGCTGTTTGGTGATTTCAGCTGCACGGGCCGCTGCCGCGCGTGCACCGTCAGCGATGATCTTGGGGATGCCGCCGTCGTCGAAGGCCGCAATGGCGCGCTCGGTGGTGCCGTTGGGGCTGGTGACGGCGACCCTCAGCTGTGTGGGGTCCGCTCCCGGCTCAGCCAACATGAAACCCGCGCCTGCCACCGTTTCGCGGGCGAGCATCACGGACAGTTCCTGGTCCAGGCCAAGTTCGACGCCGGCAGCAGCCATGGCCTCAGCCAGATAGAAAGCGTAGGCCGGCCCGGAGCCGCTGATAGCAGAGAGCGCATCCACTTGCTCTTCAGGAATCTCCACCACTGTTCCCGCCCCGGCGAACGCCGTCTTGGCCCTTTCGAGCTGCTCAGATGTGCAATGGGTACCTGGGGAGACGGAGATGACCCCACGACCCAGCCGTGCGGGGGTGTTGGGCATGGTGCGGATCACCGGCTGCCCATCCGGCAATGCCGCTTCAAGCTGTTCGATGGAGACGGCAGCCGCGACGCTGACAACGATCGTGTCCTTCGCCAGCGCGGGGCCGATCTCCCGGGCCAGGTCAAGGATGCCCACCGGCTTGACGCCCAGGATGACCATGCCCGAGCCCTTGGTGGCCAGCTTGTTGTTGTCCGGCTCTTCCTCGCCTGCAATGGCCATGACCCCGTGGCGCTGGGCCAATTCATCGGCGCGTTCTGCACGGCGCACGGTAGCGACGATGTCCGAAGGGTCCGTCCCGGCGGCGACAAGGCCTCCCAGAATTGCCTCGTTCATGGATCCACAGCCAAGGAATGCGATTCGGTTGCTCATGGCTCCATCATTGCAGTTGGCCGTGGACGGGGTCTAACGAATGCCGGATTCCCAGCTTGCTCCCAAGGTTATTGCAGGCAGCACTCATGCTTGGTCCGTAACTTAGTAGTTACCTCATTGAGGGTGCGAGTGATGAAGGCGGGCATGGGGATGTCCGCCAGCAGCACCGGTGGCCGGGCGGGTTTTCCCCCATTTCCCGATTCGGCCGCCGGTGCTTTCGCTTTTAACACAGCGTTCCAGCGTCGGGCGCCGGGTCCAGCGCCCGACGCCGGCTAGTTGTCTACGCTGCGCAGCGACGGCACGCTGAGGTGCTGCCGGGCGAAACGCAACGTTTCAGCCAGCATTTCCTCACGTTCCCCCGCAACCTTGGCCTTGCGGGTGGAAATCTCCGCTACTACTACGCCGTCAAAACCGGTGGCGGCCAGGTGCTGCAAGGCATCGGCGCATTGTTGCGTTCCAGTTCCAGGCACCAGATGCTCGTCCTTGCCCGAACCCGAGCCATCGGTGAGATGGACGTGCCGGAGCTTGTTCCCGAGCGCTTTGATGGCTTCCAAACTGTTGGCCCCGGCAGTGGCAGCGTGCGAGAAGTCCCACGTGACGTCGTCGTAATCCTGGCCCAACGGGTCCCAGTGCGGTAGGTAGGCCACCGCCTCACGCCCACGGACCCGCCACGGGTACATGTTCTCCACGGCGATCCGAACGCGGTACCTCGCAGCGATTTCACGCACGCCTTCTACGAAGTTCTCCGCGTAATTGGACTGCCACCGGAACGGCGGGTGAACCACCACGGTGTCGCAGCCGACATCCGCGGCCATTTGGCAGGACTTTTCGATCTTGTTCCACGCCGTGCCCCAAACCTGCTGCGTCAACAGCAAAGTAGGCGCGTGGATGGAGACGATCTCCTGGTGGTACCGGTGGCTCAGCTGGATCAGGGCATCGGGGTTCTGGCTCACCGCATTGTTGGTGACCATCACCTCAACGCCCTCGTAGCCCAGATCCTGCGCCACGGCGAAGGCGTCATGGACGCTCAGGGGATACACGGACGCGCTGGACAGCGCCACGGGGATTTGGCGGGCATTCACTTCAGGTTCGACGTCGTTGCTCATCTCAGGAGGCCAGCCCGCCTGCCACAGGGGCTGGGACCGGTGTTGGGGACGGTGTGTTGACAGGGACCGGGAATTCTTTGAACCCCGGGTGGGGTTCTTCATCTTTTTCAGGAGCCTTGCCGGCTTCCTTTGCTGCCTTCTTCTTTGACTTATCCTTCTTACGCTTTCCCACGTGCGGCGCCGGGTCCAATGCTTCCTCAAAGACCAACTGGTCCAGGCGGCGCAGGATCAGGCCCTCGCGGAGGGCCCAGGGGCAAATTTCCATCTTGGGGAATTCGAAGAGTTCCAGCGCCGCTTCAGCCACCAAGGCTCCCGCCAGTAATTGGCGGGCACGGGCGTCGGAAACGCCGGGAAGGTACAACCGGTCCTCCACTGTCATGGCCGAAATCCGTTGCGCCCACAGTCCCAGATCTGCTGCGTGGAGTTCGCGCTTAACGTACGGTCCTGCCCCGCTGGGGGCTGCACCGGCGATGCGCGCCAACGACCGGAACGTTTTGGACGTGCCAGCCACCAAGTTGGCCCGGCCCAGCTCGTGGAAGTCCCGGACCACGGGCTTCAACGTGGACCGGATATACCGGCGCAGTTCCTTGACGCTCTTGGCAGTAGGCGGATCGTCGTGGAGCCAGTCCCGCGTCAAACGGCTGGCACCAAGGGGAACTGACGTGGCGTGCTCAGGAAGTTCGTCCGTTCCATACGCCATTTCGAACGAGCCGCCCCCGATGTCCAGGTCAAGAATGGGACCTGCGCCCCATCCGTACCAACGGCGTACGGCGAAGAACGTCATGGAGGCTTCTTCGCTGCCCGTAAGTTCCTGGAGGGTCACCGTGGTTTCGTGCTTGACCCGGGCCAGAACCTCGGGGCCATTGGTTGCTTCCCGAATGGCCGAGGTACAGAACGCAAGGAGGTCCTCGGCCTTATGCCTGGCCGCGAACTCCCAGGCCTCCAGGACGAATTCAATGAGCTCGTGCTGTCCGGCTTCGTTGATGTTGCCGTCACCGTCGAGGTACTGCACCAGAGAAAGCGGGCGCTTGTGGGAAGCGAAAGCTACCGGACGCGCGCCAGGGTGAGCGTCCACCAGCAGTAGGTGGACGGTGTTGGACCCGATGTCGAGAACGCCAAGACGCATTCTGCCATTATTCACCGATTCGAAGCCTGCGAAGCAACTTAGCCAAGACGTTTCGCCGGTCGATTGGTTCCCGACAGCTTGGGCGGGCCCTATTCGGCGGGCTCCCCGGCTTCGTCGGCGCGCTTGAAGTCGCGGCGAATGTTGGCAATGCCCTCGGGATCGATTTCGAAGCCGAATTCGCTCCCGGGGTTGATGACCATGCCCAGTTCGTCCCCGATGTTGCCCAGGATGGCAGAGCCCATGGTGCCCAGAACGTGCGGGGCTGCCTCGAGGAAGCGGTCATCGACGCGGCTCGGGTGGCTGAAGACGGCCAAAACAGGCTGGCCGTCGGCGTTCGAGAGCACCAAGGGCTCCACCGATGAGTCCGGGCCGTCCACAGCTTCCGAGCTGACGAGGTAAACCTCGTTGTTCAGGAAAGCGAGGATGACGTCCACCGGGTTAGCGTCCGGCTGTTCGGCCGAGGCCAGCTTGGCCTCGAGGTCGTTCAAGGGTTCACTATCCGGTGAAACGGTCTGTTCAGTCATGGTTCTACTCGACCACGATGCCGGCCGGGACGCAATTCGTGAGTGCTGCCCCGGCCGTCATTCAAGCTACTTTTTGGCTGTTGCCCTCTTGGCCGGCGCCTTGCGGGTGGTGGTCCGCTTGACCGGTCCCTTGGCACGCTTTTCCGCCAGCAGCTCAACGGCTTGTTCCCGAGTCAACTCCTCAAGTGAGGTTGAGCGCGGGACGGTGATGTTGGTGACGCCGTCAGTGATGTAAGGGCCGAAACGGCCTTCCTTCACCACAATGTTCTTCTCGGACACGGGGTCCGGACCAAACTCAGCCAGCGGCGGGACGGCCGCGCGGGCGCCACGCTGCTTGGGCTGCGAGTAGATCTCCAGGGCCTGTTCCAGGGTGATCGTGAAGATCTCCTCTTCCGAACCTATGGAGCGGGAGTCCGTGCCCTTCTTCAGGTACGGACCGAATCTGCCATTCTGCACCGTGATGGGGTTGCCGTCCGCGTCCTCACCGAGGACCCGGGGCAGGCTCATCAGGGCAAGCGCTTCATCCAAGGTGACCGTATCCACGGTCATGGACTTGAACAGGGAACCCGTACGCGGCTTGGCTTTCACCGGCTTCTTGGGAGGCTTGGGCTTGCCGTTCTTGTAATACTCCACCGGTTGGTTGGCTAGTTGTTCCTCGGTCATCTCCGGGATGATCTCAGTGACGTACGCGCCATAGCGGCCGTTCTTGGCAACGATGGTGTGGCCGGTGTGCGGGTCCGTTCCCAGAACCCGTTCCTCGGGGGCCGCCGTCTCCATGAGCTCTTTGGCTTTGTCGGCCGTGAGTTCGTCCGGAGCGAGTTCTTCGGGGACGTTGGCCCGCGCGGACTCAACCACTTCGCCGGTCTTCGCATCAAGGGTGGGGATGGAGCTTTCCAAGTACGGGCCGAATTTGCCCACACGCAGCGTGATGCCCTCGGCGATCGGCACGGAATTGATCTCGCGCGCATCGATTTCGCCAAGGTTGTTGACGATGCTCAGCAGGCCGGGGTCTGCATCTTCACCGTAGTAGAAGTGCTTGAGCCAGGCAGCGCCCACAGCCTGGCCGTTGGCGATCTTATCCAGATCCCCTTCCATGTCTGCGGTGAACTCGTAGTCCACATAATCCGTGAAGTGCTGTTCCAGCAAGCGGATCACAGAGAACGCGATCCAGCTGGGAACCAAAGCGGAGCCCTGCTTACGGACGTAGCCACGGTCCTGGATGGTGGAAATGGTGGACGCGTAGGTGGACGGGCGGCCGATGCCACGCTTTTCCAACTCAGCGGTCAGCGATGCTTCCGTGTAACGCGGAGGCGGGGACGTTTCGTGGCCGACAGCCACGATCTCCGAAGCCGTAAGGGAATCATCCTTGGAAACGTTCGGCAGGCGACGGGCTTCGTCGGAATCATCGTCCCCGCGGCTCTCGTCCTTGCCCTCTTCATAGGCTGCAAGGAAGCCCGGGAAGGTGATGACCGTACCGGAAGCCGAGAATTCGGCGTCGCGGCCGTCAGCGGCCACTGCGCCGAGGCGGATGGTGGCAGTGGAACCCTTGGCATCAGCCATCTGGGAGGCCACGGTGCGCTTCCAGATGAGCTCGTACAGGCGGAACTCGTCACCGCTCAGCTGCTTGGCAACCTGCGCCGGCGTACGGAACGAGTCACCCGCGGGACGAATGGCCTCGTGAGCTTCCTGGGCGTTGGCAGCCTTGTTCGCGTAAACGCGGGGGCTCTGGGGAACGTACTCGGGACCATACAGCTCGGAAGCCTGGCGGCGGGCTGCGGTGAGTGCTTCATCGCTCAAGGCGGATGAGTCCGTACGCATATAGGTGATGTAGCCGTTTTCATACAGGCGCTGGGCAACCTGCATGGTGCTCTTGGAGGAGAAGCGGAGCTTACGGCCGGCTTCCTGCTGCAGGGTGGAAGTGGTGAACGGCGCGGCAGGGCGGCGGGTGTAGGGCTTGGTATCTACGGAGCGGACACGGAAATCAGCGTTTTCCAGTCCGGCAGCCAAAGAGGTGGCAAGTTCCTGGTTGAGGTGCACCACGTTGGAGGACGTCAGCTGCCCGTTGTCATTGAAGTCCCGGCCGCTGGCTACCTTGGAACCATCCACGGCGGCAAGCTTTGCCTTGAACGAACCCGAGTCCGAACCGAACTGGCCCGTGAGATCCCAGTAGGACGCTGCGCGGAAGGCCATGCGTTCACGTTCGCGGTCCACCACCATGCGGGTCACCACGGACTGCACACGGCCAGCCGAGAGCCCGCGGGCCACCTTGCGCCACAACACGGGGGAGATCTCGTAGCCGTAGAGGCGGTCAAGAATACGACGCGTCTCCTGGGCATCCACCAAAGCGGTGTCGACGTCACGGAGGTTGTCCATGGCGCGGTGGATGGCTTCCTTGGTGATTTCACCGAACGTCATGCGATAGACGGGAACCTTGGGCTTGAGGACCTCCAGGAGGTGCCACGCGATGGCTTCGCCTTCGCGGTCCCCATCGGTTGCGAGGTAGAGCGCGTCAGCGTCTTTCAGCTGGGCCTTGAGCTCGGCAACCTTTTTCTTCTTGTCCGGGGAGACAACGTAGTACGGCTTGAAGTCGTTTTCGACGTCTACTGCGAACTTGCCCAGCGAGGTCTTCTTCAGTTCGGCAGGGAGGTCAGATGGCTGCGGGAGGTCCCGGATATGGCCGATCGAAGCCTCGACGATGAAGCCCTCGCCAAGATACTTGGCGATGGTCTTGCTCTTGGCGGGAGACTCCACGATCACGAGTTTCTTGCCGGTTTTTGCCTTGCTGGGCACGGTGCTCCTACAGAAAAAATGTGTAATTGGGCTGGTGCCCATATTGGCCTAGTTCACCATAGTTTGCAGAATCCTGCGTTCTGGTGCGGAACAAGGACGGACATTCGATGGTCCGGCGGGCTGTTACTGACCGGGCGCTAAGCGGTCGTCCGGGATCATTGACCACAAGGTTGCCACACGTTCGGCACCTTCGGGTATCTGAGTGGGATCCTCAAGTTCGTACTCCCGCAGAACCGCGCGGATTCTGTCCAAAAGTTCCCTGCGCTGCGGGTTGGTCAGATACAACAAGTTGCTGGAGAGAACAACCGCTGCCGGTTCTTCCCCGGTTTCCCCCCGCTGCCGGCGTTCGCCGCGGGCCCTGGCGAATGCAGAAGCCCTGCGTCGGAAGGCATCCAGCTCAAGGTCCACGACGGCTATCTCAGGACTGGCGACGCTGCCTCCGGAGATGGTGAAGTCTGTTCCCGCTGCCTTCCAGCGGCGTTCCCTGGCGTCGCCCGCATTTTCCGCCGGAGCCACGATGCCCCACTTTTGGAGAGCCCTGAGGTGGTAGCTCATTGCACTGGGCGTCAGGCCTGTCCTGGCAGCGAGTTCGGTGGCTGTGTGGCTGACCTGTGTGGCGTACAGCTCAGAGATGACCTCCAGCCGGGCGGCATGCGCCAAAGCACGGATGGCCTTGGGATCGGTGATCACAACCGTCTTCTCGGCACGTTTCCGTCGAGGAACGTCTCCTGACGCTTGGGATGTTTCGTTGTTCACAGTCACTTCATCAGTGTAGTCAGGGTCACTTCCCGGAGGTCCGGCACTTGATGAGCGCGCCGTAGTCCGGATCATTCGCCCACCTGCTCCGGGTCCGGAAGGAGGAATCCGTCCAACACCAGGTTGGTGACGTCGCGGAAGAGTCCTTCGCGGAAAGCCTCTTCATCGAAGCCCTCGCCCCCGCCCAGGAGCGATACCAAGGCCGAAGTGATCTGCCGGACGGACAATTGGCCGTCGCATGCGGAGACGAAACCGGCGAGTTCGGTGCTCAGCAGGTTGGTCCGCCGAAGCCCTGCCCCTTGCCGGAGCAGGATGACCCCCGGATGGGCAGCCCCTGGACGTTGGTGCCTTTCCTCCGTGACATCCTCGGCAACCACCAAGTGCGCCAAGGAAACTGAATGTGCAGCAGCCCAGTCAGCCCGTTCCACGGCGGCGCCGAGATGGGGACCGATGGGTTGTTCGATCGGGTACGTGATTTCCTCGAAGCGGTTGATGACGGCCCCGAGCGCTTGCGCCGGGCGACGCAACCAGATCATGCCGAAGCCGATTCCCTCAACGTCCCTGGAAGAAAAATCATCCAAATATGCCGCGTACGCGTCCTGGTATTGCCCGTCCTCGCGGTTCTGGGAAGCATCCTGAAGCCACGTCTCCGCGTACTGCTCAGGGCCAACCTGTTCCCGTTGAATAAACCAGACGTCCAAACCTGAGTTCCTAAGCCATGCCTGGGGCCGGTCCTTCCAGTCCGAACCAGAGGTTATCTCCCAGTTGCCCAGCATCTGCGCTATGCCGCCGGGCTCCAGGACCTCCGCCAGGGACTGTACAAGGGAAGCCACGATGTCGTCCCCCGGAAGCCCGCCGTCGCGGTAGGTGAACTGGTCGGAGGAGGATTCACCACCCGTTCGCGGAGTGATGACGAAGGGCGGATTGGACACCACCAGGCCGAACTGTTCCCCTGCCACCGGTTCCAGAAGCGACCCATGCCGCAGGCTCACCCTGCCCTCCAGGTTTTCGGGGTCCAGCTCCAGTTCCGCAGCGTTCAACAGAAGATTAAAGCGTGTGAAAGCGAGTGCCCTCTCGGAAATGTCCGTGGCCGTCACATGGTCGCAGTGATGGAGCAAGTGGAACGTTTGGATACCGCAGCCGGTGCCCACGTCCAGCGCTCGTTTGATGTGCTTCCTGACTGTGGTCTGCACCAGCGTGGTGGAGGCGCGCCCGATCCCCAGGACATGATCATGCCTCAACACTCCCGGCTGTTGGTGGGCTGCGAGGTCGCTGGCAACCCAGAGTTCCGCGCCGCCACTGCCGTCTGCATTGGCGTCCCAGCCGTAAGGGCGCAGGTCCACTTTGGCCTTGACCACCCCTGAATCCACTGTGACGAGCCCCAGTTCCGCAAGTCCATGAGTGCGGATGCCGGGGAGAGCGGAATCGATGTCCGCCACAGACTGCGGAACGGCCAACAACCACAGGCGAACGACAACTGCCGACGATCGGAGGGCCGGGTCCTGAGAGTCCATGTGCCGCTCGCTGGCCAGCAGAGCAGGGATGAGCTGGTCCCTGCCGAGTGCTTCAGAGGCGGAGGTCCCCAGAAGTTCAGCCACACCATCCACTGTGTAGGAGAGTGCACGAAGGTCAGCGGCAAGCGCCGACAGCAGTTGGGGTTGGTCGCTGCGGGGAGCATCGTCAGTGTTGCCGGAGGTAAAGGAGGAAGCTGTGTCAGTCACCTTGCAAGTGTAGGGGCGGCGTGCCGTGCCCTGGGATGCTGAACCTGTCCTATGTGGACAATCGGGTCCTATGTGGACAATCGGGAACCTGGCCAAGCGGAATGGGCAGGGGTGGACAAAGCTCCCTGCAGGAACCCGGTAGCGTTGGATTCATGCTCAACTTCTCCTCCACAAGGCGCCGCGCGGGCCTTGTTGCCATCACCACTGCGGCGCTGCTGGGAGTCTGCGGCTGCCAGGCACCGGTTAATATCGAAGATGCCGACGTTCCTGCCTGGAAGGAAAAGGTCCTCCCCGCGGCGAGTGGCGTAGTGCTGGAGGACTCCGGCAAAATCCTCAACCGTGACCCCTTGGTCAAGGAATCTCCCAACGTTCCGGCCGGAAGCTACACGCTTACCATGGCGTGTGATGGTGGCGGCAAAGCCTATTTTGCGGTTTCCTCTGGCGGCACCAAGATCGCAGACGCGGCCGCCGCTTGCAACGGCAGCCTTGACGTGGTGAAGATCAAAATGCCCGTTTCCGGTACTTTGAACATCTCTACAAGTAGCGTCGATGCCCCGCTGATCTTCGCCTACCACGTGGTCGCTGCTGCTGCCTAGGACCTGGCCGATGCCCGCCCCCGGCAGGCCTTTGGCTTGCGGCTGTACGGGCGTAAAGTCAGTCCATGGGCAGCAAGGCAGCTCGCTCGGTGATGCCGCAACGGCCGGTGAGGGCCGCCGTCGTGATCCTTATTGCGCTGAGCAGCAGTCTGACGGCTTGCGAATACACCTTTGACGAGGATGGCAGGCCGGATGCCAGCCCTACATCCACTGCCGGCAATGTTGTTCTTCCGCCCGACCCCGCGCTGGAGGATACAGTCACCGGCGAGGCACTGGAAGAGTGGGCCAAAATGGCTTTGCCTGAGTCCCAGGGACAGTCCTTCTACTCAAGCAGCGGCTACCTCAACCCCGGCGAGTCCAAGTCTGAGCAGACTGTGCAGCTGCCTGGCGGAACGTACGCGGTGACGCTGGCATGCCGCGGAACACGCCGCGTTACCTTCAGCGTCGCGTTGGGCGAGGCCAAGCTGGTGGATCTGACCTTGGGGTGCGCCAATGCCCGCGTGAGCGTAGTCCAGTTGGAAAAGGACGCAGTACTCTCCATCACGGTGGGGTCCAGATCGGACTCCAACTTCGCGTACCGGGTGAGCCGCCTCTGAACCGGCCGTCAGGCGGCTTCGCAGCCTCCGGGGCAGCGGAGTGTTTCCGGGCTGGAGGCACATTCCGCGCAGTAAAGGGTCAAAGTACGGCAGCTGAGGTTTGAGCAGTTCTCAAACTTGTTGGTGGGAGCCGCACAGCGGACGCATTCACCAATGGTTTTGGCTTCCTCGCTGAACTCGACATGCATGCGCTTATCGAAGACGTACAGAGAGCCCTCCCACAGTCCTTGATCCTTGAAGGTCTCGCCGTAGCGGACAATCCCGCCATCCAGCTGGTACACCTCTTTGAAGCCCCTGTTGACCATGAGGCTGGACAACACTTCGCAGCGGATTCCGCCCGTGCAGTACGTGACTACGGGCTTGTCCTTGAGGTCGTCGTACTTACCGGAATCGAGTTCCTTGATGAAGTCGTGCGTGGTGTCGACGTCCGGGACGATCGCGTCCTTGAACTTACCGATCTGGGCTTCGAACGCGTTGCGGCCGTCGAAGAACACCACGTCTTCGCCGCTGGTCTTTTTGGCATCCACCAGTGCGTGAAGTTCCTCTGGCTGGAGGTGTTTCCCGCCGCCCACCACGCCGTTCGCGTCCACTTTCAGCTCACCGGGGGCTCCGAACGACACGATCTCATCGCGCACTTTGACGCTGAGGCGCGGGAAATCTGCAGCGCCCCCCTCTGACCACTTGAAGTCGATGCCATGAAAGCCCTTGTATTCACGGGTGGTCTTCACATACTGCTTCATGTTGTTGAGCTCGCCGCCCACCGTGGCGTTGATGCCGTCCTTTGAGATCAGGATCCTGCCGGTGAGACCCAGCTTTTCGCAGAGGGCACGCTGCCACAGACGCACGGCGTCGGGGTCGGCGATCGGAGTAAAGCCATAGAAGAGCACAATTCGGTTCAGAGCCACTATTAAAGGGTACTTGGTGCAGTAAAATCCTCGCCTCCCGTGCCGGATTCCAAGCAGGGTTCCGGGCAGGTTTGCCTGAGGGACCGTGGTCGGGAAGTCACAATTCCATAAGCAACCATCCCCGGGCTGACGTGGCTCTGTTGCTTCATGATGCGCTGGCATACTCTCTCTACATGAGTCCAGACGCCTTGGTTGAAGACATTGCGCACCTCTTGGAAGTCTGGGTAGCCGGCTGGTCCGGCTGCCGCGGCTATGAACTACGCCAAGAGGGCCGCTTCCCTGCCGCACTTCGCGCCGACAAAACCGGTGACTGGGAGTATTTCGCCCACGATCCGTCAGACGAAGAATTCGCCGTCCTGGCTGACAAGACGGCAGAAGCTCCAACCCGGGTCCTGACGATCCTCACCAACGATGTCCAACGGTACAAATACCTCGCTGAACAGCGCGGACTGACGGTGACCTCCGCGTCCCAGACCATGATGATCGTGGACATGGAAACTCAGGATGCCGAGGATCCGTGGCTCCCTGACGACGATCTGGAGCTGGCTACCTCGGAATCCAACGGTGTCCATTACGCGGTGGTCCATTCCGGCGAGCAGGTGGCTGCCAGCGGCCGGGTGTATGTGGTCAACGGCACGGCCATCTTCGACAAGATCGTCACCGAACCCGATTTTCAACGCCGCGGCTTGGGCAGTTTCATCATGAAGGCCTTGGCGGCACAAGCCTTCGCGCACGATGTGGAGAATGGTCTGCTCCTGGCATCGTTGGACGGCCAAAAGCTCTACTCCCATCTGGGATGGGACGTGGTGTGCCACGTCCTTATGATGTCCAGCGGCACCGAAGGATCGGACCTCTCAGGAGCATAGAGCCTCCCAACCAAAAGCAATGCCCGACGGCGGCGCCCCAGGGTGCCGCTGTTGGCGTCCCCGCACAGTGACAGAATGATTCGGTGGCTGCACCAAATTCAATGATCTCCTTGCTGGGCCGGACGCCGGACCCTGAGCAGCTGCGCCATGTCCACACCATCCCCGCCCGGAAAGCGGTCAATGAGCCCTGGCCCGGCTGGGTCCATCCGGACGTTGTGGCAGCCTACGGTTCCCTGGGCATCCACGAACCGTACCGGCACCAGATCCAGGCGGCAGACCTCGCCCATTCCGGACAGCATGTTGTGATTGCCACGGGAACTGCTTCGGGAAAGTCGCTCGCCTACCAGTTGCCGGCGTTGGATGCGATACACCGTTCCGAGTTGCGGGTCTTGTCAGATCCCGGCAAGATCCACGACGACGGCGCCGTTACGCTCTACCTATCCCCTACCAAGGCCTTGGCAGCAGACCAGCTGGCAGCAATCCGCTCGCTGAAGTTACCCACGGTCCGGGCTGAAACCTATGACGGGGATACTGACGTCTCCTCCCGGCGGTGGATTCGTGACCACGCCAACTTCATCCTCGCCAACCCGGACATGCTGCACTTCGGCATCCTTCCCAACCACACATGGTGGGCCAGGTTCTTCCGGCGGCTGCGCTACGTGATTGTAGACGAAGCACATAGTTATCGCGGCGTGTTCGGCTCGCACGTGGCCAATCTGATGCGACGACTCCGCCGGATCTGCGCCTACTACGGGGCTGGGACCTCCTTCCCCGAGCCGGTGTTCATTGCCGCTTCCGCCACGGCCTCGGACCCCGGGGTTTCCTTTGGGCGGCTCATCGGCGCTCCCGTCCGGGAAGTTTCCGAAGACTGCTCGCCCCACGGTTCCACGACGGTGGCGTTCTGGGAACCGGCCCTCACCGACGTCAAGGGCGAGAACGGCGCCAAGCAGAGGAGGACGGCCGTAGCTGAGACTGCGGACATCCTGGCGAACCTCGTCTCTTCCCGTGTCAGGACCATCGCGTTCATCAAGTCGCGTCGCGGCGCCGAGTCCATTGCGTCCATCACCAAAAGACTGCTGGACGAAGTGGACCCTAGTCTTCCTGGCCGGGTGGCCGCCTACCGTTCCGGGTATCTCCCCGAGGAGCGGCGGGCTTTGGAGCAGGCGTTGAGATCCGGGCAATTGCTGGGGGTCTCCAGCACTTCCGCCTTGGAACTTGGCATCGATATCTCGGGCCTTGATGCCGTGCTGGTAGCTGGATGGCCCGGCACGCGGGCTTCGCTCTTTCAACAGATCGGCCGCGCAGGACGGGCAGGGCAGGACGCCATTGCCGCCTTCGTGGCAAGCGATGACCCCTTGGATACGTATCTGGTGAACCATCCCGAGGCCATCTTTGACGTGTCGGTTGAGGCCACCGTCTTCGATCCCGGCAACCCGTACGTCCTTGGCCCGCACCTGTGCGCGGCAGCAGCCGAATTGCCGATCGGACCCGCCGAGCTTGACCTGTTTGGGCCGACTGCCGAGGGGCTTCTGGACCGTTTGGTAGTTCAGGGGTACCTTCGAAAGAGACCCGCCGGATGGTTCTGGACCCACCCTGAGAGTGCCGCAGGCATGGTGAACCTCCGGGCCGACGGCGGCGGACCTGTCAGCATCGTTGACGCTGAAACCGGGTCCCTCCTGGGAACCATGGACTCGCCGCAAACCCATTACCAGGCGCACACGGGTGCCATCTACGTCCATCAAGGCGAGAGCTACCTGGTGGAGGACCTCAACGAAGCCGACCACTGCGTGATGGTGCGCCGGGTCAACCCCGACTTCTACACCACGGCACGGGACGTAACCCAGATCGAGGTCCTTGAAACTTCCCGTTCCGTCCAGTGGGGCGACATCACCGTGCACTTTGGGGACGTCAAAGTAACCACCCAAGTGGTCTCCTTCCAACGCAAGGCCCTGATCTCCAATGAGATCCTCGGCGAGGAACCCCTCGATTTGGGAGCAAGGGACCTGTATACCAAGGCCGTGTGGTTCGTGGTGGACAACCGTTCGCTGCACGGAGCCGGGCTGGTGGAAGCGGAGTTCCCCGGGGCGCTGCATGCGGCTGAACATGCTGCAATTGGGCTCCTCCCTTTGGTGGCGTCCAGTGACCGGTGGGATATCGGCGGCGTATCCACTGCCTTGCATGCCGACACAGGGGTACCAACGATTTTCGTTTACGACGGCCACCCTGGTGGCGCCGGGTTCGCTGAGCGGGGCTTTGAGAAGGCCAAGATATGGCTGACAGCCACCCGGGAAGCCATCAAGGCCTGTGAGTGTGATGCCGGCTGCCCGTCCTGTGTTCAGTCCCCCAAGTGCGGCAACAAGAACAACCCGCTGGACAAGGCAGCCGCCATCACCCTCCTGGACGTCCTGTTGAAGGACGCCAGCTAGATTCCCTGAAACAAGCCGCCCGGCACGAAGCCTGTGTGCTTGGACCTGTTAGCTGCTACGGAGGAGGTCCGGCTCGTGCGCGGCCAGTGGCAACGCCCCACTGGAAGGGATGGGCCAGCTCCGTGCCGACCTCCACCACGTCCCCGCCAGCAACACTGCAGGACGTGATCTTTGCATCGTGCTTCCCGGCCACACTTGCGGCAACGGCGCAAGGCTCCCCGGACGTAAGCCCCCGGGCCGCATCTGCGGCGGCCAGCGCTGCAAGGTCAGCCGCAGACGCCGCCCTGGATGCCATCACTCCGGCCTGCGCCAGTAGGAGCAAGCCCAGCAACAGCAGCATGACCACCGCACCCAAGGCCAGCGCCAGCACGGTGCCAGCGCCGCCTTCATGCTCGGTGTTTGGCCAAAGGTTTTTCACGGGGTGCCCACTTCTGCCCTTGCTGTAGCCGAGGCCTTCAGCGTCCATGGGATCAGCGGGCCCAAAGCACCGCCAACTGCCGAAGAAGCAGTCACCGTGACCCACTCGCCGTCCCCGTTTATTGACGATGTAACGCCTCCCCCGGCAAGCCGCTTGACGATCCCATCCACCGAGCCGGAGGCCTCTCCCCGCGCCGAGGCCCGTGCTCCTGCCCTCGCCGCCTCCTCCAGTCTGAGTTGGGTGATACCTGCGGCGCCGCCTGCCAGCAGGAATGCCAGGAGCAACACAACGGCCGGCAAGGCGACCGCGAACTCCGCGGTGACAGCACCCTTTTCCTTTGCATTCCGGGATCTCCTGTCGGCAGGCAGCAGAGCGGTCATGGCAGGGACAACGCCGTACGGATCAGGTTCAGCAGGAAACCGCGGACCTCTTCACTCCGGAGGATGACTACCAACAAACCCGCCAGGCCTACGGCGGCAAGGGTGGCAATGGCGTACTCGGCCGTGGCCATGCCCGTTTCCGAGCCCATGAGCTTTGTCCGTGTGCTTAGCCTTGACCAAAAGCCGTCCTCCTCACATAGGCCGTCCTCCGACTCCGCAAGATCCCCGAAGCCGAGTCCTAACTGCAGGAGCTCGTCCTCGAAACCGAATCGCTCGGGATCGTTGTGGTCGAGCTCGTACTCGGAGAGTTCCTCATGCTGGGTCGTCTGTGGTTCCTCGAAGGGAGGCCCAAGGAATTCAGCGGGAACCGGCCGATCCCGCGACATATCGCTTAGGAAGCCTGGAAGCGTAGCGGACAGTGTTTTCATGGTGGTTTCCTTTCCATAAAGTGCCAGCTCTCTGCTGACAGAACCGACTCTTCCGTGGTCCGGAAAGGCCCGGAAGTGGGTGCTCTCCGCAAGTGGATAACCCGTCCCGTCCCGCTGGGTGTGGAGGAAAGGTTGTGGCATTAAAGACCCTCTCCACGTTTCACCCCGAGGGGAGCATGGCGATCAGGACCGGGACAATGCCAAGGCAGATAAAAGCAGGCAGGGAGCAGAGACCCAGAGGAACTACAAGCCTCACGCCCAGGGCAGCTGCCCGCTTCTCCGCGGCCCGGAACTGCTCGCGCCGTTCCCTCGCCGCTTGTGCATAGAGGATAGAGGCAGACGGCGCACCAGTCAGCGCCGCGAAAGCCAACGCATCCTTGAGGCGGACCACTTCAGGGGCGTGCTTGGTGGGCGTCCGCCAGGCAGTCTCCCAGTCAGCACCAAGGGCCAGCGCGGCAACAACGGGCCGGAGAGAATGCCTGATGGGAGGAGATGCGCACTTGGCGATAAGTTCCAATGCCCGCCCGATTCCGGCTCCGGCGTCGAGCATGGAAGCCACCAATTCCAGCATCATTGCCGTATCGCGCAGTCCGTCTGCATCCTGTTCCGGTGGGGTTGATGCGGAGGACTCCTGCGCCGCTGCTGAGTCCCTTCCCCGGGACGGCAACTGAGTTCCCAACCGTGCGGGCGCCGCGAAGCTCAGGATTGCTGCGAGCACCATGACCGCGATCATCACTAACACCGGCGTCTGGTGCATCAGTAGGCTCCGATCGCGGATGCGACCAGCCGCGATGACCATACACGACCCGCCGCTGTGAGAAGCAGACCAACCGCGAAGGTGGCAACACCCAGGAAGTTGTTCAACAAGATCCCCACCGGATCCACGCCTAATGCCACCCCCAGCCCCAGTCCAAATACCGGGAGCCATGACAACAGGCGCACGGTAGCTTTGGGGCCTGCGAGCGCCGTCTGACGGGCAGCCTCGGAGTCCTCTTCGGCCTCCAACTGCGCTGCAAACCGGGTGAGGAGGTCAGCCAACGGACAGCCGCTGGTCTCCGCGATGTCCAGGCAGGCTGCCAACTCCATCCACACGCGGCGCTCAGAACTCCCGCGTTGCGGATACGCTTTTGCGGCTGTGCCCCGGATGGCTTCGGCCGGCGAATTTCCCACCGTGGACGCTGCCCGCGCTGCTGCTAGAACCTGCAGGGAGGGGTGGGAAAGCCCGGTGTTTCCCTTTGCTGCTGCCGAACCCGCGCCATTTTCCGCTAGCTGCCCTGCACCGTGGACTATCCATAGCTCCTCCCACAGCCTGAAAGCTCCCCGTCCGCCGCGCAGGAGGGCTGCGAGCTGCTGCACCAACACCACAAGTGACAAGGGCTCCGGACGCTTTCGCGGCCTTGGACCTCCGCGCTGCGTCATGGGACGGGCATTGGTGCGCAAGGTCCGGTCCGCTGGTTCCCCCAGCCTCGTCCGGAGACGCCTGATTCCATCCCTGTGGCCTGTGAACTGCAACCAAACCGCGAGAGCCGCAACCAGGATGAAGAGGCCCATCACCGGATATCACCGAGGTTATGCATCCCCACCGGACGTGACCCGGTTGATGTTGGAATGGCCGTCTTCCGGGACCTGCGCCGTGGCGGATCATCAGGTTCAGGCCGGTCGACTTCCTGTGCTGGTTGCTCGTCCATCTCCAGCGGTGCCAGCGAGAGCCGGGAGGCAAGTTCCGGCCATGCCGGCCCTGGCGTCATTCCTGCCGGGCTCCAGCTGAGGGCTGGCACAACTTTTTGCTGTTGCCGTGTGTCTGTGACTACTCCGATGGACGCGACCTTCCGTCCCGATGGTGTTCGGTCTACGTGGATCACGACGTCAAGGGCGCTGGAGACCTGCAACCGAACGGCTTCGGCGTTCAACCCCGCCAATGCGCCGAGGGCCACCAACCGTGCCGGCACGGCCTCTGCGGTGTTGGCGTGGATAGTGCCACCACCACCGGTGTGCCCAGTGTTGAGTGCGGTCAGCAATTCGCGGACTTCAGCGCCACGGCATTCCCCCACGATCAGCCTGTCCGGCCGCATGCGCAGTGCTTGGCGGACCAGTTCTCCGAGGTCCAGTGCACCTCCGCCCTCAAGGTTTCCGTGGCGGGATTCCAGCGTGACAACATGCGGGTGAACAGGGTTGAGCTCTGCGGCGTCCTCTATCAGTACTAAACGTTCCGCCGGATGGCTCAGCCCGAGCATTGTGGAGAGCAGGGTTGTCTTTCCTGAGCCGGTGGCACCGCTAATGAGGAAACTCAGTTTGTTGGCCATGACGGCACGAAGAACCGACTCAACGTGCTCCGAAAACATGCCGGATTCCCGCAACTCGGCGAGGGTAAACACTTCGTCCCGGCGGATTCGAATGGACAGCAACGTCCCTGCCGTTGATATGGGAGCGAGGACTGCGTGGACCCGGTATCCGCCGTTGAGCCGGACGTCCACGCAGGGGGAGCCATCGTCCAACCGTCTTCCCCCGGCTGAGATCAGGCGGGTGGCCAGCGATCTGACCTGTTGCTCGGTGTCGAAGTAAACAGATGTACGTTCCAGGCCGTTCCCGCGGTCAAACCAGACGGAGTCGGGGCCGTTGACGAAAATGTCAGTGACGCCAGGATCCTGTGCGAGCGGCTGAAGAGGACCCAGTCCGTTGAGTTCAGCATTGATGGACTCAGCCGCCTCCAACGCTCCGGCGGTACCCAGTAGTCTGCCGCTTGCCTGCACGGCTGCGGCGACAGTGGAAGGTGTCACGGGTCCGCTCCCGGCGAGCACCGATTCCCGCACCGTTTCAAGAAGAACCGAGTCCAGCCTGCGGCTCTGCCGGCGGCGGGTTCCGTCGGCAAAGGGGCTCACTGGGCGGCCCCGTTCAGTTCCAGGACGGAACCGGCTAAGCGCCTGATTGGTTTTCGGCGTCCGATCTCCAGCAATCGCCCCAGCTCAGTGCCGGCCGCGACACCACGCATCTCCGGTAGGACACCCAGCAGCGGCAAGCCAAGCGACTCGGCGATCAGTGGCGCATCCACTGAACTGGCGCCGCTTCCCCGGATCAAGAGTCCTGCATCTATGGGTGGGAGTTCGTTGAGGACGCGCGCGGCCGCCACTGCAGACTTAAGGTGGGCCGTGGTCAGCACCAGGATCCTGTCGCAGTCCCATGCAAGCGTTCCCAGCCCCTCAACGCTGCGTCCGATATCCACGAGGATGAGTTCGAAGCTCCGGCGTGCAGCGTCAACAACAGCAGCCACAGCGCCGACCGCCGGGATGTGGACCGGTTCCCTCGTCCCGGGCCAGGACAGGTATGCGAATCCGCCAGCCACGGGCAATGAATCCCGGAATTGGGAAGGATCAATGCTTCCCCGGGTTTCGGCGAAGTCCGGCCATCGGAGGCCGGGCACCTCATCCGCCGTCACTGCCAGCTCGAGGCCTCCACCCCAGCGGTCGCCATCGATGAGCACGGTGCTGATGCCATGCCCTGCCGCAGCCTGGGCAAGCCAGATTGCGGTAGTGGTAGCTCCCGCCCCACCACTACCGCCGATGATTCCGATGACCGTCCCCCCAGGGTCCGGTGAGCCGGACATACTGAGGTGTTCAGCCAGCCAGCCGGCGGCCTCGGGAAGGACAGCGACCCGCTCAGCTCCAAGCGACGCGGCCAAACTCCATAGCCCATCACCTTCAGAGGCTTTGCCGAGCAACACAGTGGGAGCCCTTCGCCTGGGCGGCAACTCTTGAATATCGCTGCCTACCAATACGACGTCGGCATTGTCCCAGCCGTGGACGGCTTCGGCCACGTCCGCGGCTAAACGGAGACTCCCCCCTGCAGCCGCGACTATCCGTTTGGCCTCTTCCTGAAGGTATGAATCAGCCGAAACGAGCAGAATGCCGACGGCTTCGCGTGGCAGCCAAGATCCGTCCGGGTCCCCTTGAACTGCTTTCTTGTGGGGGTGCCCGTAATTGTCAGTGGTCTGCTGGATGTGTGCGGGTTGCCTCTGCCGACGATCTCGCTTGCTCATGGCGTCCACACTGGTTGAATCGGCAAACCAACATAAGGTTCGAATTCCCGTATGTGCACAACATAGTGCGGCCGGAAGTTGTGGAGGAGCAGTCCTCCCAGCAACAGCACACCTCCGCACAGGGCAGAATGGACACCATGTATTTGCTGCTCGCCGCCCACCAGCAAGGCGCAGCCATACAAAGGATCTCCCCCACCGGCAAGGCCACTGCAGACGCACGCGTCCTCACCCGGGGTGAGTTGCCCGGCGTCGTGCGTGAATTCGAAACCCAGCGGCCCCGCTGGGTGTGGCACCGCGCCCAGGACTGGTATCCGGAGCTGCTAAACCATGGCATAGAGCTGGAGCGTTGCCACGACCTCGCGCTCTGCGGAGCCATCCTTGCCCACTCCGAATTCACGGCGCACACGGATTATGCCCGGTATGCGGTCAAACTCACGCAGGACGACGACTCCGCACCACCCCGCGCTCTTCAGCCCCCACCGCCTCCCGCAGACCAGGGCGCTCTCTTCGAGGACCTGGCCCAGTCCAACCCCAAAGTGGGGTTGGCTGAACTCAGGGAGGAATTCGCGGCCCAACAGCACGCAATCTCACAAGTCTCCGAGGCCCACCAACAGAAACAGCGCCTCCAGTTACTGCTCGCCGCTGAGTCCGCTTGCGCGATGATCGCCCTGGAGATGCAGCACGCCGGCGTCCCCTGGCGAGAAGAGTTGCATCAGCAAATCCTTGCCGATGTCCTAGGGCCCCGGCCGCCTCTAGGGCACCGTCCGCCGGCACTTGAGGCTCTTTGCGCCGAGCTGAGGAGCATCCTCAACTCGCCCAGCCTCAATCCGGACTCCCCGCAGGACCTGATGCGCGCCCTGCACCGGAACGGGATCGAGGTCAAAAGTACCCGGCAGTGGGAGCTTCAGGAATCCAAGCATCCGGCCATTCAGCCGCTGCTCGCCTACAAGAAGCTTTCCCGGCTGCACACCGCCAACGGCTGGTCCTGGCTGGACGCCTGGGTGCGCGACGGACGGTTCCATCCCGAGTACGTGGTGGGCGGAGTCGTGTCCGGCCGTTGGGCTTCCCGCGGTGGCGGCGCCCTCCAGATCCCTCGCAACATCCGGGCAGCGGTCCACGCGGACCCCGGCCACAAACTCATCGTCGCCGATGCCTCCCAACTGGAGCCACGGGTCCTTGTGGCACTGGCCCAAGACACGAAAATGGCAGAAGCAGCACGGGACAAGGACCTCTACGCAGGCATCGCAGCCCAAGGCTTTGGGGGTGACCGGGCCAAGGCGAAAATTGCCCTGCTGGGAGCTATTTACGGCGCCACCACAGGCGAGTCGGGGCGGCTTATGCCGCAGCTCACGCGGACCTATCCACGCGCTGTCGGCTTCGTGGAGCAAGCAGCACGTGAGGGCGAAGCAGGCCGAACCGTCACCACCCGGCTGGGCAGAAGCAGCCCGCCACCATCGATCGGCTGGCTGCGCAGCCAGCAATCCACCACCGCCGAGGAACAGCGGCGCGCCGACAATCTTGCCCGATCACGGGGCCGTTTCACCCGCAACTTCGTGGTGCAGGGCTCGGCTGCTGAGTGGGCGGCCTGCTGGTTGGCAGAATTACGACGACGGCTGCGAACCTTACGCGCCGAAGGCTCACCCAGCGGTGAACTCGTCTTTTTTCTCCACGATGAGGTGATGATTCACGCTCCAGTGAACGCCGTGGACGCCTGTATCCGCGCCATCGAAGAAGCGGCAGCATCGGCGAAGGAACTTATGTTCGGACGGATCCCTGTGGAGTTTCCAGTGAGCCTGGCCGTCGTCGATTCCTACGACAAAGCGAAGTAGGGGACCATAGCCTGATGCAGCGGCACTATCCAGTCACATCCCGCTATATGAGCCGGGATGACCCGCCCATGACAGGTACCGCAAAGTAGCTTTGGTTCCGCCCGGGTTCTGGATAGTTTCATGATGTGGATACTTTTGCTGGTCCACCGCAGAATCAAAACAGCATCACAAGGGGGAAGCATTCGATGGCTGGCAGGTTTGAAATTCTCAAGGACAATGCCGAGGGCTACCGGTTCCGCCTTACAGCGGCCGACGGTACGGTGGTTGCCGAGTCACCCACGTTCCCGCACCTCGAGGGTGTTGTGGCCGGCATCAACGCCGTACGGGAAAACGCCGCCACCGGTCTGATCGTGGACCGGTCCACGACGGCCCGCGAGGCAGCGTAAAAGCCCGCGAGGCAGCGTAAGCCTCGACGGACCACCTAAAGGTCTATGTCCCGCAATTTGTCTTTATCCCAGGGAACTGTCCAGCCCAGTTCGTCGAAGAGGCCACTGAGGACCATCCCCGTGAAGCCCCACACGAGCACACCATTGACGGTGAAACCTGGGCTGGTATAGGTGCGGCCGAACCTCGAGATGGTGGCAGTGACACGGTTGACCGGGTCCAAAAGGTCGCGCACCGGTACCCTGAAGACCTGAGCGGATTCGGCGTAGTCCACCACGCGAACCGGTGACGGCGCATCCCACCATGCCAGCACAGGTGTCACACGGAAGTTGCTCCGGATGAGCCCAAGCTCCGGGATGACTCCAAGAACCCGGACACCACTGGCATCCAAGCCGGTTTCTTCCACTGCTTCACGAAGGGCTGCGGCGACGATCGACTCATCTTCCTCGTCCACGCTGCCGCCCGGGAACGCCACCTGACCCGGATGGTCGTCCAGGGTATGTGCCCGTTCCAGCAGCAGAACATCGAGGTCCGCCGGCGCTATTGGCCGCCCCGACTCGGCAGGGATGTTGTCCAGTACACCGAAAAGCATCAGGACTGCCGCGGCGCGGTTTGTTTCCGGGGTGACGGGAAGCTGCTCCCACAATGCCGAGTGCTGCTGTTGGCCCTCATCGAAGCGAGCAACCAGCGCGGACAGTTCCTCAAGCGCGGTCACCCGGGCCTCCTTTGCGATTCCATGCGGATCTCCGCTGCCCTGTGCGTCTCGGCCAGGAGCTTCTCGAGCAAAGCTTCGCTGCCCGGCGCTAGCTCGTACTTCAACAATTTGGCTGCCTTGACGGGATCAGTTTCGCCCTCGCCGTAGCTCGGGCAGAGGCTTGCCACCGGGCAGGCACCACAGGCCGGCTTCCTGGAATGGCAGACTCTGCGTCCGTGGAACACCACTCTGTGCGAGAGCATGGTCCAGTCCCGGGGTTCAAACAGTTCGGCGACGTCGAACTCGATCTTCACAGGATCGTCCGAGGCCGTCCACCCGAATCGGCGGGCAAGCCGGCCGAAGTGAGTGTCCACCGTGATCCCGGGGACACCAAAGGCATTGCCCAGGACCACGTTGGCGGTTTTGCGCCCGACGCCCGGGAGCGTCACCAGATCTTCGAGACGTCCCGGGACCACGCCGTCGTACTCATCTACGAGCCGCGTACTGAGCGCCAAAACGTTCCGTGCTTTGGCACGGAAGAAGCCCGTCGGCTGGAGTATTGTCTCCAGCTCGAGGGGATCCGCCTCAGCCATGGCGCGGGCATCCGGGTAGCGGGCAAACAGGATCTTGGTGACCTGGTTGACCGCCACATCGGTGGTTTGGGCGGAAAGGACCGTGGCCACCACCAGTTCAAAAGGGTTCCTAAAATCCAACTCCGCATGCGCGTAGGGATACTTCTCCGCGAGAACCCTATTGATCTTCCGTGCCCGGCGTTTGAGCGCGAGCAGCGAACCAGCTTCGGCGATGGCCACGGCGTCCCTGCTTAGCCGCGTTCTATGTTGCTGAGCTCCCGAAGAACCCCAACTTTGCCGTCGGTGTCCTGTACCAGGAACTCATGGCCGCGGTCTTCCAGGGCCAGAACCCATCCACCGGGTTCGATGGTGAAGGCCGGGGTCCCCGAGTGTTCGTCGTACGCAATCCTGGGTTGTGCAACAGCGAACCAGAAAGCCTCATACTGCGGCGAATCGGACTCTTCCGGTCGGCTGGCCGGGTCCACGGTAGCGCCGATCGAGTCGCTCACCCTGCGCGTATCACCGGAAACGATGGGCGTTGCCATGGTGGCAGCCCACGGCTGCTGGGCCGCTGGTTGGGCCGCCTGCTGAGCGGCGTGCTGGGTTGTAGCGGGCTGGGCCGTGTGCTGGGTAGTGGCGGGCTGAGCCGCTGAACCCGTGGCAGGAACGTGGGCATCCTTAGCGCCAGGCTCGCCAACGGGCTCGGCCTTCTCAGGCGAAGACGTAGCGGGCGAAGCGGCAGCAGCGGGTTCAGTGGCAGCGGTGCTGCCAGTAGCGGGCCCACTTCCTGTGGGTCCACTGCTTGCATAGCCGCTACCGTCCGCAGGTTTTGCGTCAGCTGCGTGCACGACGGCGGAAGCTTCAGTTGCCGGCGACGGCGATGTTCCGTAGCTGGCCGGCGGAGCGAAGGGGCTGGCGCCCGTGGCGGCGCCGGTCGCGGCACCTGCACCGGGAGCACCCGTGGAGGCTGCTGCAGCCGCTGTACCGGAAACGTGCGGAGCGGGAGCCTGGTAACCGGGTGCCGATCCCTGGTATCCGGGGGTTGAACTCCGGAATCCGCCGCTTGAACCTGTGGCGTCTGCGGGCTTGGGTGTGGTGGGCGCCTTCGGTGCTTTGGGAGCAGCCGGCTTGCGGCTGGGCACTGCTGCTTCGCGGGCAACCACGTGCGCCGGCGTTTCAGCACGGCCCTTGAAGTCGGCGGAAAGCCACGGAAGATGCGGGGCCAGAACCGTCGCTGCCAGCAGACCCACGGAGCCGACCAGGCCCAGCAGTACGCTGCCGTTGAACGAGTTGGCAATGGTCAGGAAGAACAAGGGGAACGCAAACGAGGCAACCACGGACGCGAACTGGTCAACGGACAGCGAACCTATGCGGAGGATAGTACCCGGCTGCAGCCTGCGGGCTACGAAGAGAGCCACCACAACCAGCGGCAGCAGGATTCCCAGCAGCAGGAAGAACAAGTTACCCAGGTTCCACAGGTTGTAGCGCTCCCCGAACATGGGCAGAAGCGAGGCAACGAACATCAGGAGCGTGGAGCCGAAAACAGTAAGATCCCGGATGGTGAACGGCCCAGCGACGGCGTCATACTTGGCAGCGTCGTTTTTAGGAGCATCGTTCTTGGCAGCAGTGTCCTTCTTGAAAGGAGTTCCGGACGTACCCGTCGCCGGATTCCCAACAGCGGTGCCGTCAGCAGCGTTTCCACCCGCAGCGGTGACCGTTCCAGCCGCGGTGTCCGGTCCCGTCGGGTGTGAGTCGTGCGGGCCTGGGCTCAGCTGGTTCATTTATATCTCCTTCGTACGGCGGCGTCTTGGACAGTCCGGCCCGGCGACCTCCGCGGGACTCCGCAGTGAACCGGACACGCCAGAAGTGCGTCCCAAGACTTCTTCAGCCTATGCCACCCCCCTGACAGGGTTCTAGCTGAAAACGGCCATACGGCTTCGCCCACAGCAAACTCCAAGGTTCCTTACAGAATGTGGCCGACAGCAAGCCCGCCAGCAACGGCAGCCCGGTGCCGCCGTCGTGCGTCATGTAAACGGTTCCCCACCGCCACAGCCGCCATTCGTCGCTAAATCCGCGCCGTTCACGGCCGCATTTGTGACGACGCCCACGTTCGACTTCTTGAAGCGATAGTGTTGATGCCGGACAGCACTTTGCGGACCCTTGGGGGAAGCGCTCGACGCCGACGACGGCCCGGGCGGGGACCTCACGTCAGGATCCGCGCAGCAAAGATCGATGAATGATGAGGTTCACCATGTCCCAGGACACCACCGGATCCACGGCCACCGCTGCAGCTTCAACAGCTCACAACGGATCGGCCCCGCACGTCGAGGCGCTTGAAAACCTCCTCCACGAGAACCGCAAGTTCGCGCCTTCTGCAGAGTTCGCCGCGAACGCGGTCGCAAGCGCCGACGCCTATGCTGAGGCAGAAGCGGACCGTCCCGCGTTCTGGGCCAAGCAGGCCCGTGAACTGTTGACCTGGGACAAGGACTTCACCGAAGCCCTTGACTGGTCCAACCCGCCATTCGCCAAGTGGTTCGTGGGCGGCGAGATCAACGCCGCTTACAACGCACTGGACCGGCACGTGGAAAACGGCCTGGGCGACCGCGTGGCCATCTACTTCGAAGGCGAACCCGGGGACACCCGCAGCTACACCTACGCGGAGCTGACCGAAGAGGTCAAGAAGGCCGCCAACGCGTTCGAGTCCCTGGGCGTGGCCAAGGGCGACCGCGTGGCCGTGTACCTGCCCATGATCCCTGAAGCCGTGATCACGCTCCTTGCCTGCGCCAGGATCGGGGCCGTGCACTCGGTAGTGTTCGGTGGATTCTCCGCGGACGCGCTGCGTTCCCGGATCGAGGACGCCGAAGCCAAGCTCGTTGTTACCGCGGACGGCACCTACCGCCGCGGCAAGCCGAGTGCCCTGAAGCCAGCGGTGGACGAAGCCCTCTCCAAAGAAGGCCACACCGTACAAAACGTTGTGGTGGTCAAGCGCAACGGCGAGGACGTCAACTGGGTGGAAGGCCGCGACCTCTGGTGGTCCGACACCGTTGATAAGGCAGATACCGAGCACACCGCCGTGGGGCATGACTCCGAGCACCCGCTGTTCATCCTTTACACCTCCGGCACCACCGGAAAGCCCAAGGGCATCCTGCACACCACCGGCGGCTACCTCACCCAAGGCGCCTACACGCACAAGGCGGTCTTCGACCTCCACCCGGAAACGGACGTGTACTGGTGCACCGCCGACGTCGGATGGGTCACCGGCCACTCGTACGTCACTTACGCGCCGCTCATCAACGGCGCCACCCAGGTCATGTACGAAGGCACCCCGGACTCCCCGCACCAGGGCCGCTGGTGGGAAATCGTGGAAAAGTACAAGGTCTCCATCCTCTACACCGCCCCCACCGCGATCCGGACGTTCATGAAGTGGGGCCGTGACATCCCGGACAAGTACGATCTCTCCTCCATCCGCGTCCTGGGCTCCGTGGGCGAATCCATCAACCCCGAAGCGTGGATGTGGTACCGGGACGTCATAGGCGCCAACGCCGGCAAGAACGGCGAGAAGAAGGACAACCCGGCACCGATCGTGGACACCTGGTGGCAGACCGAAACCGGTGCGCAGATGATCGCCCCGCTGCCCGGCGTGACCGCCACGAAGCCCGGCTCGGCGCAGGTTCCGCTGCCCGGCATCGCCGTGGACGTGGTGGACGAAAACGGTCAGTCCGTGGCCAACGGTGAAGGCGGCTACCTGGTGGTCCGCGAACCGTGGCCCTCCATGCTGCGCGGCATTTGGGGCGACCCCGAGCGCTTCAAGGACACCTACTGGTCCCGCTTCGAGGCCATGTACTTCGCCGGTGATGGCGCCAAGAAGGACGAAGACGGCGACGTCTGGCTCCTGGGCCGCGTGGACGACGTCATGAACGTCTCCGGCCACCGCCTCTCCACCACCGAAATCGAGTCTGCCCTGGTCAGCCACCCGTCGGTGGCCGAAGCCGCAGTGGTAGGTGCCGCGGACGAGACCACCGGCCAGGCCGTCGTCGCGTTCGTCATCCTCCGCGGTGACGCCGCGAACAACGGCGACGAAACCGTCCTGGAACTCCGCAACCACGTGGGCAAGGAAATCGGCCCGATCGCCAAGCCCAAGCAGCTGCTGATCGTCCCGGAACTGCCCAAGACCCGCTCCGGCAAGATCGTCCGCCGCCTTCTCAAGGACATCGCTGAAGGCCGCGACACCGGCGACGCCACCACACTGGCTGACCCCGGCATCATGACCCAGATTGCGGACTCCCTCCGCAAGTAGGTAATTCTCGACGGCGCCGCTCACCTCCCCAGGCGAGCGGCGCCGTCGAGCGTTAAGGACCCTGCGTGACGCAGCGGTGACATTGACGCGCCTGGCCTGCCGTACTGCCGGTGCCGTGCGCCCTAGACTGGAGCCAGACTCAGCCCCATGTTTGACGAGGTTCCCAGAAAGGCCCTGATGCTTCAGGCAGCACGCCACTCCGCCATCATCGACGCCGTCCAGCGCGAACGCGTGGTGCGGGTCTCGGACCTCGCGCAATTGCTGGGCGTCTCCCCCATGACTGTGCGCCGCGATATTGAAGCGCTCGAGGAAGCCGGCCGCGTTGAGCGCATTCACGGCGGAGCCAAGATTCCCGGCGATGCGAGCACCCACGAGCCCGGTTTCGAACTCAAGTCCACACAGCTGCCCGCGGAGAAACACGCCATCGCGTTGGAAGCCGCGAGCCTGGTCCAGGAAGGCATGGCGATCGGCCTTGGCGCCGGCACCACCACCTGGGCCTTGGCGAAGGAACTCGTCAACGGGCCCCGCATCACCGTGGTCACCAACTCGGTGAGGATCGCCGATCTTTTCCACCACGGCTCCTCGTCCGGCCCGGCACGCTTCGGGTCCACCGTGATCCTGATCGGCGGCGAGCGGACACCGTCGGACGCCCTGGTAGGCCCCATAGCCACGTCATCGCTGAAGCAACTCCACTTGGACGTCCTGTTCCTGGGTGTCCACGGCATGGATGCCCACGCCGGCTTTACCACTCCGAACCTGCTGGAAGCCGAAACCAACCGAGCGTTCATGACATCCGCCCGGAGCACAGTCATTCTGGCCGACCACAGCAAGTGGGGCGTGGTGGGCATCGCCTCGATCGCCCGGCTGGAAGAAGCGGACGAGCTGATCACGGACTCGCTCCTTGGTGAAGACGCCCGGCGCGTGCTGGCCGAAAACGTGGCCAAGCTGCGGATCGCCGAGGCCTGAACCCGTAGTTAACACTTAGGTCTCATACCGCAGGTGGAGGCCGCCCCGCAGACTTCAGCCGCGGGACTGATGCCGCGGAGTAACGCCCGCAGGGATGCTGGATATATGAACGCCATCCTCCACGCCCAGCAGCTCACCAAGCACTACCCCGGCAGCATCGCCCTGGACCACGTCAACTTCACAGCCAACGCCGGCCAGTCCATTGCGATCATCGGCCCCTCAGGTTCCGGCAAGACCACCCTTTTGCACTGCCTCGCCGGGATATTGAGGCCCGACGCCGGTGCCATCACCTTGAATACTCCGTCCTCGCCCCTGCGGCTGGACACCTTGGGAGATGCTGCGCTGTCCCGGCTGCGGCGCGAGGAGTTCGGCTTCGTCTTCCAGCAAGGCATGCTGCTGCCGGAGCTCACCGCCGTGGAAAACGTGGCCCTGGCTCTCATGCTCAACGGCACGGACCGTGCTACTTCGGAGGCCCGGGCCGCTGAGTGGTTAGCGGCCCTCGGCTTGGCCGGGATGGAACAACGCCGCTTGGGCGAACTCTCCGGCGGGCAGGTTCAGCGCGTGGCCATCGCCCGCGCCCAGGTCACCGGGGCCCAGGTTGTCTTCGCTGACGAGCCCACCGGCGCTTTGGACTCGGCCACCTCCAGCGAAGTCCTGGACGTTCTCCTGCACTCTGTGGCTGCGAACGGCCGGACACTTCTGGTGGTCACGCACGATCCCAACGTTGCTGCCCGGTGCGAGCGCGTTGTGGAGTTGCGCGACGGCCGGATCGTGGCAGACAGCGGAACAGTTCCGGCTTCCGCTTCCGGCCCGGCCGCGCCAGCCACCACCAACTTCAAGGGTGCCTTCAATGTCTAGTCTCTCCATGGCCCTGCGCCTCACCCCCTACCTGGCACGAAGCAACGGAAGCAGCTTCCGGGAAGCCGGTCTTCGCGACGCCGGGCTCCCCATCCTCGCTTTCGGGACGGTTACGGCCCTGCTGCTCACCGTTGCCGGTGGTTCACAGGTTTTCTGGTCCTGGTCCGACGACATCGCGGGCACCTACCAGGCCTTGGCCGTGGTCGCCATGGTGCTGCTGATCATCCCTTTGCTGACGCTCGGCGCCTCGGCCGCCCGACTCGCCGCCCGCCGTCGTGATGACCGTTTGGCATCCTTGCGGTTGCTGGGCGCCAACAGCGCAACGGTGGTCTGGATGACGGTCATTGAGTCCACCGTACTTGCTGCCGTGGGAGCTGTGGCTGGTGCGGGGCTATACGCCTGCGCAGCGCCGTTCCTGGGTTTGATCCAGTTCCGGGGACAAGCAATAGGAAGCCATGCATGGTTGTCAGTGCCGTCCATCCTCGGCTGCGTGCTGGCCGTCTGTGTCCTTGCAGCGGCGAGTGCCGCGTTGGGGCTGCGGAAAGTTGTGGTGACGCCGTTGGGCGTCCGGACCCGGCAAACGGCCGACGGCGCGCACTGGGTTCGCGGACTCATCGCAGCTGTGGTGGTGGTCATCGGAGTGGTGGCTATGGGGATGCTCAGCAGCTTCGGCGCGTTCATTGTGATCATCGCGGTGATGGGCGGTTGCTTTGGCCTGGCTTTGCTGGCGTTGAACCTCATGGGACCGTGGATCCTGCGGCTGCGGGCGTCCTCGCAACTCAAACACGCCAAGAAGCCTGAGCAACTGCTGGCCGCGCGGACCGTGCTGGAGAGCCCTAAAGAATCGTGGCGGCAAGTTGGGGGCGTCGCGATGACCAGTTTTGTGGGCGTGTTCGTGGGCGTCGGCATGGCGGTGGCGGACACCATGGGAACCGGGGGCGACGCTGAAACTACGCTCCTTGTCCGGGACATCAACACCGGAGTGATGATCACCCTGCTGGGCTCGTTCCTGATGGTCGCCTGCTCTGCGGGTGTAAACCAAGCAGCTGCAGCGCTGGACAGGGCTTCCACCCTGGTGGCACTGGACCGTGTTGGAATGCCGCAGAAACTCATGGTGGCGGCGAGGGTCAAAGCCGTCATGTCGCCGCTGTTTCTGGTTGCCGGCATATCCGCGGCTGCGGCGGCTGCTCTGGTCCTGCCGCTCACGGGTGCTGTGCTGCTGACCCAGCCCGTGGTGTTCCTGACCATCGGTGGGGTGTTCGCCGCCGGTTTCCTGCTGGTCCGGCTGGCTGTTGCCGCGGGAACGGCGCAGATCAGCCAGGTGCTGGCCCGCCCCGAGCGCTACGCGAGCATGGATTCGTAACCCGGCCCACCGCCGTCGTCATCCCCGGGTTATTTGCAGCCGCAGGACTGCCGGATGATCAGCTCGGTGGAGAGGATCTGGTGTTTCAGCTCATCGCCACGGCCCTTGCCCACCAGCGCCTGCACAGCGGCTTCGGCCATCGCCTTGACGGGCTGCGCAACGGTGGTCAGCGCAGGCCAGCTGTATTCGGAGTCCAGGGAGCCGTCGAAGGATACCAACGCCAGGTCCTCGGGCACCCTGACGCCTGCCTCATGAAGCGCCCTGAGGATACCGATGGCTTGCATGTCATTGCTGGCAAAGATCGCCGTTGGACGGTTGGCCATGGAGAGGAAACGCTTGCCTACCTCGTACCCGCCCGGACGGGTGAAGGGACCGTGAAGCATGGGTCCGTCCGGCAGTCCGGCGTCACGCAAAGTGGCCAGCCAGCCTACCTCGCGCCCGTCCAGCTGGTTCCCGGTATTGGTGCCGATCGCCAAGCCAATGTTCGTATGGCCGTGGCCTATCAGATGTTCAACGGCAGCACGGGCACCGGCTTCCAGATCCACACCCACACTGTTGATTCCCGGCGGTGAGCCTGCGTTATTCAACAAAACGGAGGGGATTTCGGAGGCCTCCAGTTCCGTGACATCGGGATCGAACACGCAGCTGGCCAGGAATACCCCGTCCACCTGCCGGGCAGCCAAGGTGCGGATGTTCTTGCGTTCGCGGGTAAGGCTTCCATCCGAGTTGGTGAGCACCATGCCGAAGCCAAGTTCCGCGGCCGCATCTTCCACAGCGTGGGCCAGCTGGGTGAAGAACGGGTTGGTGTTGTCCGGAACCACCACGCCAATGGTCTCGCTGGATCCCAACTTCAGGGCACGGGCGGCAGCGTTGGGTCGGTATCCGAGGACGCGGATGGCCTCGCGAACCTTGGCTTCCGTACCCGGGGCCACGTTCTTGGGCCCTCCGTTCACCACATAACTCACGACGGCGGTACTCACCCCGGCGTACCGGGCCACGTCTTTGCGTGTAACCGGGCCGCGCGAGGTTTGTACCGCCGAAGTTGTCATGAGGTAAATGCTAGCTACTCCACGGGAGCATCACCGAAGTCGCGGATGGGAAGGCGCTCCCCGCCACGGAGCGCGGACTCGTGGGCAATGATTCCCGGCAACGTGAACCGGGCCGCGACCCAGGCATTAACGGGAGGAAGGCTGCGGTTGTTTACGGCCGTGACGAAGTCGTCCACCAGGAATTGGTGGCTTCCTTCGTGCCCGTTGGGGGCTCCGAGGAATTCCTGCGGAAGCCTGGACTGGTCATGGACCGGAGCCAGCCCGGAGATAAAGGCATCGCGCAGCTCCGGCGCCACGTCCGCCAGGGACGGGTCATCCAGGGACATGGTGGGCTTGGTTTCCACTTGCTCGGACACGTCTTCCACGGTGGACTTGTCCTGCCACACGGTGGTGGTGGCAAGTTGCTCAAAGCTGGCGTCGGTGCCGAAGAAACGGAAGCGGGACTCCCGGATGTGGGAGGGGTACCCCACCCGGCGCATCTCGTTGGTGCGCATCGCGCCGCCGTCGTTCATTTCAAACAGCGCCGTGGCGTTGGAGAAGTCGTTGGCGAACATGCTGACGTCCTTATCAAAAACGCCATCCCCGCGCTGGTCCTTCACGCCGATGCAGCTGACGCTGACCGCATGGCCGGGGACGGCGCCGAGGACCCCACCTATTGCGTGGGTGGGGTAGAGCATGGGCGGGTAGCTGGCGGTTTCCTTCCACCGCTCTCCGCCGCTGTACTGATACGCCTCGTAGAAACCGAGGTCCATGTCGTGGACGTAGTCACCCTCGGTGTAGAAGATGCGGCCAAACTTACCTGCTGCATGTTGTTGCCGGGCGAAGACCGTGGCGGGGTTGTAGTAGCTGGTCTCACCCATGGCGTAGACCAGTTTGGTCTCTCGAACGGCCTCAATGATCCGTTCAATTTCCTCTTCGGATATGGCCATGGGCACCGCTGAGTAGACGTGCTTTCCAGCACGCAGGGCCCGCTCTACCAGTGGTCCGTGAGTCCAGCGCTGCGTGAAGATGGCCACAGCATCGACGTCGGAGTCCAGCAACTCTTCAAAGCTGCCCATTACGCCGTCCAGTCCCCAGCGTTCCTGCGCTGCAACTGCCCGCTCAGGGAGTTCATCTATTGCATAAACCGCGCTGACGCCCGGGTGGAGCTTGAACAGGTGGGCGAACTGGCTGCCGAACTGCCCGGCACCCACAACCCCGATCGAAAACGTCATTGTTTACCTTCCCTGGGACTGCCAAAGCAGCCTCCGCTGTGTCCCTGTGTGACTGTCCTGTCGAGTTTTGCATCGGAATCTACTCGAGTCAACAGAAAGAACATCTTTGAACATTTTTCACCAAAATTTTGCCTCCGCTCTTGCTATCACCAAATCTACTCGTGTAGATTCTCATCCAGTTGTTATGCACATCACAGTCACGAAAGGGTCGACGATGACCACGCTCACCAAGCAACCGGATCCGGAGCTCTCCTCCGTCGGGGCGCCGCGGAAGTCACGCAAGCGGGGGAAACCAGCCGACGGGTTCCGCGGAGTAGGGGACCTCAAGGTTGCACTCTTCTTCATCGCTCCAGCGATGCTCGGACTGATCCTCTTCTACCTCGTCCCCACCATCCGGGGCATCTACCTCAGCTTCACTGAATACAGCATCCTGGGCGACCCGGAATGGATCGGCACGCGGAACTACGAACGCATAGCCAAGGATCCGCTGTTCTGGAACGCTTTGGGCGTCACCTCGGAATACGTGGTGATCAACATTGTTCTCCAGACGGCATTGGCGTTGGGCCTTGCAATCCTGATGCACCGCGTCGCAAAGTCCACCCTCGTCCGCGGTGCGCTTCTGATGCCCTATCTGATGGCAAATGTCATTGCGGCTCTCCTGTGGTTCTGGATGCTTGACTACCAGATCGGCATCATCAACCAGATCATCGAATGGACCGGGCTGCCCCGGGTAGCCTTCTTCGGCAGCGAGCAATGGGCCATCCCCACCCAGGCTCTCATCAACACGTGGCGGCACATGGGCTACACAGCTCTCCTGATCTTCGCCGGACTCCAGGCAATCCCGAACAGTGTCTATGAGGCCGCCAGCATCGACGGCTCCAAGGCCATGAGCACTTTCTGGCGGATCACCCTGCCACTGCTCCGGCCAGTCCTGGTACTGGTCCTGGTAGTAACCGTGATCGGTTCTTTCCAGGTCTTTGACACTGTTGCCGTCACGACGGCCGGCGGTCCTGTTAACGCCACCCGCGTGCTGCAGTTCTACATCTATCAACGCGCCTTCAATGAACAGGACTTCGGCTATGGCTCCGCCCTGGCTGTGATCCTCTTCCTCATCCTCGCCATCGTCGCTTTCATCCAGATGAAGTTCCTCCGCGGCAACCAGTCGGACCTGGACTAAGGACTCGCCATGACCACTCTTGCCTCACCCAAGAACGGCAGCCGGCGTGGCCCGCTCAGCCGCCCTTTCAACTGGCGCCGCGCCATCGCCCTGACCCTCCTCGCCCTGGCCGTCGCCGTGAGCATCCTGCCCTTCTACTGGGTACTGCGCACGGCCCTGTCTTCCAACGGCTCCCTCGCAGCGAACTCCGCCAACCTGCTGCCCGCCGACTTTAATCTTGGCGCGTTCAAGCGGGTGTTCGGCCTCCAAAGTGCCGCCGACGCTATCGCAGAAGGCGGCTCGGGTGCTTCGATCAATTTCTGGCAGTACCTTTGGAACTCGCTGCTCTTTTCCGGCATCACTACAGCCTGCGCCGTGTTCTTCAGCTCAATGGCCGCCTATGCCTTCTCCCGGCTCCGGTGGAAAGGCCGCGACGCAGTCTTCTCGCTGTTCCTGGCCACCATGCTCGTCCCGCCGATCTTCACTGCCCTCCCCAACTTCCTGCTCATCAAGAACCTGGGCCTGCTGAATTCCATGCTCGGACTCGTTTTGCCCTACTTGTTCATGACCCCGTTCGCGATCTTCTTCATGCGCCAGTTCTTCCTGAACATGTCCAGGGAAGTTGAAGAAGCTGCAATGCTGGACGGCGCCAAGCACTGGCGGATCTTCTTCCAGATCATCATGCCCAACGCCGCTGCCCCGATTGCCACCCTGGCGCTTCTGACCTTCATGGGTCAGTGGAACGAATACTTCTGGCCGCTGCTCGTAGGCACGTCCGAGGAATCCAGGGTGCTCACCGTGGGACTGGGAGTCTTCAAATCCCAGTCGCCGCAAGGCGCACCGGACTGGTCCGGGCTCATGGCCGCAACGCTCGTGTCCGCTACGCCCGTGCTGATCCTCTTCGCCATCTTCGGCAAACGGATTGTCAACTCCATCGGCTTCAACGGCACCAAATAGCTCTTTCTCTTTCCGCACGCAGAAACCGGCCTGTGCCGGCTCGCACCCCTCCCGTCCCGAAAGGACCAACCATGATGAAAAAGAAGGCAGTCGGCGCCGTCGCCGTCGCAGCAGCCGCCGTCCTCGCACTCTCCGCCTGCGCCGGCGGAAGCTCCGGAGGAGACGCCGCCAAGGGCGAGATCAGTTATTGGCTCTGGGACGCCAACCAGCTCCCTGCCTACCAGCAGTGCGCCACGGACTTCACCAAGGCCAATCCGGACATCACCGTCAAAATCACCCAAACCGGTTGGGACGACTACTGGTCCAAGATCACCAACGGCATGGCCTCCGGCACTGCACCTGACGTCTTCACAGACCACCTCTCCAAGTACCCGGAGTTCCTCAAGACCAAGCAACTGGTGGCCCTTGACGACAGCATCGCCCAGGACAAGATAGACCTTTCCCAGTACAACGAAGGCCTCGCAGACCTCTGGGTTGGCCAAGATGGCAAGCGCTACGGCCTGCCCAAAGACTGGGACACCGTGGCTTTGTTCTTCAACCAGAAGATGGCCACCGACGCCGGCATCACCCCTGAAGAGATGGGCTCCCTGACCTGGAACCCGAAGGACGGCGGAACGTACGAGAAAGCAATCGCCCGACTCACTGTGGACAAGAACGGCAAACGCGGCGACGAAGCAGGCTTCGACAAGAACAATGTTGCCGTTTACGGCTTGGGCCTGCCCGGCTCCGATGCCGAGAACGCCGGCCAGACGCAGTGGAGCTACCTCTCCGCTACCACTGGCTGGACCACCACCGACAAGAACCCGTGGGGCACCCATTTCAACTACGACGACAAGAGGCTCCAGGACACCATCGACTGGTGGGCCTCTCTCGCCGAAAAGGGCTACATGCCCAAACTTGAAACCACCGTTGGCGCCAACGCCGCCGACAGCTTCGGAGCAGGCAAAGCAGCCATCAACAGCAACGGTTCGTGGATGATCGGCCAGTACACCGGCTACAAGGGAATCGACCTCGGCATCGCCCCCACACCGCAGGGCCCCGAAGGCAAGCGTGCCTCCATGTTCAACGGCCTGGCCGATTCCGTGTGGGCTGGTACTAAGAAGAAGGACGCCGCCATCAAGTGGGTGGAATACCTCGGCTCCACCGCCTGCCAGGACGTTGTGGCCTCCAAGGCCGTGGTCTTCCCGGCCATCAGCACCTCCTCCGAGAAGGCTGCAGAGGCCTTCAAGGCCAAGAACGTGGATGTCAGCGCCTTCACCCAGCATGTGGCGGACAAGACCACCTTCATGCTTCCCATCACGGACAATGCCTCCAAGGTTGCGGGAATCATGAAGCCTGCTGTGGACGCGGTAATCGCCGGCAAGGCCCCGGCGAGTTCGCTGACAGCCGCGAACGAACAGGTCAACGCGCTCTTCAAGTAGAACGCCTCTCATCACTCATAGACTCAACTCGAGTAGATCCTCCCGTTGCGGGGCCCGCTCTGCGGGTTATAAACCACCCGAATCCCGCGGAGCGGGCCTCGCAACACACGTACCTGCCCCGCCTCGGGGCGCATCGACACTGAAAGCGACCCACCCTTATGCAACCGCTCCACCTCCGTTCCGCAGGTACCAGCTTGGTCATCAGCACCCATCGCGGAGAGGCTGAGATCATCCACTGGGGAGCCGATCTGGGCGACACACTGCCTGACCTTGCCATCCTCAACGAGCCCATTCCGCCGTCGTCCATCGACGCTAACGTCCCGGCGGGGCTCCTCCCCCAAGCATCGTCATCGTGGCAGGGCAGGCCAGGACTTCGCGGGCACCGCTTCACGGACGGCGTGCCGGGCTTTGATTTCTCAGTACGCCTGCGGGTTGTGAGTGCGACGGTGAATGGCGGCACAGCGGTGATTGTCCAAGCGGACCCCGACGCCGGCATCACCGTCACGTCCACCCTCACCTTGCACCCGGGCGGGCTTCTCGAACTGAAGCACACGGTCAGCAACCACGGCACGTCGCCTTTCCAAGTAGACGAACTGGCGACGATGCTCCCGGTGGCGCCAGACGCCGTCGAACTTCTGGACCTGACCGGCCGCTGGTGCCGCGAGCGGCATCCGCAGCGCAGGACCATTCAGCAGGGAACCTGGGTCCGCACGGGCCGTCACGGCCGCACCGGGCATGACTCGTCACTGCTGCTCGCCGCTGGAACTGCCGGTTTTGGGAACAGGCACGGCAAGGTGTGGGCGACACATCTGGCCTGGAGCGGGAACCACGAGCAGTTTGCGGACAGCATTGCCGATGGCCGCACCATGGTGGGCGGCTCCGAGCTGTTGGGACCTGCCGAAGTGGTGCTGCAATCCGGGGAAAGCTACACCACGCCGGCACTGTTTGCCGCATACTCTGACCGCGGTTTGGACGGGATTTCGGAGGCCTTCTACGCCTGGTTCCGTTCGCGGCCACACCATGTGGGGGCAGTTTCCGGTAAGGCCCGCCCAGTAGTCCTCAACACCTGGGAAGCGGTGTACTTCGACCACAACCTGGACACCCTGATCGAGCTGGCTGAGTCGGCCGCCGACCTTGGGGTTGAGCGCTTCGTGCTCGACGACGGCTGGTTCCGCGGGCGCCGTGACGACCACGCCGGGTTGGGCGACTGGTACGTGGACGAAACCGTATGGCCTGGCGGTCTGACGCCTTTGATTGATGCCGTGACCAGCCGGGGCATGGAGTTCGGGCTCTGGGTGGAGCCGGAGATGGTGAACCTGGACTCCGACATCGCCCGGGCACATCCGGAGTGGATCGTGGGGCCCTCAGCCACGTCCTACAAGGACGGTGGCAGGCTGCCTCTTGAGTGGCGGCAGCAGCACGTGATCGACCTCGTGAATCCGGACGCGTGGCAATACATCTACGAGCGCATGGACACTCTTCTGCGCGAGAATAACATCAGCTACCTCAAGTGGGACCAAAACCGGGACCTCCTGGAACATGGCCACGCGGGCCGGGCTTCGGTACACGAACAGACCTTGGCGGCGTACCGGCTGTTCGATGCGCTCCGAGCGGCACACCCCGGAGTAGAGATCGAAAGCTGCTCCTCCGGCGGCGCCCGCGTGGATCTTGGAATCCTGGAGCGGACCGACCGCATCTGGGCCTCGGACTGCAACGACGCCTTGGAACGGCAAACCATCCAACGCTGGACCGGCATGGTGGTTCCGCCGGAGCTGGTGGGCGGGCACATTGGGCCCACAACATCGCACACTACCGGGCGGACGCACGACCTCTCCTTCAGGGCCATCACCGCCCTGTTCGGTCACTTCGGCATGGAGTGGGATGTCCGCTCCGTCACCGGGGCGGAGCGCCAGGAACTCAAGCGCTTCATCGGCCTCTACAAGGAACACCGCGGACTCATCCACAGTGGACGGATGGTGCGCGCCGATGTGCCGGACGAGTCGCTGATGGTGCACGGCGTGGTCGCTAACGAGTCCGACGGCGGCACCCCGGTGGGTGCCACGGCGGCGCTCTTCGCTGTGGTGAAGACGCGGACGGGCTTTACGGAAAAGCCCGGTCGTGTGGCTATTCCGGGGTTGGATCCTTCGCGTGCATACCGTGTGGAAGCCATCTCCCCCTCCCCGGGTGACGCCGACCACGGGCACACGTTCATTGAGGCCAAGCCGGCACCCTGGCTGGCGTCCGGGGCCGAAGCAACGGGTCGGTTCCTGGCCGAGGTAGGCCTTCCGATGCCCGTCCTGAACCCGGAGCACGCCATCCTGCTGCGGTTCACGGCCCTCTGACCCTCGCTCACATCCCCCGGGCTAAAACCGAACCCTCTCTCACATCCACAGACAAAAAAGCCGCCCCGGCGAAACCGGGGCGGCTTTTTTCCTAGCTGTTTAGCGTGAGCGCTGGCGGAGGCGCTGCATGTCCAGGATCACCACGGCGCGGGCTTCCAGGCGGAGCCATCCGCGCTGGACGAACTCGGCCAGTGCCTTGTTCACGGTTTCGCGGGAAGCGCCCACCAGTTGGGCCAGTTCTTCCTGGGTGAGCTCGTGGGCAACCAGAACGCCGTCGGTGGCAGGGCGCCCGAAGCGGTCCGCCAGGTCCAGGAGGGCCTTGGCAACACGGCCCGGGACGTCAGAGAAGACGAGGTCGGACAGCGAGTCGTTGGTACGGCGAAGGCGGCGGGCCAGAGCCTGCAGCAGCTGCGCGGAAACCTCGGGACGCGTGCGGAGCAGAGCATTGAGGCTCTCGTTCTTGAGGCCGGCCAGACGGGTTTCCGAAACGGCGGTGGCCGTGGCGGTACGCGGGCTGGGATCGAACAACGCCATTTCGCCGAAGAGCTCACCCGGGCCGAGGATGGCCAGAAGCGACTCGCGGCCGTCGGGGGACGTGCGGCCGAGCTTTACCTTGCCGGAAACGATGAAGTAGAGCTGGTCACCCTGGTCACCTTCGCGGAACACCGACGCTCCACGTGAAAGGTCCACCTCGGTGAGTTCGTCCGTCAGCAAGCGGAATGCGTCGTCGTCAAGGGTGGCGAAGAGGGGTGCGCGGCGCAATACCTCGATGTCCATGAAATCTCCTGAATATAAGTTTCGGTCGTGGCGCTCAGGCCATTGTTTCAGAATTTTTAAGCTTCTGTGACGTACTTGGCACGTGAAACGCTGAAATGGCGCGGATTTCGGGGCATACGACCCACTCTGAAGCCTCTCACAGGGGTATAAAAGCCTCCTTACCGTGACCGGACTAACGGTTTGCTGTCAGGGTGGACATCTAGAATTGGCGCTACCCGGCTATGAGGAGCATTGGTGTTTGGCTTGACGATATTGGATTTGGCATTGATTCTGATGCTGCTGTCCTACCTGATCTATGGCCTGCGTAACGGCTTTATGGTCACGCTGGGTGGAATCGCGGGATTCATCGTCGGCGCTATTGCTGCCTTCATGGCCGTGCCCCTCGTCAGCGGCTGGGTGACCGACAGCGGTTGGAGGCTGACCGCCACGGTGGGTGCCGCCGTCGTGCTTATTGCTTTGGGGCATGGCTTGGGCACCATGATCGGGCGTAAAGTCCGCCACGCCGTGCGGATCAAGCCGCTGCATGCGGTGGACCGGTTGATCGGCGGCGTGGTGAGTGTGGTGGTGGCGGCGCTGGTGATGTCCATGCTGGCCTTCAGCATCAGCTCTCTGGGTGTGCCGTTCGTTTCGCAGCAGTTGGCCGAGTCCCGCGTCATTCGCTACATCGACAACCTGACGCCACGCCCGTCAAGAGCACCATGGCTCAGCTGCGGTCCACGGTGATCGGTGACGGAATACCTAAGCTCATCGAGGGCATCGGGCCTGTCACACCGGTGCCCGTTCCCAACGAGTCAACCGACACACCTGCCCTGAACCAGGCTGCGGATTCGGTCCTCAAGATCGCCGGCACCGCATTCGAGTGCGGGCAGAACCAGACCGGATCCGGATTCGTTGTCTCGCCCGGGCGCGTCGTCACCAACGCGCACGTTGTGGCGGGCGTGTCGCAGCCTGTTGTGGAAGTGCCCGACGGCGGCGCGTTGCCGGGTCGGGTGGTTTACTTCGACTCCCAGCGGGACATCGCAGTGCTGGCCGTGGACGGACTGCAGTCCAGCCCGCTGACCTTGAGTGCCGACCTGCCCGCAGGCAGCTCTGCCGCTTTCGCGGGATACCCGCACGGCGGTCCCTTCCAATCCAAGCCGGCCACTGTCCAAGGCATTTCAACCATTCTGGTTCCGGACATTTATGGCAACAATCCTTCGCCTGAGCTGGTCTACAGGCTGGCAGGCGACGTTCAGCCGGGTAACTCGGGCGGTCCGCTGCTGACCACGCAGGGACAGGTGGCCGGCCTGATCTTCGCCAAGACCACCACCGACGCCGCTCTCGGCTTCGCGCTCACCATGGCGGACCTGGAACCCGTGGCTGCGCAGGCTCCCGGTCTGAGCAGCCCTGTCTCGGCCGGCCAGTGCACCCGTAAATAGCCAACGCTCTCTCACATCACGCGGGTGTTTGTGCGGTCGTCAAGTTTTTGAGACAGGTCTCGTTGTTGTTTTTGGTTAGGCGGCCAGGGGTTGCTGGGCGCGGGTTTGGTAGTTGGTGTGGGCTTTGGCTGGTGGTATGCCGCCGGCTC
>Ga0247742_10000260_pt1 | contig 45422 bp, 32 predicted proteins | sample UWRJL208509C2_FD_180944 | JGI IMG/M metagenome (GOLD analysis project Ga0247742, IMG submission 180944) | Plant litter microbial communities from Arlington Agricultural Research Station in Wisconsin, United States - UWRJ-L208-509C-2 | ecosystem: Environmental > Terrestrial > Plant litter >...
CTTTCCATTGATACCCGAACGACATGTTAAAACTATTTAAAGTATAAAGCTTTTGGCGGTTAACCAGGGTATAACCCAAAGTAAGGTTCGTGTGCGGAATATAAGCGTTATCCGCTTTAGGATAAAAAGGGCTTATAAACCGTGGCCAGGATAGCGTGGTTTGAATACCTGCCTGGTAAACGTTAAAGCCACCATTGTCGCCGCCCACCTGTACATCGGTACTACCAAATAACGTAACCTTTAAAGCTTCGCCGCCTTTAAAAGCGTTGCGGTTAAGCCAGTTGAGATTTATCTGTGTACCGGTATAATTTGCAGATGTGGTGCGGCCAAGTACCTCCAGTTGCAATGATTTCTTTTTATAAGGTGTTAAAAAGTAATACACATTCAGTTTTGACGAATCGGTTGAAACATCTTCAAACCTGTTTTTTACAAATTTATACGGCCCTAGATTCACAAAACGGTTTAGGGAGTTATTATGATCGGTTCGGTTGTAAACTTCGCCCGGATGCATTAATACGGTGTTGGCAAAAATATAGTTGTTTACGGTTTTTCTTTTTTGCACTACATTGTACCAGCGGTATTTTTCAGCTTTATCGAGCATCAATGAAGTATCCCGAAGCGAATAGTTAGGGTACACGTAAATGTTATCAATGGTGTAAATGTTTTTGGACCGGCCTGCTATGTCATTTTTAACGGCTACAAAAATATCAACCTGATGGCCGGTTATGGTGCTGTCAACCCGCATAATAAGGTTTTCTGGTGCGAAGTAATAAAAGCCTTCTTCTTTTAACTTGGCATCAATGCGGATACGCTCATTCTTAATTACATCAAGGTTATATTTATTACCAGGTTTTAAAAAAGTTTGTGCCGAAGTACCTGTAACCGCGGTATCGATATTCTCTTTACCCTGCGGGAATATTACTTTCCTGATCTTATACCCCGGGCCAGTTATTGCTGTATACACCGCTTTAGCGGTTTTGCTTTTTGCATTCTTACTTACGGTATCGCCGGTTACCTGAGCCTGAAAATAGCTTTCGTTCTGCAATCTGTTTTGCAATATGTTGCTGTTTTTATCCAGGTCAACCGAACTTACCAGCACCGGCGGTTCACCAAATTTGGTATTGAGCCAGTGTGCAATACCTTTTACTTTTTTAGTACGGGTTTTATTATAGATCCATAACTTAACCCTCAAGCCGAGTATAGAGCCGTTTGGCTTTGGGCGCAGGAGTGTTTGCAACTCGCCGCTTATGGCTTTGGCCTCACTCTTTTTTAAATCTTTATCCTGAATTTTTACCTCACCACCTGTATATAATCTTTGACCGGGAGCCAAATACTTGGTATTACTGCAGGCACTAAGCAAAATAGCTAATATTAATATATATCTAAAATTTTTGGTCATATACTTAGTTTGAAGTAGTGGTTTGTTTCTTTTGCTCCGGCTGTTGTTGTTCTTCGGCCTTAGCAGCGTCATTCGCTTTAGTGGCGGCATCATCAGCTGCCTTTTTCTTTTCTTTTTCCTGCTGCTGATATCGACGGCGCAATGCTTTTTCTTCAGGCGTATTTTTGCGGAATATTTCCCGGAAACGGTTATAATCTACCGTAAGCGTAAAGCCTAAGCCGGTTTCAATAATTTGTCCCTGTATTACTATAAATTCATCACGACGGTAGGCACGCAACGCGTAACGACCGTCTTTACTCAGCTTATAATTTACGGACACGTCACCAGCGATATTGGCTGCCCTTTGACCCTGCTGAGCACCCTCGAGGTTAAAGTTATTGCCAACACTTACCGTAAGCCGGTCACTTAGGAAGCGTTTAGATAGGCCTACATTCAGATCCGTTCGGTTAGTTGCAGTGTTTGTCGAGTAATCCTCGCCGGAGCTTAAACCGAAGTTAAGATCTACACCCTCTATCAGGTTACCCGCCAGCTTGTTGAGCTGATCAGAAAGCAGGCTGCTTACGCTGTTACGAACCAGGCCTTCTGCCGAAGTCCCGGCTCCCTGACTTTGTAATGGGTTATCGCCAATAAAGTGACCAAGCACCAGTACGCCTAACACCTGCTTATTCATTTCGCTGGGGTCCTGACGTAATTGGGCCAGGCGGGTATTTACGTCGTTTAAAACCGCAGTTTGTACGTTATAATTGCTGTCTGGTAGTGTTATGTCAAAACTAATATCCGGTGTAAGCAATTGGTTTTTAAGTTTCAGGTCAACATTAAAAGGTAGCTTTTGCTTGTACATGGGGGATGTATCATTAGATTGATTTCCAACCAGGTCAATAGGAGGCACATTAGCTACATAAATTGCCGTGAGGTCAATATTGGCGCTGGTAGGGTCGCCCGTCCAAACAATGGTGCTGCCTTGTTTAAAGTTGAATTTTCGTTTTACTGTAGCGTATGATAATTCATACGAACCGGAATTTACCACGTACGTTCCGGTGAGGTTGGTTTTACCGCTTGGGTCAATACCGCCGTTTAAGTTAGCTTCTCCTTTTAAATGAACCACATCGCCGCTATTTTCATCTATTACAATGGTAAAGGCCGCGTTTTTATTCACAGTGATGGTAGCAGATACATCAAGTCCGGTAACATCCGATTTTTTAAGCGAATCCAGTTGCCTGGCCAGCAAAATAGAATCAAGCTTTGGCGCGTTCTGATCTATAAATTCAACAACACCTTTCCTGTCTTGCACACTTGGGTCGTTGGTGGGCAATACGATGGTCATATCGGTTTTTTCGTTTACAGTGAGATTGGCATCTACCACAGGTTTAGCCATATTACCCCTGATTTTTACACGGGTATCTATAAATAGTTTACCATAATACAGTTTGTTATCGGCCTGGGTTGAGTTCATGGCCCTGAAGTTGCGGGCGTTGATATCAAGCCCAAAAGCGAAGTCGGTATAGGTTTTGGTGTAGATGCTGCCGCTCACAACAGCCTTGCTGCCGGTAGAATCAACTAAAGTAAAATCATTAAAGCGGATACCCTCGTCGTTAAAAGTAATGCTCTCCTGCGGCATACGGAAATAGGAGTTAAGCATAGCTACATTAAAGCCAACCTTGTTAAAGTTGATATCGCCCCGCACGGCAGGAGCTGTGGTAGTACCCGCTATTTTAAGCTGACCCGTAATATTACCTGTTGAGTTGCGCAGGCTGCCGAAGCTAAAGCCCTCAATGCTCTTCATGCTTAGGTTCACGATATTCAGGTTCATATCAAACCTGCTTTCAGGATCGGTGTAGTACACGCCGTTTAAATCCACCTGATTGCCTTTACCGGTGATGCTCATATTTGCTGCATAGGCATTGTCAGTTTGATTATTTACTTTAAGAGCAATGTTGCCTAAAGTATCCCCCTTAAAATTGAAATCTTTTACATCAATGGCCGCGGTAAATAAAGGCGATTTCTGCAAATTGCTGATTTCGGCCTTGCCATCAATAGTACCACCAATCAGTAACGAATCCTGCTTGGCTATTTTGGTAAGTGCCTCAATACGGAAGTTGTTAAAATTAACCGTTATTGGTGCATTAAACTCCTGCGGGTTGCTGTTGATGCTGAGTACCTGGTTAGTATTAGTTATGGTAAAGTTATGGGCCAATATCCCTTTAGGGCCATATTGCAAGTAGTTGTCAGCATTGACAGCCCATGGCAAATAGTCCAGCAGCAGACCATTCTGCGCAAAGCTAAACTGGTATTGGTTTGGCATTACGCTGAATATGCCCGCAACGCGGTACCTATCTTTTTTAGCAGCATCACGTACCTGTAGGCTTACATTGAGTTTGTTATCCTGCGCCTTACCCGATATGCTGGTGTACAGCAACTCTAACGATGACCCAACCCTGATCTTATCCACATCAAAACTATAGTTTAAAGCATTGTTGGTGGTATTGATATTCAGTTTAGCATTATCAACTGTGTTGGTGCCATACACCACCTTCGGCATAGATCCTTTTACAATCAGTTCGCCAGATTCACTGTTAAAGCTGCCGTTTAACAATACGGGGTCAAGCTGTTTCAGGTCGGGAGCAAACTGGGTAAGCAGCGGCGTTTTAACCAGTTTGGCATCAAACACAAATTGCTGCGGTGAGTATTTAACTGCAGATTTTGAGTTCTGAGTTTTGAGGTCAGTTTTTTGATTTTTGACTTTTGATTTTTGACTTTTTACAGCTACTTGCTGGCCGCCTGCTATTGCCGTATTGAAATATTTGTTAATCACATCCTGCATGGCATCTGCTATTTGGGTAAGCTTGTATTTGCCGGCCATGTGGGCAGTCATAATGGGGGTTTTCAAGCGGAGTGTACTGCTATCGGCATTGGCGGTTGATTTAAGACTTACCGTATCAAGTTGTATACGCTGGCCTTTATTGATTACCAGCAGGTCGGTGGCCAGTATATTAGCATTCAGGTAGTCAGGGTCGGCGGTGGGTACATTGGCTACCATTTTGCCGTGAAAGCGCATATCATCCTTCACAAAATTAAGTTTTTGGAGGTTGATGCTGTCAACAGTTAAAGTACCATTGACTGATGGGTATTTTCGGTTGAGCCAGGCCCTGGCATCCAGGTTGAAATTAATATTCGGATCTTTCATCCGGGCTAAGGCGGTATAGTTGCCGTTGCTTGAACTACCCTGCATCACCAGGTTTTGATAAGTGTACCCTTTAACATAAGCTTTAACTAAGTTGCCATTAAACTGTATACTGGCCTTTTTAGGGTCGAGGCTTACACCTTTCAGGTTGGCGCTCATGGTGATTTTGCCCACCATTTGCGGTTGTTTAGTTAATGCGCCTATATTAAGCTCATTGGCTTTGATACTGGCTGTATAGGTTTCTTTGCCTTTGTTCTGGCCGTTTTTCATAGCCGCTACCAGGTCAACCGGGCCATAACTGCTACGCAGCCCCATTTTTGTATCAAAATTGGTCATGCTTCCTTTAAACGTACCTTTCAGGCTCATTTTTTCGGGAATGCTCACGTTGGGCGGAATGCTGCCTGCAGGGGCGAGTTTTGCAATATCTGAACGGGTGGTGGTAAAGTCGGCTATGTTTACATCAAAGTATGCCTTGTTTATGTCAGGCAGTCCCTTCATTTTAGCTGATGCTTTGATATGGGTATTGCCCAGGCCAGTTACTTCCAGATTAGGGATATTGAGGTTGCTTACCTGTCCGCTCACTTTACCGTTTATTTTGAAAACAGTGCCGGGCGAACTTTTAAAAGGTTCCATAGTGGCCATGGCAGGCATCAGCAATAAAACATCTTTCAAACCCAGGCGGCTGCCATCCAGATCGGCATTAATACCCAGCTTGCCAATGTTTTTGGTGATGGCATCAATGGAGGGATATTTTACCTGTACCGATTTTTGCAGCGTGGTTTGGGGAGTTTCCAAAAGCAGATCATTCATATAGGCATTGGTAGGCCCGTAAAAGAAAGCTGTATGAAATTTGTTGATCTGTAAGCCGCTTTTTTCTTTGAATGAGAAAGCGGTTATTTTACCCGAAATGGTATCCGGACTGTAGGATATATTTTCGGCCTCGGCATTGAGGTTACGCATATCCATGTGGCCAAAGTCGAGCCCTTTGGCTATAGCCTTTTGAGCTTCATTGTCAAACTTAATATTATCATTGGTAAAGCTTACCTTGCCCAGGGTAACAGCCCATTTTGAGGTTCGGGGCGATGAAATCAGCGTATCCAGTTTCTTAGCGGTTTTTACAATAGCCTTTGCTACCGTTTTGGGTTTAGCCAGGCTCAGCGCGACTTTCGTATCATTCAACTCCATGCTGGTTATACCAACCTTTTGATTTTTAAGATCTATTTTATCCATGTTAACCAAAAACTTGCTCAGGTTAACATTGGCGGTCATTTCGGCGCTGCGGTAATCAACCTTTATTTTTGATACATCTATCACACCTAAGTTCAGATCCATATTGAGTGGGGTAGTGGCGGTATCAACAGGCGGCGGACCGGTTGGCGTTTGAATAACCAAAGCGTCAACATCAGTAAGATTAATTTTAGGTATGGTGAACTTCATTTTGTCCATATCAAAATCCTTGATGCGGGTATCAAAATGCCCCAGTAAAAACTTTACATCGTTGCCGGTAATAGCGTCTTTATATTTGATGTTGATTCGGTCGAGGATAATTTTATCCAGCGAGAATTTCATGGTTGATGTGGTATCCTCAGGCTTAACTTCCTTTTTCTGCTCACCCACAAAAGCCTTCATAATATAATCGAAATTGAAAACGCTGTCGGTCCCGCGGCTTACATTGGCGGTAATGCCCTGCAGGTTAATTTCATTTACTTCAACCTCACTGTGCAATAGTTTTACAAGGCTGATATCCACCTTTAAATTATCACCGGCGATGAGGGTATCCTTTTTCTGATCCTCAAAGTAAACATCCTGCAAAACTATAAGCTTGGGCAAGCCAAGGCTGATGTGGCCTATTTGCACCCTGGTATGGATTTTCCCCTGTAAAAAATTAACTGCTTTATTTTTAGCAAAATTTTGTACAGCAGGCACCTGTATTAAAATAACTACAAGCAACACCAAAAAAATGACACTTGCAACTATCCAGAGTATTGTTTTGAGGGCTATTCGTCCAAATTTTTTCAATTGTATATGTTTTTCAAGGGTGATGATTGTTTAGTGTTATAATAATCAAACAGCATGCTACAAACGCGTTATTCCATTATTCCGGTTTAAGTTACACCCTGATTAGCACAAATATCCAGTGCCTCTACAGATAGATGTGTGACTTTCCCGGCATTTAGTTTTTCAACACTTGATACTGCAAACTTGTTTTTTAATAACTTTGCATTCTACCAGATTTTGTTGAAACGGATTAAACTATGCCAGATTTTTCTCACTTACACGTACACACCCAGTTCTCCCTGCTTGATGGTGCCGCCGATATATCAAAACTATACAAAAAGGCTGCAAAGGATGGCATGAAGGCCTTGGCCATAACCGATCATGGTAACATGTTTGGTGTGTTTAAGTTTGTAGCCGAAGCAGGCAAACACAATGTAAAACCTATTGTAGGCTGTGAGTTTTATGTGGTGGAAGACAGACATAAAAAGCAGTTTACCAAAGAGAAAAAAGACGTGCGCCGCCATCAATTGATGCTGGCCAAAAACCCCGAAGGGTATAAAAATCTGGTGAAATTATGTTCACTTGGTTACATGGAAGGTCTTTACAGTAAATGGCCGCGTATTGATAAAGAGCTCATATTAAAATACCATAAAGGCTTAATTGCCACTACTTGCTGCATTGGTGCATCGGTACCACAGGCTATATTGAGGGAAACCCCGGAAAAGGCCGAGGAAGAATTCAGATGGTGGCTTGACCTGTTTGGTGAGGATTTTTATATTGAGCTGCAGCGCCATGAAATTCCGGAGCAAACCACCATTAACAATGTGCTGCTTACCTATGCTAAAAAATATAATGTAAAGGTAATATGCTCCAACGATTCGCACTATGTAGATCAGCAGGACTCCAACGCGCATGATATTTTGCTGTGTGTAAATACCGGCGATATGCAGAGCACTCCCATAGCTACCGATGAAGAAGGAGGTAAGGGCTACCGGTTTGGTTTCCCGAATGATCAGTTTTATTTTAAAACACAGGCAGAAATGGGCAGCCTGTTTTCGGACATTCCGGAATCATTGGATAATACCAACGAGATTGTTGACAAGGTAGAGGTACTAAAACTGAAACGGGATATTCTGCTGCCCAACTTTATTATTCCCGATGAGTTTAAGGTTCACAACACTCCCGATGCCGATACGCTAAACCAGTGGGAGTATTTAAAGCATTTAACATTCATGGGCGCCAAAGAGCGCTATATTGATATATCGCCCGAGACGGAAGAACGCATCAACTTTGAGCTGTTCACCATACGTACCATGGGTTTTGCCGGTTACTTTTTAATTGTGGCCGACTTTATTAAACATGGCCGTGATATTGGCGTGTTCATCGGCCCAGGTCGTGGTTCGGCGGCAGGATCAGTGGTGGCCTATTGTACCGGGATCACCAATATTGACCCGATGAAATACAACCTCCTGTTTGAGAGGTTCCTGAATCCGGATCGTAAATCGATGCCCGATATTGATACCGACTTTGACGACTCGGGCCGCCAGAGGGTTATTGACTACGTGGTTGATAAATACGGCAAAAACCAGGTAGCGCAGATCATTACTTATGGTTCAATGGCTGCCCGTACCAGTATACAGGACGTGGGGCGTGTGCTTGATATGCCGTTGTCTGAAATGGCTGCCATTAAAAAGCTGGTGCCCGATACTTTGGGTATCACCTTAAAAGATGCCATTGAGCAGGTGCCCGAATTAAAAGCGATACTTGAAGGTAACGACCTGCGTGCCCAGGTACTGCGCGAAGCTGAAAAGCTGGAAGGCTCGGTACGTAACACGGGTGTTCACGCAGCGGGTATTATCATTGCGCCTTATGATTTAACTGATATTGTACCGGTTGCCGTTGCCAAAGACTCCGACCTGCTGGTTACTCAGTATGACGGTCGGGTTATTGAAGATGCCGGGGTTATCAAGATGGACTTTTTAGGGCTTAAAACCTTAACCATCCTGAAAGATGCCCTGCGCATGATCAGGCAAAATCACGGGGTACATATTGATATTGACTACATACCGCTTGATGATCAGAAAACATACGAGCTTTACCAAAGGGGCGATACCAACGGTACTTTTCAGTTTGAAAGTGATGGTATGCAGATGTACCTGCGCGAGCTTAAGCCCGATAAGTTTGAAGATTTAATTGCTATGAACGCCCTGTACCGCCCGGGGCCAATAGAGTATATCCCCAACTTTATTAGTCGTAAACACGGGCGGGAAGCTATTGTATTTGACCTTCCGGATATGGAGGAATACCTGGGCGAAACCTATGGTATTACCGTGTACCAGGAACAGGTGATGCTTTTATCGCAGAAACTGGCCGGCTTTAGTAAAGGCGACGCCGACGTACTGCGTAAGGCTATGGGTAAAAAGCAAATTGAGGTACTGAATAAGATGGAGGCTCAGTTTATGGACGGGGCCATAGCCAAAGGGCACCCTAAAGATAAACTTACCAAAATATGGACGGATTGGAAGGCTTTTGCTCAATACGCTTTTAATAAATCGCATTCTACTTGTTACGCCTTTGTGGCTTACCAAACGGCTTACTTAAAAGCTCATTACCCATCAGAGTACATGGCGGCGGTTTTAAACAACCAGAACAATATGGAAAAGATCACCTTTTTCATGGAAGAATGCCGCAGGATGGGGGTAGAGGTATTAGGGCCGGATATTAACGACTCTGACATGTCATTCGCGGTAAACAGGCGTGCCCAGGTACGTTTTGGATTAACCGGCGTTAAGGGCGTGGGCGATAAAGCGGTGGAAAGTATTATTGAAGAACGTAACGCCAACGGCCCGTATACTTCATTATATGATTTTGCACGGCGATCAAATACACGCAGTGTAAACCGTAAATCGTACGAAAACCTGGTTTATGGTGGTGCGTTTGACGAGTTCGGTATCAACCGGTCGCAGTTTTTTGCTAAAACTGATGTGGGCATTTTAACTGGTGTTGAACGCCTGATCAAATATGCCAATGATTATCAGAACGTGCAAAGCAGCTCGCAATCATCATTATTTGGAGGGTCGGTGGCATCATACGTGCCTGAACCGCCTATGCCCGAGGCAGATGAATGGCCGTTGATTGAAAAACTGAAATACGAAAAAACGGTAATCGGTATATACTTAACCGGGCACCCCTTGGATAACTATAAGGTAGAACTGGAACGGTTTTGCAACAGCACCATCAGCGATCTGAAACTGATGCAGAAAGCGCGCTCGGGTGAAGGTGGTGAGGATATTATGGGTGCTTTTAACGAGCTCCGTAAACGCGGCGAGATTAGAATTGGCGGGCTGGTAGGTAATGTGCAGCATAAAATGACCAAAACAGGTAAGCCATTCGGCACTTTTGTGCTGGAGGATTACAATGAATCATACGAGTTTGCCATGTTTGGCGAAGACTACGTGAAATTCCGTAACCTGATGATGGACGGTTATTTCCTGCACATTAAAGGTAATATAGAAGAGAAATTCCGCCAGAAAGATAACTGGGACTTGCGTATCCAGGTAATGAGCCTGCTATCAGAAATGCGCGATAAGATGACCAAATCGTTAACCGTTTGTATTGATGTAAATATGCTTAACAGCAAATTGCTGGATGATATTCAGATTGCCATCAACAACAATAATCAGAAGTATCCGGTGCAAAACTGCAAGCTGCGTTTCCAGATTAAGGACAGGGAAGAAGCCATGCTGGTTGAGCTGGCCTCTAAGAATTTTAAAGTGAGCCCAAGTGACGACCTGATGGCCGATATTTTTAATCTGACCAATGTTCAGCCGGTGCTGAACTAATTTATAGATAATTTTATTTCAATGCTAAAATGACCTGGAGCTTATTCCCTTCCGGTCATTTTTTTTCTGCTGTTAATTCTTCGTTCTGAATTAAGGTATAGCAGGTGTAATCGGGCTTTACTGTTTCGCCATTGGCATTGGTGGTAGACATGAAGTGACTGCCCCAAACTTCGAGGGTGTAAAATATGGATGATAATTCTTTGCCCAGGCTGGTAAGTGAATATTCAACCCTTGGGGGCACTTCGGGGTATATTTTACGCGTAACGATCATGTCTTCTTCCAGCTCGCGCAATTGCTGCGAAAGCATCTTTTCAGTCATACCGGCAATAGCCCGGTTTATCTCACTGTAACGTTTTGAACCGGTTAATAATTGGTTCAGAATTTTCAACTTCCACTTGCCGCTTATCACGCTCAGAGCGGCTTCCATAGCACAGGAATAAGCGGGATGTCTGTTTTTTGTCATATTGAAAAAGGTCAAATAGCGATTGCATTAAATGGGCTCATAACCTACCAAAAAGGTAGTGACACACAAAATGGTGCATTCTTGCTGAGTCTGAGAATCAAATGTATCTTTGATGTATCAAAACAAAGATAATGAAAAAGTTACAAGGAAAAACAGCAGTAATTACAGGCGGTAACAGTGGTATAGGCCTGGCCACATCACAAGAATTTATAGCACAAGGTGCAAAAGTGATCATTACCGGAAGGAATGAAAAATCTATCAATGAAGCACTTGCATTACTTGGCGAAAACGCAAAAGGCGTAATTGCTGATAGCGCCGATATTAAACAGGTAAAACAATTAGGAGAAAAGGTAAAAGCCCTAACTCCAAACATCGACATCATTTTCGTAAACGCGGGTATTGGCCAGTTTAATTCTGCCGATCAAATGACCGAAGAGATGTTTGATGATATCATGAACATTAACTTTAAAGGAGCTTACTTTAGTTTACAGCAGTTGTTACCGCTGGTAAACGATGGTGGTTCAGTAATTTTAAATACATCAATAAACGCGCACATTGGTATGGCAGGTGCAAGTGTATATGCAGCAAGTAAAGCAGCACTGCTGTCATTGGCTAAAAATATATCTGCCGAATTATTGCCTCGTCGCATCAGGATCAATTCGGTAAGCCCTGGTCCGGTTGTAACTCCATTGCATACTACAGATAAATTAGGCTTAACAGAAGAGCAATTAGCAGGCATGGGTGCCGGGCTGATACAGCAAATTCCAATGGGCCGTTTTGGTGAGGCATCAGAAATTGCTAAAACAGTTGCATTTTTTGCATCAGATGATTCAACCTTTATAGTAGGGGCCGAATTATTTGCCGATGGTGGCATGGCTACCCTGAAAGGTGCTTAATATTATCCTAAACTATTCAATTGGTAATTGAGTACTATACTCATAGAAAGCCCCATAGGGGCTATCTATTTATTGTATTAAATTTTAGGACCTTTGAGGGAAATTGCATCAAAATAAATGAAGAAAATAGGATTTTTATCATTTGGACATTGGTCCAATCATCCGTCTTACCAAACCCGCACTGGTGGTGATACGCTGCTGCAGTCCATTGACCTGGCTGTTGCTGCCGAAGAAATTGGTTTGGATGGCGCTTATTTCAGGGTTCATCATTTTGCAGCGCAGTTGGCATCCCCATTTCCTTTACTTTCGGCTATTGGTGCTAAAACCAGTAAAATAGAGATCGGAACCGGAGTGATCGATATGCGGTATGAAAACCCGTTATATATGGTAGAAGATGCCGGCGCTGCCGATCTGATTTCGGGCGGGCGGTTACAATTAGGCATCAGCAGGGGTTCGCCAGAGCAGGTGATAGACGGCTGGCGTTATTTTGGTTATGAACCCAATGAGGGAGAAAACGACGCTGATATGGGGCGTACTAAAGCTCTGGAATTTTTGGATAAACTTCAAGGTGAAGGGTTTGCCCAGCCAAACCCATACCCGATGTTTCCGAATCCGCCGGGTTTATTGCGCGTGGAACCATATTCAGAAGGCTTAAGGGAACGGATCTGGTGGGGGGCCGCCTCTAACGCTACTGCTGTTTGGGCAGCAGAAAATGGCATGCATTTGCAAAGTTCTACTTTAAAACACGACGAAAGCGGCAAGCCTTTCCATATACAACAGGCCGAGCAGATAAGGTTGTACAAAGAGGCCTGGAAAAAAGCCGGGCATGAGCGGGAAGCGAGGGTATCTGTAAGCCGTTCTATTTTCGCTCTGGTGACTGATCAGGACAGGTATTATTTCGGACAGCAAAAAGGAGGGGCTGATAAATTTGGTTATATTGAGGCCGATAAACGAGCCATCTTTGGCAAAAGCTACGCTGCCGAGCCAGATCAGCTCATCAAAGAGCTGGCCCAGGACGAAGCTATACAGGAAGCGGATACTTTACTTTTGACGATACCAAACACACTGGGTGTTGATTATAACGTACATGTTTTGAATTCCATCCTAAAGCATGTTGCACCCGGATTGGGATGGCGCTAAATTGCTGGTAGCTTAAAACGTACATAATGAATTATTGTATTTGATGTTTATGGCGATTATGATATCTTGCGTAGCTTATTAATGAAATAATTGGGGTGATTACAACTATATTAAGTATTCCAAAAGAAATAAAAGCAGTGCAGCCGGTTGCACACTTTGTACCGGCCGGCAATCCGTATAAGGAAATCATAAACGCCGCTGCTGCTAATATTACGTCAAGAAAAAGACTTAATATGGTAATTAACCAAAGTGGAAAATTGATTTCGTTATTTATCCTGCGGGATGAGCACCTCCATTGCAATGCAGGTGCTGTTAGTATCAGTATCAGTGGAATAACAAGAAGCAACATCTTGATCGGTTTACACAATTAATACTAATAGTGGATAAAAGTAACCCAGTATTTATCAAGAGAATTAGGTTTACATTATTTGATTTTTATAATTTATGACCGAACGGTTCAAATAGTCAATTTAAATATAAAATGTTTATAATTTAAGCTAAACATACTCAGGACGTTAATTTAGTGGAAAAGTTATATTAATATAATTGTCACATTGTCAGGTTGGGTTTGTGGCAAGCTATTTGAATAGTATATATTTGTAATACAAAATTTAAAAAATAGAAATCATGGCTTTAGAAATAACTGATGCGAACTTCGACGAACTTGTCTTAAAATCAGACAAACCTGTACTTATTGACTTTTGGGCAGAATGGTGTGGTCCGTGTAGAATGGTAGGTCCTGTAGTTGAAGATATTGCAAAAGAATACGAAGGCAAAGCTGTTGTTGGTAAAGTAAACGTTGACAACAACCCAGGCATATCAATGAAATTCGGAATCCGTAATATCCCTGCTTTATTATTCTTTAAAAATGGCGAAATTGTAGATAAACAAATTGGTGCTGTTCCAAAATCAGTATTAACTGATAAATTAGTTAAGCAATTAGCTTAATACTTTAGGCATAAATTAAGTTTACCAATAGCTTAATCCACCATATTTTACTTGAAAAAGCGTTGCATATTTTGCAACGCTTTTTTTATGCCCTATATTAGCTTTATGCCTAAGTTAAACGACGATCAGCAAATAAGGCAATTGGCCAACCTCGAGTTACTTGCGCGCCAGGTGGTTGAAGGTTTTATAACGGGCCTGCATCAAAGCCCCTTTCATGGCTTTTCTGTAGAGTTTGCTGAGCACCGTTTGTATAATAATGGCGAATCGGTAAAAAATATTGACTGGAAGCTGCTGGCCCGTACCGAAAAATTGTTTGTAAAGCAATTCGAAGAAGAAACCAACCTGCGCTGCTATTTATTGCTGGATACCTCATCGTCAATGAATTTCCCTGAAAAAGGGCTTAATAAGTTACAATTTTCTACTTATGCTGTAGCCTCGCTCATGCACTTGTTTAAAAAGCAGCGTGATGCGTTTGGTTTATGTCTTTTTTCGGATAAGATTGATTGGCTGAGTGCAGCTAAATCAACAAGCACGCATTTGTTTCACCTTTATGCTGAGCTCGAAAAAATGTACAGCAGCCCCCGGGTAAATACAGTTACCGATATAACCGGGGTTCTGCATCATATTGCTCAGGAAATTCATCAGCGGTCAATGGTGATCATTTTTAGCGATATGCTGGAGAACAGTGTAAGCCCTGATAAGCTACAATTACTTTTTGCAGCCATACAGCACCTGAAGTTTAATAAGCATGAGGTTATTATTTTTAACGTTCTGGATAAGCAAAAGGAGCTTGATTTTAACTTTGATAACCGCCCGCATCATTTTGTTGATATAGAAAGTGGTGCCGAAATAAAAGTGCATCCAGGTAAGGTTCGTGACGCTTACAGGGCGTTATTATTGGCCTATCGCCATGAGCTTGAACTCAAATGCGCGCAATATCATATTGATCTAATTGATGCCGATATTCATGATGGATATAACCAGGTATTGAAAGCGTATCTGGTGAAGAGGAACAAAATGGTATAAAATAAAAAAAGGCTATCCCTTTTAAAAAATAGCCCTTAATAGGGGTAACACTTACTAAAACTTTACGAAGAAATAAAATAAGGATGAAGATTTGATGAAGTTATTCTTCCCGGTTAAATATCAATTTTACGCTGGTACCCTGATTTTTAACAGAATCTATTTTAACTTTTATATTGTGAAAGGCCGTAATACTTTTTACAATGGCCAACCCTAAACCGTAGCTTTCCTTTTCGTCGGTGTCAAACTTTTCAAAGCGGTTAAAGGCGTTTTCTATTTGTTTTTGATCCATACCAGCCCCGGTATCTGTTATGATGATGGAGTAAAAATCATCAGTAAGTTCATCTACAATGGTGATAGTACCTTTCGGGTAATTATACTTTATAGAGTTGTTAATGATGTTGAACAATAAAGTATGGATTAACGGACGATTGCCCAGTATAGAGTAAATGTATTTTAGATGATTGGTAAACTTTAATTGTTTTTCAATAATACGGTCTTCGAGCTCTTCATGAATTTCTTTGATAACACCGGCAAGCATTACCGCGTCAGCTTTATCAAACTGATTATTCTCCACCTTTGATATCAGTAACAAGCTATTAATGATAGATTTTAAACGGTTCAAAGTTTTTAGCGAGGCGTGCATTTTATTTTCGCTGCCTTCACTCAGCTCCTCATGCAACAGAATATTTTCAAGCCTTGAGCTGATAATGGATATTGGTGTAAGCAATTCATGCGATACATTGGCTATAAACTGTTTTTCCAGTATAAAAAGGTTTGATATTTTTTTCATCAGCGAACTGATGCTGTCATCAAGCATTTTAAAATCCTGGGTAGTTGTTTTAATTTTTTCATAATCAAAGTTCATGGGGTCATTTACCTTGATCAGTTTACGGTCAATTATTTTATAAAAAGGAGCCAGCAAAAATTTGGTGAATATGAGGTCGCTGATCAGGGTAAGCACGAGGGCAATAAACAGCACCAGCAACGTGAACTTTTTGATAATTGATTTTAACTCCTCTACCGATTCAATAGCCTCACCAATTTGAAGCAGATAAGTATGTCCGTTAAAATTAAACTGGTGCGATAGTATGCGGTAAATTTGTACGTTATTATCAACCTTACGCGATTCGGTAGTGAATTTTATCTCATTACTTGTTTTAGGATTATATTTTGCCGGGGTTATAGTTATAAACTCCTCTTTTAAAATATTATAGTCGGTATATTCTTTCTGGCTGTTCAAAAAATTATTGATCTCACCTGTTGAAAGGTTTCTCAAGGTTTCTTCCTTATTATCTTCTAAACGTACCTCAATATGGTTATAAGAGATTTTTTCGATAGATAGCAATATAAGCAGGCCGGTAAATAAAATAATGGCCACTTTAGTTAATGTATTATATAGGGCCAGTTTTACCTGTAATTTCATTTAAACTTATGAGTTAAATATTGATGCGGTAACCAATGCTTCTAACGGTTTCAAACCAATCAATAGGTATATATTGTGATAATTTTTTGCGTAGGTTTTTAACATGCACATCAACAAAGTTCGAGTCGGAGTTTATTTCCAGCACATCGCCCCAAACATGTTCAGTTAAGTTGGTGCGTGATATTACCCTGTTTTTGTTCAGCACCAGGTAATTAAATATTTCAAACTCTTTTTTGGTAAGGTTAATACGCTCATCATTAAACATCACCGTGCGGTTCTGGATATTAACGCGCAGACCTTTAATGTTGATGTCATTGCTTTCTAACCTGTGTTTACGGCGGGTTATGGCATGCATACGTGCCAAAAGCTCACTAAGGGAAAATGGTTTGGCCAGGTAGTCATCCGCACCCTGCTCCAGGCCCATTACACGGTCATCAACCGCGCCGCGCGCAGTAAGTATTATAACTGCATCTTCGCGTTTTTCAAGGCCTTTGAGCATTTTTAAAAGGCCGAAGCCATCGCCATCAGGCAGGCCCAGATCAAGGAGTATAAAATCATAGTTGTTCACAAAGATCTTTTCTTCTGCCGATTTTTTGGTCCGCGCATGCTCAACAGTAAACCCTTCATGGCTTAAAAACTCATCAACTTCAAGGGCAAGGCCTTTTTCGTCTTCAACAATTAATACATTCATACGCTTGCAATTTACAAAAGCTATAACTTATAAATTAAGCAATTGTGTATATAATAAATATACAATTTTAACATTAGTAAATTAAACTGCTGGTTTATCCAATTTAATGCAATCAATTTGGGGTGAATGCTGTTAATGATTAAACGCTAACTTTTAATATGAGACTTTCCATCGAACGCAAACCTATAAGAGTTAACCCAGACCCAAAGCGTGTTATAGCAAGATTTTTTTTTAATGGTAACGATCGTGCCAAAGAGGTAATTGAACGTGTAATGGGCATCAGCGAGGAGGAAGCTTTTGGTATCGTGTCGCCTTTATTGCAGGAGTATTCCAAGCGCCACCGTAATATTACCCGGGTTTTAAACCGCCATTGCAGTAAGTTAAAACATCTTTTTCATGAGCTGAACATTGATTTTGATTTGCTTACCGTTTACCGTAAATTACTCATAGGCTCTTATTTTACACATGAGTACTCTATTGAATCGGCGGCGTTCTTCAATCCGTCAATAGTAGAAGATCCCGACCAAACAGAACTGGAAGATGGCCAGAAAAGGATGATTATTAGCTTTAGGGCCGTAGGCGAGGGGCATATCTCATCTATTACCTTCAGGCGGGCATTGTTTGATAAGTACAATAACATTACCATACAGCCTTCAGGTAGCTATATTGATGAGGCCGAGATCGTTCGCAACGCGGTTTACAATAAAAAGCTGTTTTTTGAAAAGGCAGCCATCACCCAGATCAATATTGATGTGATCAATGAGCTGGAATCAAAGCTCGATCATCATTTTGAATACGCCAACCTGCGCCGCATTATCCTTGATTCGCAAAAGCTGCAGGAAAATGATATGAAGCGATTGGAGTATGATAAAGTACTGTGGCTGGCCGATTCATACTATGAAATTGTTTTTTCGTTGGATACTGATCTGTCCGACCGTGTTATATTTCCCATTTCAGAATATGAGCGTAAAGGTATTGAGGACGCCCGTTTTGTAAAGTTTATTAATGATGACGGAAGCTATATTTATTATGCCACCTACACCGCTTATGATGGGTCACTCATTATGCCCAAACTGCTGCAAACTTCTGATTTTTATAGCTTTAAAATAATGCCGCTTTATGGCGAGGGGGCGCAAAATAAAAACCTGGCCCTTTTTCCGCGCAAGGTGAACGGCAAGTTTGTGATGATATCGCGCATTGACGGTTGCAACAACTATATCATGTACTCCGATAAAATTAATATTTGGGAAAAGCCCATATTGCTGCAGCAGCCCAAGTTTACCTGGGAATTTATCCAGATAGGCAATTGCGGCTCGCCCATTGAAACTGCCGACGGCTGGATAGTAATTACCCACGGTGTAGGCCCAATGCGGCGCTATGTACTGGGTGCAAGCCTGCTCAAGCTTGATGACCCTGCCGTTGAGATAGGCCGCCTGCGCGAACCCCTGCTGATCCCCAACAGTGACGAGCGTGAGGGTTATGTACCTAATGTATTATACTCCTGCGGAGCTATTGTGCACAATGATAAACTGATCATCCCTTATGGGGTATCTGACTCTTCAACAGCTTTTGCGGAGGTATGCCTTGATGCGCTTCTCAAAAAGCTGAAAGAAGATGCGAGTGAAGAGGTCAAAATTCAAAAGTGAAAATTCAGAGGTCAAAAATATACCTGTTCTTGTTATTGATGCCGGGAACTTTTTAAAATAATTTATTGAGTTAAAAACACATCAAAAATTGCTGAAAAAAGGCCGGATTTGCTTGAATATGATACGTTTTAAGCGCTTTTACATCAAAATTCATTAGTTTTTGCTTGTTATTTGAGGTTTAAAAAGATTTAAATATTTGATTATCAGTTCAATTTACTGTATTTTATGATTTGGTGAGTTTTTTACTCTCTTAACAGAATAGGCCGGGTACTTTACAAAGTACCCAGCCTATTTGGTTCTATACAAATTTACGAAAAAATGTTTGAACCAGAATTTACAGAATTAAAGAATCAGCAGGATGGCTTAAAGGGTTGTCATTTCGACGAGCATGGGTTGGCCTATGTATTGGAGTGAGGAGAAATCCTTTACGCTATGCCTCACAGGATTGCTTTGTGCAGAAGATTTCTCCTCGTTCCTCGTCGAAATGACAACAAGTTCGCTTTCTCTGAACACCCGCATAGGCAGAGTTTTTATTTAATTCTGATCATTCTTTATTTCAGTAAATCCTGATCTCACCCCAATATCTCCTTATACAAATCTAAATAATCAGTCACCATTTTTTCTTTTGAAAACAGGGTACTTGCCCGTTTATGGCAATCCTTACGGTTAATTTGGTTCAGGTGGTTTACTGCTTCTGCAGCTTCATCAACTGTATTTACCAAAAAGCCGGTTTGGCTATCCACAATCAGTTCGGGCATCGAGCCGCGGTTAAAGGCTATTACCGGGGTGCCGCATAGCATGGCCTCGGCTACGCTCATGCCAAAGGGTTCGTCAAAGCTTATGGGGTGCAACAGGGCAAGGGCATTGCCTAAAAGCTGCTTCCTTTTTTCGGGACCTGCATGGCCTATGTATTCAATATCGACATTTAAAAAGGGTTCAACCTTTTCATGGTAATAGTTCTCATCCTGTACAATACCTGCTATCAATAACTTGCGCTTACTTTTTTTGGCAATCTCGATAGCCTCGGCAGTGCCTTTATGCGGGTGGATGCGGCCGAAATAAAGCAGGTAATCGCCAGGCTGCTCATAAAACTCAAAATCTGCAGTATCTAATCCGTTATAAACGGTGGCTAAATATTTCAGCTCCGGGCTGCGGTCGGCATTGCTGATGGATACGTAATGAACAATATGATTATACTTTTTATACACCGGAATTATCCTGGGCGAAGAAAAGCCATGTATAGTGGTGATTACCGGGATTTTAATCAATCCGGAATAAGTTAATGGCAAAAAGTCAAAATTATTATGAATAATGTCAAATTGACAGGTTTTCTCCATCAGATTGCTGATGTGCAAGCATTCCAGCACTTTAGCATCCTGGCTTTTGTCTTCTTCATACCCGGTAGCGCAAACAGCATCCAGCTTGCCGGCGGTAATAGAATCGCCGGTGGCAAAAAGTGTAACATCTATCCCCAACTTTACCAACCCTTCGGCAATGTTGGAGGCTATTTGTTCCCATGGGCCATAATGCCTGGGCGGTGTGCGCCAGGCAACGGGAGCCAATACAGCTACTTTCATTTAGCAGGTCTCCACTTTTTGGCTACCGTACTTATTGTATTCGTATTCCAGTTCAAAGGCCTTCAATACCGTGAGGTGCGATATCAGGTAAGCCAGCGTACTTTCGGCTCCCTGGTTACGATTAATGCCCGTAGGCAGCAAGCCGTCGCAGCAGCCTTTGGTTTCATGATCATACAGCGGTGCGCGTAACGTGTTTTCGCCCAGGAACCACTTGTAGCTTAAAAACATTTTTTCAATATACTGCGGTATCCTGAATATCTGGTATGCCTGAAAATGCATCATCACCATGGCCATGGTTTCAATGGCCTGCTGGTCAAACGTTGGAAATATACCGCCCCGGTAATACCAGCCATCATTACCAACCGGACTTAAATAACCATTTGAAAGGGTAAGCTTATCTAAAAACGCCATGGTAGCAAGCGCTATTCTTTTAGCATCCTCGTTACCCGTAATTTCGCAAGAGTGCAGCAGGGCCAGTGGAAGGATGGCATTATCATAGGTCATTTTTTCCTCAAACCATTGCCAGTCGTCTGATTGGGTGTTTTCATAAGCATCTATAAGTGGCTGAGTAAGCTCGGCTAATATCTTTACCATACCCTCGTCTGACGGAAACACCTGCAGGTATAAGCTAACCCCTATAATGGTATTGGCCATGCCTCGTAAATGCACCAGTTTGTTAAAATGAGGGACAGATTTATGGAATATCTCTAACGAAAACTCCCGGTAGGAGTTACTTGCCGCACAACCAATTAAATGACCCAATGCCCAGATAGTGCGCCCGAACGAGTCTTCAGAACCCACTTCATCAAGGTAACGCCTGTCAAAACTCAGGAAATTGCGAAAGTTACCATCATCTGTTTGCATATAGTGAATATAACTCAGGTAAACGGGCAGCAATTCAAAAGCCTCCTTACTTTTATTACGCTGATAGGCCATCAGCGCCATGATCAGCGCGCGAGCATTGTCATCCAAACAATAACCTTCTTTTAAATTGGGTATGCCATATTTAGCGTGTTGTACAATACCGGTGTCATCAGTTAAGCGCAACACGTGGGTGAGGCTAAACTGGGGTAGTATCTCCGGGTCAACAATGCTGTTTTTGAGTATCTTATCGCTAAAGTCGTACCGTACGCTGGCTTCCTGGGCTACTTTAATATATTCGGCGCCAACAACCGGCCAGCGCAGGTGCAAGCCGTACTGGTAAGCGTTATCTTTTAGCTCAACCAGTAGGCGGTCCTGGTCAAACAGTTCAATTATAGTATCGGCAAGGGTATCGGAATTTTTAAAGTCAAAAAGCCTCCCGCGTTTATCGGCCAGTAATTCAGTAGCATGCCAGTAGGGGGTTGATACCACTGCTGCACCTGCGCCAACAGCGTATGACAGCGTACCACTGGTAATTTGTGCCTCGTTCAAATAGGGTGTAACATAAATCTCGCAAGCGGTAAGGTAATTCACCAGTTCCTCCTCCGAAACGAATTTGTTGATGAACGACAGGTTGGCTGATACGCCAAGCTGATGGGCGAGACTTTTTAAATGATCGCGATATTCCTCGCCCGAGCTTTTTATTACACCGGGATGGGTATTGCCAAGCACTACATACATTACGTCGGGATGTTTTTCAACAATGCGGGGCAGCGCTTTGATCACCGTTTCCAAACCTTTATTGCGGCTCAGCAAACCAAAGGTTAACAGTACGCGATGGTTTTTAAACGACGACAGGTTTTTAACCGGATTTTGGGCTGGGGCTTCTACATCGGGCACGCCATGCTCAATAATCTGGATCTTGGTAAGCGGGATATCATAAATGCTGGTCAAAAACTCAACGGCCCGCTGGCTCATCACAATTATTTTTGATGATTGATCGGCTATCTCCCTAATGATGATGCGCTGCACATAGCTCGGTTCTTTCAGTATGGTATGCAATATGGAGATTAACGGTTTTTCGAGCCGGTTGATCAGCGGCAAAATATATATCCCGCTTTCGCCCCCGTATATACCAAATTCATGCTCCATAATGCAAACATCGGCATTGCTGGTGTTGATGTAGTTGGCTGCTCTGATGTAATCTTTTTGATGATCCTGGCGGATAACATATTTAACCTCATCGGGGTATTCATAAGCATGTTGCTCTTCAGAATCATTTAACGCAACTACAAAGCTACCATCGGCAAGGGATTTCCTGTCGGGGAAGTTAGCATTAATGGCACGCATTAAATTTTGGTTGAACGTGGCTAAACCACATTCGCGGGGAGGGTAAGTGGATATATATGCTATTTTCATTTTTTGGTAAGATGTTTTAGAACGTATTTTATATTATAAACAAGCGCATTGAACTACTTGTTTACACCAGTGACTATAAAAAAGTGCAGTATTGATCCGTTTTGGAAGAAAAGACGCCTGCAAAGCACCTTTTATATAGTTATACACTATAATTGCATAAACTATACCAAGTTAATTTAAAGTAAAATTTATAAGATAATATTCAAGTGGAAAGGTTGGAATTACTTGATGTTAGAAAAGCAAATTCTCCGATTTTTGTTAAGTTACGAAATAATAACCGATAAGATTGTATTATAATTTGGTGGAAGGGTTATTAATGTCATCCTGCCGCGAGTTTTTAACTGGTGGTGTAGCATGGTTTCAGTTTTTAGCTGATAAGATTGTCATTGCGAGCGTAGCGTGGCAATCGCGAACTTTAAAGGGGGTAACTTGCATAATTCGCGATTGCTTCGTCGTTCCTCCTCGCAATGGCAAATAGAGTTCCAACCCCACTTTGGTCGCAGGCGAAGAGAAGATGCTCGAGCGTAGCGCAGGTGAGTCAATTATCCACGTACAGCGTAAAACTCAATAGCCTCCATGATCACCCCGCAGGCATGCTCAATTTGCTCATGGGTAATAATGAGCGGAGGGGCAATGCGCATGGAGTTGCTGCAATGCAAAAACCAGTCGGTTATAACGCCGTTTTCAATGCAGCGGTCAATTATTTGTTTGTTGAGGTCGAAGTTGTCCAGTTCCACTGCCAATATTAATCCCTTGCCACGTACTTTCTTAATTGCCGGGTGAACCAATAGCTTACGGAAAAGCGACTCTTTTTCGGCTACCGCGATTATCAGGTTTTCGTCAAGCAGTACCTCCAATGCCGCCAATCCTGCCGCACAGCACACCGGGTGACCGCCAAAGGTGGTGATGTGGCCTAAAATAGGGTTTTCCTTTAACGCGCCCATAATGTGGTTTGATGCTATAAAAGCACCGATAGGCATGCCGCCGCCGAGGGCCTTGGCCAGTAGTAAAATATCGGGTACAATACCGTAATGCTCAAACGCGAACAGTTTTCCAGTGCGGCCAAAGGCGGCCTGTATCTCATCGAGTATGAGCAGGGTGCTGGTTTCGTTACAGCGCTTGCGCAAGGCCTGCATATACCCTGCATCTGGCACGCGAATACCTGCCTCGCCTTGTATGGTTTCAATGATAACGCAGGCCGTTTGATCGGTGATCAGGTGCAGATCGGCAGGTTCGTTAAAGCGTATAAAATTGATGCCCGGTAACAGGGGGCGATAAGCTTGTTTAAATTCCTCGTTGCCCATTACGCTCAGCGCACCCTGGGTACTGCCGTGGTATGAGTTATGGCAAGCCACAATTTGCTGCCTGCCGGTAAAACGCTTGGCCAGTTTCAATGCGCCTTCCACAGCTTCGGCACCAGAGTTGGTAAAATATACCGACTGTAAGTTTTCGGGCAGTACCGAGGTGAGCTTTTCGGCAAAGCGTACCTGCGGCGTTTGTAAGTATTCGCCATAAACCATCAGGTGCATGTATTTTTCAACCTGCTGTTTCACAGCCTCAATAACATTCGGGTTGCCGTGCCCCAGGCTGCTTACCCCAATACCCGAAATAAGGTCGGTATAAGCCTTGCCCGTCGCGTTGTACATATAAATACCCTCGGCACGTTCAAACTCAAGCAAAAGCGGAAAATTGCTGGTTTGGGCATTATTTGCTAAAAATAACTGGCGAAGGGTGGGCATGGGATATAGTTGTAAGTATTGAGTTTTTAGTTATCAGGGCAAAGATAAGGGTAATATGGGAGATAAAAATCATCACATTCTTGAACATGTATTGATCTTCTTCTCTGCGCTCATTGCTGGACGAAGCAATCTCCGATAGTGGGTCAAATAGTGCTTGGCATCGACTGCCCTTGGTAGCAAGACTCAGGCTTGCATGGTGCAGTCCCGCCGCGGGAGGGCCGAGTTACGTTTTTCGTGTTGTTATTTGTTTTTTTAAGGTACTCAAGAGGGGTTCGCCGTATGTCGCCACAAAAGTAACCAAAAAGGCTTTCAGCGGAAAGGCTTCTTTGCCGCACAAGGCCATTACCCTGCAAAGCAGCCAGAACCACGGGCTGCAAAACCTTACCGCCACTTCGTTCGCTCATTGTCCTTACTTCGGCAAGGTTTGCTAATTCCCTTCCCAACACACAGGCCAACATGTTCTGCCTGCTTTCATCCGAAGCTGATCTGCTGAGGGAAGGCAGGGAATGATAAATAACACTTGTCGTCCTGCGATAGCGAAGGATCTGTTAGCGAACTTTGCATGCTGCAGAATAGATCCTTCGCTATCGCTCCTGATGACAAAAATAAATAATCAAAAAAGCGGGTAAAGGCCTGACAAAAAAGCGGGCCGGGGTGTTTTGCCTGTGGGCGGAAGCTTTTTTTGTCTTGATTTTTTGGTTACTTTTTTATCAAGAAATACGACGAAGCCCTCTTGAGTACATTAAAAATAATAAACAACTACGAAAAAAGTAACAGCCTTAGCGGCAAATGAGCGCTCTCCAATATCCTATGTCTGCTCTGTTAATGCAGGCCGCAATAATAATAAGATCAATTAATTCCCAGCTCGTTCGCTGCGCTCGCTGAGTTGTTTGATAAGCTCATCGCGAAACTCCTGCTCGCTTTTATAGAGCTTGCTTACCTTTTCGGGGGGCAGAATTTTGGAAAAAGCATCGCGGTAGCGTTTGCGGATGCCTACCTGCTGGCTTTCGTAATAGATCTCTTTATCAATCTGCTCTGTACCGTTGGAGGCAGCACTGGAGTTGTTAAGGCGTTTTAATATATTAACAGCGGTAAGTTCCTGCTGGTATTGGCGGTAAACAGGCCAAAACTTAGCCGATTCTTCATCGGTAAGGTCAAGCTGTTTGCCAATAAACCTGTCGCGGGCAGCTTCAAGCCTTTTACCCACACCCTTTTTATCACGGGGTGGGGCAGGGGTTATCCTTTGCCGCTGAACCAGGCTATTGCTGGCCTGTGCCAAAGATTCACGGCCGGCAGCTATAATAAACAAGAAAATAAAAAAAAGCCTGATCAATTTACTCATTAAAAATATATCGTTTAATTAGTATCCAAATAATCTGACAGGTCTTCATCCAAATTGTCGCTGTTAATTTGCTGACTGCCATCCATCAGGGTACGGGTATCACCTGCATCTGCGTGTAGTTGCAGGTAACTCTTAATTTCATCAACCGGTACGGTTGAAAGCTGCTCGTGTAAAAAAGACTCGTCATGTTTTACAGGTGTACCGGCATTTTTAATTACCACACCTATACCCAGTATAAGGGCAAAACAAGCAGCGGTAGCATACCTGAACGTGTGCGATGCAAAAAGTTTGCGTACGACGCCTTTCTTTTTAGCTGCAACAGGCATGGTAACCACTTTGGCGGTTTCCTGGTTAACAGTTTTATTCAGAATGTTTTGACTTAACTGCTCAAAATAATTTTCAGGAACAGTAAAACTTTCTGCCTCGTTGTGGATATACTGCTCAACAGCTATCCGGTTTTGGATATGCTTATCCAGCTCCTCAAAATAATTTTCAGGAACGGCAAAGCTTTCCGCCTCATTGTTTACGTACTGCTCAATGGCAATACGGCTTTGAATGTTGCTGCCAAGCTCTTCAAAATAATTTTCAGGCACATCAAAACCCTGATGCTCCGGGTTTAATGCCTGCTCAACGGTAATGCGGCTTTGGATGTTACTGCCAAGCTCGTCAAAATAATTTTCCGGAACGGTAAAGCCAGTGCTTTCCGTGTTCACAGCCTCTTCAATACGTATACGGCTCTGTATGTTGCTGCTTAATTGTTCAAAGTAGTTTTCAGGAACGGTAAACCCACTGGATGAGCTTTTTAGCTCTTCCAGCCCTATGCGTGATGTTATGTGCTGCGCTAATTCGTTGAAATAGCCAGACGGCACTGTGAACGGGTTTCCGGTACCTACCCGTTTCAGTGATTCATAATCATCCAGCCACTCCCTATTGTCCATATCGCTTTTCATACATAACTATAGATGAACATAGTGCTAAAAGGTTTAACGTAAAAATAAATTTAATCTTTAGACAGCAAAAAAGCTTCTATCTTTTTAACAGCAAGGTGAAATGATGCCTTTAAAGCCCCCACGCTTGTGCCCAAAACGTCTGATATTTCTTCATACTTCATATCATCATAATACTTCATATTGAATACCAGGCGCTGTTTTTCGGGCAGGGTTAACAAAGCTTCCTGTAATTTGCGCTGCGCCTGGTCTCCGTTAAAATAGCTGGAATCGGCCAGTGTATCGGCCAGTTCGTATGCTACATCATCCAGCGAAACATTATTTTTTTGTTTTTTCTTGTTCAAAAAAGTAATGCATTCGTTGGATGCTATCCTGTACATCCAGGTATATAGCTGCGCGTCATTTCTAAAAGTCAGCAGGTTTTTCCAAACCTTGATAAAAACATCCTGAACCAGATCATCCGCATCATCATGGTCAATAACCATGCGGCGAATATGCCAGTAAATTTTTTGCTGGTATTTTTTTAATAACAGGTTAAACGCTTCGTTACGTGTCTTCTCGTCCTGGAACTTGCCTAAAATCTCTGAATCTTCAACCTGCAACGACATTTTTTAATTTTTATAGTTAAATGCTATTTACCGCATTTTGTTTTCTTTTCATCACCTTTTTTGCAGCAAGCACAGTATGCTTGTTTTAAGGCTTCCGGTGCCAAATATACTTACAAATTAGATTTTGTAAATCATGTTATTGAATAAGATCAAGCACTTGCTGTGATGAATTTTTGGTATCAACTTTATTGATGAGATGGCTTATAACGCCGTTGCCATCAATAATAAAAGTGGTACGGGCGGTGCCCATATATTGCTTGCCGTACATGTTTTTTTCAACCCAAACGCCGTATGCTTCCACAATTTGCTTTTCATTGTCGGCTATGAGGGTAAATGGCAAGTTATATTTAGTTTCAAATTTTTTATGCGATTTTTCATCGTCGGTGCTTACACCAATTACTTCAAAACCTTTGCTTAACAGCGATTGGTAATTATCCCTGAAATCGCATGACTCGGCAGTGCAACCCGGGGTGTCATCTTTTGGATAGAAATAAAGGATCACATTTTTTCCTTTATAATCAGTAAGGGAAACCGTTTTTCCATTCTGATCTTTCGCGGTAAAATCAGGGGCTTTATCGCCTTCTTTTAGTGTTGACATAGGTGTTTTTTTTTTGAGAAACAAGAAGTAAGAATCAGGAATCAAGAATTCGCTATGATGAAAAAGGTCCTGCTCTTGATTCTTGACTCTAATATCTTGACTCTTTCTGGTTATTTGTAAAATTCGGCTTTAAATTGCGAAAAATTATTTTTATTGTCGCTAACATTGAGCTTAAACTCATGCTTGCCAGGTGTAATATCACTGTTAAAGGTATAACTTAGTATTTTACTTTTGTAATCCCACTCCATTAAAACCCATTTATTATCAATAGTGCCTGCATAACTTTTGATGCCCGACATGTTATCGCCCATACGGAAGTTGATGCTTTTGGCAGCCGCCATGTTTTTACCATTCTGAATATTGAGCGGGTGGATAACCGGCGGTATGGTATCCAGTTTAATAAAATAGTCGCCAAAGCTGGTTACTTTTGATTTTACATAGCCATCTTCAAAAAAGCCGCCCTGACAGGCCCCTGTTGTGCTTACAATTACTGCCTTATCTGCGTAGGCACCCAGGTCGGCATCTGGTTTTATCCACAGATCATAGCTGTCATGAATAGGGGTGAGCCTGTTGTGAATGTGATGTACCTGCGAAAACCCCGACACAGGTTTTGACGATACAGCATAGGTAAAATCCAAATCATCATACAAATTGCCCGGCATTATGGTCACTTTTACCTTATCGGTACTGAACTCATTTTTCTTATCGAAATGAAACAAGGTACCAGCCACTTTGTTGGTGCCTGGGGTGTATTTACTTGATTGCACCTTTAGCTTTACGGTTGAGGCATTACCGGCCACATCTTTTACCACGTACTCCACATCGTGCAGCACATCGTCGTCAAAGGTGATTATACCCCGGTTAATGGATTGCGGGTAGAGCGATATATGGCTGCCCGGCAATATGAAACATTTTTGCATCCACCTGCGCGATGAGGTGAAAGCCGGATAATCAATATAGGCGTTTATGGCATGGGTTTGGTCGAAAGCAAAACGCTCAACCGTAAAGGTGTACACGGTTTGGCCATCCAACTTTAATTCAATGGAGTAAATACCGTTATGATTGGCCGAGGTGCTATTCATATCGGTTGTGTTGATACCAAAGCCTACATAGCCGCTTAAATGAAGTACCTGCGGTTTGGCTAAGTGATAACTGCCAGTACCGGTAGCTCCCATAACGGGCAGAAACTCGCGGGGTGTTTTTTCGCTGAACGGATTACCATTTAAATGATAAATACCTATGGAGGTAATGGTGGGCGGTACCCTGTCTGGAATAGTTAAACCAAACAGCTGCGGGTTTATGGTTTCTTCGGTTTTAGTATCTCTGATCTCAAAGTGAACATGCGGACCGGCTGATGCGCCCGCGTTGCCGGATATGGCCACCACCTCATCTTTATGAACGGGTACCTGCGTTGGTTGCAGGTTAAAATCGGCCTCAAAGGTTTGATGCTCGTACTGGTAAGTCTTTACCAAAGCCGCTACGGCGGGCGAGAAGCTTTGCAGGTGACCATAAACCGTGGTGTAACCGTTGGGGTGCGTAATGTAAATGGCCCGGCCAAAGCCGCCAAACTGCACCCTTACCCTTGATATATAACCATCATTAACGGCATGCACCGGGTAGCCGGTACGCTGGTTGGTTTTAAAATCGAGCCCGGAGTGAAAGTGTGCCGGCCTCAGTTCGCCGAATGAGCCAGCCGTACTTGGCGGCAGATCAAGCGGGTAACGGAAATAGTTTTGCGGGTAGGGCCTGCTTTGTATTGGAGTGGTTTGCGCATGCAGGCCTGTATGAAAGGCCAGGCACAATACACCCGTAATTAAATATTTGATCATGTTTTATTTTACGTAGAAGTCAAGCAGTTTTTCATCCTCCAGATATCCTTCCAGCCTGTCGCCAACTTTTACTTTTGACACTCCCGGCGGAGTGCCTGTAAATATAAGGTCGCCCTTTTTAAGGGTGATGTATTGTGAAACAAATGCTATAATGTTTTCAAACGGGAAAAGCAGATCGCGGGTGTTGCCCTGCTGGCGTACCTCGCCATTAATATCCAGTTTAAAGTTGAGATCGTAAATATTGGCGAATTTGCTTTTGGGCACAAAGTTGCTGATAGGGGCCGAGCCGTCAAAGGCTTTGGCCAGCTCCCACGGCAAACCTTTTTCTTTGTGGCGGCTTTGTATATCGCGGGCAGTAAAATCAATGCCCAACGCAACTTCATCAAAGTAACTTGCAGCAAATTTTTCGCTGATGTGCTTGCCTTCTTTGCTTATTTTTAAAACAATCTCAATTTCGTGATGCACATCTTCAGAAAAATCGGGATGATAAAAAGGCTTATTATCCTTGATGATGGCGGTATCGGGTTTCATAAAAATAACCGGAACGGCTGGAACCGGGTTATTCAATTCTTTGGCGTGCTCGGCATAATTGCGGCCAATGGCAATAATCTTCATAAGTAAAGGTATAAACGCCAAATCTAAAAAATTAGCGTGGTAAGTGGTAGTAAGTTTTGGGTTTTATACTCACCCGGTCATCGCTACGCTTGACCACCCTCTCTTCGCCTTTGGCGGGAAGAGGGGATTTGAAAATGGATGAAGGATAAAAGACAAAAGAATTAAGCTTTGCCCTCTTTCCAGCGAAGCTGAAGAGAGGGCAAAGCGTTAGCGTTGTCGGGGTGAGTCTTCGACGCAATTACGCGTTAAAACAGACGTATGTGCTCAGAAATTATTGCTTTACAACACCGAGATACGTTTGATAACCGATTCGGTACCGGCTACTACGCGTACAAAATAAAAACCGCTGGTGAGTTTGTTGTTGATGGGGTAATTTATACTGTGATCGCCGGAGTCAACCCGTGACGAAAACATGGTGGTGATATCGTTACCCAATACATCCATTATTTTAATGGTCACATTGGTATTGCGCGATATGGTGTATTTTAAATTGATTTGATCGGTAACCGGGTTAGGGTATAGCTGCACATCATTCAGCAGCTTGTCATCCGGGCGAGATACGCTTACTTTTACGCTTGATGTTACCGCAGGCTTTAATGGCGGTAGTACCAGGTGAAGCCCGTTTTTTAAATAAGAGGCTTTTTTACCTTTGGAAACGCGAAGGTAGGTGGTATCGTTTTTTAGTTTGGAAGGCTTAGTTTCGGCAGTAAAAGCACAGCACATAAAAATCGCGACAGCAATTAATATGATCCGTGTATTGTACATAAAGAGATAAGTAATGTTTCGCCTCATTTTTAAGTCTTGCTTACAAAAGTATAAATAAAGCCTTGATCAATTCGAAAAATGATGTTTTTCTAAAACTTTTTAACAAAATTTAACAAAAACTGTTCGGTTTACGGTTTAGACTTCTTTTTTCTTTATACGTTTAATGATTATTTAAGTTTAACCAAAAAAAATGATATTTTTGCACCTTTTAAAATATAATAGTGTCAAACCATAAAGATCTGCAAAAACTGACGGCAGCAGGCCTGCTTATCAGTTTAGGAATAATTTACGGTGATATCGGTACCTCCCCATTATACGTATTTAAGGCTATTGTAGGAACCGAACATTCTACGCTTTCCCAAACTATTACTGAAACTCTGGTGTTGGGGGGCGTTTCCCTCATATTCTGGACATTAACGCTGCAAACCACACTCAAATACGTGGTGATTACGCTGCGTGCAGATAATAAGGGTGAGGGTGGTATATTCTCCCTGTTCTCGCTGGTGAGGCGTAAAGCCAAGTGGCTTATAATACCGGCTGTGGTTGGTGGCTGTGCGCTGCTTGCCGATGGTATTATTACGCCGCCTATTACCATATCATCAGCCATTGAGGGGTTGCAAACGTATTATCCCGAATTGCCAACTATGCAAATAGTAATGGCCATTATTACGGTTCTGTTTATTATTCAGCAGTTTGGTACATCGTTGGTAGGTAAGGCCTTTGGGCCTATCATGTTCATCTGGTTTACCATGATGGGTGTTTTGGGTATCAGTTATATTATTCATGATCCGTCTATTATAAGGGCGTTAAACCCCTATTATGCATACAAACTACTGAGTACAAGTACCGGTGGCGAAGCCTTTATTGTGCTGGGCGCTGTGTTTTTATGTACCACCGGGGCCGAGGCTTTATACTCAGACCTTGGGCATTGTGGTAAAGACAATATCCGCATTAGCTGGATATATGTAAAAACCTGTTTGATCCTCAACTACCTGGGCCAGGCGGTATGGTTGCTGCAATTTGCCAATCATACTATCGACCTAAACGTAAATAACCCTTTTTATAAAATAATGCCCGATTGGTTCCTGATATTCGGTATCGGTATTGCTACTGTTGCGGCTGTTATTGCCAGTCAGGCCCTTATATCAGGCTCATTTACACTCATAGCCGAGGCTGTAAGGCTTAACCTGTGGCCAAAGGTGCGTATCAACTACCCATCTGAACAAAAGGGACAATTGTATGTGCCCAGTGTTAACTGGCTGCTTTGGGCGGGGTGTTTGGGCGTGGTGCTCATATTTAAACATTCGAGTAAAATGGAGTCGGCGTATGGTTTAAGTATTACGGTAGCCATGCTCATGACCACTATACTGGTATCAAAATTTTTAAAACGCAAGAAGGTACCATCATACATTATAGGAGTGTTTTTGGTGGTTTACCTGCTCATAGAAGGAACCTTTTTGGCAGGTAACCTGGTTAAATTTATACATGGGGGCTGGTTTACCCTATCCATAGGATTTTTACTGTTCACCGTGATGTGGACCTGGCACACCGCGCGCAGAATCAGGAACCGTTATGTAAAGTTTGTGGGTATTGATGATTACTTTGAAATTTTAAAGGAACTCAGTGCCGATGAAAGTGTACCTAAATATGCCTCACAACTGGTTTATTTAACCAGTGCCAATTTTAACTCCGAAATTGAATCGAAAATAGTTTACTCCATACTGCAAAAACAACCCAAACGTGCCGATGTATATTGGCTGGTACACGTTGATGTGGTTGATGAGCCTTACAAACGCGAATACGAGGTAGAGTCGCTGGTACCGAACAAGGTGATCAGGATCGACTTTAAGCTTGGTTTCAGGGTTGAGCAGCAGATAAACCTATTGTTCCGCAAGGTAGTGGAAGACTTGGTTAAAAAAGGCGAGGTTGATATTACCAGTAACTATAAATCATTAAACAAGCACAAAATTGTTGGCGATTTCAGGTTTGTGGTGATTGAGAAAGTGTTGTCACGTTCGCATAGCCTCTCGTTCTATGAACGCTTTATTATGGATTACTACGTTCAGCTTAAAAAGGTGAGCTTATCTGAAGAGCGCGGTTTTGGTTTAGATCTGAGCTTTGTAACGGTAGAAAAAGTACCGCTCATGCTATCGATTCCTGAAGCTATAGAGATACACAGGGTAAATTAAGAAAAGAGGCCCTTTCTTTCAGTTGTCATGGGTAGCGAAGCGAAGGATCTATTGTAAACCATTCAGGTTTTATAACAGATGCTTCGCTTCGTTAGCATGACAATTTTTTTTGTTTGATTTTGGCTCCATCTCCTTTGGTATACAAAAGACTCACCCGGTCTACGCTTCGCTGGACCACCCTCTCTTCGCCTTTGGCGGAAAGAGGGTAGGGAAAAACTTAAAAACTTGTCATTGCGAGCGTAGCGTGGCAACCGCGAACCTTACAGAGCGAACGTACATAGTTCGCGATTGCTTCATTATTCCTCCTTGCAACGACAGACGGGGGGAACGAAATAACTCACCAGGAGCGTGATGAAAGGATTTATTTATGTGATATTTATAAATCGTGGCTGCTCTTCTCATAAGCCATTTTCATATACATTTTAACCTCATCATTCACGTCTTCTTTAAGGTACATCCTGAAATAATGGTTATGGTCGTTGGAGCCCGGAACGGTTTTTATTTTGGTAAAGCACAGGTTATCGACATAAATCTCCTTAAAGGGGAATACCACATCAATAAAGTTTTTGCCCAATTGGGTAATGTAAGCAAAGTTAATACGGGCTCCTTTCGCGATCATACTTTTGGTGGGATACACCTTGATGGGGGCTATCTGCAAATACTCGGTGATAAAATGATCAAAAAGCTCAATAGTAAGTGCTGACTTTCCCTGCAGAAAATCGCCAAGATTACGCTCACGACAGGAATGTACCTGGTTGGTATTGGTAAATTCGCGGTTGCATATCGGGCATATCCACATGGTATATCAATTGGTTATCATAATCCCGGTGACATTGTTTAGTAAAGCCTCGAAGGGATTTGATATTAAGGCCCCATCCTGTTTATAGCAATAAAGATAAAATATTTTAGCTCCGTAGGAGCTTCCTTATTTAAGAAAAGGAAGCTCCTACGGAGCTAATGTGCTTTTTGGGATGTGGCTATAAACACGATACCCCTGCGGGGGTATCTTACTTACGCTGCTGTGCCCTCTTTACCCAATACACTGTTTTTATAGCTGTAAGTAGCGTAAATAACTAAGCCTATAACCAGCCATATCAAAAAGCGCAGCCAGTTGGTGTAACCAAGTTCTGTCATCAGGTAAAAACAGCTCATTAAGCCTAATACAGGTATCAGCGAAAAGTTTTTGATAAAACTATATATGCTGATAATAATAATAAGGATAAAGAACAGGTAATTAGGAAAGTTATAAAGGAAACCATCCAATCCGAGGCGGTATTTTTTGGCATCGCTGATAGATGGGGTGGCCCTTAGTGCGGTATTAAATTTATCTTCTTCCAGGTTTTTAAAATATGGAGTTGGGGCGGTTTTAGTTATGTTTTGGTCGCCAAAAAGTGAGCTGCAGGTATTCAACAGCGCTACGTTATCGGCGGAGCTTAAATCGTCAATAATTACAGCTTTGTCCTTGATCTTTTTAAACTGTAGCATCTCTACCTGACTGGCGGGTTTAAAATAAATGCATGAGCCTAAAATGATAAGCGTAATCAACGGCACAATCAGTTTGCCATTAATATACGGCAAATGGAATTTACCAGCCTGTGCTTCCTCCCGGGGCAGTAAAAGTACACCGCCGCAAACCAGTACAAAAGCAAACAGGGTACCGATACTAGTAAGGTCTGTAACCTCGGTAAGGTTCATGAATAATGCCGGTATAGCCACTACAAAACCGGTAACTACGGTAGCAAATGCAGGTGTCTGGAACTTAGGGTGGATTCGTGAAAAGGCCTTAGGTAATAATCCGTCGCGGCTCATGCTCATCCAGATACGGGGTTGACCCAACTGAAATATCAATAATACACTCGCCGTAGCAATAACCGCGCTTATAGAGATGATATAGCTGATATTGTGCAAACCAACTTTAGCAAACACAAACGCCAGCGGATCGCCCACCTGGAGGTCTTTATAGCTCACCATGCCGGTAAGTACCAATGCTATCAATATGTATAAAACGGTACAGATAACAAGCGAGTAGATCATACCGCGGGGCAGGTCGCGCTGGGGTTTTTCGCACTCCTCGGCCGTGGTTGATATGGCATCGAAACCGATATAAGCAAAAAATACGCCTGATACACCTTTCATTACCCCGCTGAAACCGTTAGGCATAAACGGGTGCCAGTTGGCTGGTGTAACATAAAAAAAGCCAAGAATAATAACCGCTATTACAATTACGATTTTTAAGATCACCATAGCATTGGTGGCCTTCTTGGTTTCGCGGATGCCTATATAAACCAGGTAAGTAATGATAATAACAATTACCAAAGCCGGGAGGTTAGCTATCAGTTTAAAATTGCCAATGCCTGGCGCTGTATTCCAGGCCAGAGCGGCAGCTTGTACGCGTTCACTAATATCGGCTACATGGTTGCCCGCTGCCACAACTGCCTCGTGCCCCCGCAAGGCCGACACGTAATCCATGGTAAGGTATTTGGGCAGATGCACGTGAAACCCTTCCAGCAGGTTTACAAAATATTCGCTCCAGGATATGGCTACCGCGATGTTGCCAATAGCGTACTCCATTAAAAGGTCCCAGCCAATGATCCAGGCGATTAATTCGCCAAATGAGGCGTAGGCATAGGTGTAGGCGCTGCCCGCAACCGGAATGCGCGATGCAAATTCGGCATAGCAAAGGGCCGAAAATCCGCAGGTAATGGCTGTTACTACAAATAGTAAGGAAACCGCCGGGCCGCCATGAAAGGAGGCTTCGCCAATGGTTGAAAATATACCGGCACCAACAACGGCAGCTATGCCCATCAGTGTCAGATCTTTAACGTTTAATTCTTTTTTGAGTTGCGATGTTGTTGTACCCGGGTGCTCACTATCACTAAATCCACATTCAACATCATGTAATATTTTTTCTACAGATTTTTTACGAAATATACTTTTCGACATTTATTTCAACTAATTAGTCTAACTCAATTCAAACATAATCATTTTTTTGCATTGAATAAGTATATGCTTATTTTGCACCAATGAAGATAGGCGTTAAAGATGTTTTGTACCGGATAAGGCTGTTTTTTATACTTTATCTGCTGGTATTGTGCGTCTGTTTGATCATCAAATTCGTTTACAGCCGCGAAAGTATATATTTTGCCGTAAACAGCTTTAATAGTTTGTGGGCCGATGCTATTATGCCCTACATTACCGACCTTGGTGAAGGTTTTACGGTGCTCATCTTATCGGCCATTATAGCTTTATACAGTTATCGTAAAGCACTGCTGCTGGCTTCAAGTTTTGCGGTGACCAGCATAACCGCCCAAATTTTAAAGTACATTTTTGATGCACCCCGGCCACGGGTTTACTTTGTGCATGAGCTTAGCCGTATTCATTTTGTTAAAGGACTTTATATTTTAGGTACGCACAGTTTTCCCTCGGGCCATACAGTTACGGCATTTTCTGCCGGCGTGGTGATCACTTATTTATGCAAAAATAAGGGTTGGGGTATACCTGCGCTGCTTGTTGCTATGTTGGTTGGCTACTCAAGAATGTATTTGAGCCAGCATTTTTTTGAAGATGTAATGGCCGGGTCGGTTATTGGCGTAATAGTTACTGTGTTTTGGCTAAGCTGGCTGGATAGTAAGCAGTTTATACATAGCGGTAAATGGGAGCGGGGGGTGATAAGCGGGCGGATGTAAAGCCGGAATCAAATGATGTCATTGCGAGCGAAGCGTGGCAATCGCAAACCTTACAGGGCTGATCTGCATAGTTCGCAATTGCTTCGTGCCTCGCAATGACAAGTAAATATTTAAGCCTCTCCGGCTTTTTTCTTTCTGCGCAATACCGCGACGATGATAATAATGATCACTACCGGGATACCGCCATATATACCCACCTTGGCACCAGTTGATAATCCCTTGGCATTTGATATATATTGCTCGTTACGTTTTACAGCGGGCGACACTTTGATAGATGTTATAAAAGTCCTTAGCTCGTCTTTAGCCAATTCACTCCGTTTTTCCTCATAAAAATATTGGAATGTATAGGTAACATCCTGTGTATAAAGCAAAATGAAATGCCTTAACTGTACAGGCTCTCCGGTTGACCCGGTATTGTCAACTCTCAATGTAAATACTTTAGCCTCCAGGTTACCTATCGTAGTATCGCGCGGGTTCATTACGCTCCCGTTATGTGATTGTTTTTGAATACCCTCCATATAGGTATTAAGAACCTTTTTCAGATCCTTTTCTTTGTTTAAAGGGGTGTTGTTTTTAGCGTTCGGAGCCCGGATAATGGTTATAAAGCCAAGGGTTCCATTGCCAGAATAAATTTGCTGACCTAAGGTATCTTTCTTCTGAAAGTCTTTAGGCAGCGAAACAGAAACAAGGCTATCTATTTTTACCGGCTTAAATATTTGACTAAAAGCTGTGACGGTAAACAGTATGCAGGTTATACTTAAAATTATCTTCTTCATAGATGTTTAAACCTGCTAAAGCGTAATTAGTTTTAAAAAAAGATCTGTTTTTTGCTTTTGTATTATATTATTTGCTTGATAATCAATACTATATTGGTGATAAAATATACTCGTGGGATTTGAGTTGTAAAGTTAGAAAAGGAACTTTTATTTGATTAACCGTGCAATCCTTACCCTGTTATATTGCTGCAGCAGCATGGGGTAAATGTTGTAAATAACATTGGCAATAAGGATGACCATAAAAAGCAAATAATGCCCGGTTACGAGGGCATGAATGGCGGTTGACAGGAAAAATACAAAGCATATAAAATGAAAGCGTTCATACATCACAATGGTTTTCATGTATTGAGCGGCGCCGGTTCTGTTGTTAACAACGCTGTAGTGGGGTTTAGCTTTTCTTTTAAGCGTGTTTACATACTCGCCGTGCTGTACAAACTTGCGGATAAACTTAATGCCCAGCCTTTCATAAAATTTGGGGTTGTGGCTCAGTTGCAGGCGGTTCAATGGTAGTGTTTGGCTAAGCACGCTAATACTGATAAATATAAAGCACCATAACAGGTGCCCGGCGGTTGCCCAATAAATAATAATCGGGATAAAGCATACGATGGTCCAAAATAAGTTTACTACCTGGTTCATAGCAATGCTTTATCCCGTTTTACATTTATAACTTATCCATTTCGGCTTTAATAAACTGGGCCAGTTCTTTTACGTAGGCAGCGCTGAAATCAAATTTTATGCCTGCTGTTTCGTAAATTTCCTTAATAGTTTTGGTATAACCCAATTTTAAGGCCTCAAGGTATTGCTGTAATCCCTTTTCAGGATTTTCCTTATAGTTTTTCCAAACGGCAATAGCGCCTAACTGGGCCATGCCATACTCAATGTAGTAAAATGGTACCTCGAAAATATGCAGCTGTTTTTGCCACAGGTTGGCCTCGGCATCCGGGTGTTGGCTCCAGTCGGCAAAGCCTGCGCCAAATGGTTCGTAAATTTCCATCCAGGCGGTTCTGCGGTCTTCGTCGGTGTGATCGGGGTTGGTGTATATCCAGTGCTGAAACTGGTCAACTACGGCAACCCAGGGCAGGGTTTTCAATACGTCAAACAACTGATCGCGTTTGGCACGTTTCAGGTCTTCTTCATTATCAAAAAACACGTCCCAGTTATCCATAGAGATGAGTTCCATTGACATAGAAGCCAGCTCGGCTACTTCAGACGGGCAATGTTTAAAATCATTCAGTTCCAGGTCGGCAGTTAAAAAAGTATGTACCGCGTGGCCGCCTTCGTGTACCATGGTAGTCAGGTCGCGGAAGGTGTTGGCCGAGTTCATGAAAATGAATGGCGCCCCGGTTTCAGACAGCGGATAGTTATAACCGCCCGGTGCCTTACCCTTGCGGCTTTCCACATCAAAAAGGTTATTATCCTTCATGATCTCCAAACGCTCGCCCAGATAACGGTTGATGTTGCTAAAGCACTGTATTGATTTCTCAACCAGCTCGTCGCCATTGTTAAATGGTTTTAACGCAGGCTTGCCCGATATATCAACATCCATATCCCAAGGTTTTAATTCAGGCAGTGCAAGGGCTTCCTTCCGTTTTTCGGCCTGCTCACGCAGGATAGGTACAATCTCGGTTTCAATAGCGGCGTGAAAAGCATAACAATCCTGCGGGGTGTAGTCAAAACGGCCCAATGCCTGGAACATGTAATCTCTAAAGTTTTCAAAGCCGGCGTTGGTGGCTACGGTATGCCTTAATTTGCGCAGGTGATCAAAAAGCTCGTCGAGCTGATCTTTATCCTGCAGGCGGCGGCCGGTTATTTTTTCCCAAACCTCCTGGCGTTTAGCACGGTCGGTACCCTTTAAAAATACGGAGGCTTGCTCTAAAGTATATTCCTTGTCGTCAATATGAACAGACATGGCACCGGTGATTGACTGGTATTTTTGCTGTTCAACCTGTATCTCGGTTTGTACCGGGATGTTCTCTTCCCTGAACAGCTCAAGTGCTTTTTTAACGGCCCTCAAAAAGATGAAATATTTTTCGCCGTCAAGCTGATCAACGTATGGGTTGGCTACCAGTTTCTTGTTTAGCTCGTTGCCATAAGGGGCAATTTTAGGCTCAATTTCGGTAGCGAAGTATTGAAAGTTTTGCAGCAGCTCTTCGCTGGTGGTATCGCAGGTCATGCGGATATAGCGCCAGGCAAAATCTTCTTCCAGGGCGGCTTCCAGCTCACTTTTATCGTGCAGCCATTTTTCCAGTTCTTCCACCGAATTAATAGGGCGGCCGAGTAGTTCTTTGTATATCGGTTCCAGGTTTTCCCACTTGATATCAAGCGTAGCCGGGATATATGTTCTTGCTCTTTTGTGGATCATAATTTTATAAATATGCAGATGTGCTTATATGCAAATGTGCAGATTATGAATGCAGATGTGCAAATTATAAATGTGCAAATGTGCAGATTAGCAGAACCTGGAAAGTCCGGGAGCTATAAAATTACATCGCCCGGACTTTTAACCCGTTATTCCGAATGTATTGTTTATGGCTTATAAAGCGTTTGCGACATGTGCCTTATACCTTCCTCGTAACTGGTTGGTTTAAAATTGAAAGCCTTTTCAAATTTGCTGCTGTCGAAAATGTAATCATGCTCATACTGGTAATACATTTCAACTGTACCCATCACTACTTTTTGGAATAGGCCAATAATCCACAGCATGAATTTTTTAATGCTCATGTATTTGGGTTTAAGGTTATAAATATGTGCGGCAATAGCTATAAACTGTTTTCCGGTTATGGCAGGCGGGGTGGGGAGGTGCCATATCTGATTGTCGCTATCTGGGTTTTGGCCAAGCAGGTACATGGCTTTACCTGCATCGGGAACATAAATAAAATTGTGTTTTTTGTTGGGATCGCCTATCCACTGGGCTGATTTCTTTTTGGAGTAATTACTCAGTACCATCATATCAACAAAGCTGTTGGTAGAGTCGGTTCCGTAAAAATCAGGGGCACGGGCAATGCTGGCGTTGATATTGCCGGCCTTTACCTCGTTCATCAGCATATCGGCAATACCCGCGCGGATCTTCCCTTTAACACTGCTGGGTTTGTATGGGGTGGTTTCGATCATGGGGCCGTTAACCAGGCCGTACATATAAACGTTGTCAAAAAATATGAGGCGGGCGCCAGTTGCTTTGGTAACGTTGATCACGTTTTGCATAATAACGGGCCACTGTGCCTGCCATATATCTTTATCATAAACCAAACCAGCAACCAGGTAAATTACGGTCGAACCTTTAGCGGCCGCCAATACTTCATTATAATTCAGCAGATCGGCTTTTTGCCAGGTTACGTTTGGGCCTGTTGTTTGTACAGGTTTGCGGCTAACTAAACGGATAGTTTGGTTGGCTTTCATTAACTCTTTGGTAAGGGCATTGGCCACCGGGCCACCCGCTCCTAATATAGTATGCATGTTTTTTTCGTTTTGTGTATAACAAAGGTAGGATGGCTTTGTAAGTCAAAACGTTAACAAAAGATAAGAATTTGAGAATTGCGTGTTTAGATTTCGGCTTTGAATCAAACGCAACGTGTCATTAACATAATGTCATTGAGAAGGAACGACGAAGCAATCGCGAACTGTGCATAATCGCTCTGTGCAGTTTGCGGTTGCCACGCTATGCTCAATGATAGGTTCTGTACTTCTTGATTTAGAATTTAGACTTATGATTATGAACTGGTCAAAGTATAGTTTCTATGACTTTAAAAACCGCTTATATAGCCGGGAAACACAGTTTTTGAAATCATAACAATACACATAATTCCATATTGATACAGCGTCTGTATGAACATTGTATGACCAAAATCGATAGCTTTACGTAACGCGGTAAAGTGAGGTTTGAGAAAAGTGTTCGATATGGCAACCGTAAGGGTTTACATCAGGAAAAGACTGACAAAAGACGGCAAATTTCCTATTTGAACTTGTGTTACAATCAATCGTAAACAGGAGTACATCGTGACTGGGCAGAAGTTGGATAGCCTGGCCCAATGGGATGAAAAAAGTCAGCGGGTTAAGAAAACGCGTACTAATGCTACCCGGTTAAATAACTTTTTGTTGACGGAATTCGCTAAAGCCAACGACAAGGCTTTAGAAATGGAAACGAAAGGGTGTGTTTCGGCAAAGGCTGTCAAGGTCAGTTTAAAGCTGGTTGAAGAATCTAAAATCTACTTCAAGGATGTGGCACAAAGATATTTTGGATGAACAACGTCTATGTGACAATTTTGATGTGTTTAATGCCAACGTAACCCAATTGTCTTGTCCTGGATTTACTTGTCGTTGGAAATGTAGTTCAAAAAAAATTCATTAAAATTATTAATTTTTCTTATCAATGCGGTCGAGCGTTTATAAGAGCGTTTGACCAAACAAATTGACTGATTCTCGGTTTTCCGGGTATCATATGCAACAACAGGACAACGAGCAGTTAAACGTCATTATACAAAGCGCACCGATTGGTGTTTGCATTCTGCACCCGGTGACCTTTAAAGCAGAGCTGCTTAATGATAAATTTCTGGAAATAACAGGGAAGCCTAAAGAATCAATAATCGGTAGGTCGTACTGGGAAACGTTTGCTGACGGGAAGCACCTCTATGAAGATGCGTTGAAAACCGTTGCTCTGACCGGTAAACCTTATTACGCGAATGAAGCCAGGCTATCCTTAGTTCGTAATGGCCGGGAAGAAATTATCACGGTTACCTTTGTTTACGCCCCGGTTGCAGATTTTAACGGAAAAGTTAACAAACTGGCAGTCTGGCTAATGGAAAATACGAAGCAGGTTGCCGAAGGGGAAAAGCAGGAACTGACTAAAGCGGCTTCTGAGCAAGAGCGTAACCGGCTCCAAAGTATGTTTATGCAAGCTCCGGTCGGCTTTTGCATTCTTCAGGGGGCTGACTTGATTTATGAATTAGTGAATCCTACCTATCAAAAGATTTTGCAGGGACGTAAGGTACTTGGCAGGCCTATTTTTGAGGCGCTTCCTGAACTGATCGGCACGCCTGTTCATCAAATGCTGCTGGATGTTTATAACAAGGGTGAGCATTATGAGATGAACGAGGTTTTAATTCCTGTAGCAGAGCAGGAAGGAGGACCGCTGAAAGACCGTTATTTTACTTTCAGTTTTCAGCCTCGCCGCAACGAGCATAATCAAATAGACGGGGTTGTGAACATCGTCTTCGAAGTAACCAGGTTTATTCAAATTCAACAGGATCTAAAAAAAGAAAAAGAGCAGGTTGACCAGCAAAAACGGATTTACGAAACAATAACTTCCGGAACGCCCGACCTGATGTACGTATTTGATTTGGAATACCGCTTCACATACGTCAATTCGGCTTTGCTTCAAATGTGGGGCAAAACCTGGGATAAAGCCGTCGGCAAAGGATTGCGCGAGAACGGCTATGAGGAATGGCATGCCCAAATGCATGAGCGAGAGATCGATCACATCAGGGCGACCAAACAATCGGTACGAGGTGAGGTGTCGTTTCCACATGCTACGTTGGGCAAACGTATCTATGACTATATCCTGATACCTGTACTTAGCCAAGAAGGCGAGGTCGAGGCCGTTGCTGGCACCACCCGGGATGTTACCGAGAGAAAACTATTAGAAGAAGAAATAGCCAGAAATGCGGGCGATATGCAAGCCATAAATGAGGAGATGGCGGCATCCAATGAAGAATTGGCGGTTACTAACGAAGAACTGTCTGAAACCCAGGAACAGTTGCAGCAAACAGTTATAGAATTGGGTAAAGTGAACCGACACCTAATTGAATCGCGGACCGATTTCGAACGTATGGTAGAACAGGCGCCTGTTGCTATATTAGTTTTCCGCGGTCCCGAGTTAGTAGTTGATCTGGCTAATCAAGGCATCTTAGAGATTTTAGGCAAAGATGAGAAAATAATAGGACGTCCGCTTTTGGAAGCTATGCCGGAATTGATAGGGGAGCCGGCAGTAGAATTGCTTTTCGATATTTATCATAACGGTATTTCTTCGGACGGCAACGAAGTGCCGGTCCGCATGATGCGTAACGGAAAATTGGAAACCCGCTACTTTAATTTCAGCTATCGTCCACTTAGGGATGGCGAACAGATCATCGGTGTCATGGATGTGGCAGTTGAAGTCACTGCGCAGGTGCTGGCACGGCAGGCTATAGAATGGGGTGAGGAACAACTACGACTGGCGATCGATTCGGCGGATTTGGCAACCTGGCATATCGATGCTTATACCGGAGAGTTCTTTCCTTCGGCCAAGTTAAAGGAGTTATTTGGTTTTGATCCAAATGAGGAAATGCCGTTATCGGCAGGAATTGACCAGATAACTTTGCCATATCGTGAAAAAGTGAGGAAAGCTGTCGAAAATACGTTGTCCACAGGTGCCGCTTATAATGAAGAATACGAGATCGAGGTCCACAAGGACAAAACAAAGCGATGGATACGCGCCCGGGGCAAGCTTTATAAAAACGAAGCGAATAAGGCGGGCAATTTTTATGGTGTCATCGTCGATATTACCGAAAGTAAACTGCAGGAGCAACGTAAAGATGATTTTTTGAGCATTGCGAGTCATGAGTTAAAGACCCCCTTAACCAGTCTTAAGGGCACGCTCCAACTATTGAACCGGATGAAAAATCAATTTACGGCCCCTGCACATGTTAAACTATTGGAGCAGGCCAGTCGGAGCACGGAAAAGATTGAAAATTTAATCGATGATTTATTGCAGGTAAACCGGCTGGACTTTGGGCAACTCGCCTTGCAACAGTCGGTGTTCAATATTTCAGAAATGTTGAATAAGTGCTGCAATCACGTACGCATTGACGGAAAACACGAATTAATTTTTCAAGGTGACGAAGCGTTAACGGTATATGCCGATGAAAACCGTATCGATCAGGTGGTTGCCAACCTGGTAAATAACGCTGTCAAGTATGCACCATTCTCTAAAAATATTTATCTCCTAACGGAAAAAATACCAGGTTTTGCTAAAATATCTGTCAAAGATACCGGTCCGGGTATTGCCGCTGACAAAGTACCATTCCTTTTCGACCGTTATTTCAGAGCGGAACAGGCCAGCAAAGTCTACAGTGGTCTTGGGCTGGGTTTGTACATTTGCGCTGAGATCGTTAAAAGGCATCAAGGAAGTATCGGAGTCGACACCACACCGGGAGTGGGAAGCACGTTTTGGTTTACCCTTCCACTGGATGCAGATAATGACGTTCGATAAATAAAGTAAACTATTCACCAGTCACCTGCTAATTAGGCGGCGATCATTTCCTTGACCCTGCTTACTAACATTTCCAGAACGAAAGGTTTTGCCGGAAAGCTGTTTGCACCGGCCTCACTGGCGATTCTTTCACCTTCCCGGCTGGCAGATATTACGATAACCGGTAGCCTTTAGTATTCGGGTTTTTACGTAAAGTACCCAGTACCTGGTCACCGGATAATACAGGCATCCAGAGATTAAGCAATATCAGATCAGGATGTTCCTTATCGATCTCTTCGTAAATATGAAGACTGTTTTTTTACCGGAACAATTCGGTAGCCAGTTTCTTCCAGTACCAGTTCGAGCATATCTAAAATCCCCTCGTCGTCATCGCAGATCAGTATCGTTTTATTAGTCATTCATTTTCCTTTCATCTAAGGGTAGCGTGAAACTGAATGTTGACCCTTTGCCGGGTTCACTTTCCACCCATAGCGTTCCGCCGTGATTTTTAATGATTTGATCACAAACGTACAGTCCTATGCCCATTCCAGGAAATCGTTGCTGTATCTCTCCAACACGGAAAAAGCGATCAAAGA
>Ga0247742_10000261_pt1 | contig 45393 bp, 65 predicted proteins | sample UWRJL208509C2_FD_180944 | JGI IMG/M metagenome (GOLD analysis project Ga0247742, IMG submission 180944) | Plant litter microbial communities from Arlington Agricultural Research Station in Wisconsin, United States - UWRJ-L208-509C-2 | ecosystem: Environmental > Terrestrial > Plant litter >...
GGATAAGGCGGCCCTCATATCGGCGCCCCTCGCATGATGACAGATATCAAACTGCGCTTTGCTGACGTCGCCGAGTATGAGGCGGCGGCCCCGTGGACAACCCGTGACGCCGAGACCGGCGAGTTGCTGACGTACCCGGGTGGTGAAGGGTGCTCCGTCGTGGCGGGTGTCACCGTCGTGACGGTGCCGGGCGTTTACGACCCCGAGACCCTGGCGGAAATCACGCCGCCGGTGTTGGCGCCGGGCTTCCATGTCGACGTCCGGTTAGTGGATCGTGACGTGCCCGAGGAGCTGACGCCATTCTTGGTCGCGCCGGCAATCTCTGCGCATGAGTTCGCCTCATGACGCCCGAGCTGGACCCCCGCATACTGCGCGTCGGCATTGAGATCAGTGGAGAAATCCGCTGGTATGAAGGCCTCAATATCCATGTGTCGGGCACCAAGCTGGCGAGCGATGCGCAAAATCAATGCCAAATCGATATCAGCAATCTTTCGCGCGCTACCCGCAATTACTTGCTTACGGAAACCAGCCCGTTCAACAAAAACCGCAAGCCCAAAAAGGTCTACGTTGACGCCGGCCGGGTGAGCACCGGCACGGAGCGCATGTTCGTGGGAGAGATCACCGAGGCCGGCGTGACGATGCCGCCAGAGATCACCCTTGAGCTCAAGGCGCAGACCGGCGCGTACCAAAAGGGCAACCTCGTGGCACGATCGGGCCAGGCTCGGGACAAGCTGTCCACTATCGCGCAGCAAGTGGCTAAGGACATTGAATGCGATTTGGAGTTTGAGGCGGACGACAAGGATATAGCCAACTGGAGCTTTTCCGGGGCCTCGCTTAAGCAAATCAACGCCCTGGCGCAGGCCGGAAAGGTGGACGTTTTCCAAGACGATACCACCCTCGTGGTCAAGAACGCCGGCAAGCCGCTCAAGAACCGCGTCAAGATTATTCAGGCGGACACCGGCATGATCGGGCTGCCCGAGGCCACGGAACGCGGCATCAGCGTAACCATTTTATTCGACACGGACACTAATTTGGGCGGCGCCATTGAGCTCAAGAGCCAATTGAACCCGTCGCTCAATGGTAGCTATACGATTTACCAGCTCGCTTTCGATCTCTCCAGCCGGGAGAAAGCTTGGTATTACAAGGTGGAGGCGTCCCGCAATGACTGAAAACACGCCGCGCTCGGGTAACCCCGCCGACGATAAAACCTTAACCGGCCTCATGAAAATGACGGTGCAAAAGGCCATGCAAGGCATGGACAGCATGATGCCGGTGGAGGTGGTGAAATATGATCGCGCCACCAACCGCGCCACCGTCAAGCATCTCATTCAAATGCAGGGCACCAATGGCGATAAGGTGGACCGGGCGCAGATTGCCAGCGTCCGCGTGCAGCAGTTCGGCAATGCCAAATTCTCTATAAGCCTGCCGATTAAGCCTGGGGACAAAGGGTGGCTCAAGGCCGCCGATCGGGACATCTCGCTATTTCAGCAAGATATCAATAAGGCCGACGCGCCCAACACGGAACGCATGCACTCGTTCCAAGACGGCGTGTTCATGCCCGATGCCATGGGCGCCGGAGACGCGCCGGCCGGGCAGGGGGATAAAACCGTCATCGGCTCGGTGACCGGGGGGTTTTATTTCTCGTTTGACGATGACGGGTGCGAGCTTAAGATTGGCCCCGTCACCTTCACGGTAACCGCCGGGGGCGTGGACATTACCGGCGGCACGGTCACCCACAACGGCAAGAACATCGGTTCAACGCACACCCACGGGGGCGTCATTCCGGGGGCTGCCAATACGGACGTTCCCAATGCGTAGCTTTGACCGCGACCCGCTCACGAACGACTTGGTTATCATCGGGCGCGACCTCTCCATAGTGGTTGACCTCCCGGCGGTGCTGCGCGTTTGCGAGCATGTTGCCAAGGCCATCCTCGGTGAGATGGTGTTCGCCAAAAACACAGGCATGCCGTATTTTCAGACGGTATGGGTAGGGAACCCCACGACGGCGCCGTTTGAAGCGGCGTTCCGCGCCCGCATCATGGCCGTGCCGGAGGTGCTGGAGATTGTCGATTTGCTCACGGAGCAGGTGGGCGATAGCATGCAGTACACGGCGGAAATTCGCACCACGTTTGGCACCGGGCAAATCAATGGCTGATGGCTACCAGTATATCACCGCTACCGGCGTCATAGTCCCGGACACCGCCGAAACCAAGGGCATCGTGGAAAGCGAGTTTCGCACTGCTTTTGGCGATGATTTGGACGTCAGCCCCGAGACGCCGCAAGGTGTGCTCATCACGGGTGAGGTGCTGGCACGGGATAACGTCATCAAAAACAATGCGGCGGTGGCGAACCAAATCAACCCGAACATTGCCGGCGGCGTGTTCCTCGACGCTATTTGGGCGCTTATGGGCGGCGGTCGCGTCAAGGCCACCCCCACCATAGTGCGGGGCGTCACCCTCACCGGCTCCCCCACCTCCATCATTCCGGCCGGTGCGCTCGCGAGTACGGGGGTAGGCGGCGCGCAGTTCCGTCTCCTCACCGCCGCTATCCTCGACGGCGGGGGCGTGGGTGTCGGCACGTTCCAATCCGTCGACCTTGGGCCAATCCCGGCACCGGTGAGCGCGCTCAACCAAATCGTTACCGGCGTACTCGGGTGGGAGGGCGTGAACAACCCGACCGCCGGGGAGGTTGGCCAGCTCTCGGAAAGCGATATAGCCGCGCGTATCCGGCGCCGCCGTACGCTGGCGTTTCAGGGCGTCACCTTGCCCGAGGCGGCGACAAGCGGCCTGCATTCCCTTGAGGGCGTGCGCAGCGCTGTGTTCCGGGAGAATTATACCGGGGCGTCAATTGTCATAGAGGGCGTCACTCTGGTAGCGCATAGCGTCTATGCCTGTGTCGACGGCGGGTTGGCCACGGACATTGCTACTATGCTGCTCCGCAAGAAGTCCTCGGGTGCGGCGTGGAACGGCACTACCACCGTGCAGGTGCAGGAGCCGAACAGCGGGCAAATCTATGACGTCAAATTCTCCCGCCCCACCCTCATCCCCATCTTTGTGCGGGTGACGGTCGGCGGAGGTGGCAGTTTCCCCGACGTCCCGGGCCTGGTGCGCGCGGCGATGGTTGCCTATGCGGATGGCCTGCAGCAAGACGAAGACGGCTTCGTGGTAGGCGGTGACGTCAGCCCATTCGAACTCGGCGCCGCCGTCAATCGGGTGGCCCCCAGCTTGCAGGTGTCGGCGCTCACCTTGAGCACGGATGGTGTCACTTACGTAGCAACCGAGATCAGTATTCTAATCTCCCAAAAGGCTACCCTAGCCGAAGGCAATATTGCGGTTACGGTGGCCTGATGGTTGTTCGTATTCAGGAACTAGACTTTTCCGTTAATTTGCTCAAGGCAATCTTGTGGCAGTATAACGACGCGGAAAAGCTGCAATCGCTACTCCAGACCAAACAGGACTGGTATGAGGTTACCCAAGAAGACTTTTGGGAAGCTTGGGTACGGGACGTGTTTGACCTCAACACGGCCAACGAATTTGGTCTCACGGTGTGGGGCATCATTCTCGCCATCCCACTGTCGTTCGGCCTGCCAGGCACCGGCGCGCGTGAGGTGTTCGGCTTCGGCGTCAACAACCTGAATTTTGAGAATGGCAACTTTGGGCGTGACGCGGCGGGTATCGCTGGCCTCACGACAGAACAAAAGCGGCTCGTGCTCAAGCTGCGATATTTTCAGCTCATTTCGGACGGCTCGGTGCCCCATGCCAACTACGTGCTTAAGACGGTCATGGGCACGGGGTACCTGCTTGATCGATACGATATGACAATCACCTACATTTTCCCCACGGCGCTACCCTCGGGCGTGCAGCTTATCCTTGAGCAATTCGACTTGCTGCCGCGCCCGGCTGGCGTAAAAGTCAATATCTTGATAGACCCGCAAAACGTGTTCGGGTTTAATCCCTACTATCTGAATTATGGTAACGGCACGTTTGGAGCCTAGCGCATGTCTAATCAGCGGTTTTTCCGGGTTCCATTTGCCGAGACTGGTGACAAGACGCCCATTCCCGACGTGATCGACGCGGGCGGCGCTATCTCTTATCCGCAGGGGTTCGGGCCGGACTATGAGCGGCCCCCCGTAAGCGACCCGCTGGCCAAGCGCGTGCCGCGCCCGCAGACCAATCAATACCTCTACGATATCACGCAAAACCTTCGGCAGTACCAACTCATGGGTACGCCGGAGTGGGTGACCGCCGCGCAGAATGGCGGCGTATCGGTGCCCTACGCGCTCGGCGCCCGGGTGCTCTACGATGCTGGCGGCGGCTTCTTGGTCTATCGATCGCTGGTTAACTCCAACGTCGCGCTGCCCACCGTCACGGCCAACTGGCGCGTGGACATGCCCTACCTCTTGGCCACGATCGCGCAGGCTCGGGCCGGCGTGTCGACGGACACCATTGTGCCGCCGTCGATCCTCGCGCAGGCCGTGCAGGAAGGGGCGTGGCGGTATGCCGTGGCGACGGGCACCAACACCCTCGTGGCGGCCTTCACGCCGGCCATAACCGCGTACGTCACTGGCATGGTGCTGCGCGTGCAAATCCCCAACACCAACACCGGAGCGGTCACGCTTGACGCGGGGGCCGGTGCGCAGCCCGTGCAGACGCAGCGCGGCGCGGCGCTCAAGGCTGGCGATCTCACGGCCGGCGCCATCATGACGCTGGTTAAAGGCGCCGCCTCGTGGTTCTTGGCGGGGCTGTCCTTAAGTGACGTCGGCGGCCGGCTCCTCGGAACGCAAACGTTCAATACCGCCGGTACCTTCACCTATACCCCCACCCCGGGCACGGCGTTTGTCATCGCTACGGTGGTGGGCGGGGGCGGAGCCGGCGGCGGCTCCGGTATCACGGGCGCCGGGGCGTGCGCCGCCGGTGCGGGGGGCGCCTATGGCGCGAGCGGGCAAGGGCTCTATACCTCGGCGTTTGCGGGCGTCACCGTCACGGTCGGCGCTGGCGGCGTGGGCATTGCGGGCATTGGCCCCAGCGGCGGGGCGTCATCTTTCGGTGCCCTTCTATCTGCGCCCGGCGGCCCGGGGGGTGAGTTTATCGCCCCCACCACTGGTGTTTCTGTCGCGGCCTGCCCAGGCGGTTCGCCGCCTACCGGGTGGAACATATGGCGTAACGCCCCCCAGGTTGGTACCCCCGGCGTCTCGCTCGGCGGCGGCACCGGGTACGGCGGCATTGGCGGCAGCGGGGCATATGGTGCCGGCGCCAATGGGCGCCTATCGACGGCAAACGGAAGCCCGGCGGTGGACAGCCACGGCGGCGGCGGCGGCGGTGCTTTCAGCGCGCCTAGCAATGCGGTCAACCGGCTGGGCGGCAATGGCGCGACAGGCATTGTTATAGTGCAGGAGTTTTCGTGATGAGCTATGTGCTGGTGCAGAATGGCTTGGTCGCCGAAGTTTTTTCGGATGAACCGCCTATCGCCGAACGCTTCCACCCGGATTTTGTTGCCTCACTCATTAGCGTGAGCGGCGAGCCGCCGGCCCCGGGTATGACGGCAACCGAAGGCCCCGAGGGGTGGACATTCGCCCCGCCCTCCGCGCCGCCCGCCACGAACGAGAACGTGGATGCAGAACGGGACCGGCGCACCTCGGGCGGCTTCCATTTTGCGGGCAAGCTCTATCAGTCCCGGCCCGAGGACCGGGAGAATATTGCCGGTGCGGCAACCGCCGCGCTCGCCGCCAAGATCAACGGCGCGCAGCCGGGCAACCTTCGGTGGGCGGACCCGGACACGGACTTTGCGTGGATAGCCGAAGACAACGACCTCGTGCCTATGGACGCGCAGACCGCTTTTGCGTTTGCCCAAGCTGCCATGGCGCACAAGCAGCGGCTCATATTCCAGGCCCGCACGCTCAAGGACACCAACCCAATCCCGAGCGATTACGCCAACGACACCTATTGGCCGGAGAGCTGACCCGTGGACAAGGCCGCATTCTTTGACATGGTTCGCAAGGCCCCGTTTGGCGGCTCGTTGTCCGCCAAGCAGGTGGCCGGTATGGAGGCGTTTCTAAATCACGTCCCCAGCTCCCGAGCCATCCCGCATCTTGCCTATGAGTTGGCCACGCAGTTCCACGAGACCGGCGAAAAAATGGTGCCGGTTGTGGAAAACCTCAACTACACCACGGCGGCCCAAATCCGCAAGACGTGGCCGACGCGCTTTGCATCGGACGCCGCCGCTGCACCCTATGTCAAAAACCCCCAGCTCCTCGCCAACAAGGTTTACGGCGGGCGCATGGGGAATGTCGGCGCCAATGACGGGTGGACCTTCCGAGGCCGGGGCGGCCCCCAGCTCACCGGCCGCGACATGTATCGCAAGGCGGGGGACAAGCTCGGGATTGACCTTGAGAGTAACCCTGACCGCATGCTTGAGCCGGACATTTCGGCCAAGGTGACGGACCTCGGCATGAGTGAGGGCTGGTTCACCGGAAAGAAGCTGGGGGACTATGACACCCCGCAAGGTTTCTCCGCCACTAGCGCCCGCGCGATCATAAACGGGGACGTGGCGGCCAACGGCGCCAAGATCGCCGGGTACTGCTCTGACTTCGCCAAGGCGCTCACCGCTGCCGGCTGGGGCACGCAGGCCCCGGCGGAGCCCGAACAACCCACGCCCGCTCCCACGCCGGAGGTAGACCGCGCGCAGCAAGCAGCATATGCTTGCATCCAAGCGCAGGTTACCGTCTCGGCGGAGCTCGCCAAAGCATTCGGCCTTACCCTCACGTGGAGCTTGACCAAGCCATGAGTGCCCTGCTCGCCGCTCTCCCCATGCAACTCATCCTAGGTGCCGTACGCGGCGCGGTGGCGGAGGTTATCAAGGCCCCCGGCCTCAACAACGCACCGGCCGCCGAGGCCAACACCATAGCCTCGCAAGTGGTGGAGCAGGTTGTGCAGAGCAAGGCTATCAAGGAAGTAGTCGCGCAGGCTACCAACGCCACCAACTCGGAACCGTGGTATCAGTCGCGCGTTACCTGGGGGGCGATTGTCACCGTGGGAACGTCGGTTGCCGGCGTGCTCGGGGCGGCTATCAGCCCGGAAGACGCACAGGCGATCGTCACCATCTGCGTAACGGTCGGCTCGGCGGTCGGCGGGCTGATTACCCTCTACGGCCGTTGGGTCGCCCGTAAGCCCATCGGTGCCTAATTGGTATGTCGCTGGAGGAGTTGGACCCTGCCGCCCGTAAATGGCTGCAGGACTTGCAAGAGGACGACGTGACCGAAATTCGGGAAGCCTTCCGGCTTTACCGAAAGGTCATGATTGTTCTCGGGTTTTTCAAGTACCTACTCTACATGGCCGGCGCGTCGGCTGCTTTCGGTGCCATGTTCGGGGATAACGTGATTAAGCTATGGAGCTGGCTCAAGGGAGGTTCGTCGTGATGCTTTGGCGCACCAGCACTTACGCCGCCGTTTGCCTCGCCTTCGGGTGGTTGGGGTGGCAGGTTTCCGACCGCTCCGTACCGGTGGTTGTCGCCGCTGCCAAAGCCGAGGCGCCCGCGCCGGCCGGCGGCTTGCTCCGCATCTCCTACCGCCTCCAGCGCAACCGGCAATGCGAAACCGTGGTAGACCGCGCCATATTCGACGCCGCCGGCACCCGTTTCATTCTGCCACCGCTGGAGTTTTTGACAGGGGCCGGGCCGGTGGGTGAGGAAGTATACTTCGTCAACCTGCCGGTACCCCCGGAAGCCGTTCCCGGCCCGGCGATCTATCGCACCACGAGCCGGTTTGTCTGCAACCTCACCAATCGGCTATGGCCCATTACCGGGGAGCCGCGTGAGGTTCAATTCGTTGTGTCTGGCGGCAGGACGTCCGCCGCCAGCCCTTTCGTGGCCGACAGTTGCTCAGTGCGCGTGCGCGCTCATTGTCGCCGGCCGTCCGGTGCTCGGCTTGGACTTAACGACAAGCCGACAGAGTAGCGCCAGGCCGAAGGCCCATAGGGCGGCCATGGGGGCGCCCATCAGCAGCATGAGCGCAGCAGGCACCGTGAGCCATAGCAGCGTCATGACAGCGCCGAGGAACCGCCAGCGGGCCGGCATCAGCCAATGCGTGAACATTACCAGCCCGAGCACCGGGGAGAAAAATACCGCAAAGGCCACGGGCTGCGCGGCCAAGGCGGGGGCGAGCACCACCAGGGTGCCGGCGAACACCGCCAGAAAAAACGTAATGGCAAGCCAGAGGTGAGTATATTTCATGGGGTTAGCTCCTGTTGAGGTTAAGGCGCGTGTCATGACGCACGGGCCTGACTTCCTATCGGTGTCGGTGGACGACCTTTCCGTCGTGCTCCACCCGCGCCAGATTGACGCGCTAGTTGCCGCCTTGCAAGCCGCCCGGGGGCAAGTCGCTCTCGCTATTCCCAACGTCACCAGCGTTTGCACGCTGCGCGTCATCGTCGATCGCAATCCCGGCGACGAGCTCCACCGCTAGGTACCCCTCGCTCATGAGCAGCAAGATAGCATCGGCGAGATGCATGCCGCTCTCCCGGCACTGCTTGAGGCGTTCGGCGACGTCCATTAACCGGGTATCCGGGGGCTGCCCTCGCCGTCATATGCCGGCGTCATCTGATTAACGTAGACGCTGCGCCGGCTGGAGCCGCCAAGGTTGGCCAGCATCATTGCCGCGTGCGACACGTCGCCAAGCAAATGCCGGCGAATGGTGGAGAGCAGCGGCCCGAGCGGCTTGGCTTTGGGCTTGGCGCGAGACTTGCGCTTGGGCGGCGCAACGCCTTCGTCGATTACGATCATGGTAGCTTTGCGTTCGGTCATGCTCGTTTTCCTTCGGTGGGCGTGAGATACATGGCGATGGCCACGCCGGTGCCGATCACGTGCGCGATGAGTAGCGCGGTGAGCGGCAGGAACGCGGGGGTAAACAGGAGCGCGAGGGTGCTCATGTGCGGGCGGCCGGTTTGAGCTCGCGCACCTTAACGGTGCCCCCGTGGACTTCTTGAAAATCCGGGCCGTGGTCCAAATAGTTAGACTGCTCATTGACGAGCGTGCGCACCTCGCGCCGGGCCTGCGCCGCCGTCATCCAAGAGGGGACGGAGACGGTGAGGGACATCGTGAGCTGCTTGCGTGTTTTGGCCATGGGATTTGCTCCACCCGTGATTTGATGAAGCATATGAACACGTGTTCAAGTAGCTGTCAAGCCTTCCGGTAGCGGTGGCCGCGCCAGCCGCCCGAGGCCCGTATCGGCCACCCTTGGGCCCATGGCGGCATCTCCGCCATAATGCTCTCATACTCCTCAATTGACCCCCAGCCGGCAGGCACCTCGCTCACGTTCTCATCATAGACGTGGAGCACGACGGGATAGCCTCGCGCCTCCAGTGCCGTGATGCCGTAGCGCTGTATGTCGTGCGCGGTGGCCTGCACGATGTTCTCGGCGATGCGGCCGGCGTACGTCTTCATTGGCACCCAACCATATGCGCCATATTTGGAATTGCTGTTCCATGTCATATAGGTGATGTCGAGCGTGTCCGGCCGCATGGTGTTGGTACCGGGCCATAGACGCGGCGAGTGATACGGCAGCTCCCGGCCGCTCAAGAGGCGGATGATGAGGCAATCCCCGCGCATGTAAAAGCTGATACCGTGGCTCTCAAACGTCATGTCCGGGTATTGGATGGCGTTGACGAACGCGCCCTCAAAACCGAACCGCTCCAGCCGATAGTCTCCCTTCCACGGCAGCCCCCGGGCCTGTCCGCCCCACATCTCCACGATCTCCGGCGAGGCATCGCGCCAGGCCAGAATGTTTCGTTTCACCTCATCGTCGGTAAAATTGGCCGTGCTATCGAACATGCGCCACGCGGGAAGCCACCCGCCAAACCCAAGCCCGAGCTCGGATACCTTGCCGATTTTTTGCCTGTCCGGGTGCTTGGAGTTGTTGGCGGCGAAATAGGCGGCGTATTCGTCCATGGTGCGGCCGGTGATTTTGCCGGCGCTCACGAGATAGATGTCCTCTCCACGTTCGAACGTCTCAATGCGCCAGCGGCAGCCGGCAAGCACCGCCGTAACGACCGCCTCAATGGCGCTATAGTCGCTGGCGAGGAGCTCCATGCCCGGGCCGGCAACGAACATGCTACGCACGCACCCCGAGATGGTGAGCAGCGCGGAGCCGAAGAAATGCTCCACCACCGGCAGGGACCGCGTGGCCATGATCGGCAGCACGTCTTCAACCGGCAGGTGGCCCTCTAGCCGCTTGGGCACGTCCGGCCATTTGTAGCGCTTGAGCCCGATGAGAGACGCCGCGCACCACGGGCACGCCGGCCGGATGGGGTATCGGGATGGCTTATCGCAACTCTCGCACCATACCATGTCCGGGCCGGCCTTGGGCAGGTTGAGCGGCTGCACAAGGTCACCGGTGGGGCGCCCGGTGCGCGCGCCATGGTGCACGATGATGTTGCGGACGCGATTGTCAGAGCTGGCGGTGCGGGCGATGGCGTACAGCTTCTTGACGCTGGCGGACCCCACTAGTGCCCGGACCTCCAGAACGCGCCGGCACTCCGCTGGTAGGTCCTCCCGGCCTAGGGCCTCATCTATGGCCTCGGCGTCTAGGCTCTCAAGGTGCACGCCCCGCCCCGCCAGCCATCCGCGCAGCGCGGCCACCTGCGTGGGCTCCAGGCCGCCGGTAAGCGTCCGCATCTCCCCGGCGTAATGGACTTGTGCCGCCTCCAGCACCGCTATCATGTTGCGCACCGCGTCCATGTCCACGCCGATGCCGCGCCAGTTTATCGCTTGGTCGATTTGCCAGAACGCCAGCTCCGCCCGGCTCATGGGCATCATGTGGTCCGAAACGCCCACCTCCGCCAACACATCATCATCGCAATAGCTGTAGAGCCGTTCGGCCTCCTCCGGCTCCTCCTCGGGCAGGATGCGCAGGCGGGTGTCCTTCTTGGTTGGCTTCCGGGGCACGGAGAATTTGTCGAGCAACCGTTTACCGTCCGCGTCCTTGCGCACCGGTACCGGCAATACGTCAGTGAGGTTGCCGAGGGCGCCGGGGAGATTGTTGACGCGAGCCTTGGCCATGCTGCAGCGGAGCTGCGCGGCGGGGAGCTCGGGCCACCCATAGAGCCGGCGGCAGACGTGCCACCATATGAGCCGCTCAAACATGACGTTGTGACATTCCATCAGCCCACCGGCGGCGAGGTGGTCAAATAGAGCTTGGGGGTTCGGTTGGCCGGGACGCCAGCGCAGCACCATCCCGGCGGGCCAATGTGGCAAACGGTAAGAGAAGGTGAGGACGACCGTGCTGGGGTGCTCGGCGTACGCTGCCGCGCCTACCGCGCTAATGCCCTTCTTTTGCGCACCTGGGGGAGCCCGCCACGCGGTGCCATCCCATACCTGCCCGGCTTCCGAGTAGGTTTCAAAGTCGCCGGTGGCGTGCTGTTCGATCGCCCACATTGCCCAAGCCCCTAGAGAGAAACGGCCCGCTCCGTGACGAGCGAGCCGCGTAGGTTAGAACGGGATAGCATCGCAGACCGGAGGGCCCGGCCGCCCAAGGCGCGCATTCCACGTGTCAATCTTGCACGTAGGGTAGACGCACGCGCCCCGGGGCGCAAAGCATCCCGTTAGGCCGGGGGGCTCATCATACTATTTTGCACGAGGAGGGCGTCGGTCCACCCGGCAGCGATGAGGGCTTCATAGGTCTGCCCCGCCGCCGCCGGCAGCATTACGCGCGCCGGAGCCGCCGGAGGGGGCGGCGGGGGAGCAGCGGCAGCCGGAGGGGGCGGCGGGGGCGGGGTGAAGGCCGCCGTGCTCGACGGGGGCTCCGCCATCATGCCGGCGGCGATAAGCTGCACGTCGGTCCACCCGGCCGCCGTAAAGGCCTCATACGTCTGGCCACCGGCGGCCGGCAGCATGACGCGCGCCGGAGCGGCGGGGGGCGGCGGGGGAGCAGCGGCAGCCGGAGGGGGCGGCGGGGGCGCAGCGGCGACACCAGCGGCGGGAGGCGGCGGGGGCGCGGCTGCAGCGGGGCCACCGGGGGCGCCGTCAAAAGCCTGCTCCGCCGTGGGGCCGGAGATGATAACTTCGCCGATGCGCTCCACTGAAATCTTGTCGAGATTGGAGTACATGCCGGCGTTCGCCGTGTTGCCGTTGGTGGCGTACAGACCGTACGGCCGAACATAATAGCCCCGGCGCAGCTCGCCCTTGTCGGTCACGAGCAGACGCTTGCCGTGCTCATCCATCTTGGTGACTTCGGGCGCATAACCGCTGGAGTAGCGGACCACCCAATGACCGGCGAAACCTTCTTTGGCGTTGTGCGGCTTGCCCTTGCGGTCGAGCCCGTCACCGTCAATGATTTTGCTGGAAAAGGTGGGGTCCGTGCAGCCGAACGACGGCGGGGTGTTATTGCCGCCACCTGGGAATAGCGCCGGCCACGCCGCCACCATCTCCGCCTTGAGCTGGAGCAGGTAGGCGAGCGCAGCGGGGTCCGTCTTGGCGTAAGCTACGCCAATGAAGTACTCCACGCGCGGCTGCCCGGCATTGGCGCCGGTCTTCACGGTGAGCGGGTTGCCGTCATAGTCTTCATCGTTGGGCGTCCACGCATCGCCCTGCACCATTCGGCCCACGGGACCGGAATATTTGGTCATGTCATCAGCCCTTTATTTAGCCGAACGCCTTCATAGCGCTGGCTTCGTCAACGGGGGAAAGTTTGGCCTCCCCCTTCACCTTGGCAGCGTAGGAGCCCACGAGCGCCGGGTCTAGGCCCGCCTCGCGTGCTTGGTTGGGGGTGAGGAGCTTGGGTTTTGTCAGCTCCACGCCCATCATTTTGCCGAGGGCGACAACCTCCGCCTCCGGCTTGGTCCACTTTTCCGTCTCGCCATTGGTGATTTCCCACCCGGCGATACGCTTGCCCGCGCGGATATCCGCTTTAAGGCTCGCCTCCAGCCCCGTGGCCATCCCCTGGAGCCGCTGTTGCGCGGCCTGTACGTAGGAGAGCACGAGGCCCTTTTGCTCGGGCGTGAGCTCATTGGGCGCCGCCTGTAGCGACACGTCAATGGCGTTCTCCGTCGCGCGTTGAAACGCGGCGCAGCCTATCTTGGCGGTGCAGTCCCGGCAGTATGGGCCGGTATGGCACGGAGGCCGCACGCCGCTGGCGGACACCGCCGCAACGGCGAGTTGCGCGATGAGGGCGAGAGCTTCCGCGCCGTTGCACGTCCATTCATTCTCCCACGCCCCAACGCGCGAGAAACAACGCGGCTGGTAAATGGTAAAATGAATGGTCCACGAGGCGTCAAGTATGACGCCATAGTGGTTGCAGACGCCGGCCAAGTAGTCGAGGAGCTGCCAGTTCTTGTAGACCTCAACGTAACGATGGCCAAACTTATAATCCTTGACCCAAATCTTACGGGCCCTGACGTTGATCGCGAAGAAATCAGGAGTACCCCAATTGTCCTCATGAACCGTGGGCATGTATACCCGCGTCTCGACGTTGAAGCTGTCCGCCTCCATGGCCACGGCGAGGCAGTTTCCTACCATCGTCGCGCCGCACTTGAGCATCTCCGCCGTCACCGGGTAGGCGTTGGGCGCGATTGCACCCTCTGCGTGCACGGTGCCGCCTATGGCCTCGCTCACCCACCAGTGCGCGGCGGTGCCTTCGCGAGCCTCCTCGCCGTCCTCGGGCTCGGGGTAGAGGGCGGCCATGGTGGGGTATGCCGGGCAACCGCCCGGCCCCCACATTTCAGCCGCCGAGGGCGCGAGACGTGCGTGCGCCCCGCTCATGCTGTGAAGGCCCCGAGCTCCACCAGCTTGGCGTGGAACTTCGCCCGGGCCTCCTCGCTATCCTTGAGCGCCGAAACCGTGTCGATACCCGCCGCTTCCATGGCCGGCTTGAGATGCATACCGGTGAGCGTGCCGGCGCTTTGGGCGCTGGTGATTTTCATCATGATGTTGGGGAAGTTGATTATGGCGCCAGTAGCAGCCGGCGGCGGGGGCGGAGGTGCAGTTGCCGGGGGCGGCGGGGGAGCAGCGGCAGCGGCCACCGGTGCGGGGGGCGGCGGGGGCGCGGGCAGAACACCGGTGGCGGCCTGCAACGTCATGGCGGTATTGGCCGCGCGAAGCTCCGCCATCACGGCGTCAAACTTGGCGTCCGGGGTGTTGCGCCGGCGCGCCCACGTGCCGTCCTTATTGGTGCCCTTGCTGGAGGAGTGGATGCGCTCATCCCACGGAATGCCGTTCTTGTCGCGCTCGCCAGCGGCCGGCGGGGTTGCCGCCATGTGATCGCCGCCGAACGCCTCCTCGGCGCTTATCTCCCCGCCGGTGCCGCCGGCTGCCACGAGGGCGTCACCGAACGCCTCCTCGGCGGTGGGCTCCGGCGCGAGGCTCGCGGGCTCGGGCGCACTGCCGGCGTGCGTCACATTGCTCACGGTGGGGAGACCTCCACCGCTCGATCCGTCTTGAAGCTTGGCGATGAGATCGGCGGGGCCATTGTAGCGCATGACGTCGCCGACGACTTCCATGGTGACATTGCCGGGCGCCAAGATGGTGGGCAGCACGGCGTCACCGTGAAGCACATGGAGGAGGGTTACGATACCCTTCGCCTCCGTTGGCGTCACGGCTCCGGTGTTAAAATGAATGTCCATGTTGGGTGCCTATCCGTTGTTGACGGAATATGGCTAGAGCAATATGAACACATGGTCAAGTTTATTTGCGGGCTGAATTTATGGATTTGCGACCGTACCAAGCGCGTCTTAAATATGACGTCGAGCAGCTATGGGCGTTGGGGAAACTCATCGTTCTTATGGTCCTTGCTACCGGTGGCGGTAAAACGGCCATCCTTGCTAAAATTATACAAGAGGAGCCGGGGGCCTCGTGCGTTATCGCGCACCGCCATGAGATCGTGGCGCAGCTATCTTTGGCTCTCGCCCGCTATGGGGTGCGCCATAATATCATCGCCAGCGCCCGCACCCGTAAACTTATAGCCGAGCTCCACGTTCGCAAACTCGGCAAGTGTTTTTATGACCCACGCGCCCGGTGCGTCGTCGCCAGCGTGGACACCCTCATAAAGCGTAAAGACCTCAAGGCATGGGCTGCGCAGGTTCGGCTATGGGTGACGGACGAAGGCCACCACCTCGTTGAGGATAACAAGTGGCACACCGCCATCTCCATGTTTCCTGACGATGCGCGCGGCCTGCTCCCCACCGCCACGCCGGACCGCGCCGACCGCAAGGGCCTCGGCACCGAGGAGTTGGGAGGCCATGGGTTCGCCGAGGCGATGGCGGAAGGCCCGCCCATGCGTTGGCTCATAGACCAAGGATACCTTACCGACTACCGCATGGTGCTGGCGGACAGCCACATGGAGGAGCTGCTTGGCGCCGTGGGGCCCTCGGGCGATCACAGCAACGCCAAGCTCACGCTCGCCGCCGATCGCTCCACCATCGTGGGCGACGTCGTGGAGACCTACCGCACGCATGCTTGGGGGCTCACCGGGTTGGTGTTCTCCCCCGATGTCGGCACCGCCACCAAGATGACGAACGCCTACCGGTCCAACGGCGTGCGCGTGGAGCTGGTGACCGGCGACACCGACCCGGACGTGAGGGCGCGGGTATTCGACACGCTGGAGCAGCGCACCCTAGACCTCGCCGTGGCGGTTGATATCGTCAGTGAGGGCACCGACATTCCGGCGCTGCAGGTGGGCATATTTGGCCGCCTCACCGCCAGCTTGCAAGTTTACATGCAGCAATTCGGCCGCATCCTCCGGCCGATCTACGCTCCGGGGTTTGACCTCTCGACGCAGGCGGGGCGCCTCGCTTCCATCGCCGCCAGCATAAAGCCCTACGCGCTGGTGATTGACCACGTGGGCAACTACCTCCGCCATGGCCCGCCCGATCGTGTCCGGGTGTGGCAGCTCGCCGATAGCGGCAAGGTGAGAGACTTCGGAACCGACGCCATCCCCCAGCGTGCATGCCTCAATATTCAATGTCTGCAGCCCTATGAGAGGCACCTAGACGAGTGTCCGCATTGCAAGACCAAGGCACCTGCCCCCGCCGAACGTAGCTCTCCGGCCATGGTGGCGGGCGATATGATCATGCTCGACGCCGAGACCATGCGCGCGCTGCGTGAGAAGGTGGCCGACGCTGCCATGTCGCTCGACGACTACCGCGCCAGGCTCACCGCCACCAAGCTTAATCCTATGTTCGTCATGGCCAACGCCAAGAAGCATCACGCCAAGCTGGAGGTGCTGGAGGTGCTCCGCCGTTACATGGGCTGGTGGTGTGGCGCCGTGGAGGCGCGCGGGCTCTCGGTGCGTGAGCAGCAAAAGCTATTCTTCATCCGGTTCGGCGTGGACGTCTTCACCGCGCAGACGCTCGACACCGCCGGCACCGAGGCGCTGGCGGAGAGAGTGCGGGTTGACAGGCCGCCGATCGGCGCTTGACACCACGCGCCATTTGAACCTATGTTCAAGTTGTCACGAGAGGAGACCACCCGATGCACACCACCGGCCCTTGGACCATGTATGAGAACACGGTGGGCATAGGCGTGACTGCCCCGGATGGTGACGTTGCGGCGTGCGATCTCGGGCATTCGGCCCGCACCCGTGCGGAGGAAATTGCCAATGCTCGCATGATGGCGGCGAGCCTCGACATGCACACCACCGGCAAAGCGCTCGTGGACCGGGACTGTCGCTATGAGGGCGGCCTTTTGATTATCCCGTGCGGCTCTCATGCCGACGCAATCCGGCTGCTCCATAATTTCCGTCGCGCCCTCGACAAGGCAACCGCCTAATCCCCGCGTCACGAGAGGAGACCACCCGATGCACCACACCCTTAAAATATGGCCCCGCTACTTTGATCGCGTCATCAGCGGCGAGAAGACGTTCGAGGTGCGCAAGAACGACCGCGATTTTCAGAACGGGGACACCATCCGGCTGCGCGAGTATGACCCCGGGCTGGTGGTTATGCCAGCGCCGGCCGCCCCGGGGATGCCGCCCCAAACTGGCGGCCACTCGGGCTACACCGGGCGCGAAGCTACCCTTGAGGTTGGGTACGTGCTGGTGGGTGGCTCCATGCTGCCGGCGGACGTTGTGGTGTTCTCCATTCGCGTGACGGACACCCATCTACCAGACGCCGAGGGCCTGCTTTGAGGCGCAACTACAAGCACCGGGCCGCGCCCAAGCTGGTGGCGCCCGTCAACCCATGGGAGGGATACGGCATGATGGATATGCGCATCATCCATGACGACGAAATTCGCACCGTGCCGCTGGAGATGTTCAACCATCACGGCCGGCAGATCGCCCTCAACCATCGGGGCGCCACGGTGCACGGCCTCAACCAAGGCGGCGGCTTGCAGGTGCGTGAAGCTATCGCCATTCTGGAGGACCGGGCGCCAAGCGGCTTGCATATCTTGAGCGATAAGCACGCCCGGGAGCGGCTCTATGAGCTCGTGGAGCTGTATGTGCAGGCCAAGCTTATCTGCGCGGCCATGGGCCAACCGGAGAGCATGGCGGCTATGATCGCCAAGGGCATGGACGTGGAACGGCGGAGGGCGCTATGCGCGTAGTTATCACTCACCCCGAGTGGGGCGTATACCTCGGCAGCTTCTTGGGCCTAGGATTTTGGTCCCTGCTCGACCACGGCGGCCAAGACTATGCCGTCACCTTCCCCACGCGCGCCGAAGCGGCCGACTATGTGCAGACATGGGAAATGAACGGAGACCCAGGCCTCTATGGGTTTGTGCCAGTTAACGCCGGCGCATGGGCATCTATTGTGCACCTCCGCGCTGCCGGTCTAGAACCCCTCATTGGCAAGATGGGGCAGCCGGATTTGCTGCGCATGCCGTGCGAGGGGCACGCATGACCACGCCGGTGCATCTCACCGCATGGGCCGTGCGGCACGGCATCAGCGCGGCGGCGGTGGCGGACCTCCTCAATGTGTTCATCCCGCCGGCCCCGGTGGGCGCGGCCGACACGCCAACAAGCGAGGGCTACGTGCAAAGCGCGGTGCGCCTGGAGGCGCCGTACCATGACGTTTGGCTGCACCGCAACAACGTGGGTGTGCTGGAGGACAAGACCGGCCGGCCCGTGCGCTACGGCCTTGCCAACGACAGCAAACAACTCAATGAGGTGTGCAAGTCCGGCGACCTTATCGGGGTGCGCAAGGTGCTGATTACACCCCCCATGGTGGGCAGCTACATAGGCCAGTTCGTGAGCCGGGAGTGCAAGCATGCCTCGTGGACATGGACCGGATCGCCGCGCGAGACCGCGCAACTTAATTGGGCCTTGGCGGTGACACGCTACGGCGGAGACGCCCGGTTTGTGACGGGCTCAGGGAGTTTTGGACCATGACTAAGCCTGTAGGATACGTGAGTAAGACCACCTGCCGCGATTTGGAGGAGGGGCGCCCGGGGGTCATCTCGCCCGTGCGTAAGGGGGAATATGTATTCCCCGCGCATTTCGCCTCCTCTTATGGCGGCTCGCCTGAGCAGATCGCCGCGCGCCTTCAAGAGCTTGACGCAGTGACCGGCGCGATCGGCACCACCCGTTACATGGACCCGCCGGACGGCGGCGACGTTAGCTTGGCGGAGCAGGTGCAGCGGATGGCCGCCCATATCACAGTTATGGAGGCGGCGCTTAAGCCATTCGGCGGGCGCGCGGATCGATACAATGACAGCGACGCGGCGGCTATCGGCGACAGCGTTGAGCTATGGCAGGTGGCCGGGAATTTGGGGATGCGCGTGGATATCACCGTGGGCCACATGCGCGCGGCCCGCGCCGCCCTCACCCCGCCGGTGAAGGCATGACCCCCGCGCAGACCAACGCCCTCAAATGGCTCAAGGATCACGGCGGGGACGGAGTGTTTGACAAAAACGGTATATTACTCGCCGCCGGTGAGCCGTGCCCGTTCATGCGCTCGACGTGGAATGCGTTACGGGACGCGGGCCTGGTGGAAATGTATAAGCCGGCCGGCAAGGGGCGCGGGCGTTGCCGCGTGGTGACGCCATGAGTAACGAGGTGCGCAAGGGTATGTGCCCGGGGTGCCCGTGGAATTATGGAGATGAGGCAACCGAAACGGCGTACAACCTCGGTTGCCTCCCCCATATTTCCGAGGCCACCCGAGCAGCGGAAGCGGCCGGCGGGGCGTGGGCGTGTCACTCGGAACCGAACAAGGTGTGTTGCGGGTACGCCGCCCAAGAAAAGGGGCGCATTAATCTGCCGCTCTATACCGAACCGGGCGTGCACTCCACCTAATTGACGCGCTGTTCAAATTGCGCCTATATGACTGCAGACTAGGAGTGGGCTGGCATGACAAAACTAATCCCCTATGCGGGCAAGGAAGGCCCCACCAGTGACCGGGTGGCGGATCGTAACGAGCGCGCGCTTACTGCCGGGCTGGAGCTGGCTAAGCTGGTGGGTTTCCAGTTCGTCACGCTGCAGATGGTGGCGGATCAAACCGGCATGTCCAAGGCCAGCATTTTCAATTGCTTCGGTGGCTCCGTGCCGCTCAAGCGGGCCGTGCTGCGCGCTGCGATTGACCGGGGCATTATGGAGATTGTTGCGCAGGGGCTCGCCGACCGGCACCCCATGGTTCTTGCGGCGCCCGAGAGCGTCCGGCAAGCAGCGGTACAGCACCTCGCCGCTGCAGAGTAGCAGCCATGGAAACGCTTCCCGCGCCCTTGGCGCCGTTGGCCGCTTGGCCTCAATTCATCCTGTTTACGCTTGTGCCCAAAGAGGGCAAACCCGGGGAATATGACAAGGTACCGATGAGCGCCAAGCACGGCTACGGCGCCTCGACCACGGACCCCACGGATTGGACGGACTTCGTGTCCGCTGCCGCCTACCTCAAGGCGCGCCCCGGCCGCTATCACGGCATCGGCTTCGTCTTCACCGAGCGCGACCCGTTCTTTTTTATCGATATCGACCATGCCCACGATGCCGCTGCCGGCTGGAGCGGGCTAAGCCAAGAGCTGCTTGCCCGGCTGCCCGATGCGGCCATGGAGGTGAGTAGCTCGGGCACCGGCCTGCACATCATAGGCTCCTGCACCAAGCCGCTCCAGCACCGCAAAAAGCACGTGCCTCTCGGCATTGAGCTGTATACCACGCAGCGGTTTGTGGCGCTCACCGGCACCCACGCCCGGGGCTCCGTGCTGTCACCATGCGACCTCCGCCTTATCCCGATCGTCGACCAGTATTTTAACCCGGCAGACGTCGGCCTTGGGCGCCCGGTGGAGTGGACGGATACGCCGGTGCCGGAATGGCGCGGGCCGTCCGATGATGAGGAGTTGCTGCGCCGCATGCTCGCCAAGGATGAGCGCAGCGCGGCGGCAGCGTTCGGCGACACGGGCCGCGCCACGCAAGTGACGTTTACCGCGCTATGGCAGGGCAACGCCGAGGAGCTCGGGTCCGCGTGGCCATCCGCCAAGGGGCAGGCCTATGATGCCTCCAGCGCCGACCAAGCTCTAGCCAACCACCTCGCCTTTTGGACCGGCCGCAACGCCGAGCGCATGCGCCGGCTGATGGAACGTAGCGCGCTGGTGCGGCCCAAATGGGAGGACCGCCCCGAGTATCTTGAGGGCACCATTCTCAAGGCGTGCGCCTTCGTCCGCCAGGTGTACGCCGCGCCGGATGCGCCGGCCGAACAGGTGGCCCCGGCCGTGACACAGGCGGAGGTGCAGCGCGTCGGGCTGGTGCCGCGCATTGCCGGCGTGTCGGGCATCATGACCATCACGGAGCAGGCCGAACACTTCGCCGGATGCGTCTATGTCACTAGCCTTAATAAGGTGCTCACGCCGCGCGGGGAGCGTCTCGACCAAGCCCGCTTTGACGTGGTGTATGGCGGCTATGAGTTTGTCAACTCGACCGATGGCAAGGATAGCACGGACAGCGCGTGGGCGGCCTTCACCAAGAGCCAAGCCTACCAGCCGCCCATAGTCGACGGGCTGTGTTTCCGTCCCGAGCTGGGGGCCGGCGGCATCGTGGAGGACGCGGGCAAGCGCTTGGCCAACCTGTACGTGCCGGTAGAAACCGCCATGATAGAGGGCGACCCGAGCCCGTGGCTCGACCATTTGGCGATCATGCTGCCGGTACCGAGAGACCGGGCCGTGCTGCTCAATTGGATGGCCAGCGTCAAGCAAAACCCCGGCATGAAAGCGCAGTGGTGGCCCGTCATCCAAGGCGGCGAGGGCAACGGCAAGACCTATATTCTCAATATTATGCGCCACGCGGTAGGTGCTCACTACGCGCATTTGCCCAATACCGACAAGATGGTGCGTAACGGCATGAATTTTAACGGCTGGATTGACGGCAAGTTGTTCCTAGGACTTGAGGAAATCTATGCCGCTAACCGTCGCGAATTCTTTGAGGGCTTCAAGACCACGGTAACCAACCGGTTTATACCTATCGAAGCCAAGGGAGTGGAGGAGCTCACCGGCGACAATCGCGCCAACGGCATCATAACCACCAACCATAAGGACGGCGTGCCGATCACCGGCAACAACCGCCGCTACGCGCCCCTGTTTTGCCACCAGCAAAGCAAGGCGGACAGCGTGCGCGACGGCATGACGGATGCCTACTTTGCGCGGTTGCTGGCATGGTTCTCCGGCAAAGGCGAGTGGCTGCACCTGGGGCCGGACTATGGCTACCGGGTGGTCAATCACTTCCTAGCGCACATGGTGCTGGCCGCCGACCTCGACCCCAACCAAGAGGCCATATGGGCGCCCGCCACCTCCAGCATTGAGGAGGCGATCGGCGCCTCACGCGGCCGGGCGGAGCAGGAGATACTTGAGGCCATCAGTGAGGGGCGATCGGGCTTTTGCGGAGATTGGATTAGCAGCATCCAACTCAACGCGCTCTTGGAACGCATCCGCGCGCCGGTGGCCCTCAACAAGCGCCGGGAGATGCTCGCCGGCCTAGGCTATGACTATCACCCCGCGTTGTCGGATGGCCGCGTGCACAATGTGCTGCAGCCCGATAACGGCAAGCCCCGGCTGTACTGCCGGATGGGGTCCATATCTGCGCTCAACCTCAAGGACGCCAACAGCGTGGCCAAGGCATACACCCAAGCGCAGGGGGGCACGCCCGCGTCCGCATCAGCCGTAGGAGCATTCAAATGACGACATATCGCATTGAGCCAAGGGGAGAGCTGGCGGCCGATCTCCCTCTATTCTCCGTCACTCGCGACGGGGAGCACGTATGCGCCCTCACCCACGCCGAGCGCGCCAAGCAGGTGGCGGACCTACTAGCTTTTGACGAACGCGAGGCCCTTGGCTACCCGCCCGGCGATGAGCGCATCATGTTCGCCGAACGGCCGGAACCGGCTGCGCCCTTGACGAGCGCGCCGGCTTAAGCTACCGATAATGTCGCCTATCCCCTCGTGACGTGGGGTTGAACCAAAGACGCCGCCGGTGGACCCCAGCCCCTCCCGGCGGCGTTTCTGTGTCTACCGAGCTGGGCCGGCGGACCGCCGCCAGATCGTCACCCGACCCCACCTCACATCACCCGAACGAATTGCGCGCACGCTCACGGCATCGTCAAACTGGACGTCCACGAGCGTGTCCGGGGCAACGGGCGGCGGGCTGGTGGCGGCGTGACCTTTCCATGGGCCTTCGACGGGCGGGGCGGCCTCGGGTTCCTCGGCGGGGGACCACCAGCGAATGTTACAGCGGGGGTCTTTGGTGATGCCCCAGCAAAATTGCCCCGCCGCCATGCAATAGCCGCTCCCGCCTGCCCGACGCACCTCCACCCGCACGTCCGGCGCGACGGGGCATGGGTTACCCGGCTGGTGCTCATACCACGCTCGGGGCGGCTTGACGGGCATCGGCACTAGGTCGAGGCATTCCTGTGAGGTGTAGGCGAACCGGCCGCACGGGCGCCATTGGGAGACAACCTCCGTCCCGTCCGTCATCAGCACCAACCCCACCACCGGCCAGTCCGGGTGCTTACGATCGACGCAGAGCAGCCGCACGGGCCGGCCGTCGCGTGTCTGGTACTTTCCGTCCATGGTGATGGTCACGGGCTCCGCTACCGGGGCGGCAAGGGTGGCTAGGTGGTCCGCCAGCTCCATCACGGTTGCGCGGGCGGCGGGCACCTTTCCGTCCTGCCCGAGGGCGAGCGCTCGCTTGAAGTGGTCGCGCATGATCTCAACGATATCCATTGGGCGTGTCTCCTACTTGACGTGGCGGGTGGTAGGAGGAGAGGCCGGACAGGTGGCCTCGGCGTGGGCCTGCAGTTCCCGGGATAGCTCGCGCAGCACCCGGGCGGCGGACATGAACGCGCCGTCTTCGGCGTAGGTTTGGGCTAGCTCGACCCGTTCCTTAAATCTCTCGTGGATTGTCATGTGGTTTTCTCCATGAATTTGAACACGCGTTCAACCTCCCATAGTTTATATAAACATGCAAGTAATTTAAGGGGGCCACACTCCCGCCATAGTTGCCGCAATGTTGCCACGGTTATAAATTTATGTAAATTAAGGACTGTATCGGGTTACCGTCCATAAATATGGTACCCCGACAATTTAGCCCGTACGGGGTATAGCTAAGTGGTTGATTTTGCAAAGGAACCCATAGCTTACCCCGCATACCCCGATAACGAAAAGTTGGCTGTCCTGCGCGTAGCGTGGGCGCATGTGCGTGCGCTCGCGTAGGGCGATTTGCGTTTGGTACGGGGTACTGGGGTGTTTACAATTAATATAGTAGAGATATCAGATACTTGACTTATACCCCTATAACGGAAAATATGCGGGGTATCGTTCGGGGTATGCGGGGTAAAACCCACTAAACTAGTAGACTATTTCTCCTCGGCGTAGATTTGGGCGTGACCAATGCAGATGAAGCTTACCGACAAGCAAGAGAAGTTCGCACTCAACGTAGGTTTAAAGGGCATGACGCAGGCTGCCGCGTATGTCGATGCCTACGATGCTGGCCAGCTGTTACCTGACGTTGCTGCCAAACGTGGGCAGGGGGTGGCCGCAAACATGAAGGTCGCCACCCGTATCAACACGTTGCGTGAGGAACAGTCACGACTTGCCGTGCAAGACTTTAGCATGTCCGTCAAAGAACTGATGAATACTTACATACAGATTTTCTTGACGGACCCGAACGAACTGATCAGTATGCGGGTCGGTTGCTGCCGCTACTGTTGGGGACGGGGCGGCGGCTACCAGTGGCGAGACCGGGAGTACATGGATGAGCTGGCACGGGTGGAGAAGGCAAACGAGCGCCTCCCCGTCGAGAAGCATCAGCCGCTCCCCGCGCCGCAAGGCGGCTTCGGTTTCAACCTCGCCCTAGACCCCAACCCCGAGTGCCTGGAGTGCAGCGGGGAGGGCGTCATGCGGGTGGTCCCCAAGGATACCACCAAGCTGTCTCCCGGCGCCCTGCACCTCTACCGTGGCGTCAAGGTCACCAAGGACGGCGTGCAGGTGCTCTTTGGCGATAAGGAAAAGGCTCTCGAAAATATCGGGCGGATGCTGGGGGCGTTCAACGACAAGGTGCGCGTGGACATCACCGGCAAGCTCGCCGAGCTGCGCTTGACCACGAACGACCCCAACGAAGCGGCGGCGGCGTATCAAAAGATGGTTGCGGCCTTCTCAACCTGACGCTATGTTCAAGCCGTCACGAGAAGGAGAACGGCCCATGCATGACTTTCCCACGCATCTATGCCCCTGCCCGTTTTGTCGCGATCGACGGCAGGCCGCTCACGCCGAGAGCTTGAGGGGGCCGCCGGACGTCGGGTTTACGGCCGGCGAGCCGTTTCACGCGGTGGATATCGACATGGGCCCGTCATATTCCGACGATCACCCCCATTGGTGCAGAGAGCCGGGGCCACCTGACATTGAGCCAACGTACGTCATCCCCAATTTCAGCAAACCTCCGCAGGATATGACGCCCGAGGAGCTGGACGCGGAGATGCGGTTCTATTCCCTCGCTACGGTCCGGCGTCTTGCCGATACCCAGAGGGGTGAACCGGGGGCGGCGGCAGCTCGTGAGCTGGGGAGGCGCGCGGCGGGGGAGAGCAAGCGCGAGGCGCCGGCCGACGCTCAACCAAACGTGCATTCCCGGTACGCCGCGTTGCCGGACCCCTCGCGCACGCCGCTGCAGCGGGCGCTCGACGCGGTGCCGGATCACCTCGACCCCATGAGCACGAGCGAACCGCCGCGCTGGCACCAAGGCAAGCATGCCATGGATAAATGGCCGCCGGTTGGTGACGTCGAGCTAACCAAGCGCAAGCGCTCCCTGATGCTAGTGGGCGTCGTGTTCGCCCTCTGCGTCGTGGTGCTCCTCGCCGCCGGCTGCGCGTCACGGCAGGACGCCTATTGGGCGCAGGTGACGCCGCGTGTCGGCGCGGTGCTGCAGCGGTGACCCGGGGTTGCCGGGAGCCGGCGTGGTGGGCCAAGGCGCGCGAGCTGCGCGCCGATGGCCTCAAATATGCGGACGTGGCGCGGGCGTGCGGCAAGAGCCTCTGCAGCGTCTACCGGGCGTGCAACACCGAGTTGGTGCGGGCGCAACAGCGTGCGCGCTGGCACGGCACGATGCCGCCGTTTAAGCGGGGGTGGGCGGCATGAGCGACGATTTGGAAGCGGCGTGGGCGGAGCGTGACGGCGCGTATATGAGCTTGGATGAGGCGCGCGAGGAGCGTGATTTTCTGGCGGAGCTGGTGGCTACGCAGTGCGAGCTCATCGCCAAGTTGCAGGAGCAGGCCACCACCCAAAATGAGGAGCTCGCCAGGTTCGGGCAGCTCGACGAATGGGCGGCCAACATGACGGACGCGGTGGGGGACATGCTGGTGGAGTTTGGCCACGCGCGCCGGCCCGCCAGCTATATGCTGCTCCCATGGCCCTCGGTGCGCTACGTCGCGGAGCTGGCCTATGAGTGCGGGTGACCTCAAGCAGCACGAAGCGGCTATGCGCATGCTGGGGTTTGACCAGCTACCGCCAGCCGTTCGCGCGTACCTGACGCAAGCCGCTTTCGCCCCGCCGATGCTTGAGATTTGGCAGGCGGTGACGGCGGGTTACCGAGAGGCCGTGATTGTCGATTGGCTGCGCCGGTGGAACGAAGGCAACCTAGCCGCCTCCCACGACGCGCAGCGGGACGGGTCGTGGTTTGAGATCAACGCGAGGCGATGGGGGTGACCGTCTATGTTGACGATGTTCGCCACACCTTCGGCCGCATGGTCATGTGCCATATGTGGGCGGACACCCTTGACGAGCTGCACGCCATGGCGGCCAAGTGCGGCCTCAAGCGCGAGTGGTTCCAAGAGCCGCCCAAGGCGTCGTGGTGCCACTATGATGTCAGCTTGGGCGTGAAGGCGCGGGCGCTCTACCTCGGCGCGGAGTTAACGGACATGTTCGGGCCCAACGATCACGAGGCGCGGCGGCTGGGGGATGACGCCCGCCGGCTGCGCTATGCCGAGGCGAGGGCACGCCGCCTAGACAGGATGCTTGCCGGTGACTAAGGCCGTGGTGCCCGCCCCCTTTGACTGGAAAAACCCGGACTATGTGCCGGTGTTCCAAGCCCGCCTTGCACGCCTCCAGCACCTCCGCCAGCACCCCGAGCTCCTGCCCGGCTTGCGCGCGTGGTACCGTGACCACCCCGCCGATTTTATAAACGATTGGGGCATGACCTACGATCCGCGCAACGCGGACGTGGGGTTGCCCACGAGCATCCCGTTCCTCCTATTCCCCAAGCAGCGCGAGTGGATTGATTGGGTGCTGGAGCGCTGGAAAAGCCGGCAGCCTGGGGGCACGCAAAAGAGCCGTGACATGGGCATCTCGTGGCTGGCGTTGAGCCTGTCCGCCACGCTCTGCAATTTCCGCGACGGCATAAGCATAGGGTTCGGCTCGCGCAAGGCGGAGTATGTCGACAACGGCGGCGACCCCAAGTCGCTATTCTGGAAAGCCCGGTTCTTTCTGGCCAACGTGCCGCCCGAGTTTACCGGCGGGTGGGATGAGCGCGCCCACTCCATCCGCATGCGCATTGAGTTTCCGTTGACCGGCAGTGTCATGGGTGGCGAGGCTGGCGACAATATTGGGCGCGGCGATCGGCAGACCATCTATTTTGTGGATGAGGCTGCCCACTTGGAGCGGCCCAAGAAGATAGACGCCTCACTATCTGCCACGACCAATTGTCGCCAAGATTTGAGCAGTGCCAACGGCACCAACAACCCTTTCTATGAAAAGATTAGCAACGGTAAAATCAAGACGTTTACGTTCCATTGGCGCGACGATCCTCGCAAAGACCAAGCGTGGTATGAGAAGCAGCTTGAGGAGCTAGACGCGGTAACCGTCGCTCAAGAAATAGACATCAACTATACTGCCTCGCAAACCGGCATTGTCATCCCGAGCGCGTGGGTACAAATGATTATAGACGCAGACCTCAAGCTTGGGTTGGAGATGCGCGGCGAGTTGCGCGGGGCGCTCGACGTTGCGGACGAAGGCAAGGACCTCAATGCATTCGCGTGGGGCCGGGGCGTGTTGCTTGAGGGCCTGGAGACGTGGAGCGGCAAGGGGGACGACATATTCGGCACCACGGAGCGCGCCTTTGACCTATGCGACGAACACCAGCTCACCGAGTTTAGCTTTGACGCGGACGGCTTGGGCTCGGGCGTGCGGGGCGATGCGCGCGTAGTCAATGAGCGGCGCAAGGCGGCCAAGAACCGGCTCATTGAGGTGACGCCATTCCGGGGCAGCGGCGAGGTGTTGTATCCTGACAACGCCATCCCCAGCGCGGTCGTAACCCCCATTCGGCAAGCCGGCGATCGGCTCAACGGAGATTTCTTCGCCAACCATAAGGCGCAAGGCTGGTGGGAGCTGCGCATGCGCATCCTGCGCACCGTGCGTGCACTGGAGCTGCACAAGGCCGGCAAGCCGATCGGCTACAAGGTGGACGACCTCATGAGCATTCGGGGCACCATCCCTAACTTGGGGCTGCTCACCAATGAGCTAAGCCAGCCGACCTACAGCAAGAACACGGCCGGCAAAATCCTCGTGGACAAGGCCCCCGAGGGCGCCCCCAGCCCGAACCGGGGCGACTGCATCATGATCCGCTACGCCCCGCGCAAAAAGAGCTTCCTAAGCTACTTGGATTGAGGCAGTATACGCGGGCTTCTTAGACGTCTTAGGCCTCCCGGCGCCCCGCATTGCCAGTGCGGGGCGTTTGGCGTTTTATGAGGACCGGCCTGCGCGGAACCATGCTCCGGCGGCAGCTATGGAGCCAGTGTCAACCCGAGGGGTGCACCCGGTCCTCATCTCCCCCGCTTGACAATCACTTGAACCCATGTTCAAATGCATCATCAGTCAAACGGGTGGAGCAAATCCCATGGCACTCACTTTCAAGCGTAGCAAAGACTTCCCCGAGTTTTATCAAGTCCGAGACGGCGATACGCTCATCGGCAGCGTGAAGCGCGTTGAGGGTTGGACGGTGCGAGGCGCCCCGGTTCGGTGGGAAGCCCGTCGCAAGGGCAGGTACCTCGGTTCGGCGGATACCCGTAAAGATGCGGCCGCCTTAATCCTGACGACAGCGGCGGGGGCGTGAGCCATGACCAAGCTACAGTTTGATTGCCACCTGCCCAACCTCCTCCACGAGATGATTGAGGGCCACCCCCACCCAGGGCCGTTGACCACGGCGGTACGTTTGACGCTGCCAATTCTTTGCCAGCTTGCGGAACGGGCCATTGAGTTGGACGACCCCGCGCTTAACGTCCTCATGCTCTGGCTTAACCTTTATGACGTCCCGGAACTGGAGCGCGTGACGGCGATCGAAGCGCAGAGGGCGCGGCCATGACCGATTACTTCATCATCCAATCTCGCGTCACCGGCAAGTACGTCAAGAGCGGCCGGAGCGAGTGCCGGGAGTGGTGGCACGCCAAGCGCTTTGAGACGCGCGCCGAGGCCTCGCACTGGTGGGGCGACCCATTGCCTAACGGCCGGTATCTGCTCGTGCGCGTCACCACGACCTTGACACCCGAGTTGCCTTAACCCACGTCACAACGGAGATGAGATCAATGACACGAGGCGTAAACGACGGGCAGGCAGCGGAGATCGAAAGCCCGCCGTCCCCCACCTTCAAGCGGATCACCCGCCAGGTTCCGAAGGAATTTGAGGTTGCCACCGTGGAGGTTTCGACCGCCAAAATAGAGCACCTCATAGCGCGGGACATTCGGGCTAGCTATGACATAGCCGCCTCCACGGAAGTTAAGGTGACGCTCGATTATGACGATCGCGCCGAGGCGGTGACCGCCTCCGTGACCATCACGAGGGCGCTGCCGTGAAAGACGCCCTGTTTTATACGCTGCGCCGGGGGCCCCATGGCTCGCGCCGCACCATCATGGCCGTGACGACGGAGAAGGGCAAAGGCAATTACCGCCACTTGTTCTATGGCCGCGATCAACACGACATGCCCACGAACGCCGCCTCCCGCGACTGCACCGGACGGTTCGCCACCAAAGAGCTTGCCGAGGCGGCCAAAGTCGTGGTTGACGCGGCCTACGCCGAGCACGAGCCGGCAATCAAAGAGGCCAACGAGGCGTGCGCCCGGGCGTACAGCGCGCAGGTGAAGGCCGTGGAGATGGCCGTTAAAGAGGCGTGCGGATCATGAGCAGCCCCGAACGACGACGTGAGAAAGCCGCCGAGTGGGCGCGTGAATGTGAGGCGGAGGAGGTGGAGCGGCGCCGCCGCAACTCGCTCACCTTGCACGAGATGATCCAAGAGGGTGACCTAGATTGGCCGTTGCGGTCCATCCTGGAGACCATCGCCGATCGGCTCGACAAGCTGGGGGGCGTGTCGTGACGGTGAAGCTCTATCGCTACGTCGACGGCGGCAAGGGGGACGGCTACAAGCCCCAGCTATGGACGTTTGAGACGGTGCGCGAAACACCAACCGGCCGATGGCTGCAATTCTTCAACGTGGCCGGTTGGACCCGGTGGATGCGCCGCGATGCCGCTAACCCCTACGCGCACCCCAGCCGGGAGGAGGCCCTTGCCGCCTACATCAAACGCAAGGACCGGCATCTTGCGTTCATCTCCGCCCGGCGCGAGGCGGTGCACGCAAACCGGGCGGTGGCCCAAGAGATGGCCTTGCGGCTCGCCGCGTATGACCTACCGGACGTGCCCATGCCGGTAGTGCTGGCGGGGGAGAGCGTGGAGCGGTTGCGCATGCATCTCTACGGCCCAAGCACGCATTTCTCGGAAGCCGCCCGCGTCGAGCTCACCCGACGCGGCGAGGCCATTGACGCACCGCCCCCAGCGCGGGCATAGTCGCCGCATGTGGCCGTTCAAGCGCAAACCCTCCGTGATCCCCCCAACTGGCCCCTCTGACGACGGGGGGCCTGTTCTTTTTTCCACGCACGACTTTCCGTCGCGAGTGGTGCGCGCGGCCCGGCGCTTAGATTACGCCATGAAGCTTGAGCGCGCACTGCCGGTGCCAGACGCCGCCGCTGGCGTGGCCATGGACAGCGAGGGGCAAGCGACCCTCACCAAGATGGCCCGGTTCGGGTTCGAGGGGCTGCCCGAGGCGCTTACCGATTGGTTCATGAGCCAAGGCTTCATCGGCTACCAAATGTGCGCCATGGTCGCGCAGCAGTGGCTTATCAACAAGGCGTGCCGGGTGCCGGCGCGGGATGCCATTCGCCACGGCTTTGATGTGCAGGTTGAGGGTGCGGCGGACGAAGCGGCCGGCGCCGAGGTGCAAAAGCGCATAACGAAGCTCAACAAGAAATACCGGCTCAACCGCAACATGGAGCAGTTTGTTGCCATGGGGCGGGTGTTTGGCATTCGCGTGGTGTTGTTCCGCGTCAAGAGCGTCGACCCGCTATATTATGAGAAGCCATTCAACCCCGATGGCATCACGCCCGGTTCGTATCTCGGCATGAGCCAGGTCGACCCGTATTGGATGAGCCCCGAGCTCGACGCGGCGGCGGTCATGGACCCCACCAATCCCGACTTCTACGAACCGACATGGTGGGTTATTCAGGGCAAGCGGTACCATCGTTCGCACCTCTGCATTTTTCGCCCCAATGAGGTGCCGGACATTCTCAAGCCGACCTACAATTACGGCGGCGTGAGTGTCCCCCAGCAAATCATGGAGCGGGTGTACGCCGCCGAGCGCACGGCCAATGAGGGCCCCATGCTCGCCATGACCAAACGAAGCATGGTTTGGAGCACTGACGTTGCGGCCCTTCTCGCCAACCGTGAGAAGGCGGCGCAGCACATGGCCACATGGATGGAGATGCGGGATAACTACGGCGTCAAAATCAACGACACCAACGACAAGATGGAGCAGTTCGAAACGACACTCAACGATCTCGACGCCACGATTATGACGCAGTACCAGCTTGTCGCCAGCGCGGCGAACATGCCGGCAACCAAGCTTCTCGGCACGGCGCCCAAGGGGTTCAACTCCACCGGCGAGTATGACGAGAGCGTGTATCACGAGGAGCTGGAGACCATTCAACAGAATGACCTCACGCCGCTCGTGGACCGGCACCACCTGTTTCTTGTGCGGAGCGAGCTGCCGGGGTTTTTCCCTCTGCTCGACGTCACGGCGCTGGAGATTGAGATTGATTGGGCGCCGGTGGATAGCCCCACCGCCGTGGAGTACGCCACGATCAACAAGACCAAGGCGGAGACCGACCAAATTTATGCGGGTATCGGCGCGATCGACGGCGAGGACGTGCGCAACCGGCTGCAGGCGGACCCCAACAGCGAATACACCAATCTGCCGGACGTCGCGCCGGAGGGGACGCTGCCCCCCAGCGCCGAGAAGCTGCTAGAGGAGCTCGCCGGTGGCCCGACGCCAGCGCCCGCCCCTATCGAAGCCGCGTGAGGCGTGGGCGGCGCAGCGTGCCGGGCATTTGTTCCGGGGCTCGCCGCTCTCTCCGTCCGCCGCCACTCGCGACAAGTACAGCGCCCGCCTGGAGAAGCTTGTTGAGCTGATGGCGACCGTCACGCAACGGGCGTTGGTGCGCGAGTATAAGCGGCCGATCGCGGCCCATGCCGGCGTGGCCATGGACGCCCCCAGCTTCGTGACCGCCGTTACCCGGCTCCTGCGTGAGCTGGAGAAACGGTTCGTGCTGCTCTTTACGGAGCAGGCCGGCGGCCTCACGGCGGCGATGATGAAGGGGGTTAGCGACACCAGCGCCTCGCAGCTTGGTGATAGCTTAAAGGCAGTGTCGGGCGGCCTCACGCTCAAGACGGATATGATTAGCGGCACGGTTGCGGAGGTGTTTAAAGCAAGCGTTCGTGAAAACGTGGCGCTAATCAAGTCTATTCCGGCCAAATACTTTGAGCAAATCCAAGGCGACGTCATGCGGTCCATTCAAACCGGACAGGGCATGACCGATCTACTGCCGCAAATCGAGCAATACGAAGGTGTTACCAAGCGCCGCGCCAAGCTCATTGCCGAGGACCAAACCCGCAAGGCTACCACCGCGCTCAACCGCGTGCGCATGCAGGCCGCCGGTATGCGGCAATTCGAGTGGCTGCATTCGGGTGGCGGCAAGGAACCCCGGGAGCTGCACGTTGAGATGGACGGCAAGGTGTATGACCTTGACAATCCGCCTATCATAGATGAGCGTACCGGCGAACGTGGGTTGCCTGGTCAACTCATAAATTGCCGGTGTCGTATGGTGCCGGTCATTTCCTTCGGCGGACCCAAGCCTTGAGCGCACGCACGATCGACACCAACGGATGGTTTGAGGTTAAGAATAACCCGCTGTCCCGTGTTGGCGTGTTCCCCTACAGCGGCGCGCAAATCTCCAAGGACTTGCCCCCGGGCGAGATTTTCAGCGTCTTCCGGCCGCCCGAGGAGCTTAGCGCCCCCGAGGCCATGCGCTCGTTTCACCTCCAGCCGCTCGTGGATGATCACGCTATGCTGGGGGAGGGCTTCAAGCCCGCCGAGGACCATGGCGTGCATGGCGTGATCGGGCAAGACGTCAATTTTCAAGACGATACCCTCTATGGAACAGTCAAGGTATTCAGCAAGACCCTTGCCGATAAAATAAAAAAGGGTAAAACTGAGCTTTCACTTGGCTACCGCTGTCGCTATGAGCGCGCGCCGGGGGTCTATAACGGCCAAGCCTATGATTACGTGCAGCGAGGTTTGCGCGGCAATCACGTGGCGCTGGTAGATCAAGGACGGATGGGGCCGGATATTTCCGTGCTCGATCATTTGGTTTTTACGGTCGACGCAAAGGAACCGCGCACGATGACCCCCGAACAGATTGCGAAGCTCAAGGAAGCCCTCGCCGCCTGCATGGCCGCCCTCACGGACGCCGAAGCAGCCCCCGCCGAGGCCGTGCCCGTCGTGGCCAAGGTCGCGGATGAGACCCCGCCGGCCCCGGTTCCCGCCCCGGCCAAGGATGAACCCGCGCCGGCCCCGGTTCCTTCCGAGGAGAAAGTTACCGTGAGCGACGAAGACAAGCCGGCCACCATGGACGCGGCGCTTAAGACCATCGCTGATCTCCAGAAGACGGTGGCCACGCTCTCCGCCCGCCCCGCCATGGACGAAACCGCCATGGTTACCGGGCTCGCCGCGCGCAACACGCTTGCCGATCGTCTCTCCAAGCACGTCGGCACGTTCGCCCACGATGCCATGACGCTCGCGCAGGTGGCCGCCTACGGTGTCGAAAAGCTCGGCATCAAATGCGCCAAGGGCAGCGAAGTTGTGGCGCTCGACACCGCGTTGCAGGTTATGCCCGTTCCGGTTCCGGTGAAGACTGGCACCGGCATGGACGCCGCACCGCTCGCCGCGCGCATCGCCGCGCACGCTCACGCAACCCCGGCAGCCTGACGCCACGTCGCCGCCCCTATAACGGAGCTATCAAGCCATGTCTTTCCAGGCCGCGCCCATTGGCGCTAACATCGGGTTCGGCGTCATCGGGGAGCTCTACCTTGAGGGCCCCCTGCGTGGGCAGCCGGCAGTTCTCAACTCCGGCGATGCGGCGAATAACGTCATCGGTCGCGCGTTCTCCGTCGTGGACGATGCCACCGCTTCGTTTGAGACCGCCGCCGACCCCCAGCCGCTTGACGTGCAGGCGGGCGGCGCGGCGCCGGCCATTTTCGCCGGCATCCTCGCCAACCCCAAGGTGTATTCCAGCCTCGGCACCGTGGCGGGCGGCACTCTCGCTTCTACGCTGGTGCTGCCCAACGGCACCGTGGTGGAGCTGGTGCAGGAGACCGCCGGCCTCATCGTCACCCTACCGGCGGCGTTCGCTATCGGCGATTGGATTTGGTACGCCACTGCCACCGGCATTCTGCAGTCCACCGCTCCCGGGGCCTCGGCACCGGCGGGCACCGTGCGCCTCCCCAATGGGCGCGTCACCCGGTTCGAAAGCGCGGCTGCCGGCCTCGCGGTTATCGAATTTGACGCCAAGGCGTGAGCCTTCGCGCTAGGCGCAACAGGAGATAAACCAAGATGGCCCCCGTTACTAAAATCCGCTACCACATGTCGGCTTTCGACAGCGCCAGCGCGGAACCGTTCGCCCTCAAGCCGGAGGAGGTGGGGCAGTACGCAGCCCTCGCCGATCTCGGCATCGGGTTTGACGAGCGCTTTATGCTGGCGCTCGCCGCTGCCGATGCCGGAGCGGCCATGGATGCCAACGTGCTCCAGCCGCTCATCGGCGTGGCCACTATCGGCACCCCGGCGCAGTTCCTCCAGAACTGGCTGCCCGGCATCGTGCGAAGCCTCACCCGCGCGCGCAAAATCGACATGCTCGCCGGCATCAGCATCGGCGGCAAGTGGGAAGACGAGGAGGTGGTGCAGACCACCCTTGAGCCCACCGGCCTCGCTATCCCGTATGGTGACTACACCAACGTGCCGCTCGCCTCGTGGAACCCGGGTTACGAACGCCGCACCATCGTGCGTTTCGAGCTCGGCATTCGCGTAGGGCGTCTGGAGGAGGCCCGTGCGGCCCGTGCGCAGATCAATTCGGCGAACGAAAAGCGCGGTGCCGCTGCTCTTGCGCTCGACATCATGCGCAATCGCGTCGGCTTCTACGGCTTCAATGGTGGCGCCAACCGTACCTTCGGCTATCTCAATGATCCGGGCCTCCCGGCCTATGTCACCGTGGCGGCCGGCACCGGCGGCACGACCTGGGCGACCAAGACGTTTCTGGAGATCATTGCCGATATTCGTTCGGCAGCGGGTACCCTCCAGACCAATTCGGGCGACACCATCGACCCGACCACCACGCCCACCATTCTTGCCGTGTCCACGGTGGCCTCGCAGTTCCTTGCGGTCACCTCGGATTTCGGCAACTCGGTGGCCGATTGGCTTACCAAGACCTATCCCAAAATGCGGGTGGTCACGGCGCCGGAGCTCAACGGGGCCAACGGCGGCGCCAATGTGTTCTACCTCTACGCCGAGAAGGTGGAAGACGGCAGTTCGGACGACGGCCTGGTGTTCGCGCAGATCGTCCCGGCCAAGTTCCAGACGCTCGGCGTGGAACAGCAGGCCAAGGCGTACGTTGAGGATTACACCAACGCCCTCGGCGGCATCATGGTCAAGCGCCCCTTCGCCATCGTTCGGCGCTCTGGCATCTAACAACCGGTTGGCGGGGGCCTAGTTCCCCGCCGGCCCCCACGCAACCCCATGTCACGAAGGAACGGGCCCCATGGCCAAGACGCATTACATTTACTCGACCCTCACCGGCCCGGTGGACTACACCAATTGGGGCGCAGGCGGAGCGGACCTCAAGGTGCCCTCCGGTAACGTCCGTATCCATGGCGGCGCCAATATCCCGGACGGCTTCCTGCGTACCCCCCAGGGCGTCGTGACGCCGGTGACGTCCGATGAGCTGGAGCATCTCCGCGCTAACGAGGTGTTCAAGCTCCACGAGGCCAATGGCTTTATCGTGGTGTCGGACAAGAAGGTAGACCCCGAGGTAGTGGCCGCCGATATGGAGAGCCGCGACCCGAGCGCCCCGCTCGTGGAAGCCGACTTGACGGCGAAGGACCCCGAGCCCAAGCTGAACACCCCGAGCCCGCGCGGCAAGGCCTGATACACCCCACCGTAGGAGCCGGAACGTGGCGCAGCATGTCATAGACCTCGCCACGTTCCGGCTGCTCTACCCGGCGTTCGCCGACACGACCAAATTTCCGGACGCCTATGTGACCGGGGTATGGGCCAAGGGCACGATCTACCTTGGCAGCTATGATGATTGCCTGTTGAGCGGCGCAGACCTGCAGACGCTCCTCGACCTCATGGCCGCCCACCTCCTCCAGATTGGCGTGCTTATCGCGGATGGCGGCACCACGCCCGTTGTGGGGCAGGTTACCGGCGCGACGATCGATAAGGTTTCCGTCACCATGGCGCCGCCGCCATCCAAGGACGGTTGGCAGTGGTGGCTCTCCACGACGCCGTACGGCGCGGAGCTATGGGCCCTCCTTTCCATCAAAGCGGCCGGCGGCTGGTATATCGGCGGCAAGCCCGAGCTGCGCGCGTTCCGCAAAGTCTATGGTACGTTCCGCTGATGGCCCGCGTTGTCCGCACCGGCCCCGGCATCAAGCAGGTTATTGCCCAACTGGACAGCCTCGGCGGGCTGCGTGCAGAGGTGGGGTGGTTCGATACCAGCCGCGCCTACCTTGCCGCCATCCATGAGTTTGGCTACGCCGCCGGGGGCATCCCCGCGCGCCCCTTCATGCGCCCGGCCATCGCCAATTACGGCCCGTCATGGGTGGACGCGATCGGGCAGGGCGCCACGCAGGTGGTGCTTGGCAACACAACGGCAGCCGGGGTGCTGGAGATGGTGGCGGCGCGGGCTGCCGGTGACGTCGCGAAGTCAATCAAGGCCGTGACGTCACCGCCCTTGAAGCCGGCCACCGTTGCGCGTAAAGGTTTCGCCAAGCCGCTCGTGGCTACCGGGCAGCTCCTCCAGTCCGTCACCTACCGGATAGGCACATGATCCCCGGCGCCAACCTGCTCAATATGGCTTTCGGCGTCATCGGCCGGCAGACGGTGCAACTTGCCCGCTTCATCAGCGCCGGCCGTACCCCCAGCGGCTACCCGTTGCCGGTCTACGCAGCCCCCGTGGACATCACCGGTAGTTTCCAGCCGGCGCGCATGGAGCTTGTGGCGCAACTCGGGCTCGACATGACCCGTAAGTACGCCCTGCTCTACACCAGCGACGGGCCTATTCAGTGCATCGACCCGGACAAATCCGGCGACCGCATTACATGGGGCGCCGAGACCTATGAGGCGCAAACCAAAGTGGATTGGAAGGGGCAGGACGGTTGGGAAGCGGTGCTTTTTGTGCGGGTGATAGATGCTTGAAAACCAGCTCATGGCCCTGCTTCGCTCCACCCTCATGGCGGACAGCCGCTTGGCGGGTGTGGCGGTGGACCGCAAGTTGCCGCTTGACGCGATCGGCGCCCCCAAGGTGCCTACCGTCTTCACGCAGCAAATCGGCACCGCGCGGTACGGCTTTCTCAAGCGCGAGTACTTGCCGCTACCGGAGCCGGCGGAGACCATGTTGTATCGCGAGACGCAGTACATGGAAACCACCGTGCAGGTGAGCGCCACGGCACGCCGCAAGCCGGTGGATGAGGCATTCCCCACGGCCTTCGATATCTGCCGGGCGGCGTCCGATATCTTACAGGGCGATGCCGCGTTGGCCACGCTGGCGGCGCAGAACGTGCGCCCTGGTAGGATCACCAACATTCGCGACGTTCCCTTTCTTAACGAGAGCGCGCAGAACGAAGACAATCCATCGTTTGACGTGGTATTGCATCACGTGCAAATTACTGAAAGCACCACGACGCCGCCCGTTGCGGTATTTGAGCCCAAAATCGGGCGCGTCTAGGAGAGAGCCGGACCATGAGCATCAGCATTCGGAAATACGTCGATATCGTCTCCGGCGTAGGTGCCGGCGCCTCGGTTCGGCAGCGCGACCTAATCGGCAACCTGTTCACCACGAACACTAAGGTGCCGATCGACACGCGCATTGAAATGACCGACGCGGACAGCGCGGGGACGTTTTTCGGGACCACCTCCGTGGAGTATCTGCGCGCGGCCTTCTATTTCGCCTTCATCGGCAAGAACATCACCCGCGCCAAAAAGATTGCCTTCACCCGGTGGGCAGACGTTGCGGCGGCGCCCCGGGTCTACGGCTCGCGTACCCTCACCACGCTCGCCGCGTGGAAGTTGATCACGGCCGGCACCCTCACCATGAACGCCGGCACCACCATCAACCTCACCGCCCTCAACTTCTCGGCGGCGGTCGATCTTGCCGGCGTGGCCTCCATTCTGCAGACCGCCATTCGCGCGGCCGGCGGCGCGCAGTTCGTTACCGCTGTGGTAGCGTATGACGCCGTGGGGCAGACGTTCAACTTTACCGGAACCGTCGCGGGCGCTTCGCCGATCTCCGTCACGGTGACCGGCACCGCTAACGATATCGCCGGCCGCCTCGGCTGGGGCCCCGCCGCCGTCATGTCGCCGGGCACCGCTGCGCAGACCCTCACCGACACCCTCATTGCGGCGGCCGACAACTCGAACAACTTCGGTTCGTTCCTGTTTATCCCGACGCTGACGACTGATCAGATTATCGAGGTTGCGACGTGGAATAGCACCCGCAACGTGGAGTTTATGTTCGTCGAGGGCGTGGACGACACCAACTATGTCGCGCTGTCCGCCGCGCTCATCAACATGCCCGGTACGGCCCTCACCTATGTGGGCGCCACGCAGACCGAATATGACGACATGATCCCTATGATTGTGCTCGCCGCGACGGACTACAACCGCCGGAACAGCGTGCAGAACTACATGTTCCAGCAGTTCCCGACGCTCACCGCCAAGGTCAAGACCACCTCGCAGTCCAACGCGCTCGACCTCGTGCGCGTCAACTACTATGGCCAGACGCAGACCGCCGGCCAGCTCATCAACTTCTATCAGCGCGGCGTCATGGGCGGCCCGGCCACCAGCCCGGTTGACCAGAACATCTATGCCAACGAAATGTGGCTCAAGGATGCGGCGGCGGCCGTCATCATGTCGCTGCTTCTCGCCAAGGCCAAGGTGAGCGCCAATAATCAGGGACGCGGCGAGATTATCGCCGTGATCAACGACGCCATCACCCGCGCTCTGTTCAACGGTGTTATCAGCGTCGGCAAGACCCTCACCACCATTCAAAAACTCTATATCACCGATCAGACCGGGGATGAGTTTGCATGGCGCCAGGTGGAGAATATTGGCTACTGGCTTGACTGCAACATGGCGAGCTATACGACGCTCGACGGTCGGGTTGAGTGGAAGGCGGTCTATGTCCTCATCTACGGCAAGGATGATGTCATTCGGAAGGTGGAGGGCACGCACGTCCTCATCTAAGCCCCCAGCCCTCCCCCTTTCATAGGAAATAGCGACCATGACCACGGACGTTTCGACTATCGGCCTTCGGGTGCAGATTACCGCAAGCCGGACGTTTCCGGCGGGCTTCACCGTCACGCAGTTCGCGGATGATGGTGATAGCTTGGACGTGCCGGAGCTCACCATTGCGGACCAAGCCATGGGCACCAATGGCGATCTCATCGTTTGGAGCAAGGCGAACCCGCTCATGCCCAAGCTCAATATCATTCCGCGCAGTGACGACGATCGAAACCTCGCCGCCCTTTTCGAGGCCAACCGTGCGGGGCGAGGCAAGGCGTCGGCGCAGGACAACATTACGATGGTCGCGGTTTGGCCGGATGGGCGCACCAGCACGTGGACCGGCTGCCGCATCGTCAGCGGCATCCCCGGCGACAGCGCGGCGAGCTCCGGCCGTCTCAAGTCCAAGCCGTACGGCTTCGCCGCCGAGGGCTTCGCCAAGACTTGACGCCGCGTTCAACTTACGCCTAGATGGAACCGCCGGGGCCTCGCGCTGCCGGCGGTTTTTCTTTGGAGGCTGGAAATGCAGATGACACTGGTAGAACGGCTAGAGACAGCCGCTCAAGCGATTGCGGAACGTGGGAACGGGGGCACGGCGGTGGATATCCTCGACGCCGTGAAGGTGCTGCGCGAGCACGAGACCAACGCCCGCAAGCGCCGTGACGTGATCGCGCTCGCCGCCATGAATACCCTTCTACCGCATGCCGTCTATTCGGGCGGCGCGGACCCCGAGGCAATTGCTCGGGAGGCGTATGCCATGGCGGATGCAATGGAGACCGCACGCAATGCTTGAGCCCAAACCGTTCCCGCTGATGCGACAGGACGCCAAACTGGTGGACTTCGTGTTGCACAAATTCCCCGCCATCGCCGGCCGGGAGATCGTCATTGGCTACCCCCTCGGCAACATGCCCAAGATGAGCGAGTACAAGGTTTCGGAAGAAATTATGCTCAAGCTCATGGGCTATGTGGGCGTACAGTTGGATGACGGTAACGTAATTCAGCTCACGACCCGGGCCCTCGTGGACAACCATTGTGGTGATTGGGAGACGATAGCAAAGCTTGAATGGGCTATGCTTGAATACAACTGCACTTTTTTGTCGAAAGGGCTGAACTCCGTTTCCTTAGAGAGTATCAGCCAGAAGGCAATACAGTGGATTTTCCGAACGTTAACGGGTTCATCGGAGCCATTATCGGAAGTGGTAAAGCGAGCCTTAAAGAGCTGAAACACGAGCTTACGCTTGAGGATGCGTTCGATATATGGGAAGTCCATACGACCCAAACTTTCAATGAGTGGCGGGCGGTCATGCGGGCGAACAAGCGATGAGCAACATTCTCTCCACCTTCACGTTTCTTTTCGAGACGGACGCCGACAAGGCAACCGCCGAGATGAAGAAAGCCGACGTCGCCGCCGATGAGCTGGCGCGCAGCGTTGAGAAGGTGGGTAAGGTCGACGCCGCCGGCATGCAAAAACTGTCGGCGGCGCTCAACAAGGCCAAGGTGGACTATCAGCAGCTCAACGCCGAGGCCGCCCACGCCAAGTTTTCGGGCAACACTGCCGAGGCGGAAAAACTGGCCAAGATGGCACGCTCCGCCAAAATTGAGGCGGAGCGCATTGCCGGCGCCATGAACCGGGTAAAGCTGGAGACGGCCGGCGCGGCGGAGAACGGCAGCCGGTTGGCCACGAGCTTCACCACGGCGGCGCGCAGTCTCATCGCCCCCCTCGCCGCTCTCGTGTCGATCGGCACCGTAACCAGCTTTGTCAAAGAACGCGCCCGGGAGATACGCGAGCTGGAGCAAGTGGCGATCAAGCTGCGCGGCTCCGTGGGCGAGGTGGACGCTTTCCGACGCGCCGTGGTGGCGGCCGGTGGCGAGACTGCCGGGGCCACGGACAGCCTGGTGAAGTTTGGCGAGAAACTCAACGAAGCGGCGGCCGACAAGGCCAGCGGCGCGGCCAAGGATTTTGCCGCGTGGGGGTTCGCCATCAAAGGCGCCAAGGGCGAGGCGCTCGACGCCACCGCCGGCATGCTCAAGCTCGCCGAGAGTTTTGAAAAGGTGTCCAAGGCGGAGGCCCTTGCCCGCATCAAAAAGCTGGGGATTGAGGACGCCGGCACGATTGAGCTGCTCATGAAGGGACGGAAGGCGCTAGAGGACCGCATTGAGGCGGAAAAGCGCCTGGGCGTGGTCACCGAGGAGCAGGCCCAAGCGGTGCGCGAGTATCGAGGGCAAATGGGGCAGCTCGGCAACATGCTGGAGAGCTTCGGTAACCGTCTGCTCGCGTCAGTCCTTCCGAGCGTCACCAAGTTTTTCGCCAGCCTGCAAAAGGGCTTTGAATGGATGGCGAAAAACGAGACGCTGGTTAAGGGGTTTTTCATCGGCCTCACCATCGCCATGGCCCCTTTCATCGCGTCCGCTGCCCTTGCCGTCGCCAGCATCCTCGCGTTCGCCGCGCCCTTCCTTGCCGTGGCGGCTGCCGTCGCTGCCGTGGGCGTGGCGTTCGCGCTGGCCTATGAGGACGTGCAGGCCTTCCTTAACGGGCAGCCCTCGCTCATCGGCGAGCTGGCCAAAGAGTACCAGTGGTTCGGCGACTTCATCAAAGCCTTGGGCCCATTCTTCACGGAGATGAGCGCCCAAGCCTCGGCAGCGTGGGCGGCGGTCAAACATGCGGGTTCGGACAGTCTTGCCGCCCTACGCGACTTGTGGGGCACCTTGAAGCCTTTCTTGACGGAGGGGTGGGCGGCAATTAGCGCGGCGGGCTCGACGGCGTGGGAGGCTCTCAAGAGCGCGGGCACGGCGTATTTCTCCAGCCTCATGCCGCTATGGGAGGCATTCGGCAACGCCGCCTCCCTCGCCGCCGACGTCGCCTCCGCTGCTTGGGCCAAGCTCGGGCCCGAGCTGCAGACCGCCTTTGCGGGCCTGCCGGCGCGGTGGGAGGAGTTTAAGACGCAGAGCAAGGCCATGTTTGAGGCCGTGTTCGGGGACGCCGAGGCCTTCAAGGGCAAAATGGTGGCGCTCGGTGATAGCATCGGCTCGGCGTTTACCGCCGCCGCCGGCCTCATCGGGCAGGTATGGTCGGGCATCATCGGCACCATAAGCTCGGGCATCAACGCCGCGATTAACGGGCTTCGGACCATCCTTGGGCTGGCGGGCAGCGCCGGGGGCGCAACGGTGCAGGTGACCGGTACGGTAGCCGGCGCGGCGGCGGCGATCGACAGCACCCGCAAAGGGCAAATCCTGCTCAAGAATGCGGACGGCACGCCGATCAACTCCCAAACCCCCAGCACGGTCAACACCAATGCCGGCGGGGGCGTCACGGAGGGTCGGAACGTCACCAGCACGGTCAATGTCGGCGGCGTGACGATCAACACCGCCGCGACCGACGCGGACGGCATTGCGCGCGCGGTGGATAGCAGGCTAAAATCTCACATTGGCCAGACGCAGAACAACCTTGACGACGGAGTGGCGCGGTAAATGGCCGGTATCCTCGACGCCCTAGGGCCCGCCATAGACGTTGGCCGGAGCCTCATCCGCCCGTCGCAAGCGGTCGATGTCGTGGCCATCCTCGGGCCGGGCTTTGTGCCGCTATGGTCCGCCCTACGCCCATTGGAGGCCGCCGTATTCGAGAGCGCGGACCTCATGGAGCACCCGGTTGAGAATGGTACCGTGATTGCGGACCATCTCGTGCACCACCCGCGCGAAATTCTCATGCCTATGGTGTGCATTGGCGAGCGCGAGTACCGGAGCACATACGCCAGCCTCAAGGCGGCGTTCATGGCGGGTATCAAGCTCACCATCACGACCCGCACAAGCTCTTATTCGGACATGATCTTGACGGACATGCCGCATGAGGAGACGCCCGACCGGTTCAACGCCATCTCTATGGCGCTTCGGTTCCGTGAAGCGATCGTAGTTACGCCTCAAAGCGGCGGGCTTACCGAGGAGCAGACGCAAGACCCCGCGCAAGCCTCCACCCAGGCCGGCGGCACCAAGCAGACCACGACGCCCTCAACCGCTCAAGCGGCGCAGGGCTCCACCTCCTACGCCAATTCCGGGGCCGGCGCCGCGCCACAAGGCTCCACCCTCTACCAGTGGTATAGCCAGTAATGCGCGTCATCCCCCTCGCCACGGCCCCGCAACAGTCACTTTCGGTTCGGCTCGACGATAGCCGGCTCGTGCTTACCCTCAAGAAGGTCAAGGGCTGCATGGTTGCGGACCTTGAGCGGGATGGGGAGTACGTCATTCGGGGAACGCGGGTGCTGGCGGGGGAGCCAATCATTCCCTATGCCTACCTTGAGGAGGGCAATTTTCTCCTCCAGACGATCAACGATGAGCTCCCCGATTGGACGCAGTTCGGCGTGTCGCAAACCCTCCTCTATCTCACGGTGGCCGAAGTGACGGACCTAAAGCGCTACATCGATATTGACGACGCTACCCGGCTCGCCGAGGGCAGCGGGTACGCGGCGCCTACCCCCTCGGTGCTGGGGGCGGATGAGTTTGTTTATGGGGTGGCGGTGCAGGGCTCCACCATTGAGGTGGTGCTTGCTGGGGTAGTCTATACGCCCACGGTGAGCGCGGTGGACGGCTCGTGGAAATTCCCCGTACCGTTGCTGGAGAATGGCACCTACCCGATTGTAGCGCGGTACGTCACGCCGGTTGCAGGGCCGTGGTCCGAACCGTTCCTGCTCGTTATGCCCACGCCCTATCTCATCGCTCTGCGCGCGCAGCTCTTTGGTGAGCCTGCCGGTATGGTGCTGGACTATCTGCGCAACGCGGCGCTCGTGCAGCTCCCCGGCAATACATACCTCGGCCCGGCGAGTGGGCTGGGGGCGTTTACCCGCGCCACCACCAAAACGCGCCTTAATGCGGCGGGCATCCTGCAGTCCGTGCCTGTTAATGAGGAGGCGTTTGATTTCAGCTTGGCGGGGGCGGCGCTGGGCCTGTCGATGGAGGGGGCGCGCACCAACGTCATTCTCAATAATACCATGGTTGGTGGCGTAGCAGGAACCCCCGGCACTTTACCGACCGGGGGTTGGAGTACTTCAGACGGCGGCCTTACTAGAGCACTTTCTTTTGGTGTTGAGGATGGCATTAATTATATCGATGTTAAATACGCCGGTATAGCGAGTGGAACAGAGGCGTTCATACTCCTTAGCACCGCCTATTCTGCTGCGATTGCTTCGGGATCGGCTTACACCGGCAGTGTATTTGCGGGGTTTACCGATCTAATAACGCCCCCCAATTCTGCGGATCATCGTTTATATTGGGTGGCTGGTGACGCGAATGTATCCGGAACCGCAATACCTGTAAGCGTAATCCCGGCGGGGGCACTTAAAACCAAACGCATATTGCAGACACGCACCCCGACATTAGCAGCTACAGGGGTACAGACTAGGGTTCGATTTGCTCTAACCATCGGTAATTCCTATGACTTCACCATTCGCATTGGATTGCCTCAACTAGAAGCAGGTACTTTCGCCTCATCTCCAATCCTTACAGGCGGAACCACCGCCACCCGCGCGCAGGATTTCCTGACCTTCGGGCCTACGGGTGGTCTACCCTTCGCAGGCTACGATCAGACACGCGGTGCCATTATCTGGGAAGGCGTGGTAGAGAATATTAGCGCCCTTACCATGGCTTTGTTTAGCATTTCCAATGACTCAATAACGGATACTATCCATGCAACTGTTTTAGCAACTGGAAATGTAAGGTTTCAGGTTATTGTGGACGGTGTTACACAAGCCCAAATATCCACCTTGGCTCCAATAGTTCCCAATACGCTTTTCCGCGTTCTGTGTCTGTGGGATACAAATCGATTTGAGATATGGCTTAATGGGGAAAGGGGCTCGGTGGATACCGCAGGCAGTATCCCTGCTTTGTCAGTACTAAAAATTGGACGTAGTGCAACAAATGGCGCTGCACTATATGGCCACGTCGCCCGCCCGGTCTATTTCCCCACCCCGCCTTGGGATAAGGCGGCCCTCATATCGGCGCCCCTCGCATGATGACAGATATCAAACTGCGCTTTGCTGACGTCGCCGAGTATGAGGCGGCGGCCCCGTGGACAACCCGTGACGCCGAGACCGGCGAGTTGTCCACG